>Ga0136635_10000018_pt1 | contig 50875 bp, 43 predicted proteins | sample AntDrymeUQ852106_2_FD_105495 | JGI IMG/M metagenome (GOLD analysis project Ga0136635, IMG submission 105495) | Polar desert sand microbial communities from Dry Valleys, Antarctica - metaG UQ85 (21.06) | ecosystem: Environmental > Terrestrial > Soil > Desert | place: Antarctica: Dry Valley... | reverse complement strand
TAGTCAACAATCTCCCCCGCCACCCGACAACGGGTTACAGACTGAGGTTGACCCCCAACGATCGTGGTGTCGACCCAGCAATAGCGTTCGTCGGCCTGCGCTTGAACAGGAACTGCAATTGAGATGAGCGCTAAAACGACGAACATCACCTTCTTCACGGCGTCTCCTCACGAACCATCTCGTCGCAATCCGCCAGCCAAAGGTCATCTGGATAGAGCCATCCGGTTGCAAAGCGCAGTCCATATCGATCGTCGGGCCACATCACACTGACGAGATCAGCTGGAGGCTCGGCCAGTATGCCGCCGAAATCGATGTTGTAAGAAGCAACCACGCAATCACTTCGATCGAGCAAAATATCTGTGCCGCTAACACCGACGGCGTTGGATGAGGGCGCGTTCTCGAACACCAAATCGTCCATTGCAACGACACCTGCATCGTGATATGAATCAGTCGCGACCACGTTCCACAGCGCGTCGGCGTCCTTGCGATAGATCGCATCGAACCAGCCGAACCAAAGATCAGTCAGGATCATTTCAACTTCGGCAACGCGCTGGGCCTCGGTGGTCGTGGTCGGAGCGGGGACGGTGGTGGTTGTCGTCGACATCGAGGTGGTCGTGGTGACGATTGCGAGCAGGGTCGTCGTCGACGAGGGAGTCGGAGCGGCGGTATTCCAGGTTTGCCAAAGCAATCCACCTAGTGCCAGCGCTAGCACCCCAACAATCCCCACCGCAGTCCACCGCCGCGTCCGACTCACCCAGGCGAATTTACAGCCAAACCCACCCTTTATTGAAGGGTGTTGTCGGGCTGAGTTTTCGCGTTCTTGGCAGCGGGCATAGCCCAGATCGCCAGGGCTAGGAGCGACAAGGCACCGAACCCCAGACCGGCCCAGCCCCAGGAGTTGGGGTTCGATGGTGGGGGCTCGGGCAATGAGCCCAGGATGCCCAGCACGGCTGGGGCAACGCCGAGGTCGGTCAACAAGAGGGGTGGGCTCTGGGCCTCCTCGCCCAGCAACTCGAAGACCACGATGAAGTTGAGCTTCCGGACCTCAACGATGATGAGGTACTCGCCGTCCGATGTCTCCGGCAATGGATAGGCCTCTTGTTCGCCGCCGGGCTCGATCAGATGGGCGATCACCGCTTCGCCGGTTTCCGCTTGCACCGAAAGCCTGAGCTCGATCTGGTTGCCACTGATCTGGCTGGCGGACGCTGCGGCGCGTCCGAACACACCACCGAGATCGACTCCGACCGAGGCCAGCAGCACGACTCCCCCCAGAAGCAAATTCGTCATTCGATGACGCATCGCCGAAAAGGCTACCGAGGCGTCGATACGATTTGAGGATGATCGAAGTCGTTGTCGGCGACCTCACGAGCCAGCCCGTCGATGCGATCGTCAACGCCGCCAACGAGTATCTCGCTCATGGCGGTGGAGTCGCCGCCGCCATCGTCCGTGCGGGTGGTCAGGTCATCCAAGATGAGTCCGACCTATGGGTTCGAGAGCATGGGCCGCTTGGCCCAGGGCAAGCCGCAGTCACCACCGGGGGGTCGCTGCTTGCGCGCAACATCATTCATGTCGTCGGCCCCCGATATCGCGAGGGTCAGGACAACGAAGGACTTCTCACCGATGCGGTCGACGCGGCACTGGCAGCCGCTGCTCGCCTCGGTGTTACGTCGATTGCATTTCCGGCGATCTCGGCGGGCACCTTCGGCTATCCCCGCGCAGAAGCGTGCCGTGTCATCGTGGAAGCCATTGGGAGCTGGATTGAAACGAACTCCGGCCTGCAGCGGATCGTCCTCGTGGGTTACGACGAAGCTGCGGCGAACGACTTCCGCTCTGCCCTCTAATCGTTGTTCGGTAACCTGACCGGGATGACCGCGCGCACGCTATTCGAGAAGGTGTGGGAGAACCATGTGGTGCGGCACAACCCCGGCGAACCGGACCTGCTCTACGTCGATATGCACCTTGTCCACGAAGTCACTTCACCTCAGGCCTTTGACTCGTTACGGATGCAGGGACGCTCCGTCCGCCGGCCGGACCTCACTTTGGCGACGATCGACCATGGGGTTCCCACGCTCAATCGCCATCTGGGCATCACCGACCCCATGTCGAAGATCCAGATCGACGCCCTGGTCACAAACTGCGAGGAATTCGGGGTCAAGCTGTTCGGGCTCGACGACCCGCGCTCGGGGATCGTGCACATCATCGGACCCGAACAGGGCATCACCCAGCCGGGCATGCTGATCGTCTGTGGCGACTCGCACACCTCCACCCATGGCGCTCTCGGCGCCCTCGCCTTTGGGATCGGCACCTCGGAAGTCGAGCACGTGCTCGCCACTCAAACACTTCCCCAGGACAAGCCCCGGTCGATGGCAGTGACGATCGAGGGCGACCTGCCGACCGGTGTCACCGCTAAAGACATCATCCTCGGCGTCATAGCGCGCATTGGCACCAGCGGCGGCACCGGACATGTGATCGAATACCGCGGCTCAACAATTCGTGGCCTTTCGATGGAAGGTCGGATGACGATCTGCAATATGTCGATCGAAGGCGGCGCCCGCGCCGGGATGATCGCTCCCGATGACACGACTTTCGCCTATGTCGAAGGGCGACCCTTCGCCCCAAGGGGCGCCGCTTGGGAGATAGCTTTAGAGGAATGGCGTCGGCTCGTCACCGATCCCGATGCCAGCTACGACACGGAGATAGTTTTCCAAGCCGACCGGTTCGAACCGTACGTGTCGTGGGGCACCAATCCTGGCCAGACCATCCCGATCACCGGGACGATTCCCCACCCCGACCAGGCCGAAAACCCCACTGAACGCGATTCGGTCGAACGGGCTCTTGCCTACATGGACTTGGTCGGCGGCACCCCCATCACCGAAGTCGAGATCGATCGGGTATTTCTCGGCTCGTGCACCAATGGGCGAATCGAAGACCTGCGAGCCGCGGCGGCGATCGTCGAGGGGCGCCAGCTCGCGGAGCAGGTGTCGGCGATGGTCGTGCCCGGTTCGGGCTTGGTGAAGCTTCAAGCCGAAGCCGAAGGGCTTGATCGGATCTTCAAGGAGGCCGGGTTCGAATGGCGCGACGCCGGATGCTCCATGTGCCTCGGAATGAATCCCGACATTCTCAACCCCGGCGAGCGCTGCGCCTCCACCTCCAACCGGAACTTCGAGGGCAGGCAAGGACCCGGGGGCCGCACCCACCTCGTTTCACCAGTGATGGCCGCGGCGGCCGCGATCGCCGGCCATTTCGTCGACGTCAGGGAATGGAATTGAGCGTTCCCCAAATCGACCGGCCCACTGCTCCCAAGGCTTACGGCTACTCGACCAAAGAGAAGGGGATGCTGAGTTGGGATGAGGTGCGCGAAGCACTAGCGGCGGCCAAGATCTATTGGATCGGGACCACCCGGCCCGACGGGAGCTCCCATATCCATCCGATCTGGGGCGGCTGGGTCGACGAGACCGGCTACTTCGAAGGTGGGGACACAACCCGCTGGGGCCGTAACCTCACCGCCGATCAACGGGTCAGCTTCGGAGTCGACTCGAACGGCATGCACATCAGCGGTCGCGGCGCGGTGGGCAAGGGACCGGCCGGCGCGAGCTTCGACGCTCTTACCGCGAACTACGCAGCGAAGTACGACTACCAACCCGAGAGCGATGGATCTTTCTGGAGAATTGCACCGGCGTTGATCATCGCTCTCAAGGTGGGTTCCATGGACGATTTCATGAACTCACCCACTCGGTTCAAGTTCGAGTCGTGAAGCCGATCAACACGATCGTCGGCTCGCTGGCGCCACTCCCCCGAGCGAACGTCGACACTGACCAGATCATGCCCAAGAAGTACCTGAAGCGGGTTGAGCGGACCGGCTATGGGGAATTCGTCTTCGCCGAGTGGCGGGAAGCCGATCCTCGATTCGTACTCAACCGGCCCGAGTACCGGAACGCTCAAATCCTCGTAACCGGACCCAACTTCGGCTCCGGCTCGTCCCGCGAGCACGCGCCCTGGGGTCTCCAGGACTGGGGATTTGAGGCGATCGTCGCTTCCTCCTTTGCTGACATTTTTCGCAACAACTGCACGAAGATCGGCTTGTTACCAGTCGAGCTCTCGGAGAAGGAAGTCGCTTGGCTGCTGGAATTGGCCGAAGCCGATCCGTCGGCGGATGTTGAGATCAGCCTTCCTGACCAATCGGTAACGGCGGAGGGATTCTCGGCCGAGTTCGTCATCGACCCCTACACCCGCTGGCGTCTCGAGAATGGGCTCGATGACATCGGGCTCAGTCTCCGCCACACCGACCTCATCGCCGAGTTCGAGGCAACCCGGCCGAGCTATCTCCCTTCGGTCACAGCTGGCTGATCGCAAGATCGGGGCGGTCGGTGATGACCGCATCCACCCCCAGCTCGAAGAGGCGTTCCATTTCGCTCGTTTCGTTGATCGTCCAGACGTGGACCAAGCGATCCCACCGGTGAGCGAGTCCGACCAAGCGACGAGTAACCACCGGCACCCCGTACCACGAGACCGGGACCTGCATCGCCACCGTCGACGCGCTGAATGGGTCCCACCGACCGCCACTGCGGCTGGCGACGATCGCTCGCATCGTTTCGTTGGGCGCGGTGGAGGTTGCAACCATGCCGCGAGTCAGCTCGCGGAACCGACCTAGACGTTGATCGGAGAATGAACCGACGATCACCCGCGGCCGAAGATGACGCTCTTCAATCAGCCGCGCCAGCGGCTCCTCGGTGCCGTCGGCTTTGAGGTCGACGATGAACCCCGCCTGTGGGAACCGCTCAACCACCGCTTCGAAGGTGGGAACGGCACATCCCTGCGAACGAAACGGAAACCGATCCTCGTACCGATGGCGATAACCAGCGTCGAGCGCGGCCACTTCCGCCAGCATCGACTTGGCAGTCAGCCCTTGACCGTTCGTGGTGCGATCGAGTGTCGCGTCGTGAAAACAGATCAACGCCCCGTCGGCCGTGACCCGGAGATCGGTTTCGAAGAGTTCGACCCCAAGCGCCGCGGCCTGATCGAAGGCAAACGACGTGTTTTCCGGCCACAACAACCGCGACCCGCGATGGGCAACGACCTTTCGGTCGAAGACAGTCGGCCTACTGGGCGATGCGATCCTTCAAGCCCTTGGCCGGTGCGAAGTGAACGTACTTACGGGCAGGGATGGCGATCTCTTGTCCGGTCGCAGGGTTGCGACCCTTGCGAGCAGAACGGCTCTTGGTAGAGAAGGTGCCGAACCCCGAGATCGTGACCTTGTCGCCGGCATCGAGCTCGACCGCGATGATTCCCTTGCCGGGATCAGAATCGAAGATCAGGTCGATAACTTCGGACGCCACCGCCTGGGTGAGGTCAGCCTTTCTGGCAAGCTTCTGTGCCATTTCCGTCTTGTTCACGGGCCCTCCTTGGGGTTCTGAGACGTGAGCGCCAGTTGCGCCGAGCCACCTTAGGCCGGTTCGGGTGAGCGGGCGAAGCTGCCGACGACCGGATCGCCTTGTTTTACAACGGTTTTGGCGAGGTTTTGGTCGGGTCGATAACCCAGGTGGCGATAGTTATCGGAGTCGAGGACCACGAAATCGCCGACGTCGCCGACCCGCAGTCGGCCCTTGCGCGGCTCTTCAAGCGCTAAAGCTCCGCCCCTCGTCGCCGACCAGAGCGCTTGGTCCAAAGTCAGACCCATGTCGAGACAGGCGACTGCGATCACCAACTGCATCGAGGCCACAAAGGAGCTCCCTGGGTTGCAATCTGTCGCCAGCGCCACCGTGGCGCCGATGTCCCACAACAACTTGCCGGGAGCTTGGGCAAGCCTGGTGGACCATGAGGCAGTAGGACAAAGCACCGCGATCACACCCGCCTCGGCCAACGCCCCCGCCTGCGATTCATCGATGTTTTCGAGATGGTCGGCCGACACCGCTCCCAGCTCGACGGCCAGCTCGACCCCGCCGGTATCGCCCAGTTGATTGGCATGGAGGCGCGACTTCAACCCGTGACGGCGAGCATGTTGCAGCACCCACCTCGCCTCATCGACGGTGAAGGCGCCGTAGTCGCAGAACACGTCGCAGTAGGTCGCCGAACGCGCCGCCAGAGGGAGCATTTGCTCGATGAGACGAAGGTATCCGGGCCGGTCGTCGACAAATTCGGGTGGCACGACATGGGCACCGAGAAAGGTGACGACGACGTCGATCGGCAGCGACTCGCCCACCTGACGGGCTACCTCCAATGAGGCGATTTCGGTCGGGAGGTCGAGTCCGTACCCGCTTTTGATCTCGACAGTCGTTGTCCCGTGTTCCAGCATGGTTCCGGCCCGTTCGATGGTGGCGGACAACAAGTCGGCGGGTGCCGACGCCCGCGTTGCCGCAACGGTCGACCTGATGCCACCCCCCGCCTCGAGGATCTCGAGGTAGGTGGCGCCTTGCAGCCGGAGTGCAAACTCGTGGCTCCGGTCGCCGGCGAATACCAGGTGGGTGTGCGAGTCGACAAACCCGGGGATCACGGCTCGGCCTTCACAGTCGATCGTCGGTAGATTGCGATAGCGGGCCGGCAATCGGGACTCGGGCCCCGTCCACGCCACCTCACCACGGCGAACTGCCAGCGCGGCTTCATCGATGACACCCAGCCGGGAACCGTGGCGGGGGTCGTTGGTGACCAGCTCTGCGATTCCGGTGACGAGAAGGTCGCCGGTCGCGGGCCGAGCTGAGGGCAACGCCACCTCCGCCGCGAGGCGCACACACGACTCACAAATCGCCACCCATTTCGGCCCGGCAACCAGCCGATTGTCATCGGCCTCGGACCGACCGCAGAACGAGCAACGCAATCTTCGGACCATCCGGCGGAGGGTACCGATGGTTAACTGAGCACATGACCGCCCCCGTCGTGCCGCTGCCGACTCGCGTTGCTCCGGGATCAGCTGGGGGAGCCGGCCGCCTCGCCCAAGCGGCTCTGTTTGGCTTTATCGGCGTCGAGCTCGTCTCCCTTCTGACCGGAATCGTCACACTGGTTCGCTGGGAGCAACGCCAGGTCGAGCTGAATTCCGAAGAGGCCTTCTTCGCCGATGGTTGGGACTTCGGAGTTGGCTTCGCCTACTTCGGTGTGTTCTTAATCTGTGGCATTGCCTGGCTGATCTGGCAGTACCAGGCACACTCGAACCTTTCGAGCATGACCGCGACCAAGTATCGCCCGGCCGCCGCGTTCTGGATCCTGGTCCCCATCGCCAGCTTGTTCCTCCCCTTCCGGGCGATCGGCGAGCTCGCGCGGGCGGGAATTGATCGACCAATCCTGCGCAGATGGTGGTGGGGTCTTTACCTAACGATGAACGCGCTCGTCGGCGTCTCCTCCGTAGCCGGACTGGCAGAAATGTGGCTCCCGTCGCTCATCGGTGGCATCGCCGCCTCCGCCGTTGGGATCGGGGCGGCGATCTGCGCGATCCGACTGATCTCGCTCATCAACTCCGGCCTCGAGAGCCGGCGGGCATCGGCCGGCCGGCCGGCCGGGCGGCCCACGCTCACGGAAAGGGCAGGCCTGTTCTGGGCGGGAGGGGCATCACTGCTGACGGTGATGGGAGGCAGCTTGTTTGGTGTGGCCCTACCCGAGATCGTCCGCAACTTGCCCGCGGTCCCCGAGACCAACCTCGCTTTCGTCGTAGGAGCTTGCTTCAGCGAAACCGAGGTTGATTTCATCGACGTCAGTTGTGACGGACCGCACGAGGCCGAGGTCTATGAAGTGCTCGAATATCCCAAGGCGTCGTCGTATCCAGGCGATGACCTCATCGCCGATTGGGCCGAGCCGCAGTGCTATGCCCAATTCGAGCCCTACACCGGCGTCCCCTATCCAGACTCGGCTCTCGAGTTTGGGTATCTCTTTCCGTCGGCGCAGGGATGGCAGGTCGGCGATCGCGAGGTGATCTGCTACTTGTTCGATCCCTCGGGGGACGACCTCACTGAGCCGGTGGCGCAAGCCGCGTAGTCATCGGCACGCGCACCCCGCGTTCTTCCGCGGTCCGGCGCGCCTTCTCGTAACCGGCGTCGACATGGCGGAGCACGCCCATCGCCGGATCGTTGGTCAGGACGCGCTCGACGCGGAACGCGCCGTCCTCGGTGCCGTCGGCCACGACCTGGGCGCCGGCATGGATCGATTTCCCGATCCCCACTCCGCCCCCGTGGTGCACCGCCACCCACGCGGCCCCGGAGGCGGTGTTGACGAGAGCGTTGAGAATCGGCCAGTCGGCGATGGCATCGGAGCCGTCCGCCATCGACTCGGTCTCGCGATAGGGCGAGGCCACCGAACCGGAATCGAGATGGTCACGGCCGATCACGATCGGGGCTGCGACCCGACCGTTAGCGACTAGTTCGTTGAAGGCGAGACCGGCTTGGTGCCGTTCGCCATAACCGAGCCAGCAGATGCGGGCCGGGAGCCCCTGGAAAGGCACCTTTTCGGCGGCCATCCGAAGCCAGCGCTGGAGGGGATCGTTGTCGGGAAACAGCGCCGCGACGGCCCGGTCGGTTTCGGCAATGTCGGCCGGGTCACCTGAGAGCGCCACCCAACGAAACGGCCCGAGGCCCTCGCAGAAGAGCGGCCTGATGTAGGCAGGAACAAAGCCCGGATAGGAGAAGGCATCAGCGAATCCGCCGAGCACGGCCTCACCCCGCAGGTTGTTGCCGTAGTCGAAGACCTCGGCACCGGCGCGTTGGAGCTCCACCATCGCCGCGCAGTGCTCCGCCATCGCGCGGCGGCTCTCGACGATGTAGCGCGCCGGATTGGCTTCGCGCAGCTCGGCGGCGGCTTCGAGGGTGAAACCATTGGGGATATAGCCGTGGAGAGGATCATGGGCAGAGGTTTGGTCGGTGACGATGTCGACTGGAAGCGACCGGCGCTGCACCTCGGCGAACACGTCGGCGGCATTTCCCACGAGCCCGATTGAGAGCGGCTGGCGCGCGTCTCTTGCTGCCTCGGCTTGGCGGAAGGCATTGTCGAGATCAGGGGCGAGGACGTCGAGGTAGCCGATCTCGAGACGCCTTTTCACCCTGGTTGGGTCGATGTCGACTGCGATCACCACGCCGCCGTTGAGCGTCACCGCCAAAGGTTGGGCCCCACCCATCCCGCCGACGCCACCGGTGAGGGTGATTGTGCCGGCCAACGTCCCCCCAAACTTCTGCTCGGCGATGGCGACGAAGGTTTGATAAGTCCCTTGGAGGATGCCCTGGGTGCCGATGTAGATCCAGGAACCGGCAGTCATTTGCCCATACATGATCAGACCGGCAGCCTCAAGCTCCCAGAAGTGCTCCCACGTCGCCCACTCCGGCACCAGGAGCGAGTTGGCGATCAGGACGCGGGGGGCAAGCGGATGGGTGTCGAGGATGCCAACGGGCTTTCCCGACTGCACAAGCAGCGTCTGGTCGTTTTCGAGCTCGGTCAGCGAGCGGACGATTGCGCCGAGCGCCTCCCGATTGCGGGCCGCCTTCCCCCGGCCGCCGTAGACCACGAGGTTTTCCGGATCCTCGGCGACCTCGGGATCAAGGTTGTTCTGCAGGCAACGCAGCGCGGCCTCTTGCAGCCAGCCCTTGGTGTGCAATTCGGCGCCGCGATAGGTGGAAGCGAAGGGCAGATCGACCATCCACCCATTGTCGCGCCCCAAGATTCAGTAGGTGACGTGGACTTGCTCCCGAATTCTATCGACAGTGATCTGGCCGCCATAAGGAATGATTACCTGCGGGTCGGTGTGACCTATGTCGAGCCCAAACACCCTTGGCACGCCAGGGTGGTAGGTATCGAGCACCCGATCAACTGTGTTGAATTGCTCTTCGGTAAAGGCGTCTCGCTCTTCCTGCGTCTGGCGGTTGATCGAATCCCACGCCTTCGGTCGCCCCCAGACGACTGCCGAGAATTGCTCGAGCAGGCCGCGCTCCCCCATCCCCACGAGGGCCCTGTGGACGAACGTTGAAGAGGGCATCTCTTCGGAGGTTTCCAGCATCAGCACGCACCCGGCATACGCCTCAGGTGCCAGTAGCCAGCGACCGGCGCGCAGGTGCCAGTCGACAATCTCCAAACAGCCACCCCAACTCGGGCCCGTCACAGACACCGCGTGGCCACCCCATCGCCACGGCGTGCCTGGTCGCATGTTTGGTTCCCGGTCCAAGCTGGCGACATCGGCCCAGTCCCCGTGCTCGTCGGTGAAGTCTGGGCTCGGGGCCAATAGGACCTCACCGGACTCGAACAGCGCGGTCCGCAGGGATTGCTCGGTCACGGGATGCATCGCGCCTGGCCGGCCGAGGTGCACCATGGTCGACCCACCGTGGTAGCCAACGATGCCCAGATTCCAGATATAGATGAGCAGGTTGGTGTTGTCGCTATAGCCGAAATATGGCTTGGGATTGGCCCGAAGGACAGCGGGATCGAGGTGCTTGAGGATGGTGATCTGGTCATCTCCGCCGATCGAAGCCATCACCGCCTTGATCTCTGGGTCGGTGAAGGCAGACATGACATCGGCGGCGCGTTCCTGCGCAGTCGCTCCTACTTTGCGCGTAGTCGGCAGGTCGAAGGGCTCAAGGCTGTATATCTCGCGAAGCCGTTGCAGCCCCAGGTCATGAACTGCTGGGAACACCCCGGGACCGGCCCACGAAGGCGAGACGATGGCAACCCGGTCGCCGGGTGCCAGTTTGGGAGGTACGAAAAGGTCGGGTCGCGCGGGCTTGACCATTCCCCCCACCGTACGCTCTGAGCCCCTAGCTGTCGAGGAGAGCGCGCAGCGAACGGATGAGGTTGATCGATGCCTCGGTTTGTGCCTCGCTCAGTTGGGAGCGTTTGATCTGCTGGGCAAGTTGATCTATCTCGTCGGCAAGGTCGGAGTCATCACCGAAGACGGAACCCAGATGGACGGCGGGCGGATCGACAATAGAAAGAGCTACCGGTTTGGGCTCGGGGGCAACGACGAATGGGCGCGGGTGGTTTCCTTCCGGCCTCGACCAGATTGGGCCGGGCTCGGGATCGTGCTTGCCCTGCGGCTCGGGGTCCGCCGGCGATTCGGGGTAAAGGTTGGCTGGAAGCTCATCCAGCTCAAACTCGTCCACTGCTTCGAGTGCGAACTTCGCGGGTGCCGGTGGTTGCCGGTTAGCTCGGGCGACTTCAATTAGCTCTCGCAGGCGCTTCACATTGGCGGGTAAGTCTCCGGGTGCGACCACCTCGGGCTCTGGTCGGACATCCGCCGGAACCTCAACTGGCGTCGGCGGCTTGCGCCCAGCTCCCAACAGTTTGCGGAATCCCTGGGCAGCTTCGACCAGGGGCGTCTTGGCGAGTTTGGGCAATGCCTCATAGGAGAAGGCGAGGGCGTCGTCAGCGGCAAAGACGGCGCGATCGTCTCCGAGATAAAGCTCGAACCGATCCCCTTCGATTCGTTGGGCCTTGACTTGGCCAACTGGCCAGCTACCGAGGAGATCGTCCCCGGCACTGAGCTCGACTTTGGTACCTGAGATCGAGATCTCGCTTTTCAGCCAAGCCTTGGAGTCGGCCTCGGTCAGAAGCCGTCCGTTGAACCTCATCTGTCGCATCTCCCCTTGGTCTTCGGCCATCTATCGGCTGGTTGAGCTAGCGGCTTCAGCCATTCCCCAGCGCCGCGTCCACCGCTCCGCTGCGGATCAGGCGGGCAACGATTTCGATCTCGCCCCCGATGGGTCGATCAACGTCGAGGGGTGGGACCTCGCTTCGTACTAGCTCCAGCAGTCGTCTCACGCCAGGACCGGGCCGGAGGGGAAGGCGGAACTCAAGGCCTTGGGCAGCGATCATCATCTCGATGGCGATGATCGTCGTGACGTTGATGATGATCGGGGCCAGCTTCCGCCCTGCCCCCCAACCCATCGACACATGATCCTCTTGGGAGCCGGAGGTCGGGATCGAGTCGACCGAGGCCGGATGGGCCAGCACCCGATTCTCGGCAACCAAGGCGGCGGCGGTGTACTGCGACATCATGTAACCCGAGTTGAGACCGGGCGACCGGGCGAGGAACGCAGGCAGGCCGGCCGATCGTTCCGGGTCGAGCATCCGATCGATTCGCCGCTCCGAGATAGAACCAAGCTCGGCCACCGCGATGCCGAGAAAGTCGAGGATGAACGCCAATGGCTCACCATGGAAATTGCCGCCGGAAAGAACCTCTCCTTCCTCAGGAAAGACAATCGGGTTGTCGACGACCGATCCGAGCTCTATCTGCGCCACCGCAGCAGCGTGTTCGATGGTGTCGAAAACCGCTCCGTGCACCTGGGGGGCACAGCGCAGTGAGTACGCATCTTGGACTGCATGGACAAAGTCTTCGTGATGGCTGGCATCGATCTCAGAGGCGGCGAGCAATTGCGCGATGCGGGCGGCGGAGAGAATTTGCCCGGGATGGGGACGGACTCGATGAAGTTGGGGAAAGAAAGGGCGCGATGAGCCGGTCAAGGCTTCGACCGACATTGCGCATGCCGCGTCGGCCGCCCTCACCAGGCGATGCGAGTCGTCGATCGCCAGGCAAGCCATCGCCAGCATCCCCTCGGTGCCGTTGAGCAGCGAGAGCCCTTCCTTGGCTTCCAAACGAAGTGGCCTTAGTAGTCCGTCCGCAATCGCGTCCGCGGCCTTCATCACTTCGCCCGCCACTTTCACCTCGCCCTCGCCGATCAGCGGCAGGGCGAGATGGGCGAAGGGCGCCAAGTCACCCGAGGCGCCCACCGAGCCCTGCGAAGGAACTACCGGAAGAACTTCACGATTCAGCAGGTCGATGAGGGCAGCGGGAATTTCTGGTCGCACTCCTGAATGGCCCTGGCTCAGGGTGCGCGCTCGGAGGAGCAGCATCGCTCGCACCAGTTCATCGGGCAGCGGCCGGCCGACCCCGGCGGCGTGACTACGCAACAGGTTGACCTGCAGGTCAGCCGCCTGGTTCGGGCTGACCCTGGTTGAGGCCAGCGCTCCGAAACCAGTCGTGATCCCGTAGACGATGGAATCGCTGGCAACTGCCTTTTCGACCAGGGCTCGCGCCGGTGCCATTCTTTCGGCCACATTTGCTCCAAGCTCGGCCTTGGCGCCGCCCCGAGCCACCGCGATCACGTCGTCGATTTGAAGTGGGTCTCCCGTTATAGAGACGACGGCACCCATGCGTCCGAGCGTAGCGGTTCGGGCTTTCTCCCTCTCCCCCTTTTTGCGAACCCTGGGTTCGCAGCCGTGTCCAACACGGATACCAGCCCAGAGAATGAAAGTTACGCGACAACCACGTGCTTCCCACCGCTGGTGAGAAAGGAGACACCTACCTGACCTCTATTCTCAGAAAAGTGTCCGTGCACTATCAGCTTGACGGTGAGGTGGCGGTGATCACCCTCGCCCGGCCGGAACGTTTCAACTCGGTGTCAGCGGATTTGAGTGCGGGCTTGGTGACCGCGCTGGCTCGAGCCGGCGAGGAGGCCCGAGCCGCGATCATCACCGGCAGCGGCAAGGCCTTCTGTGCCGGTGCCGATCTGTCCGATCTCATCTCGGAATACGACCACGGTGGACCCATGCTGGCTCGGGTCCTCGACGAAAGGTTCAACCCCATGGCGGAGGCTTTGTTCGCTGCTGAGCTGCCGACCATCGCCGCCCTCAACGGCGTCGCAGCGGGTGCCGGAATGGGAATCGCTCTTGCCTGCGACCTACGTATTTTCGCCCCGCAGGCGTATCTCCTTTCGGCCTTCATCGGCCTCGGGTTGGTCCCCGACACCGGCTCCACCTGGCTTTTGGTCCAGCATTTGGGACTGAGTCGGGCGATCGAGTTCACGGTCAGCAATCGGCGTCTCGGACCGGATGAAGCCGAACGGCTCGGGCTTGGCGCCGCAACTGCTGCTGATCTGATGGATGAAGCCATGACTAAGGCAAAGCAACTGGCCGACGGTCCCAAGGGCGCCTTTGTCGCCAGCCGCCAAATCCTCTGGGGTGCCACCACGCGGTCATTTACCGAGGCGCTTGCCGAAGAGCAACGGGTACAGGACGAGCTCGGAGTTAGCTCCCAGCACTTGGAAGGAATGAAGGCGTTTCTGGAAAAGCGGCCGCCGGACTTCCGTCGCTAAGCCACCGGCCGAGGAGCGGCCCAGCGTTCACGAACGCGGCGAATAGCTCCGAACAGCTTGATCACCAGCCAGACGGCAAGGACCGTCAGGATCGCGACCACGATGAGCGCGATCACCGGGTTGGCAATGGCGAGCGCCACCAACCCGGCGACGATCCCGTCCTCCATCAACGACAGGAAGATATTCGAGAAGGGCTCGGGCGAGGTGTTGACCGCAGCACGAGTCGTGGCTTTGGCGGAATGCGACGACAGCGCCAGCGATCCCGAAAACAAGGCGCCGACAATCTGGGAAACCGAAACTGACTCACCGGCCAGCAAATAGCCGAGGACTCCCGCGCCAAGGGGGCGCACAAAGGTGTGAACTGCGTCCCATACGTTGTCGAGGTAGGGAATCTTGTCGGCGAGGAACTCGATCCCGTAGAGAACTCCCGCACCAATCATCACATCGGTGCGTTGCAACACGGCCGGCGCGTCGAGCCAGTCGAGCCGCCCGGCCAGACCCAGGAGAAAGGTGGCGAGATATAGATTGAGACCGGCAGCCCAGCCGGTACCGGCCAGCAATCCGATGGTGTCGATCATCAGTCCCTGACTACATAGACGGCGAGGCCGATTTTCCCATCTTTTCCTTCGCCCATTGCTACCCCGATTACCGAATTGAGCCAGGCAAGGTCAGCGTTGCCCGTGGCGAAGGTGATCAATTCCTGCGGATGAGCCTCGGTCGGGCTCTTGACCAGCGACACGCCGGTGCCCCGATAGGAAACCGTCTCTCGTTTTTCCCCAATCGTCGCCCTGATATCAAGGTCCATGTTTCCGTCGGAACGAACGGTGGAGTAGTCCACTCCCCGCACGGGCCGTTCCCCTTCCCAATGACTCGACGTGGCCATGCCCTCGAATCCGAAGTCGATGCGCGTGCCTTGGGGCATGTTGCCGAGAACACGCGGGGTGAGGGTGGCTTCGATCCTGCAGAACTCTTCGAGTGTGGCCATTCCGATCTCCCTTTTTGGAAGGGTCAACTTAGGCCGTCGAGAGCTCGCAGGAAGCGATCGTTCTCGTCCGCGGTTCCGATCGTCACTCTGATCCAATCTTTGAATTCGCGAACGATTACTCCCTGCCTGAGCAACGTCTGTCCGGTTTCCGGACCGAGCGGACCGCGCATAAAGATGAAGTTGGCTTGCGAGGGGACGAACTTGATCTCACGGACCAACAATTCCTTGGCGAGGCGGGTGCGTTCCACTTCGTTGGTTCTTTGCCGAGCCCAGATCCGCTCGGGATGCTGTAGTGAAGCGATCGCTGCCGCCTGACCCAGTGAACCAACGGTGAAAGGGGCTTGTGCCCGTCGAAGCTCCCGCAGGGTCGAGGACTGCCCGACCGCATAGCCGACTCGGAGCGCCGCGAGCCCAAAGATTTTGGAGAAAGTTCGGGTGACGACGACATTGGGGCGAGCAAGGGCGCTGGGGATCGCCGTCCGATAGTCGGGCGCAGTGACATACTCGAAGTAGGCCTCGTCGACGACGACCAGGACATTCTCGGGAACGTTTTCAATGACCTCATCCACCGCCTCTCCGCTGAGATAGGTACCCGTGGGGTTATTGGGATTGCAGAGGAAGAGCAGCGTCGTGTCCGTCCGCACGGCTGCCACCAAGGCTTCGGGATCGAGTCGCATGCTGCTCGTCAAAGGAACCTCGACCAGTGAGCTGCCGGCCAGCGTCGGCGCCAACCGATAGATGATGAAAGACGGCCAGGGATAGACGGTGCTCGTGCCTGACCCGGCCACCGCCAACGAGAAAACGCGAAGGAGCTCGGAGCTGCCACCCGCGAACATGAGGTTGGACGGGTCGATCGACAGCCAGTTGCCGACCGCGCCGGCCAAGGCGTCCCAACCGTTGTCCGGATAGCGATTCACCGAAGAAGCGGCTTCGGCGATAGCGGCAATGGCCTCGGGGAAGGGAGGTTCGGGGCTCTCGTTGGAAGCCAGCTTGATCACCTCGTTGGGTGAGAATCCGAACTCGCGAGCGACTTCCTCGATGGGGCGGCCGGCCTCGTAAGGAGAGAGGCGGCTCACCTCCGGACGGATTGCGGGCATCGCGGATGAGGCTACCCGAGGAATGTGGCAGACTCGAACGAGCTTGGAGAGCGACTACCCCACTTTTCAGCTGTTGTCGCAAAGCGGCGACCTGGCGGGTGATGCCGTTGCCGGCGACGTCGACTTTTCGGAGTCGCTGACCTCGGAGATGTACCGATTGATGGTTCTCTCCCGCGAGTTCGACCGCAGGATGCTCGCGTTACAGCGCCAGGGCAGGATCGGAACCTATCCCATGCTCGAAGGCCAAGAAGCAGTGCAAATTGGGTCGGCGCTGGCGCTGGCCGAGAACGATTTTGTCTTTCCTTCCTACCGCGAGCATGGTGTGCAGCTAGCCCGCGGCGTTCCTATCGATGTGGTGATGTCCTATTGGCGGGGGCTGCCGAATCAGGATTGGGACGTCCTCAAGTATCGGATGGGTATCACCGCCGTCCCGATTGCCAGCCAGCTGCCTCATGCGGTGGGCTATTCCTATGTGACCAAACTTCGCCATGAAGACTCGGTGGCGGTCACCTACTTTGGGGAAGGCGCCACTTCCGAGGTCGACTTCCACTCGGGGATGAACTTCGCTGGAGTCTGGCGGACCCCAACCGTGTTCATCTGCGCCAACAATCTCTACGCGATCTCGGTTCCCTACGACAAACAGACCGCCTCGGAGACCATCGCCCAAAAGGCGGTCGCCTACGGCTTTCCCGGCGTTCGCGTCGATGGGATGGATGTGCTGGCGATGTACCAGGTCACGAAGCTTGCCACCGATCGCGCTCGCCGGGGCGAAGGTCCGACCCTGATCGAGGCGATGACCTATCGCTATGGCGCCCATGCCACGGCCGACGACGCCCGCCGCTACCGCTCGGCGGAGGAAGAAGATTCCTGGCGACAACGCGACCCGATCGAGCGCTTTCGCCGTTTCCTCGAAAAGCGCGGCCAGTGGGACGAGCAAGCGGGTGCGAAGGTGGCGATGGAGGTGGCCGATCAAGTCGAGGCCGCGATCACCGAGATCGAAGCGCGGCCCCTTCCCCCACGGGCAGACGCGATCCGGCACGCCTACCACCGCATACTTCCGAGTTTGATCGAGCAGCTTCACCGCGCCGAAGACGCCAACTCCGAGCCCAGGTCGGAATTTGCTCCCGACGAGATCTGGGGGCGAGAACTTGACCCGGAACCAACCGGTCCAACGGCGACGATGACCATGGCCGAGGCAATCAATGCCGCGCTTCGTCAAGCGATGGAAACGGAGAATGAGGCGATCATCCTGGGCGAGGACGTCGGGATTTCGGGCGGCGTGTTCCGTATCACCGAAGGCCTGCAAGAGACTTTCGGTGAGGACCGCGTGATCGACACCCCCCTCAATGAGTCGGGAATCGTCGGCACTGCGATCGGGATGGCGATGGCCGGCGCTCGCCCGATTGCCGAAATCCAATTCGACGGATTCGTCTATCCCGCTTTCGACCAGATCGTCTCCCACCTGGGGAGGTTCCGGTTCCGGACTCGTGGCAATGTGACCGTGCCGGTGGTAGTTCGTTTTCCGAGTGGCGCCGGGATCGGAGCCCATGAGCATCATTGCGACTCGCCCGAAGCGTATTTCGTCCACGCCCCCGGCCTGGTGGTCGTCTGCCCATCGACGCCATACGACGCCAAGGGGCTGCTGGCTTCGGCGTTGATGAGCCCCGACCCAGTGATATTTCTGGAGCCAAAGGTCCTCTATCGCGCCGGCCGCGAGGAAGTCCCCACCGAGCATTTTCAGCTCCCGCTGGGCAGGGCCAGAGTGCGCCAGGAAGGTAACGATCTCACGCTCGTCACCTACGGGGGGATGGTTCCGCAGGCCCTAACGGCAGCGGCCGGCAGGTCGATCGAGGTCATTGATCTGCGCACTCTGTTCCCCTGGGATCGAGAAACGGTGATCGCTTCGGTGGAGAAGACTGGCCGGTTGCTATTGGTCCAAGAGCCGCAAGGCGCGGCCGGAGTCGCCGCCGAGGTGGCTGCGGTCGTCGCTGAGAACTGTCTTTTTTCGCTGCAGGCGCCCATCGTCCGGCTGACTGGGTTCGATGCCCCCTGGCCCCAATTTGCGATCGAGCGCCACGCCCTCATCGACCATCGCCGCATCGGAGCCGCCATCGACCAGGTTCTCAAATAGACCAGTTCTCCCTGGTTTTCTCATTCTGTGGGTGTTTATCCTCGGTTTGTGTCTCCACTTCCCCGCGGCGGTAGTTAGAGGTGCTTCTTGGCTGACATCACTGCGGCGGGAGGCGCCGTTATGCGTGAAGGCGCCGAAGGGGCGGAGGTCTTGATCGTCCATCGCCCCCGCTACGACGATTGGACCCTGCCCAAGGGCAAGACCGACGCGGCCGAGAATTCGGAAGCCACCGCCCTGCGCGAGGTCGAGGAGGAAACCGGTGTGCAGCCACGCATCGTCGGAGCACTGGGGAAGAGCCGGTATGCCAACGAGGAGGAAAGCAAGGTGGTCCACTGGTACTCGATGCGCGAGGTCCGCTCGACAGAGTTCGTCCCCAACGAGGAAGTCGACGTCGTTCGGTGGTTAGCGATTGCTGAAGCCCAAAAGCTCCTCACCTACAAGAACGACAAAGACGTGCTCAAGTCGATCAATTTCAATGAGGTGTTGACGACGGGCACGCTGCTCCTGGTTCGGCATGGCACGGCCGGGAGCCGGTCGGAATGGGAAGGCGACGATTCTCTCCGGCCGTTGAGCGCCCGGGGGGAACACCAGGCGGCGGCCCTCGCCGATGCGTTCGCCGATCGCGCGATCGAACGGATTCTCACGAGCCCCTACTTGCGCTGCCGGCAAACGATCGAGCCATTGGCTCTATTGCACGGACTCAAGATCGAAGAACGCGACGAGCTCGCGGAAGGTGCTGGTCATCGCCCCGCTCGTGATCTCTGCCGGGAGCTAGCTGGGACGAATGCCGTCCTCTGTTCCCACGGTGACGTCATCCCCGCAGTCCTCGACTGGATGGTTCGCCACGGCACGAGTCTCAAGTCGGCCTTCGACTGCAAGAAGGGCTCCACCTGGGAGATCGAGGTCAAAGCGGGGGAGTTCCGCAAGGCCCGCTACCTCCCCCCACCCCTCTAGCCTCCACGCAAACCTTAGGTTTGGGTGGTGGTCTAGCCACCAAAATCGCCTTAGGTTCGCTACACGCGCCTACCGATCGGGCCCTGGGTCCCCTCCTTCGGCAACTGCCCCAAGCCGGGTCAGGTAACGATTCCATCCGTGAGTGTGAGGAGCGATTTCTTCTGGCGGCAAGTCGCGGTGGGTAAGCGTTAAGAGTGTGCCTCCGTCAGAATCGACCAAGTCGATCTCCACGGTGGTCGACCCGGGTGGCAAGTCGGGATGATCGGTCCACCCCCAGGTGAACACGACTCGCCGATCTGGAACCAGTTCGACGAACTTGCCCTGAGCAGTCATGTCATTGGCCATAACCACCGCGAACTCTCCTCCCGGTCTGGGCTCGACGGTTGCCCTCACTCCCTGCCATCGTTCCCACTTCGAGCCTTCGATGAGATAGGCGTAGACGACTGCAGGCGGGGCGCCGATTGCGCGGGTGACGACGATTGGATCATTCACTTGGAATCTTCAACTGTGTCGCGCTCGACCGCGTGCGCTAGTCGTTGGAGAGAATCGGCCCACATCGCCTCGAGCAGTTGCCGGAGCGGACCCAATTGCTGTTTCTCGGCCTTGTACCAGCGGCGGTTCCCGTCGCGGCGAACGCTCACCAGACCCGTTTCGCGAAGAACCCCAAGGTGCTGCGACACCGCCCCAAAGGTCAGATCGAAACGTGAAGCGATCTCTCCGGCGGCCATCTCGTCATCCCACACAAGCGCCAGGATCTCCCGACGGTGCGGCTCGGCGATGGCCTGGAGCGTGTCCACCATAACTATTTTAGTACGAATTGAAATAGGTTCCTGTAAGAGATATAGTCTTGACTGAAATAGCTCAAGGAGGCAGCCATGGGTGACTATGCCATCAAGGCCCAATTCGAGTTCGATGCTCAAAGGTCGTCGGTGAGAAGGTGGCTCAACAATCCGTCGGGGATCGCTGGGTGGTGGTCGGACAAAGTCGAAGGCGCAGCCGGAGCCAAGGACGACGAGTTCCATGTCGCCTTCCCCACCTCGCCGGTGGTGTTCGACCTCAAGGTCACCTCGATTTCGGATCGACTGATCGAATGGCACATCGCCGAAAACCCGCCCTGGTGGAAGGGCACCACGATTTCGTTCGCCCTGTCCGAAACCGACGGCAAAACCCAACTGCTCTTCACACATCGCGGCTTCGAACCGGACGACCCGATCATCGAGGTAATCACCCCCGCCTGGGTTCGGTTTCTCGACAACCTCGTCGCCGTGGCCAACTCCGGCCACCCCAATCCGGCGGTGGTGCACTAGCCGGACAAGTCGGCCGGGCCGCTCCTCCTGTTCTGTGGGCTGGTGTCCGTGTACAACACGGCTGCGAACCCTGGGTTCGCGGAATTAGCCCTCGATGGCCTGCTTGACGAGAGCTTCCTGTTCTTGGTGGTGGACCTTATTCGAGCCGCTGGCCGGAGAGGCGGCCGCCGCTCGTCCGGCGTAGGTGGGCTCGCGGCCGAAGACCCGTTCCAAGTGCGGCGCCAAAAATCGGTAGGCACCCATGTTCTCTGGTTCCTCTTGACACCACACGAGCTGCGCGTCAGGGTTGCGGTTGGCGATCTCGGCAAGACGCTCCTCTTCAACCGGATAGAGCTGAGCCACGCGGACCAGGGCCACAGCGGTGGCGTCCGCCTCCGCCCGGTGCTTGGCAAGGTCGTGATAGATCTTGCCCGCGCACAGCACCACCCGTCGAGCCCCGTCGGCGGCGACGCCATCCTCGAGGACCGGCTCGAAGCGCCCGTTGACCAAGGCGCCGGCGGGCGAGAAGGACTCCTTGGTCCGAAGCAATGACTTCGGCGTGAAGACGATGAGGGGCTTACGCGGGCGCAACATGGCCTGCCGCCGCAGCAGATGGAAGTATTGGCCGGTGGTCGAAGGCACGATCACCCGCATGTTCTCGTGGGCGCAAAGCTCGAGGAACCTTTCAATCCGGGCCGAGGAGTGCTCCGGACCCTGACCCTCATACCCATGGGGAAGCAGAAGGGTCACTCCTGACTGCTGGCCCCACTTGGCCTCCCCCGCCGCCATGAACTGATCGATGATCACCTGGGCACCGTTGGTGAAATCGCCGAATTGCGCCTCCCAGGCGACAAAAGCCTCCGACCACTCGACCGAGTAGCCGTATTCGAACCCCACCGCGGCGAACTCGGACAGGAGCGAATCCACAATTCGAACGCGGGTGACGCCCGCGGTGAGCAACTGCAGCGGAGCCCACTCCATTCCGGTATCGAACGAGGTCAATTCGGCGTGACGGTGGCTGAAGGTGCCGCGACGCGAATCCTCCCCAGCCAGCCGCACGGGGATGCCCTCGAGAGCCATCGATCCCAGCGCCAGGGCTTCCGCTGCCCCCCAATCAAAGGCGTCGGTGTCGAACGACGCCGCCCGGTCCGCCACCACCTTCCGCAGCTTGGGATGGACAACAAAGTCGGGGGGAGGAGTGGTGATGTAGGTAAGGAGCTCCCGGAGCTGGCCCTCAGGCACCGCCGTCGCCGGCTCCTCGCTGCTCATCGGCTGGAGCGAGCTCGGCCGCACTGCCGGGGCCGAGTTGCGAGTTTCACCGAAGGCATGGTCGAGGAGCTCGGAAAACTCGGCCATGATCCGTTCTCCGTCCTCAATCGAGATGTCGCCGGTGCTGACCAGCCGATCCATGTAAAGGTGACGAACTGGGCGCTTCTCGTCGATGAGCTTGTACATCAATGGCTGGGTGTAAGACGGCTCGTCACCTTCGTTGTGTCCTCGCCGGCGATAGCAAATCATGTCGATGACGACATCACGATTGAACGCCTGGCGAAAGGCAAAGGCCAAGCGCGCTACCCGGATGACGGCTTCGGGGTCGTCGCCGTTCACATGGATGATCGGCGCGGCCACGATCTTGGCGACATCGGTGGCATAGAAGCTCGACCGCGCATCGAGCGTCGAAGTGGTGAAGCCGACCTGGTTGTTGATGACAATGTGGACCGTGCCGCCGGTCCGGTAGCCCCGCAGCTGGGAAAGATTGAAGACCTCGGCCACCACTCCTTGACCGGCAAAGGCGGCGTCGCCGTGGATCAGCACCGGCAACACTTGGGTGTGTCCCAACGGTCCCCGCTTTTCCTGTTTGGCGCGAACCACGCCTTCGAGGACCGGATCTACCGCCTCGAGGTGGCTCGGGTTGGCGACCAACTGGACGCCGATCATCGAGCCGTCAGCCGTTTCGTATTTACCGCTGAAGCCCAGGTGGTACTTCACATCACCCGACCCCCCGGTGGTGTCGGGATCGAGGTCGCCCTCGAACTCGCGGAAGATCTTGGCGTAGCTCTTGCCGATCACATTCGTCAGGATGTTGAGACGGCCGCGGTGGGCCATCCCGATCACGACGTCTTCCATCCCATCGAGCGACGCCACCGAGAGCAACGAGTCGAGCAGGGGGATGACCGATTCTGAGCCCTCGAGACCGAAGCGCTTGTGACCTACGTACTTGGTATGGAGAAAACGCTCGAACGCCTCGGCCTGATTGAGCTTGCGAAGGATCCGGATCTTCTCGTCGTGACCTAGCTCGCCGCGGGGAGCCTCGACGCGATCTTGAATCCATCGCTTCTGCTCGGTCTCCTGCATATGCATGTACTCGATGCCCGCAGTCCGGCAATAAGCGTCGCGGAGCCGGGACAGAATCTGGCCGAGGGTCATGAGCTGGCTGCCGCTCATGCCACCGGTGGCGAACTGGCGGTCGAGGTCCCAGATCGTGAGGCCATAGAAAAGCGGATCGAGCTCGGCATACAAGGTCGGCGCCTTCTGTCGCAAGGGGTCGAGATCGGCAATCAGGTGGCCTCGCACCCGAAACGCGTTGATGAGCCGAAACACATTGGCCTGTTTCTCGGCCCAGCGCGGGCTGCCGGCGGGTGGGTTGTCATCGACCGCCCATCGGGCCGGGGTATAGGGGATGCCGAGCGAAGCGAACACTTCGTCGTAGAAATCATCCTCGCCCAACAGGAGCTCATGGATGCGAGCCAGGAGCTCTCCCGACTGAGCGCCCTGGATGACCCGATGGTCATAGGTCGAAGTGATAGTCACGATGCGACCCATCCCTTGCGCGGCGAGGAAAGCCGCATCGGCGCCTTGGTACTCGGGCGGGTATTGGATAGCTCCCACCCCCACGATCACCCCCTGATCGGGCATCAATCGAGGCACGCTCTGCGCAGTGCCGATCGTGCCAGGATTGGTGAGGGTGACGGTGGTGCCGGCGAATTCGTCCGGGTTCAGGCGATTGCTACGCGCCTTGTTGACGAGCTCTTCGTACTTTTGCCAGAAGCCGCGGAAGTCGAGGGTGTCGGCTTCCTTGATGTTCGGGACGACAAGTCCGCGGGATCCGTCTTTGCGCTCGAGGTCGATCGCGAGCCCAAGATTGACGTGCGGATAACGAACAACGTGTGGCTTGCCGTCGATCTCGGCAAAGGCAACGTTGAGCTGCGGCAGCTCCTTGAACGCTCGGGCGATCGCGTACCCGATGAGGTGGGTGAAACTGACCTTGCCACCCTGGGTCAGCCGTTTGAGCTGATTGTTGAGTATCAACCGGTTGACCTCAAGCAGTTTGGCGGGAACAGTCCGCACCGAGGTGGCGGTGGGAATGTCGCGACTCGCCTCCATGCGTTCGGCAACTACCGCCGCCGACCCCCGCAACACGGTGGCGTCACGGGAGGTTTCCGCCTTCGGTTCGACTTTGATCGGTGGATCGGGTTGTGCCGGGGCGACCGGCGGAGCCAGTGCTGGCGCGGGAGCCGGTTCGCCAACAGCGGGGCCGGCGCCGTTGAAATAGGACCTCCAGGTCTCACTCACCGAGAGCGGATCGTCGACGAATCGCTCGTACATCTCGTCGACCATCCAGGCGTTGTTCCCGAAATCCTGTTGGTTGTCCACCGATGCGAATGGTAGGTGGAAGAATCTGTTCATTGACCTCCGTATCCCATCCCGAGAAGGTGCTCTTCCCCCAGAATGGGGTGACCAAAGGCGAGGTGGTTGGCTACTACGAATCGGTTTCCGCGCGCCTCCTTCCGCATCTAGTTGACCGGCCGCTGACGTTGCAGAGGTTCCCGCAAGGGATCGCCAAGCAGGGATTCATGCAGAAGAACGCCGGCAAGGGGTTCCCATCTTTCATCGACCACTTCGAGTTGCCAAAGCAGGGCGGAACCGTCGACGCGCCGGTGATCCATGACCTCGAAGGTCTGGTCTATCTCGCCAACCAGAACACGATCACCTTTCATATCCCGGCATTCCGCACCACTGACCCCGAGCACCCGGATCGGTTGGTATTCGACCTCGACCCGGCCGAGGGTGATATCGATGGCGCCCGCCTGGCGGCTCGGGCGACGGGGGATTTCCTCGATTCGCTGGCGGTGCCGTCGTGGTTGATGGCATCCGGCTCCAAAGGATTTCACGTCGTGACCCCACTCGCCCCTACCGTGTCCTTTGACCAAATCGGCCGCTTTGCGCAGGCGCTGGCGGTGATGCTGGCTTCCGCGCAGCCTGACCATATGACCGTCGAATTCCTGAAGAAGGAGCGAAAGGGTCGGGTCTTTGTCGATTGGATGCGGAACCACTTCGGCGCGACCGGCGTCGCCCCCTACTCTTTGCGACCCTTGTCGCAAGCTCCGATCGCCACTCCGATCGATTGGGAGGAACTTCCGACAACCACTCCCGATGGATTCGACCTCAGATCCTTCGAGCTTGCTGCGGACCCATGGGCGGACGCGAGCCCCTTCGACCTCAGTGCGGTGGTTGCCAAGATCGACCAGCTCGTCTCCGAGCGTGGGATCAAGCTCCCCGACTTCGACCGCTTTGGGCGAGACCTGGAGAAAGGCAAGGCATGAGCGAAGAAACGCTGCGAACCGTCACCGTCGAGCGCATCGGATTTGCGCGGTACCGAGCGACGAATGTCAAGGGCGTTTCGATCGAGATCGGAGACGGTGCGTTCTCAGCGGTGGAATTGCTGCTCGCAGCGATGGCCAGCTGTGCGGCCGCTGATGTCGACTCCATCACCAACAAACGGGCCGAACCTGTGAGCTTTTCCGTCACCGCCAAGGGCAACAAGATCCGCGACGAGCACGGGAACCGCATGGTCAACCTGGCCCTCGATTTCGCAATTGCCTTCCCCGACGGCCCCGAGGGTGATGCTGCCCAAGCTGTTCTGCCGAGGGCGGTGGAACAGACGCGCGATCGGCTTTGCACGGTCAGCCGCACGCTCGCCCTCCCAAATGAGCTGACGTTCGCGTTTTCTCGCCGCGCGGAAACCTAAGCGCTCTTGACCCCGCGGTTCCAATCGGCGTAGAGCTGGGAGTACACACCTCGGCGAGCGACCAAATCTGCATGGATGCCTCTCTCCACCAAGCGTCCGCCATCAAACACCAGGACTTCATCGGAGGCCTCCGCGGTTGAGAGCCGATGGGCCACGGTGATCGAAGTCCGTCCGGCGGTGACGAGCTCAATTGCCCGTCGCAACGAAACCTCGAGATACGGATCGACCGCCGAGGTGGCCTCGTCAAGCACGAGAAGATCGGGTGCCGAGATCCAGGCGCGGATCAAGGCAACTAACTGTCTCTCCCCTGCTGACAGGTTGGAGCCGCGCTCGCCCACCCGGGTTTGGAGAGCATCCGGGAGGCGCCCAACCCAGGCGCTGAGGCCGAGTTGCTCAACTGCGCTGGCTATCTCCCCGTCGGTCGCCGCCGGGGCGCCGTAGCGAATGTTCTCCGCCACCGTTGTGTTGAACAGGAACCCTTCCTGAGGCACGTAGGCCACCCGCGTACGCAACGACGACAAGTTCACTTCCGGCAGGTGAACACCGCCGATCGACACGACCCCTTGGTCGCTCTCGATCAGCCGGGTTGCGAGCTTCGCAAACGTGGTCTTTCCCGACCCGGTTTGGCCGACGATTGCGACCCGCCGCCCAGGAGGAATCTCGACGTTGATCTCCGAGAGGACGACTGGTCCCAATGGGTAGCGGTAGCTGACATTCTCCATCGTGAGCCCGAGCGGCCCCGGCGGGAGATCGACACCGTCAATCGGATCAGGAATGTCGATCGGCGTATCGAGGACACGCAGCACTCGCCTGACCCCAGCCGCAGCGCGCTGGGCCTGGTCGACAGATTCGACCAGGACCTGGACGGGATCGATCATCAGGTTTACGAGAAAGAGGAAGGCGAGCAACACGCCCGCCGAGGTTCCTTCAGCCGCGCCCAACAGGATCCCGGCGCCAATCACCATGGCGGTGATTCCTGCCGCGAAGAGCTCAGCCGACGAGAACAGGATCGCCGAGAGGCGGTTGGCCCTGTGCTCGGCTGCCACCTGCACCTGGAGGAAATTATGGACCTTGGCGACTGCGGTTTCTTCAACTCCGTGCGATCTGATGATCGGCAGGCCAGTGATGGTTTCGCCAATCACGGAGAGCGAGTCGGCCACCTTTTCTCGCACCTGATCCTGCGCCCGTTGCAGCACCTGCTGGAAGAAGAGCAGCATCCAGATGTAAACGATGATTCCAACCAACACCAGCAGCGCGAGCTGCCATCGATAGAAGAACATCACAGCTAGCGCAAGCAGCACCTGCGCCGAACCGATGAGCATGCCGACCCCGCCCCACTCCATGAAGTCCTGAATCGTGTAGATGTCGCTCGTGACCCGAGAAACCAACGCCCCCCGCCGTTCGGCCTGCACGTGCAGAATCGAAAGTCGATGCAGGTGGGAGAAGAGCTTCACTCGCAATTCCCGCAATCCCCCGGCCGTGAGGCGAGTGAGACGAAAGACTGCGGCCCGGGTGAAAGTCGCCGTCAAGATCAAGACGGCCACCGCGACGCCGCCTTGCCACAACACGACTGGGATGCGCGGTCCGGCCTCGTTCAGGAGCTCGCGATCGGTTATTTGCTGCACGACGACGGGAACGACGAGTTGACCAATCGTCCCCAACACCGAGAGACCGAGCGTGGCGAACAAACCGCGCCTGAGCGTGGGGGCTTCGACGAACGCTCGACGTAGCGCCCGGGAAGTCGAGATCGGCTCACCGACGACCTCTTCTGCCTCGTCGACAATTTGCGACTCGAGGGTCATGCTGTTCTCCGCTCGATGTCCTCTTCGTATGCCCGCAGGATCCGCGCATAGCCAGGGGTGGTGGTGATCAACTCTTCGTGCGTTCCCTGGGCGACGACCTCCCCGTTCTCAACGAAGACAACGCAGTCGGCGAGCATGATCGACGCCCGCCGATAGGCGACGATGATCACCGTGGCCGGAAGGTCGGCGCGCGTGAGCTTGCCCAGGATTTCGGCTTCGAGCGACGGATCGACAGCGGAGGTGGCGTCGTCGAGCAACAGCACGCGCGGCTTTCGAGCGAGAGCGCGAGCCAGGGCAATTCGTTGCTGTTGGCCGCCCGAAAGGCTTGTGCCTCGCTCGCCGAGTTGTGTTTCATAGCCTTTGGGCAAGACGCTGATGAACTCGTGAGCTCCGGCCAGCCTGGCCGCTTCTTCGATTTCCGATCGAGGCAATGAGCTGCCAAGCGTGATGTTGCCGTTGACCGTGTCGTCGAACAGAAAGGCGTTCTGTGCCACATAGGCAACCTCTTGCGGCAGTTGACTTGGAGCGAAATGGCGGAGGTCGCGGCCGTCGAGAGTGATGCTCCCATTCTCGGGATCCCAAAGGCGGGCCAACAGGAGGAGCAGGGTTGACTTACCTGATCCGGTGGCGCCCACGACCGCAATCGTGCTTCCGTTGGGAGCCTCGAAGTCAACGCCGCGAAGAACCGGCACATCGCCTCCGTAGGAGAACGCAAGCCCGTCGCCGACGACCTTCGCCCCGGAGCCTCCGCTCGAGGCAGTGAGATCTCCATATCTAACGAAGTCGTCGGCCACCAGCACGTCTTCGACCCGCTCCCATCCGGCAAGGCTCGAGGCCATTTCCCAGATGACATAACCCACTAGCCGAACCGGCACCGCCGAGAGGGAGAAGAGATAGGCAACGCTGACCATCTGTCCCGTCGTGATCGCGCCGCTGCTGAGCCGAACCGCGCCGACGACCAGGAGAAGAATCATTGCCAGTTGGGGAATCGTGTCGGCGACAGTTCGATAGAAGGCGAACTTCCTCCCCAATGTGATCAGTTCCTCCTGGAGATGTCCCGATACCCGATCGAAGCGATTGGTTTCGTGTGCCTCCCGACCCAGGGCCTTGACGGTCAAGGCTCCGTCAAAGCTCTCGTGGGCGACGTCGCTCACCTTCCCCCGCAAGGCTTGGACGTTCTCGAAACCCGAAAAGGCGCGCCAACTGCCGATCGTTTCGGTGTAGACAATGGCGCAGACCGCGGCCACGGTCAGAAGGCCAAGCCAAATGTCGATTGCGAAGATCATCACCATCGTCCCGACCAGAAGCAGGGAAACGCCGGTCCCATAGGGAACCGGACCGAGGATCCAGATCGCGCGACTGGCGTCGGAATCGGTGACGGCCAGGAGATCGCCGGTTGTCCGCCGGGAGATCCACCCGAGCTTGAGTTGGAGCTGATGTTTGATCAGGCGTAAACGAATGTCGGCCTGCGTGTTCATCTGCAGCCAGGACGCGCCGAATCTCCGCAAGATGATGCCGATCACCTTCCACAAGGAGATCGCGAGAATGATGAGAAGGGCAGGCAACAAGCGCCCGCCGATGGGTTCGCCCCGATCGAGAACGGGAATGATCAGCTCATCGGTGATCCGCCCGACGACCACGGCCGAGAGGATGATCGCCGAGGCGTACATCGCCGCACCGAAGACAGCCCGGATGAACGGACGCGGTCGCCAGCGGACAAATCTGGCAATCAATTGAATTCCCCTGCGCAAAACCTCAAATGGGGACGCGGGCGGTCGACGAGCTGTCATGGGATTTCCGAAGTTTACCGACGGGGGTTGTCCCCTCAGGCCGAATTAGATTCCGGGGCGCATGACGATTGACTCTCCTGCCAGCTTCTATCTCGGCGCCAATCTCAACTCGGACGGTCAGAGAGGCGATCCCCTCCATTACGAGGCCGCTGACCTCACCACCCACGGTGTGATCGTCGGCATGACCGGGTCGGGCAAGACCGGACTTGGGGTCTGCCTGTTGGAAGAGGCGCTCCTCGATGGCATCCCCTGCCTGGTCATCGATCCCAAAGGCGATATGACCAATCTCCTCTTGAATTTCCCTGACTTGTTGCCTGCCAGCTTTGAGCCGTGGGTCGACGAAGGAATTGCCCGGCGGGAAGGACTGACGACTGATGGCCTCGCCGCCCGCATCGCCGGCGAATGGCGCGACGGTCTCGTCTCATGGCAGGTGGCACCGGAACGGATGCAGCAGCTGAAAGACACGACGCGGTTCACCATCTACACCCCAGGATCGACGGCGGGAGTGCCCTTGAATGTTCTCGGCAGCCTGGAGGCTCCGCCAGGGGCCGACACCGAGTCGATTCGCGACGAGATCGAGAATTATGTTTCATCGCTGCTTGTTCTGGCCGGGATCGATTCGGATCCCATCTCGGGGCCTGAACACATCCTTCTTGCCAACATCATCGAAACGGCCTGGGTAGCAAGACAGAACCTGGACCTGGCGGCTTTGATCGGCCAGGTTCAGAAACCGCCTTTCCGGAGGCTGGGCGTCTTCGAGCTCGACGCGTTCTTCCCGCCTAAGGATCGGAACGCCTTGGCAATGCGGCTCAACGGTCTCGTGGCCTCGCCTTCGTTCGCAGCTTGGAGAGAAGGCGTCGCCCTTGACATCCAAAAGCTCGTGTTCGACGGCGAACGGGTCTCAGCGCCCATTTTTTACCTCGCCCATCTGTCCGAGCCCGAGCGGCAGTTCTTTGTCACATTGCTTTTGTCAAAGCTCGTAACGCACATGCGCTCTCAGCAGGGTTCCTCCGATTTGCGGGTGCTGCTCTATATGGATGAGATCGCCGGCTTTTGCCCACCGACGGCGGAACCGCCCTCGAAGAAGCCGATCCTCACCCTCTTCAAACAAGCGCGCGCGTTCGGCTACGGCTTGGTGCTGGCCACCCAGAACCCGATGGACTTCGATTACAAGATCATGTCCAACGCCGGCACCTGGTTAATCGGCCGCCTCCAAACCGAACGCGACAAGGCCCGGATCCTCGAGGCGTTGCAGAGTGCCAGCGGCGGCGTGGACGTGGCAGCCCTTGACCGACGGATCTCAGCCTTGGGCAAGCGCCAATTCGTGCTTCATACGACAAGGGGCAATGAGCCGGAGCTGATCACGAGCCGCTGGGCGATGTCATACCTCGCCGGACCTTTGAGCAAGCAGCAGGTGGCGGAGCTTTCCGGGGAGGCCACAACACCAACCGACATGCCTTCATCAGTCGCTCCCCCAAGCGGCGAAACCCTGGCTGTGGCCCCGCTTAACGCGATAGGGGTGTCAACGACTTATCTCGACAATGCAGCCACCTGGGCCGGTCACGTCGGTGCCGATCATTCCTCCGCCCGACTGGTGCCAATGGTGGCTGCGACCGTCAACCTCCTCTACGACGACGCGGCTTCGGGGATACAGCACAACGAGACCTACGAGGCGGTGCTCACCGACCCTGGGGCGGTTCTCACGTCGGAGAACGTAATTCCGGTCGATCACGATCCCCGCGACTTCGCGCCGGATCAGCCAGCGAGCTCCGCCTACGTGCCACCAATGGTGGCTCTCGACAAGGCTTCGACCTGGAAGAAATTCGAAAGCGACCTCATCGGATATCTCGTAGCCCGACAGTCGATTCGAATCTGGAAGAACCCTGGGTTCAAGATCTATTCGCGAGTCGGTGAGCTGGAATCTGACTTCCGCTCACGAGTCATTAGCGCTGCCGAGCAGGCCACCGCCGACGCCATTGCTGCCTTGAAACAGAAATTCGACGCGCGGATCGATCGCGTGAAAGACCAGGTGGCGACGGCCCAGCGCAAAGCCGCCGACCTCGAAGCGGACGTCTCGGCCCGGCGCCAACAGGAGGTCGTCTCGGGGGCGGGCGATCTACTCGGGGCGTTGCTGGGTGGCCGCCGGTCGGCCACGGTTACCAAAGCCGCTAATCGCCGATCTCAAACCAAACGCACCGAGGCCCGGCGCGACAGCGCGGCTGAGGCCGTGGCCGACAAACTCGGGGACCTCGACGCAGTCGAACAGGATTTGGCCGAGGAGATCGAGGCGATCCGAATCGAGATGGATGACAAAGCGGCGACGATCGAAGAACTGTCGATCCCGTTGGAGAAGGTGGATGTGAAGGTGACCGAACTGAAGTTGGTCTGGGTTCCGATACCGCCACGCAAACCTTAGGTTCGCGTGGTGGTATAGGCACCAAAATCGCCTTAGGTTCGGGGTTCCACCATCGCGATGAGGATGTCGCGGACGGAGACGATGCCGAGGAGGTCCCCGTTTTCGACGACGGGCAGGTGGCGATAGGCCGATTCCGCCAGCCACTCGGCCGCTTCGCGGATGTCGAAGTCCGGTGAGAAGACGTCGGGGTCGCGGCTCATCACCGACGAAACGGCCACCTCGTCGACATTTGCTCCGCGGCCCAGCGCGTTGACGAGATCGCGTTCGGTAACAAGACCCAACAGCTCCCGTCCGTCGACGACCCCCAAGGAGCCATGCCCGCGGGACGCCATCTCTGCCGCGGCTTCGCGCAACGTGGTGTCGGGACCACAGACTCGGGCCGACGTCCCCACCAGATCACGCAACAGCATCCGCTGACGGTAACGAATAAGCGGCCCCCCCGGGCCGCTTATTCGTGACTGACTTTAGAAACCGGCTGCTTAGATCAAGTCCTGCTCGCGAATCCCAAACGAGGGATGGCGTAAACGGCACAGGGCGAGTTTCTCGAGCTGGCGAATCCGCTCCCGAGTGAGGTTGAACTCCTCACCGATCTCTTCGAGCGTGCGGGGCACGCCGTCATAGAAGCCATAGCGCAAGGCGAGGATTCGTCCTTCGCGCAGCGGCAAACGCTCGATGGAACGACGCAGCGAGTCGGCCACGTCCATCTCTTCAGTCATCTGCACCGGATCGGCCGCATCCTCGTCTTCGATGAAATCCCCGAGCTGGGCCCCGTCCTCACCGACGGGCTGTTCGAGCGAAACCGTGTCCGCAACACCCAATGCCAACTCAACCTTGTCGACGGTTACGCCCGCCTCTTCGGCAATCTCCTCTGGCCTCGGGTCGCGACCCAACTCCGCCTTCAGGCTCGCCTGGGCGGCCCGCACGGCCGCCAAGGTGTCGTGGAGATGGACCGGGATTCGCACCGTGCGCGACTTGTCAGCGATGGCGCGGGTGATTGCCTGCCGAATCCACCACGTGGCATAGGTGCTGAACTTGAATCCCTTGCGCCAGTCGAACTTCTCGACGGCGCGGATCAAACCCAGATTTCCTTCCTGGATCAGGTCGAGGAAGTCGATACCAGAGGTGTTGGCGTAACGCCGGGCGTTAGCTACCACCAACCTCAGGTTGGCCGTGAGAAAGGCGTCCTTGGCCTCTCGCCCCTGCCGCTCCTTGCGACGGAGCTCGAAGTCTTCCTTCTTGTCCTTGAAGTCACCGCGCTGGAGACGGACGCCTGCCTCTTCACCGGTCTCGATGCGCTGCGCGAGCTCCACCTCCTGTTCGGCGGTGAGCAAGTCGTACTCACCGATGGCGGTGAGGTATTGCGAAACGAGGTCCGTCGTGAGACGTCCTCTTTCGTCGGTGAGCTTGGACTGATGGCGCTCACGTCGCGCCTTCTCGAGGGCGCGGTCGCGGGTCGACTCAGCGGTGGCCATTATGCTTTGAATCCTCCAACGGGGCGGTGGGGTGCCACGCTCTTCCTGGACAGTCCACTATGACACAGCCTGGTCATTTTGTGAACCCCCCAAAATCGGGCGAAAACATGGAGCCCGGCACACAAAATGAGAACCCCTACACGGTCTAGTTCATTCCAGCCGAGGGCAACGACTAGCGAGCTATTTTGCACTAATGAACCGGCTGGCGACGTCGAATTCACCCTACCTACTCCAGCATGCCGAGAACCCGGTGGACTGGTTCGAATGGGGTCCGGAGGCGTTTTCCGAAGCCAAGCGTCGCGACCAGCCGGTGCTCCTGTCGGTCGGCTATAGCGCATGCCATTGGTGCCATGTCATGGCTCACGAGTCGTTCGAAGACCAGACGACCGCAGAGGAGATGAACCAACAGTTCGTCAACATCAAGGTTGACCGGGAGGAACGTCCCGACGTCGATTCGGTCTACATGGAGGCGGTCCAGGCGATGACTGGTCAGGGGGGTTGGCCGATGACCGTTTGGCTCACACCCGATGGTGAGCCCTTCTATGCCGGGACGTATTTTCCGAAGGACGAGCGCGGCGGAATGCCTTCGTTTCGACGAGTGATCGCGGCGATCTCGCACGCCTGGAAGAATGAGAGGAGCGACGTGACCGCACAGGCGCAACGGATTCGCGAAGCCCTGAGCGCCGAGTTGGCGCCAGCCGATGATCTTCCGAGTCCAGAAACCCTCTGGGCGGCATTTCGAGCGATCGGCGCCACCTTTGATTCGGCTAACGGTGGTTTTGGCCGCGCTCCCAAGTTCCCCCAGCAGCCCCTGCTCGAGTTCCTCCTTCGCCTCCGCGAACCCGAGGCCGTCTCGATGCTGGAGAAGACGCTCACGGCCATGGCCCGTGGTGGGATCCACGATCAGTTGGCTGGAGGATTTGCCCGTTACTCAGTCGACCCTCTCTGGGTTGTGCCCCATTTCGAGAAGATGCTTTACGACAACGCGCAGCTCGCCCGGCTGTATCTCTGGGTGGGGATCGACACTCACCGCCCCGACCTCTTAAAGGTCGCTCGGAAGACCCTCGGCTACCTCCTCAACGATCTGCGCCACGAAGCCGGTGGGTTCATGTCGGCCGAAGATGCCGACAGTGAAGGCGAAGAGGGAAAATTCTATGTCTGGAGCTATGCCGAGTTTGTCGAGGTCGCGGGCGAAGATGCGGCTTCGGCAGCCAACTCTTACGGCGTCACCGAGTCGGGAAACTTCGAAGGCAAGAACATCCTCCTATTGACCCACGATGTCGCTCCCTCGTGGCTCGACCCGGTTCGTCTCCGCCTCCTTGCCCGCCGCAACCAGCGAGTCCGCCCCGGCAAGGATGACAAGGTGGTCGCCGGTTGGAACGGTCTGGCGATCCGCGCCCTGGCAGAAGCCGGCGCCGCACTTTCCGAGCCTTCCTATCTCGAAGCAGCGGCGGGGGCCGCGAGGTTCGTCCTCGACGAGATGAGGGCGCCGGACGGCGGACTACTTCGCACCTGGGCGAAAGGGCGCCGCGGCGACACGCTTGCGTTCCTCGAGGACTACGGCGCCTTGGGGATGGCGCTGCTCGCCCTCTTCGCCGCCACCGGGAATCTCGAGTGGTATCGGGAGGGAGAACGTCTTATCCGCGAGATTCCCGCCAGATTTGGGACCCCTGACGGCGCCATGTTCAGCTCGCAGACCGATGACCTCATCAAACGACCCCGCGATCTATTTGACAATCCGCTTCCCTCCGGCAACACGCTCGCGGCCGAGGCCATGCTCCAACTCTCGCTTTATACGGGCGAACAGGAGATGCGTGACTTGGCCATTTCCAACTTGAAGACCATGAGCCCACTGATCGATCGGTTCCCGAGCGGGGTGGGATATGGGCTAGCACTACTCGCCACGATTCACTCTGGCACCCATGAGTTGGCGATCGTCGGCTCCGGTCGCACTGCGATGGAAAGGCTGTACTGGCAAGGCTTCCGCCCCAACGTGGCGCTCGCAACTGCCGATGAGACGACTGATGCCGTCCCACTGCTCGCCGGGCGCCCCGGAACGGAAGGCGGCCTCGCCTACCTATGTTCGGGGATGGTTTGCCTCAATCCGACCTCCTCGGTGACCGAGCTGGCGTGGATGCTCGAAAGCACTTGAGCAGCGAACCAGACGTAGAGAACCCAGATCACATCGGCGACTAGGAGATGGGTGAGCTGGAGCCACACCGGCGTGCCCAGCCAGATGTTGGCGACGCCGAGCACGAGCTGGCCAAGCATGACGAGTGTCAACAGACGCCACAGGAGCGGAGTTCGGGCGCGTCGCGACGCGATCACGGCCGATGCCACCACAGTCGTCGCCAGAAGGGGATGAACGACTCGTAGGTCGGAAAGAAAGTGAATCGCACCTACCGAGCCCGAGGAATCCTTCGGAAAAAGTGTGTCGGCGAGTGCGGTGACGGCACCCGTGGCGGCGATCGCCACCAAGCCCCAGGCGCCTAGCACCAGCCACCTCCGGATCGGACCTCGGCCGGCCAGACGTTGGCCACCAGCCGCATACCAAACCACCAGCGTTAGGGCCGCAAGCAGCAGGAAAGTGTTGACAAGGTGGAGCGGCACCGCCACCACCCGCGCAATCGAGCTGTCGGCGTCAACCCACTCGTAGAGCACGATGGCCGCCCCAATCAGGGCCTCGCCGACGATCGCCAATCCCGCCCAGGCGGCTGCCCGCCGAATCGCCTCTCCGCCAGTGGTTCGGCGCCAAACGAGCACCACGAGCCCGAACACCAGCAGCAGGGCGAGCCCACTTGCGACGCGGTGGACATACTCGACGGCCCGCGCCCCGGCCAACTCGGGAAGGATCTCTCCGCTGCAGGTCGGCCAGGAGCGACCGCACCCCGCCCCCGAATGAGTGGCGCGGACCAGCGCCCCGAGCAGGATCGTGACAACGTTCCACCCCAACGTCACCCGCGCCCATTGTTTGATCACGACTGACACGATATCTCTGAAACCCATAATCTGGCTCGGCGATGGATATTCAGGAGAGCGTCCTTGGGTTGATCGGCAACACGCCGCTTGTTCGGCTCGGCCGCCTTCATCCGCCAGGAAACCTGATCGCCAAACTCGAATCGATTAACCCGGGGGGCTCGGTCAAGGAGCGAATCGCGCTGACAATGATCAATGCCGCGGAAGCCGACGGACGGCTCCAACCCGGGGGCACGATTGTGGAGCCGACCTCGGGCAACACCGGGGTCGGCCTCGCTTTGGTCGGTGCCGTTCGCGGTTACCGGGTCGTCTGCACGGTCCCCGACAAGGTCTCGAATGAGAAGATCGCCCTGTTGCGCGCGTACGGAGTGGAGGTGTTGATCACTCCGACCGAGCTCCTTCCCGAGCATCCCGATTCGTACTACGGAGTCGCCCGCCGACTCGCCCGCGAGATTCCCGGGGCTTTTCACCCCGATCAGTACGCAAACCCCTACAACCCTCTCGCCCACTACCACTCGACCGGTCCTGAGATCTGGAAACAGACGGACGGGCAGATCAGGGCACTAGTGGCCGGAGTGGGGACCGGCGGCACGATTTCTGGAACCTCCAAATTTCTCAAAGAGCAGAACCCAGAAGTGCTAGTCGTCGGGGCTGACCCGGAAGGGTCGATCTACACCGCCCCGAACCCAGAGGCGATCCACCAATACCGAGTCGAGGGAGTAGGAGAAGACTTCTATCCCGACACTGTTGATCTCTCCCTCATCGATCGATTCATCAAGGTGACCGATTCCGATTCGTTTGCGATGACCCGTCGTCTGGCCCGCGAGGAGGGAGTCCTGGTGGGAGGATCGTGTGGGATGGCGGCCGCGGCGGCTGTTCAAGTCGCGAGCGAGGACGACGATCGCCTGGTCGTGGTCATCCTCCCTGACTCGGGCCGCGGCTACCTGTCAAAGCTGTTCAACGACCAGTGGATGGAGGCGAACGGCTTTCCGATCTGAAAATGCGCGTCATTTGCTCCGAATCCGTGACAGAATCAGGTCACCAGAGAAAGGAGGTGGTCCGCATTGGGTAAAACTTTTGGGACTCTGGAGGTGGCCGAGCGCTGAGCGGCGCTGGCCGTAACGAAGCGTCGCTCCTCCGTTAAGGAGAGGTGGCGACTCCAAACTCGGACCACCGCACCCTGCAAACCCGCGAGAAAGGTCCCCTTGCGGCGGCTGCCGGAGCGAATCTGGCTGACCGAAGTGTTTCGGGGTTTGAGATCAGAAAGGGCTCCCTCGGTTCAGAGGGGGCCCTTTCCTTACGCCTCCGTGTCGAAGACAGTTTCCGGTGACGGCGAGGAGTCTTCATCAATCGGCTCGAGCGTTATCCAAATGCGCGGGAAGTCCCGCCGCTGCACCGCCACCATTGTGGTCAACACTCCGTTTCCGGTGAACGAGCCACCCGACACGTGCAATCCGTCGGCGGAGGTGAGCCAGATCTCGTAATAGGAACCGGGGGGTGGCGCCGGCAGACCGTTGACATCAAATCGGAGCCTGGTCCCTTCGTCATCATTCCAACCCGACACGAGCGCCGAGGCACCCGGGACCTGGTCGGTTGCCAAAAGGTCCAACTGCCAGTCCGGTCGGCCGAAGGTGACAGCCGCCCCGACCAGCAGGATGGCAAGCGACACAGTGACCGGCAGCCACCTTCGCAGCCTGTTCGAGGGTCGGGCGTACCCACCGCCGGAGGCCAAGGTCTGAATCTGCTCCTCGACGGCAAGCGATGGTTCAACCCAAATCGCCTCGGTCTCGAGAATCGCCTTCAACCGAGGAGGAAGTTCGTCGCTCATGCCGTCGCTTCCTTGAGATGCGCAAGCATCGTCGAGAGGCGCTTGCGCGCCCGCGCCGATCTGCTTTTGACGGTCCCGAGGGGAATCCCCAATTGCGTGGCGGCTTCCTCATGGCTCAAGCCGTCGAGATAGGTCAGCCTGACGACCTGCGCCTCCTCGGTGGTGAGAGCGTCGATTGCGCGCCGAACTTCCCATGCTTCCCACATGCCCTCGAACGAGGGCGGGAGCGCGACGATCTCGGGATCATCGAGGCGGTCGGCTCGATGTCGACGTTCCCGTCGATAGGCATCCACCGCGGCCCGGCGAGCGATCGCATAGAGCCAGGGGCCGGGCTCGCGTCCAACCTCGAAGGTTCGAGCCGCCCTCCACGCCTGGAGGAAGGTCTGTTGGGAGGCCTCTTCGGCCAGCGACCGGTCCCCCAACGCCCGGTAACAGACAGTGAACACCGAGCGCCCGTACTGACCATAGAGCGAACTGAGGGCGTTGGGATCACCAGCTGCCAGACGTCGCATGACCCGGACCGAATCCATCTCTGGTTTACGTTGCCGGGACTCTTTGTGGTTCACGGTCAAATATTGAGGGCGTCGATGAAGCTTCCAAAGAAGTCGGTGATCGCGCCGCCCAAGTTGCGCAAGGCCCACCAAAAGCCGAGAAAGAGCAGGACCAAACAGATGACCGTCACCACTGCTCGCCAACGATAGAACTCCAACTGATCCGACTCTTCGACGTAAGAACGCGCTGCGCCTACGTGCATCCGCGGAACAATCGTCACCTTGCGCCGACCCTCATCTTTGGGAATGGGAGCCGGCTCGGGTGCCGGGACAACCGTGATCGAGATTGGCCTTCCCTCCACCTCGGGCGGCACCGTCGCCGCGGCCAGGAGCGGAGGCACCGGCCGGATTCCGATGCCTTTCGGAATCAAGGCGAGAGGCGGTCCCTGCCTCAGCGCGCCGATCGACGGGCTCGGCCTTGACTTCGGCTTGCTCTGGCCATTTGGTGGAGGAGGCGGGATCGGGGTCGGATCGGGGTGACGCAAACCGTCGAGCTCTTGGGCAAGGCTGAGACGAGGGGTCGAAGCAGGCAGGTCGAAACCGGCCCGGCTCAGCAAGGTCGGCTCGTCGATTCCCAGCACCGCCGCCAGGGCGCTAACCGCGGACGCCTCCGATGGACTCGTCCGACCTAACTCCCACGAACGGACTGTCGACGGCGCCTTTCCGATCAGCGCTGCGACCTTGGCCTGGCTCAGTCCAGCCACCTCTCGGCCGCGGCGAATCGAATCGCCAAAGGACACGGACATAAAGAACAGGTTACCCCGGCACCTTTCTCGGAAAACTTCAGCTCAGAGGTCGATCGGTCAGACGGGGGCGGCTTTGCGCTGGGCGTCAGCCACCGCGATCGTGGTCAAATTGACGACATCGCTCACCTCGGCGTCCCGCTGGAGGACGTGAACCGCCCGCGAGAGTCCCGACAGGATCGGACCGATCACCTCGGCGTCACCCAAGCGATTGAGCAACTTGTAGCTGGCATTGGCCGCCGTGAGGTTGGGGAAAACCAACACATTGGCGGACCGATCGAGCACTCCATTGGGCGACCTGCCCAACATCAGCTCGGAGACCACAGCCGTGTCTGCCTGCATCTCGCCATCGGCCGGAACCTCGGGGCGCAGTTCCCGAAAGCGGGCGACGGCTTTGCGAACCCGTTCGGGCTCGGAACCGGCCGCGCTCCCAAAGTCCGAGTAGGAGATAAAGGCCACTCGGGACTGGCGGTTGAACTGCTCGAGGGCGATGTCGACAGCCGCCGAGGCGATTTCCACCAACTGATCTGAATCGGGCTCAATGTTGACCGCACAGTCGGTGAAGAAGTAGGGATTGCCTTGGAGGATGACCACGTAGAGCGCGCTAACAATTGTGCGGCCCGGTTCCATCGGCAGCACCTGCAGCGCCGGACGGATGGTTGCGGGATAGAAGGTGGTCAGCCCCCCAAGAACAGCATCGGCGTCTCCGTCCCGGACCCGCAACGCGGCGAACATGTTGTGGTCGGTCACTTCCTGTTGCGCTCGGGCCGCAGTCATTCCCTTCGTCCTTCGCAGTTCAAGCAGCTGGTTCGCATACCGTTGCAAAGTCTCGGTTTCGGTGGCGGGATCGACGATCTCGATGCCGTCGAGATTGATGCCGACGCCGGTGGCAATCCGTTGGATGGCTTCGAGATTGCCCAACAGGACCGGAGAACCGATGCCTTCGTCGAGAACGCGCCGCGCCGCTCGCAGGAGGCGCACGTCGTCGCCATGCGGGTAGACGACTTTCATCGGCTTGGTGCGGGCCGCGGCGATCGCGGTGTTGAGCAGGCCGTGCGAGGCTTGGAAACGACTGCGGAGCTCTTCGGCGTAAGCATCGACGTCGACCAGCGGGAGACCCGCCAAACCGGCGGCCGTTGCTGCCGCAGCGACCGCCGGGGCGACGTGCCACAGCACGCGGGGATCGAAAGGCTTAGGAATCAGGTAGTCGCGTCCGAATTCGAGACGATCGACCCGATACGCCTTCAACACCGATTCGAGCACCGGTTGGCGAGCCAAGTCCGCCAAGGCGCGCGCCGCGGCGACTTTCATGTCCTCGTTCACCCCACGCGCCCGCACGTCGAGACAGCCGCGGAAAATGAAGGGGAATCCGAGCACGTTGTTCACTTGGTTTGGAAAGTCGCTACGCCCGGTGGCGACGATGGCGTCCGGGCGCGAGGATCGCGCGTCCTCATAGGTGATTTCAGGGTCGGGATTGGCCAGGGCGAAGATCAACGGGTTGTCCGCCATCGACTTGACCATCTCCGGCGTCACCGCCCCTGCCACCGACACGCCCACGAACGCGTCAGCGTCGACCAGGGCATCGGCCAGAGTGCGGGCCTCGGTGTCGCGAGCAAACTCGAGCTTGATCGAGGTCAGGTCGCTCCGGCCGTCGTGGACAACCCCGCGACTATCCACCATCAGGGTGTTCTCCGGGGACACGCCGAGGTGATGGAAGAACCGGGCGGTGGCGATTCCAGCTGCGCCTGCTCCGCTGAAGACGACTCGCATGTCGCGTACCGCCTTACCGGTGAGTTCGGACGCGTTGAGAAAGGCAGCGCCGGCGATGATGGCAGTCCCGTGCTGGTCGTCGTGAAAAACGGGGATCGAGAGACGCTTGCGCAGCTCGTCTTCAATGTAAAAGCAGTCGGGAGCGCGAATGTCTTCGAGGTTGATGCCACCCACGGTCGGCTCGAGCAATTCGCAGAAGCGGATGACGTCGTCGGGGTCGGGAGCATCGATCTCGAGATCGAAAACATCAATGTCGGCGAAGCGCTTGAACAGCACGGCTTTGCCTTCCATCACCGGCTTACCGGCCAGCGGGCCAATGTTGCCGAGACCGAGGACCGCGGTGCCGTTCGAAACGACCGCCACCAGATTGCCTCGATTGGTGAATCGGAAAGCAGCTTCCGAATCCCGAGCGATCTCGCGGCAGGGCTCGGCCACACCGGGGGTGTAGGCGAGAGAGAGATCGGTCTGAGTGGCGGTCGGCTTCGTGGCCCGAATGGCCACCTTCCCCGGAATCGGGAACTCGTGATAGTGGAGAGCTTCGCTGAAAGGGCTTCGCTCGGCCATGGGTTGTGACCCTAATAGTGCCCGTCCATCTCTCCCCGGAAGAGGAGAAACAAGTGGCAGAATTGGGACCTGATGCAGCGAACCGATAAAGACGACGGCTACAAGGTGATGACCGGGTGGCGTGTCGGCCATGCCCCCGAGGAAGCCACCACCAGGTCTGGGTTGCTGGTCCCCGCCGGCACCAAGGAAGGCAACGACGCGCTTCCATTGGTGGATGTCAACACCGGGCAACGATTCTGGGCCGTGCCGGCTGGGGCATGGCGTTTCATTTGGCCGCCGACCGGACGGCCGGTGGTGGCTGTACGCGAGTCGCAGATCATTGCCGAGGAACAGCTCAGTCACGTCGACGGAGACGGGCAGTATCTCTAATTCGACGGCGCTCGCTTTGGGCAACTTCTAGGTTGCGTGCCGATGACTGATTCCAGAGGCAGGCAGCGAAGGCGGCTGACGGCCACCGTCACCGACCTCGAGCGACCTCGTCAGAAAGCGCTTCTGGTCCGGGTGGCGAGTGGGGGTGAAAGCTTGACCGAGACCGAACGGTCTTTGTCCGAGTTGGCTTTGCTCGTCGACACCGCAGGTGCCGACCCGGTCGATTCCGAGCTCGTTCGCCGAGACGTCATCGACCCGGCGTTGTTCATCGGTTCGGGCAAAGCCCGGGAACTGGCCGATCTCGCCCGCGCCAGCGATATCGATGCAGTCGTCTTCGACAATGAGCTGACCCCTGCCCAGCAGCGCAACTTGCAACAGATCTTTGAGTGCGACGTCGTCGACCGCGAAGCGTTGATCCTCGATATCTTTGCGCAGCACGCCACGAGCCGCACTGGTGCGATTCAGGTGGAGTTGGCGCTGCTCCGCTACAACCTTCCCCGCCTGCGCGGAAAAGGGGTCTCGCTTTCCCAACAGACCGGCGGCATCGGAGCCCGTCGAGGGCCGGGCGAAACCAAGCTCGAAACCGATCGGCGACGAATCGAGCAACGCATCACCCGACTCGAGCGAGACCTGAAGGATCTCAACCGCACCCGCGCCACCCAGTCCAAGGAGCGAACTCGTGCGGGGCTGCCGGTCGTGTCATTGGTTGGCTACACCAATGCCGGCAAGTCAACGCTGCTCAACCACCTCACCGGCGCCGGCGTCCTGACCGAAGACCGTCTCTTCTCGACCCTCGACTCCACGGTCCGCAAGTATCGACTGCCCAGCGGGCAGACCATCCTCCTGTCAGACACGGTCGGGTTTGTGCGCAAGCTCCCTCACCGGCTGGTCGAGGCTTTCCGGTCAACTCTCGATCAAGTCAAAGAGGCAACGCTGTTGCTGCATCTAGTCGACGCTTCCGACCCCGATCCGGAGCGTCAGCTCGAAGCGGTCCGCTCGGTGCTGGCCGAGATCGAGGCCGCGGACGTGCCCGAGGTGATCATTTTCAACAAGATCGACCGGGCCGAGACGACGGTGCTGCGGCGGCTGGCGAACCTACATCCGGAAGGCATTGCCATCTCCGCTTTGACGGGCGAAGGGATCAGCGAACTTGCCGGAGCCCTGTCCGATCAACTGGAAAGGGACTATTTTTCAGTCACGCTCGTAATCCCGTATGAACGCGGTGATCTAGTGGCGGCCGCTCATCAGGCAGGGGAAGTGGCGGTCGAGAAACATGATGACTTCGGCACCACGCTCGAGGTGCGGCTGCCTCGCCGCTCGTTGGCCGCATTTGCCGAGTTCCAGGTGCGCTAGTCATCAAAAATAAGCTGTTGCGCAGAACCTGATCTGGGATAGGTTGAAACTCTCTAGTCAGGGGTGGGCACATCAAGGGGTTTCTACGGGCCATCGGCCTTAGCATCATTTTGGTATTCGGGCTGGCAACCTTGCCGGCGGGGGCGGCTAATCCGACCCAGAACGGGTTCACGCTCGAGGACATCACCAACACCCTGAGCGCTCCGGTCGCGTTTGGGTTCACCGATGCCGGACGCCTCTACGTGGCCGAGAAGCGGGGGACGATCCAGGTCTTCGACAATGTCGACGACCCCAGCCCGACCCAAGTCGTAGACATCCGCAACCAGGTCCACGATTTCTGGGACCGGGGGCTCCTGGGATTCGCAGTCGATCCCCAATTCGGCAGCGGCAGCGATTACCTCTACCTGCTCTACACCTTGGAACCCGCCCCCTCCTGGAACGACGCCTGCGCCGATGCGACCGGGGCCGGCTGCACGGTCAATGGTCGCCTCAGCCGCTTCCTGATCAACGCCAACGGCACCGCTGGCGCCGAGGTGCCTTTGCTGACCGGACAATGGTGCAGCCAGTACCCAAGTCATACCGTCGGGGACCTTGCTTTCACGTCCGGCGGATACCTGCTGGTTTCGGCGGGCGATGGTGCGAGCTTTGACTTCGCCGATCATGGTGGCCCCCCCAACCCGAGCAATTCCTGCGGGGACCCGCTCGGCGACGCGGGTGTGGCCGACAACGAGGGCGGCGCCCTGCGCAGCCAAGATTTGCGCACCCCTTCCGATCCCCTCTCCTTCGACGGTTCCGTCGTCAAAGTCGACAAGGTGACCGGCGCGGCCACTCTCATCGCTCACGGATTTCGCAATCCCTTCCGGATCACCGAGCGCCCGGGAACGTCCGAGATTTGGGTGGGAGATGTCGGTTGGGGCGCTTGGGAGGAGGTCAACCGGATCGAGGATCCAAACGGCTCAATCGAAAACTTCGGCTGGCCATGCTACGAGGGGTCGGCGCGGCAGCCGACCTATGACAGCCTCAACCTCAACCTGTGTGAGGTGCTCTACACCTCGGGCACGGTGGTGGCGCCTCACTACGCCCGACATCATGCCGACGTTCCGAGCGGCTGCGGAGGTGGTGGGGGGGCGATCAGCGGTCTTGCCTTCTACGAGGGCGGGCACTACCCGTCCTATTTCGATGGGGCGCTTTTCATGGCCGACTACTCGATCGGTTGCATCCGAGTCATGTTCCCCAACACGACATCCGGCGATCCCGACAAGAACGACATTGAGACCTTCGTCACAGATGCCGCCCCGGTCGACTTGCAGATCGGACCGGACGGGGATCTGTTCTACGCCGACATCATGACCGGACGAATCGTGCGGGTCGATTACAACTCCGGGCCTACGGCGTCCATCGACGCCAACCCACTGACAGGGAGCGTTCCCTTGACGGTGGACTTCGATGGAACCGGCAGCACAGATTCCGAGGGCGACGTCCTCTCGTACGCGTGGGATCTTGACGGGGACGGTCAGTTCGACGATTCCACCGCTCCCCGTCCGAGCCACACCTATACGGCGGTGGGCTCGGTGACAGTGGGGCTCAGGGTGCAGGACCCGGCCGGCGCCAGCGACACCGACTCGATCACCATCAACCCGGTCGCCAACCGTACGCCGGTGGCGACCATCTCTTCTCCCAGCAGCTCGCTCGTGTGGAAGGTAGGTGACCTGGTGTCGTTCACCGGCAGCGCTACCGACCCCGATGATGTCCCGCCAACGCTGACCTGGGACGTGATCATGAACCACTGCGACGATGGCAACTGTCACGAGCACACCCTTCAGACCTTCAGCGGCTCGGGAGGACAGTTCTACGCGCCGAGCCATGCCTATCCGAGCTACATCTCAATTCGACTAACCGCCACTGACAACGGCGGACTGCAAGACGTCGAGGTGCGCGATATCCAACCGCGGACGAGCATCATCACCATCGCTTCCGATCCCGTCGGTCTTCAAGTCTCGGCCGGAACCGAAGGACTCTCAACCTTCACTAGCCCCGGACAGCTCACCGCCATCGTCGGCAGCACTCTGACGGTTGCGGCGCCCACCCCGCAGACGCTCGGGTCGACTGCCTACACCTTCTCGGGGTGGAGCGACGGCGGTGCCCAAACTCACACGATCACGGTCCCAGAAAGCGACACCACTCTTACCGCCAGTTTCAACGTGAGCACCGGAGGCGGCGGTGGCGGCGGTGGGGGTGGAAGCGGTGGTGGGGCCGGAGGATCCTCGAGTCCACAGTTCGAAGACGTCCCGAGCGAGCATCCCTTCTTTACCTTCATCGCTTGGATGGCCGAGAAGCAGATCACCTTGGGCTGCGCCGCCAATCTCTATTGCCCGAACGACCCGGTGACTCGGGCGCAGATGGCGTCATTCCTGGTCCGCGCCTTTTCATTGCCACCGGCATCATCGGACCAGTTCGTTGACATCGCGGGCTCGCCGCACGAGTCGAACATCGACGCGTTGGTTGCGTTCGGAATCACCAAGGGCTGCGATATCGATCGTTATTGCCCGGAGATGAGCGTGACGAGGGGCCAGATGGCTTCCTTCCTGGTGAGGACGTTCCTTTTGCCGGCAGGCCCGGATCTGTTCACGGACGACGAAGGCTCTGTCCACGAGGCAGACATCAACGCCCTCGCTCAGGCTGGGATCACCTTTGGCTGCGAGCCGACCAAGTTCTGCCCCGATGACGTCGTCACCCGAGCAGAGATGGCAGCGTTCTTGTTCAGGAGCTACAACCGCTAGCCAAACCTAAGGTTTGCATGGTGGTCTAGCCACCAAAATCGCCTTAGGTTTGGGGAGCCTTGGCGCTGGCGGTCAAGGCGGCGCCGACGATCCCGGCCTCGTTGCGCAATGCCGCCGGGACGGTGGCAACAGTGGTGCTGAGGTACTTTCCCCATTGGTCCCATTTGCGGGAGACGCCGCCGCCGAGGATGAAGAGGTCGGGCGGCAGGATCCGCTCAAGATGATCAAGCAGCCGGTCGACGCGCTTGGCCCAGGTCTCCCAAGAGAGATCCTTCTCCTCCTTCCATCTTGCCGCTGCCCACGACTCCACCGGCGCGTGACCGCGCAGCTCGAGATGTCCGAATTCGGTGTTCGGAATCAGCGCGCCCCGATGGAAAACCGCTGAACCAATCCCGGTGCCGAAAGTGAGCAACATCACCAGGCCGTCGTTGCCCTTCCCGGCCCCGAAGGCCATCTCCGCCACCCCGGCGGCATCGGCATCGTTGATCATCGTCACCGGAAGGCCGCAAGCGTCGGTAAAGATCTTGTCGGCGTCGGCGCCGATCCAACTCGGATCGACGTTGGCCGCGCTCAGGATGATGCCGTTGCGAACGATGGCCGGGAAGGTGCACCCGACTGGCCCCTCCGACCCGAAGTGCTCGACTATCTCCTTGACGACCTCGGCCACCAACACCGGAGTCGACGGGTTGGGAGTTGGGATTCGAAATCGTTCCCCGTTCACCACCCCGGTTTCGAGGCTGACCATGTTTCCCTTGATGCCGGAGCCGCCGATATCGATTCCCAACACAGTTTCAGCCACGAGGCGCGAGCCTATCCCGTCGATAATGTCGAGGCATGGCGGACGAGCGAATCGGACTGATTGGTCTGGCGGTCATGGGTCAGAGTCTCTCGCTCAACTTGGCCGATCACGGCTACGAGGTGGTCATTTTCAACCGCACTGCCGAGACCACTCGCAGCTTTATCGACGAGAACCCCGAACAGTCCCGTTTGATTGGCACCGCCGAGATTGAAAGATTCGTCACCGAGCTCGACCGGCCACGCCGAATTGTTCTCATGGTTAAGGCGGGAGAGGCAGTCGAGGCGGTGCTCGCGCACCTGGTGCCCCGCCTTGATGCCGGCGACGTCATCGTCGACGGTGGCAACAGCTTCTGGGCCGATTCCGAGCGGAGATCGGAGCAGCTCGCGACTTTGGGCATCCGTTTTCTCGGAACCGGCATCTCGGGAGGCGAGCAGGGAGCTCGCTTCGGGCCCTCGATCATGCCGGGAGGTAACGGCTGGGAGGAGATGCGAGAGCCTCTGACCGCGATCGCCGCCAAGGTCGACGGCGAGGCCTGCTGTGACTGGATCGGCCCGGGTGGCAGCGGTCATTACGTGAAGATGATCCACAATGGCATCGAGTACGCCGACATGCAGGTCATCGCCGAGGCTTACCACCTGTTGCGTGCTTCAGGAAGATCGGCGGCGGAGACAGCCGCGGTCTTTCGCCGCTTCGGCGAGGGGCCACTTAGCTCCTACCTGATGGACATCACGGCTCAGATCCTCGAAGTCGCCGACGACGACGGCGAGCCTCTGGTCGAGAAGATCCTTGACGCCGCCGCCCAGAAGGGAACCGGCCGATGGACGGTCGAGGACGCCCTGAGCCGCGGGCAACCGACCACGGTGATCGCGGAGGCGGTGCTGGCGCGATCGCTTTCCGCCCTAAAGGACGAACGGGTGCACGCGGCGAGTCGATTGCGCGGCCCATCCGCACCGCTCGTGGTCGAGGAAAGGGAGATCGAGCAAGCTCTGCTCGCTTCGAAGATCGTGTGTTATGCGCAGGGTTTCATGTTGATCCGCGCGTGCTCTGGCGATCTAGGTTGGGCCCTGCAACCTGCCCGGATCGCACCGCTTTGGCGGGGCGGCTGCATTATCCGGGCGAGGATGCTCAATGACATCACGAGCGCGTATCGAAACGATCCGGAGCTATCCAATTTGCTCCTCGACCCGCACTTCGCCGACGTCATCGATAACGCCCAAACGGGATGGCGAAACGTGATTGCGGCGGCGGCAAAAGCAGGCATCCCGGTTCCGGCCTACTCGGCGGCGCTCTCTTTCTACGACGGATTCCGCACGGCGCGGCTGCCGGCCAATCTCATTCAGGCTCAAAGGGACTTCTTTGGCGCCCACACCTATGAACGGGTCGACCGAGACCGGGGCGAGCACTTTCACACTCAATGGGCGCCAGGAGCTGCCACGACCCCCTCGTCCTAAGATCGGCAGATGGTTGAAAATCCTCATCGTCTGCCGCGCTCGGTCGTACCGGTCCGTTACGACCTCGCCCTGACCCCCGATCTAGAGAACGCGGTCTTTTCCGGCCAGGAGACGATCCTCGTTGACATCGTTGAAGCCACCGACGAATTCGTCCTCAATGCGCACGAAATCGAGATTCAGGAAGCCACCCTCTCTCGCGGCGGCGAGGAGATCTCGGCCGAAGTCGAGATCGATGCTGAAAAACAGCGCGCCCGCCTTCGTTTTTCGCGGTCGCTCGAGCCGGGTCAAGCCGAGCTCAAGCTCACGTTCACCGGAGTCCTCAACGACCAGTTGGTTGGTTTCTACAAGTCGACGTTTACCGACACCGAGGGACAAGAACAGGCGATCGCCACGACTCAGTTCGAAGCCACGGACGCTCGTCGCGCCTTCCCCTGTTGGGACGAACCCGATCTCAAGGCCGTGTTTGGCATCACGCTGATCGTGCCCGGCGACCTGTTGGCGGTCTCCAACGGGCCGGAGGTCGCAAGAGAAACTCGGGCTGACGGCGAGGTCGCGGTCCGCTTTGCCGACACGATGAAAATGTCGACCTATCTCGTGGCTTTCTCCGTCGGTCCGTTCGAGGCCACAAAAGCCGAGGATGTCGACGGGGTGCCGGTCCGCATCATCGCCCCAAGGGGGAAACTCGACCTGGCGCCCTTCGCGATGGAGTGCGCTCAGTTCTGCCTTCGTTTTCTGCGCGACTACTACGAGATTCCCTACCCCGGGTTGAAGGTCGATCACATCGCCATCCCCGACTTTGCTTTTGGGGCGATGGAGAACCTCGGGCTCATCACGTATCGCGAGACAGCGCTGCTAGTCGACACCACGACCGCCAGCCAATCGGAGCTGCTGCGAATCCTCGACGTGGTCGGCCACGAATTGGCCCATATGTGGTTCGGGGATCTGGTGACGATGAAATGGTGGGATGGCATCTGGCTCAACGAAGCTTTCGCCTCATTCATGGAGTTCAAAGCCACCGATGCCATGCGGCCGCAATGGAAACGCTGGCTGGCGTTTGCTGCCGAAGACCGACCCTGGGCATTCGGGGTCGATGCGCTCGCCGCGTCGCGGCCGGTGGAGTTCGAGGTTGGCTCTCCGGACGAGGCCAATGAGATGTTTGATGCCCTCACCTACGGCAAGGGCTCTTCGCTCCTGCGAATGATCGAGCAATACATCGGGGAGGAAGCCTTCCGCCAGGGCGTGGGCAACTACCTGAGGCGTCATGCCTACAGCAACACGGTAACGGCGGACCTCTGGGCAGGTCTCAACGAGGCTTCTGGAGAACCGGTGGGCGAGATCATGGACACCTGGCTTTACCAGCGCGGCTACCCACAGCTAGAGGTTGCGAGGACCGGAAATGGAGTAAAGATTTCCCAACGTCGCTACCTCACGATCCCCGATGAGTCCGATTCAACGCTTTGGAAGATCCCTCTGCAGATCCGCGGAGTCGCGGGCGGCCGCGCCTTCGAGCAGAAGACCCTGATGACGGAGGAGGATCTCCAGATTCCTTTGGACGACGTAGAGCTCGTCGTGGCCAACGCCGGAGGGCACGGCTTTTTCCGAGTTCTCTACTCACCGGAGCTCTTGGATGCCTTGATAGCCGCGCTCCCCGAGCTCGAGGACTTGGAACGCTTCACCATCATCAACGACGCCTGGGCCTTCGTCGAGTCGGGCCAGCTTTCGGCAGCTGACTACTTGCGGTTGGCTGAGACGTATCGCAACGAAGGCGAGCCGGCAATCTGGGGGGCCGTGCTCGGCGGGGTGGCCGCCATTGGACATCATCTTGTCGACGACGAGGACCGTCCGGCTTTTGCGAGGTGGGTCGCCAGTCTCGTCGGTCCCACCTTTCAGCAGCTTGGTTGGGAAGCGCACGAAGGCGAGAGCGACCTCACTCGTCGCCTCCGCGGGCAGATCATCGGAGCGATGGGGCGCCTCGCCGACGACCCCGCCGTCATCGCCCGGTGCCGCCAGTTGGCTGATGACGCCCTAGATGACCCGCATGCGGTTGATCCCGAGATCGCTCGCGCGAGCCTGTTCGTCACCGCTGCGCATGGGGGAGAAAGCGAATACCGCCGGTTCTTCGAGCTGTACAAGAAGATCACCGCGCCCCACGAGCAACAGCGATTGCTCCTGGCCTTGGCGGCCTTTGACGATCCTGACCTCGTGTCCGAAACGATCACGGCCAGCCTCGACGGCCGCATCCGGACCCAGGACTCCGCCTGGGTGATCGGCGCAACCCTCGGGAACCGGGTCAATGGCGGCGTGGCATGGAAACAACTCAGAAAGAGCTGGGACACGTTTGTCAAACTTCCGACTATGACCCATCGCCGGGTGATCGAGGGTCTGCCGTCCTTGTCCCGGCCGGAGGTGGCGGCCGAGATCGAGGCGTTCTTCGCCGAGACTCCGCTCCCCCACGCCACGAAGTCGATTGCCCAAAACCTCGAACGCCTCCGCGCCAACGTCGAAATGCGCACCCGCGAAGCGAAAGCGGTCCACGAATTCCTGTTTCTCCCCCTGGAGGGATGCTCCTATAGATGTCAAGGGACGGGTTGATTGAGGATTTGGTATACCTCGCGGGCCACGTAGCGCTTGAGACAGCGAACTATCTCTTTCTTGGTTAGCCCTTCTTTGAGGCGCCG
>Ga0136635_10000017_pt1 | contig 53715 bp, 60 predicted proteins | sample AntDrymeUQ852106_2_FD_105495 | JGI IMG/M metagenome (GOLD analysis project Ga0136635, IMG submission 105495) | Polar desert sand microbial communities from Dry Valleys, Antarctica - metaG UQ85 (21.06) | ecosystem: Environmental > Terrestrial > Soil > Desert | place: Antarctica: Dry Valley... | reverse complement strand
CGCGCTGTCCCGACTCTCGCATGGACCCTACGGACCAACACCGCTCGGGATCTTTCGCAAGCTTTCGCGCCCCCTCTACGAAACAGTGATGAGCCAGCAGCTCATCGATGCCCAAGCCAAGCGCGGGCCCGGCGATCTGGCGACGCTCCTCTCTTCGGCGGGCACCTGGGACGTCAAGTAGCTGGAGCAAGGTCTCTCGTCCTCGCGGTGCTGCTGATCGCTTGTGGGGCCGGTCCGGCTTCAGAAACCACGGTGCCGTCAAACTCGGCTCCTGACTTCACCTTGGTCCTGGGCAATGGCGATACCTTCACGCTCTCTGAAGAGCAACGGCCCGTCTTTCTCCTTTTCTGGGCGGAATGGTGAACAATGTGCCGGCGGGAGTTGCCCCTCATTGATCAGATAAGCCAATTTGTCCCGTTGTACGTGCATGTACAGAGGCGTACAATATTCTGATGTCAAACGCAATGACCGTGAGCGCAGCAAGAGCCTCGTTGGCGGAAATAGTCGAGAGAGTCAGCGCGGGCGAAGAGGTCACCCTCACTCGGCATGGTGTGCCAGTTGCAATTGTTGTTCGACCCGACCTGCTCAGGGTGCGCCGGGTCAACGCGCTATCGAAAGCAACCGAAGTCGAGGAGATCCTTGAGCTGGGACGGCGCTCGACCCTGAATGCGCAGGGCGCCATGACCGCCGAAAGAGCTGATGAACTGGTCGCGGACCTACGGTCTGCGCGCTCGCAACGCTGACTGATCGCGTGGATGCCTTCGATGCTGACGTGCTGATTTATGCCTGCGTCCCTGGTCACGAACTTGGCCGGAGAATCCGAGCTCTGTTTCCAGCCAGCGCGTACGAACTTGCCGGAGTTGGATCAGTGCTTTTGATCCCGGAGTTGCTCACGAAGCCACTCCGCAATCGCATGAGTGACGAACTGAACGAGCTTGGGGCGTTGCTTGCCCGGCTCAGCCTCCGCCCCGTCGACCTGTCAACCGCACGGCTGGCGACGTCGCTCGCTGCGTCTTATGGGCTAAACGCTATCGACGCGGTGCATCTCGCCTGCGCGGTCGCGGCATCAGCGGATCGCTTTGTCACCAACAATGTCAAAGACTTCCCGAAGTCGATCGTTGAGATCGACATCACCCATCCCACGGATCTCCCCGACCCCGAGGATCCTTGACCGCACGGTCATTCATCGCGCGCCGAACAGCGAACTCCGGGCCTGTTGCAGCCGGTCGACTGTGGCGAGGTCGCGTTCGACGGGGTCAATCGATACCCCGCGGCGCGTGTCCCATTGCCGAGCCACTTCCTCAGCCGGCTTGTTTTCGATGAGACCGCGGGCCTGCGCCGCGGCTCCTAGCGCCACGAGCTCTTCTGCTTCGGGGATCTGCAAAGCGCGACCGGATAACTGACCGATGACCCGTCGCCACGTACGGCCCTTGGCGCCGCCCCCAATCAGGGTGAGTGCGTGATCTGAGTTGATCCCAGAAGAGTGGCTGGCGATGACGTCCAGAGCCTCAATCAAGCCGAGGGCAGCTCCCTGGTAGGCACCGAGAAGGATCTCGCGCGGATCGGTCCCGTGACGAAGCCCGGTCATAACCCCGCTCGCATGGGGAAGATTGGGGGTGCGCTCGCCGTCGAGATAGGGAAAGACCACGACGTCGGTCTGCTCGGCGGCATCGTCGCGATCGATCCCGAGCCACTCAGCAATCCGATCGACGGCCAGGGTGCAGTTAAGAGTTGCCGCCAGAGGGAGAAAGTTTCCGGTGGCATCCGCAAAGCCGGCGACGGTGCCGCTCGGATCGGCCGCTCGCACCGTCGACAACGAATAGGCGGTGCCAGAGGTGCCGAGGCTGATGACGGGAGTTCCAGCCTCGAGACCCAGGCCCAAGGCAGCGGCCATGTTGTCCCCAGTGCCGGCGGCCACCAGAGTTCCCGCTCGAAGGCCGGTTTGCTTTGCTGCTTCCTTCGTCACCTCTCCCGCAGGTTCGCCCGGCCTGAGCACGTTTGGCAACGTTCCGACATCCAAATCCACTTCCCGCAGACCGAGCACATCGCCGGCGTAATCCTCGGTCGCAGTCGACCACCATCCAGTTCCCGACGCGTCACCCCGGTCGGTGTTCCGGGCACCGGTCAAACGGAGATTGAGAAAGTCATGGGGCAAAAGAACTGCCGCGACGTTCTCAGCGACTTCTGGTTCTTGCTTCCGAAACCATGCCCACTTGCTGACCGTGTACGACGCCACCGGCACCAGCCCGATTCGCTCGGCCCAAGCCTCGGGGCCACCGAAGGCTCCGATCAGGCTGCTGGCATCGGCAGCGGCGCGGACGTCGTTCCACAGCAAGGCAGGCCGCAGCGGCGTTCCTTTGTTGTCCAGGACAACCAAGCCGTGCTGCTGCCCACCAATCGCGATGGCGCCGACCTCACCGGAGCGACCTGTCTGCGCTAACGCGCCAGCCAGTGCTTCCCACCACTGCTCGGGGTCGGTCTCCCTTGCTCCCCCCACCCCGGTCACCTCGTGCGCCGCCCGCCCCGAGGCGACAACAGAACCACTTTCCGAATCAGCGATTAGGACTTTTGTCGCTTGCGTCGAGCAGTCGACCCCGGCGACCAGAGTCATCTAATGCAACTCTCGCCACTGATCGAAGTGTTGCTTGAAGTGGAGAACTTGTTGGCGTCGAGTCGAATGCAGATTCGCCGGCCAATCGATGCCGACTTCGTCGGCGACGATTTCGATTTTCTGGGCGCGAAGGCCAATGCCCGACAGTGAGACGCCGGTTGCGAGCGCAAGCTCCTTTTGCGTGAGAACCTTCCACGGCATCTGATAGCGCGGTGTCAACGCGTACGGTCCGGTGATCCGCTTCATGAGAAACCAAAGGATCCCTGCGGCCAGCACATCCGTCCGAGCTGACCGCCTGAACATCCGATGATCAGCGGCCAGGATCCCGGCTAAGACGGCGCGGGCGATCGTCCGCACCTCGTCGTCGAAGAGCTCGGAAGCCCACTGATCGAGAAGACCCAGAGTCCCGGCAGTCAGATCTCTCATCTCGGCGGGAATTCGTGACCAATCGAAGGGGACGTTGCCCAGCGGCTCGTCGTTGACGTTGTCGTAGGCGGACCGTCCCCCCACCAGTTCGATCATCTGCTCCTCAGCCTGTTTCATCACTGACTCGATCAGCTCGTGGTCGGCGTCGATATCACTCATCTCGTCGTAATCGAAATAGTCGTCGTCGTCATCATCGAATTCGTCGGGGTCGAAGCCTGCAGCCAAGCGCGCGATCCGGCGAGCATTATCGAAAGGCGATCGACCAGGGCGGTTCATCCCCGCGTTGAACGCATCAACCCAGAGGTCGATCGATGCCACCGTCTCTTCCGTGAGCTCGGCTGGGATTTCTCGCCGTTGGTGAGCGAAGCGGACGAAGCCTCGTAGCAGCTCGGGGAACCGTCGCACCTCGTTTGCGGTCAAACCGAATACCTTGCGCGGGAACCAGTCGACCATCACGATCTCGACCGAGACCGGGCTCCAACGGAGCGGATCACCCGAGCCGTAGTCGCATCCAAACGAGACCACATGCTCGGCGAGGTTGCGCAACTGGCTTGCGCTCAGCCCCTTGACCATGGCGTCTGGCGACGCCATGAACTCAGCGAGCAGTGACTCACGTTCGCGGTCTGACCATTCCGGTCGGATGTGACCGGTGCCTCCGGTTGGAAGGTGGCGCAACAGCCACTCCACCAGCGGCCGGCACGCCGGCCAGCTATCGGATTCGAAGGGCCCCAAGGTGTGTTCGGCGACTTTGATCGCGTCGGCCACCCTTGTTCTCGCATCAGCCGGGTCGATCTCCCGGGTCGTCAAATGCGGAGGGGCGATTTCCACGAATCTTTTGGCCACCACCTCCCAAGGCTCCGGGATCACGAAGGCGTCTTTCACCATCGTGCCGAGGTTGTGGTCGATGTAGATCGCGGCGGTTGCACCCGCTCCATCGGGCCAACGCCATGGGATGAACACGTCCTCACCGTCCCCGAGCACCTCGGTCTGCAGCCACGTTCCAGTTATCTCGATGTTCCCCAACGACGACAACCACCGCGGTCCGTTTGCCAGCACACTCGGATCCACTGCGTTACGCAGGCGCGCCGCGAGGAGCTCATCCGGATGGAGGGCGGCAAGGGCCAAGGCCAACGCGCCCATCCCTGGCCACTCGCTGTCGGCGAATGACATGAACATCGACGGACCGTCCGAGCGCTCAACCTTGTTGCCGGGCCAGTCATCGAGCGGACGGGAAGTAGTCGCCTCGATCAAGCTCGACGCCAATGCGAACAACGAATACGGAGACTCCTCGCGCAAACAGGCCGCGGCGTCAGCGACAAACGGTGGCAGGCCCCGCTCCGTTTTGCTCGTTTGTTCAAAATGGCGCGGTCGCTTCGGTCGGTCCTTACCCCCGCGCCTATGTTTCGACCTCGGCACCGAGGAGACGGTAGCTCGGCAGTCTCACCGGAGGGGCCGGAGAAGTCGATCGAGCGACCAAATTGGGTGTCATGGGAGAACGCGAAGTCTTTTCTTATGGTCGCCGCCAGATTTGCGGTTTCTGTCCTACCCGTCCCATAGATTTGTCGTACAGATGTTCGAGACAGTGGCTTCTAGGGAAACGGTGGGTCCCGGGGCCGAGCTGGGGGCGTGGCTCGAAACCGCCGACCGCTCAACCCTCTCCGGTGAGCAACTGGTCGAGTTGATGAAGGCCCGCCACCGTCAGATTTCCCACCTTCAAGCCGAGTTCTACGCCGACATCAAGGCGGTGGCCGACGCTGTCGCCCAGATCGACCCGGATTTGGGTTACGAATACGCCGCCGACGAGATCGGGGTCGCCCTCACCTGGACCCGCCGGGCAGCCGAAGCCGGCTTCGAGCTCGCCTGGGAACTCGACTCCCACCCCCAGATCGCGGCGGCGCTGGGGGAGGGTCGGATCGACCTGGCGAAGGCGAAAACCATCGTCTTCGGCCTCACCGGCATCGACCCCGAGGTAGCGCGGGAGGTCGCCGACCAGGTCTTGGAACGAGCCCAGCGGCAGACCACCGGCCAGATCCGGGCCCGGCTCGCCAAACTGGTCATCACCGCCAACCCCGCCGCCGCTTCCGACCGTTACCAAGCCGGGTTGAAAGACCGGAAAGTGGTTCTCGATCCCAACCCGGACGGCACCGCCAACCTCCACCTCTACCACCTGGCGCCCGATCAGGCAGCGTTGGCTTTCGACCGCCTCGACCAGCACGCCCGCGCCCTCGCCACCGGGGAGGAACCCCGCACCTTGGACCAGCTCCGCGCAGACGTCGCCCTCGACCTCCTAGTCGGCTGCCTGCAACACCTGGAGCGGGGCCGGAAACCGATCGTCGACCTCCGGGTCGACCTCACCACCCTGATGGGATTGAACGAAAATCCCGGCGAGATCCCCGGCTACGGACCGATCATCGCCGACCTGGCCCGCCAACTCGCCGAACAGCAGAAATCGGAGTGGCGGTTCACCGTCATCGACCACCCCGACATCGTCATCACCGGAACCACCCGGAGACGGCCCAGCCGCCCCCAACGCCGCCGGATCGAAACTCGCAACCCCCACTACGTCTTCCCCGGCTGTCGCACCCCGGCGATCCACGCCGACCTTGACCACCGGCAACGCTGGGCCGACGGTGGACCCACCGAAGACTGGAACCTGAATCCGCTCTGCAACCACAACCATGGCAGCAAAGACCGCGGCGGGTGGCACCTCGAAATGGTCGACCGCTACACCTACAAATGGACCAGCCCCCTCGGCCTCAAATACCTCGTCGAAATCGAACCGCCCTAGAACTTGAATTCCCCTCCGGGATCTCGAAACCCAGTTCGACTGTTCCCCCTCCTGTGAAAATACGCGGCGATGAGCGGTTCCAGGGGGTTTCCTCACCCTCATCCTTCTCAGCCATCAGATCTGCGATCAGCTCGGTCGAACTGTTGACGTGGACCAAGCACCGACATCAGGAATCGAACTCACGAGATCGACTCGGACAATCGATCGGCGGCAATCGAGGCCACGCAGGCGGCCAATAGAAAGCCGATCCCAATGGAGAGAACGAGAACGATGCCGATGATGACAAATATCGCCGCGGACGCGACGATCGCGATCCTGGCTTTTTGGTTGTCTGCGGTTTGTGCCCCGACGAGGGCCGCACTAGCTCCAAGTGTCATCAGCAAAGCGAACAGAGCCGACGGGAAGGAGAATGCCCCTCCCTCTTTCGCGATCTCCCAGAGGTAGATCGCGATCATGGACAAGCCGAGTACAGCTGCCGCGAAAGCCCAAGGTCGTCCCAACATCGACTCCGCCACGTTATCCGGCCTGGCTAGGTGGCTCCGGCGTGGGGATGCCAGGAGCGAGAGATCGCCCACCCCTGTTCAGCTCCGACATCGAGTTGGGGCGGACCAAGCAAGCGGACGTAAAGGGCACCGGCGTCCGTCGACACCAACTAAGTCTTCGGCTAGTACGGATGCTCCGCCGCCCGGAGGTGGCAGCAGTCGTTCCAATGGGTGATGGCCCGGTTCTGGCGCTCCCATCCGAGGACCGAGATCGATGCCGTCTCCAAGACCAGGTTGGCACCTGCGGTCGGAGGCAACCCCATCCATCTCGCTCCGAGCACCCGTAGTGCGTGTCCGTGGCCAAAAAGGGCGACCTGGCCCTCGACCTTCTCGGTGCGGGCGATCATTCGATCGCAGCGGATGCCGAGCTGGCCGATCGACTCGCCGTCGATGATCTCGTGGGTCCACACGCTCCACATCGGGATCTCCTGGCGGATGTCGCGGGTGCGCCGGCTCTCGTAGACGCCGTAGTCCCACTCTGCCAGGTCTTCATCAACCTCAACCGATCCCATGCCGGCTAGTTCGGCTGTTTCCCTGGCTCGAGAAAATGGAGAAACGAAGACCTCTGCGAAGTCGTATCCATCAAGCATCCCTTTCAACGCGAGGGCCTGTTGGCGGCCCAAGTCGGTCAGCGGGATATCGCTACGGCCCGTGTGTTGGCCGGTGATGGTCCATTCGGTTTGACCGTGTCGCACCAGGACGACATGCGATGCCATCAGTCGGAGAGGTCCTCGCCCGCATGCCAATGTCCTCGCGGCCCAATCAAGCTCGAGCCGGCTGCGGGGCCCCAGGTCCCAAACTCGTAAGGCTGAACTTCGGTGGGGTATGTAATCGCTCCGTCGACTATTCGCCACGCCTCCTCGACCGCATCCTCGCGGGCAAAGAGACGCTGGTCGCCGCTGAGAGCATCCCCGAGCAGCCGCTCATAAGCCTCCGGCCCTTCGAAACCAAGCTCGGTCTCGGTTTGGACATCGAGATCAACGTCATGGGAGACAAGCAACTCGCCCGGCTTCTTTGCCTGCAGGCTCAGACCGATCAGATAGTCGGGCTTCATCCGGAACTGCAGGGTGTTGGCGTGGGCCGGGCGGTCGGCGTCGGCAAAGAGCATCCGGGGCGGCGCTTTGAACTCGACGACTGCCTCGGTCAAGGTGGTGGCCATCCCTTTTCCCGCCCGGACGAGGAAGGGAACTCCCGCCCAACGCCAAGATGCGATCTCAAGTTTCAACGCGACAAAGGTCTCGGTGTTCGAGTCGGGCGCGACACCCTTTTCGCGGAGGTAACCGTCGTACTGGCCGCGGACCACCTCAGCCGGCTCGATGCTGTCGATCGCTTTGAGCACCTTCACGGTTTCGTCGCGAAGCGCATCGGCGCCGGCGGAAACCGGAGGCTCCATCGCCAGGAGGCTGACCACTTGGAGCAGGTGATTCTGGAAGACGTCCTTCAGCGCTCCGACCCCGTCGTAGAAAGACCCCCTGCCTTCCACTCCAAAGGACTCCGCCATGGTGATCTGGACATTCTCGATGTAGTGCCGATTCCAGACCGGCTCGAGCAGAGCATTGGCGAAGCGAAACACCAGGAGGTTGAGAACCGGTTCCTTGCCAAGAAAGTGATCGATGCGGTAGATCGAGCTTTCCGGGTAGTGCTGGTGGAGGAGGGCGTTCAGGTGGCGGGCGCTTTCCAGGTCGCGACCGAACGGCTTCTCGACGACGACCCGGCCGCGGCTGAGACCAACGGAGGAGAGACCGGTGATCACCGTCTCGAACAGGGACGGCGGAATGGCCAAATACGCCACCGGCATATTGACGTCGCCGGCGGCTTGGGCTACTCGCTGATAGACGTCGAGGTCCTCGTACTTGCCGGCGACATAGGTGAGCCGTGCGACCATCCGATTGAACACTTCGTCGTCGATCTTCTTGCCGGCGTTCTCGAGCGACTCGCGGGCGCGCAGCCGCAGGTCTTCGTCCGTCCCCTCGGACGAGGCGACACCGATGACCGGAATGTCGAGCCGGTCGACGTCGGCCAAGTCGTAGAGCGCGGGGAACAGCTTTTTCTTGGCAAGGTCGCCGGTGATGCCAAATAAAAGGAGGGCGTCGGCTCGCTCAGCCACCGGCCGGGACCTCGACGTGGCCGCCGAATTCCTGGCGCATCGCCGAGAGGACGCGATCGGCGAAATCCCCTTCATCGCGGGAGGCGAAACGCTGGTGAAGGGCGGCGGCGATGACCTGCGCGGGAACGCCAAGATCGATGGCGCTCTGCACAGTCCACCTCCCCTCCCCCGAGTCGGAGACGCGGCCACTGAGCTCGGTGAGCTCTCGGTCGCGTGAAAGGGCCATGGCGGTGATGTCCAAAAGGAAAGAAGTCACAACGCTCCCCCGCCGCCACACCTCAGCGATGGCGGAGACGTCGAGGTCGTACTGGTATCTCCAGGGATCGCGCAGCGGAGCGGTTTCGGCGTCCTTGCGAAGGGCTGCCGATCCCAGATCGGCCCGATCGAGAATCGCCATCCCTTCGGCGTAAGCGGCCATCACCCCGTACTCCACCCCGTTGTGGACCATCTTCACGAAGTGCCCGGCGCCGGCCGGGCCGCAGTAGAGGTAGCCCAACTCCCCAGGATGGGGATCACCCTCCTTGCCGGGCGTGCGGTGGGCGGCTTCGAGGCCTGGGGAAAGCGTCTGCCAGATCGGATCGAGGCGCTCGACCACCGCCCGGTCGCCACCGATCATCAGGCAGTAGCCCCGTTCCAACCCGTACACCCCCCCACTGACGCCTATGTCGAGATAGACGATTCCCTGGTCGTCGAGCTTTTTGGAACGGACGATGTCGTCTTCAAAGAAACTATTGCCGCCGTCGATCAGGATGTCACCGGGCTCAAGCAGCGGCTGAAGCTGCTCGATGGTCGAGTCGACGAAGGCGGCGGGGATCATGATCCAAACCGCGCGGGGTGGGTTCAGCGCGGCAACAAACTTGTCGAGCTCGGTGGCTCCGAGGGCGCCCTCGTTAGCAAGTTCGGAGACCGCGTCCTGGTTGAGGTCGTAGACGACGCATTCGTGCCCAGCCCGCATGAGGCGGCGGACAAGATTGGCCCCCATCCGCCCCAATCCGATCATTCCTAGTTGCATCGGTGAAAGGTACCGTGCCTGCGGCCATGATGGACCTTGCGAGTCGGCTGGCTACCCCGGCCGATGTTCCGGCGCTCAGGAAATTGATGGACGCTGCGATCGCCGAGTTGCAGCTTCCCTTCCTCGACGACGCCCAGATCGCATCCAGCCGGGCGATCATGGGCATCGATACCCAGTTGATCGACGATGGGACGTACTTCGTCATCGAGTCCGATGAAGTATTGGCTGGATGCGGCGGATGGAGCCGGCGGGCGACTCTCTATGGCGGTAATCAAACCCCGGGTCGTGACAGTCAGTTACTCGACCCTGACACCGAGCCAGCCCGGGTTCGGGCGATGTACACCGCTCCTTCCTTTGCGCGCCGCGGTGTCGGCCGCTTGATCCTGTCGCTATGCGAGGCCGCCGCTCAGGCGGAAGGATTCACCCGTCTGGAGTTGATGTCCACGCTGTCGGGTGAGCCCCTCTACACGGCTTATGGGTTTCGACCGCTGGAGCGCTCGGAAGACGATCGCGGCGGAGCCCCAGTCCCTCTCGTTCGAATGGAAAAGCGGATCGATCTCTAGGCGATGGTTCCGGGTTCCGCCGGAGTCTCGGCGGGCGGCTGGTACCAACTGAACATGTATTCGGGGTTGGCGATCGTTTGGGAGAAGTCGCCGAGTCGCAAGGGTCGGAAAGTGTCGCACATCACGGCCAGCTCGGAAGTCGAGGTGGCGCCGAGTGCTTTCTCGGCCAGGCCGGGCTGGGGACCGTGTGGGATCCCATATGGATGGAGGGTGATCGATCCGACTTCGATTCCTTTGCGGCTTTCGAAGTTGCCGGATACGTAATAGATCATCTCGTCTGATTGCAGGTTGGAATGGTTATAGGGGATGGGCACTGCCTGCGGATCCCACTCCAGATTTCTTGGACAGAACGAGCAGATGACAAAGCCCGGTCCTTCGAAGGTCTGATGGGCCGGCGGGGGCTGGTGGAGGCGGCCGGACTTGGGTTCGAAGTCGGAGATGTTGAAGGTCCAGGGATATACGTATCCATCCCACCCCACCACATTGAATGGGTGGTAGTCAAGCAGGTAACGCTGGTGCCCACCCCGAACCCGGACCGTGACGGTGAACTCGCCGCCTTCCTCGTGGGTCGCCAGCTCGGCGGGACCGTGGAGATCGCGGTGGTAATAAGGGGCGTGTTCGAGAAGGTTTCCGTACTCGTTTCGATAGCGGCGCGGAATCTCGATTTGGCCGGGGGACACGAAGATCAGGTATTTCTGATCACCTTTGGGAACAAGTCGGTAGGTCGTGCCGCGCGGGATCACGATGTAGTCGCCTTCCCGATAGGGAAGGTTGCCGAAAATCGTTTCGGCGACACCCTCACCCTGATGAATGAAGATGACTTCGTCGCCTTCCCCATTCCGGTAATAGCCCTCGTGGTCCTGTTGAGGCCGGCAAAACCAAATCTCAACATCGTTGTTCCACATCAGGAGACGGCGGCCCGTGATGAGGTCGCCAGCGGCCTCGAGCTCGGCCGTGGCAAAAAGCATGTGCTGATGCTGGTCGGGCACCCATTCCTTCTTCTCGATTGCCTCAAAGCCGCCAAGGGCCATCACCCGGCAAGGTGTCTCGAGGTGATAAAGGATCGAATAGTTGCCCGAGAACCCCTCCATCCCCATCACCTGCTCGGTGAGGAGAAGGCCCTCGCGTCTGAGCTGCGTATGCCTCTTGGGAGGCACCTCTCCCATCCGCAAGTACACGGTCACGTGACTCTCTTCCAGAAGCTCAGGAAATTTCCGGCCGGGTCTTCGATCGTGAACTCAGCCTGGCCCCAGGGCCGCTCGCCGATCGGATCAACAACCTTGATTCCTTGGTCCTGACAGCGTTGATAGAGGTCGTCGAGGTCGACAGCTTCGATGTACACCGAGTTGGGCCCGGGCTGACCCCGTCGGGTTGCGATCGCCTGGTTGTAGGCGTCGCCGTAAAAGTTGGCTTGGTCTGTTTCGAGCATCATCTGCGCGCCGCCGAAAGCAACCGACATGTTCTCGTGCTCGTCCGCCTCGCGGGTGATCGTGAAGCCGAGTTGGTCCACATAAAACTTGCGTGCTTCGTGGAGGTCGGGGAACCGGAAGGAAACGACCGCTGGGTTGTCAGGCACCCGCCGAGGATAAACCCATGCGGACTAGAGGTGTTTGGTCGCCTCGCGATAAGACAACCCGGAGAGCAGGTTCTGGTTGGTCTCGGCAAATTCGCGAACCCGCTCGGGTTCAACCCGCGCGTACTCCCGCAACGCCCACCCGATTGCCTTGCGGATGAAGAACTCTTTCTCATGAGCGCGTCGCAGACAGAACCCAGACAGCATCGGCCAGTCGGTTTTGTCTTTGTGCCCGAGCTGACTGAGGATGGCCGCCCGGCGCAACCACATGTCCGAGTGGTCTATCCAACCCTCAAGGACCGATCTCATGCGTTCACGGTCCGCACGCACGACTCGGCCCACGAGATGGCCGGCGACTTCATCGACAAGGTCCCACCATGCCCCCTCGCTGATCAGCCTCTGATAGAGGTCGATCTGGTCGATGGTGATGAAATCCTTGAACTCTTGGGCGTATCCGAGCGCCAGGTATTTCTCCTCGCGGTGATCCAACTCCCACAGGCCCGCGACATTGACCCGATATTCGGTCGCATCCCTTGGCGGAAACCTGAGTTGGAACTCACGAGCGATCGGGGTCCGCAGGGGCTTGGGCACCCCATAAAAGGGCATGCTGGTCTTCATGTAGGCCTGCATTGGCGCCGCTTTCTTGGAATCCGCGAGAGCAGCCAGTTCTGATTGGACAAACTGAGCCAGGTTCGAAGGTACGGGCACGGCCGGACGGTAGTCACGGAAGTTTTGGACACAGATGGATTGGGTAACGCGTCTGTGGCAGCTAGCAACGGAGGATGTATGCCGACAGTTTCTGAGGTGATGACGAAGAACCCGGTAGGAGTCTCGACGAGCGCGACGCTCAACGATGCGGCTCAGGTGATGCGAGATCGGGACATCGGAGACGTCGTGGTCTTGCGCGAGGATGGAAGCCTGTGTGGGCTGGTAACCGATCGTGACTTGGTGATCCGCGGCTTGGCGGAGGGGCTTGACCCTAAGGCAGCCCAGATCGAACAGATTTGCAATCATGACCCGGTCACGGTCTCTTCGGACCAATCGGCCGAGGAGGCTGTCAAGGTGATGCGCAAGCACAACATCCGCCGTCTCCCTGTGGTCGACGGGAGCGACCTCGTCGGGATCATTTCCCTGGGTGACCTCGCCATCGAAAAGGATCCCGAGTCCGTCTTGGCCGACATCAGCGAGGCCCCGCCGAACAACTAGCCCTACGTGGGCGGAAGCGAGCGCAAATCGGCTTTCGCGCATCAACCGCAAGCTCAGGCAGGCTATGGCTTGCGGTTGATGCGCGAAAAGAGCTAGGCCAGAGCCACAAGCTCGAGCAGCGATTCGTCAAAGTAGAGAGTCTTGCCCTCGGGCATCATCAGCGCACGCTCAGGACCAAGTTGGGCAACGAAATCGGTGTCGTGGCTAACGAGGACGATCGTCCCTCGATACTGGTGCAAGGCTTCCAAGAGCGCTGACTTGGCTTGCGGGTCGAGGTTGTTGGTTGGCTCGTCGAGCAGGAGCACATTGGGACGGCCGAGGACCACCATGGCCAGAGCCAGCTTCGTCTTCTCGCCACCCGAGAGGGTCGCGGCGTCTTGGTCGATCTTGTCCGCTAGCAAGAAATGGCCGAGCAGGGTCCGCAGCACCAAGTCGACCTGATCAGAAACCGAACGGACATGATCGAGGACTGTCATCCCCTCCTGGATCTGCTCGTGCTCTTGCGCGTAGTACCCGACTGTCGCGTTGTGGCCGAGAACGACTTCGCCCAGGTCGGCGGTCTCCTCTCCGGCCAGGATCCGCAGCAGCGTGGTCTTACCGGCGCCGTTGAGCCCCATGATGATGATTCGTTCGCCCCGCTCGATGGCGAGGTCGATGTCGACGAAGACCAGGTTGTCGCCGAACGATTTGGCCAGACCGCGTCCGATCAGCGGTCTTACCCCGCTCGGATTTGGTTGCGGAAATCGAACTGCAACCTTCTTTCCGGACTTTTGCACCTCGACCAACTCCAATTTCATCCGCTCGACCCGGGTCTCCCAGGCGCGAGCGGTCTTCGCCATCTTCTCGGTCGTTCCCTTGAAGCGGCGGATGTTGGCTTCGAGGCGATCGATGGCCTGATCCTGATGACGCCTTTCGCGTTCGCGCTGCTCACGTCGCTTCTTCCTCTCGACAAGAAAGCCGGAGTAGTTGCCGCGGTAAGCCTCGAGCTGAGTGTTGTCGAGATCTAGCACCGAGGTGATGGCGGCGTCGAGCAGCGGAAGATCGTGGCTAACCATGAGCACGCCGCCGCGATAAGCCGACAGGAAATCCACCAACCAAGCTTTGGCGTCGAGGTCGAGGTGGTTGGTGGGCTCGTCAAGGAGAAGGGTCTCGGTTTCGGCAAAAAGGATTCGCGCGAGCTCGACCCGCCGGCGTTGGCCACCCGACATCGTCAGGACGGATTGTTCGAGCTCGTCAACCCCCATCCCCAAGTTGGCGGCAACTTGTTTCGCCTCGGCTTCGGCGATGAAGCCGCCTTTGGCATCGAATTCGTCTTGCAAGCGGGCGTGACGTCTAATCGCCTCGTCGCGGGCCGGCCCGTCGAGGCGCTCCATCTTCTTGCGAGTTTCCTCGATGCGACGGAGCAGAGCCCCGATCTGGCGAGCCGAAAGGATGCGTTCGAGCGCACTCATGTCCGGACGTTCCAGGTCGGGCAAGGCCGCTTCCTGTGAAAAATAGCCGAGGTTCCCCGACCGGAGGACCGAACCACTGGTCGGCGGGTTGTAACCGGCCAACGTCCGCATCAGTGTCGTCTTGCCTGCCCCATTCCTTCCCACCAACCCGACCTTGTCACCTGCTTGCACGCTGAAGGACGCCCCTTCCAGAAGGAGCCGGGTTCCGACCTCAAGGCGAACATCACGGGCGACGAGCATGACCGTTAGAGGCTATCGGCGGTCCTCCACCAGAGGGTTGTAATTTCTCTTTCGGGGGGACCGAGCTGGTACTCCCCAGGCCCACCGACGATGCGCGGGGCCAGGCGCGCGGCGAGCTCGGGCCAGCGTGCCGGCGGAAGCACCAGGCGGCGCGCGGTGATCTCGACGATTTCGTCAGTCGATTCGTAGACCATGTCGCTGCCCCGGCTCCATCGTTCCAGCCCTGGTTCCAGTCCCAGCTCCGCGACCACCGACACCAGATCCTCGGTGGTCGGGCCGGCTGGCCGTGCGAGCTGGTGGAACTCGAGATAGAGCTCGCGCAGATGGGCCCAGGGATGATCGGGAGTCATTTCGATGACCACCCCCGCGGCGGCTTTGTCTTCCATCGCCCTCAGAAAGGGGACGACATCGGCCACGTCGTAGACAACATGGGCGGACATCACGACTTGATAGGTTTCTATCTGGTTGGCGACGTCCGGCCAGCGCCCCTCGACGATCGCGACTGTCTGGTCGCTGACAAGCTCGTGCAAAGCCGAGAGCATCGTTGGATTGGGCTCAACCATCGTCACCGGATGCCCACCGAGAACCAGCGGGAATGACGACCGGCCGGTCCCCGCCCCGATGTCGAGCACCGAGCCCGCCTCCCCCGCCAGGTCCTGGACGATGGCTGTGGTCGGGGTCCCGGGGTCGGCGTCGAGCCCACGCTGGCCCTTGCCCTTCCATACGTGCTTAGTCCATCGATAGGGAGAATCGTCGACCGCCGCCAGAAGGTGAGCCGGCAGAGCCCAGGCTTCGAGCTGGCGACGCCATGCCTCGGCTGCGCTCACCGCAAACCGGCGAAGAGATCGTCCTCCGGTAGCGGGCTCGGGACCGTCGAGAAGATGCGCTGGAAGGACTCATATCCCATCACCCGGGCCCGTCCCTCCTCCGGGATCCGAAGCAAGAACCAATCAGCCGGGATCTGGCTGCGATGGGCGCGCAAAGCGGACTCTTTCAATGAGACCTCCTCGCGCACATCGATCACCGTTGAGATCTCCTCGTCGGGGATCCCGCGATTCGCCCACCAGTCCTCTTCATTGTCCTCGGGGTCGTCCCAATATTGAGCTATGGCTTGGGTGCGGCTCCGGCTCCAGGCGTTCCAATAGAGCTTGGAGGGTGCCCAATACTCCTCGGCTTCTTCCAGCGGAAACCACCCGAGATCGCGACAACCGAAGAAAGCGGCAGTGCCGACGCGGTGGACCTGGATGTGATCTGGATGGCCATACCCGCCGAACGGGTCGTACACCGTCATCACCTCCGGCTGGTGACGACGGATCAGCCTGACCAATCGCCGAGTTGCCTCGAACAGGTCGGCTTGCCAAAAGGCGAGCGAATGCGAGTTGGCTTCCGTGCCCATCATCCCCGAATCGCGATATCCGAGAAACTCGTGATGTTTCACCCCGAGCTCGTCGAGGGCGGCTCTGATCTCCCCGGCTCTTATCTCGGCCAGTTGGCTCTTGAGCGAATCGGGATCTTCGTAGTTATGGATCTCCCCCTCGGCCCCGTCGGTGGCCGTGACCACCACGACTTGCTCCCCGAGCCGGGCATATCGGGCAAGCACGCCGCCAGTCGAGATGACTTCGTCGTCGGGATGGGCGTGAAAGGAAAGCAGCCCAGCCAAGTCAGGAGATGGCTTCGAGTTGAGTGGCGTGTTCCTCGAGGTGACTGATCAGAGTTTGTTCGATGATGGCTTCGGCCGGCTGTTCGCCTTGTGCTGGGTGAAGACCCACCGCCCGCTGCCAGCCAGCGGGAAGGGCGGTCAGAATGTGACGCAGGTCAGAGAGATCTGAGCGGACCTCGGCCCAAAGAGTGGAGATCGCAATCTCCATACCAGCGTCGATTCCGGCTTTGCGCTCGGCTCCATCCTTGGACCGACCGTAGGCGATCGGTTGACCGACGTATTCGTCGATGAGGTCGACGATCTGCCCGCTCCAGAAAGGCACGAACTCGGCGATGTGCCCCCATAGCTGTCCGCGTTCCCAGGCCTCACCGGTTCCCGGGTCGGGCGAGGTGGCTCCGCCGCTCTTGTCGACCTCGCGCTGCAGCCGCTCCTCGACGGCGTCGAGCCTTTGCAACCAACCTGAGATCGGTGACGAGTCGGTCATCTGGAAACCTCGACCCTACCGCCGCTTCGCCAATAGCTGCCGTCGGCCCGGCTCAGAAACCCTTCGTCAACCATGTAGCGGCGCAGTGCGGCGTAGTCGGGATGAAACACCTGGAGCATCGAGTTGATCTCCTTCTCGCTGTATCGCAGCCCCACCTCAAACTCCTGCGCCAGTCGTTCCAAGACGACCCTCCTCCGCGCATTTTGAGCTGGGATCTCGTTGAGGCGAGTCCCGACAAAGAACCGGCCGAGCACGTCACGCTCGTCCTCGGTCCATGGACCTTCGAGCACCAGCGGCGAAACCGGTTCCTCATCAGGCAGCGTCGCCGCCAACGCCCGCAGCACCGAGTGATCAAGGGCCAGGTTCGCGTCGAGCAAACCCACTTCGACCAATCGGCTGACCGCTCGCCTGACCTGGCCGATAGTGATCCCCAAACGATGCGCGGCATCGTCGAGGTTGAGCGGGCCGCTTGCCGCCAGCCCGATAACCGCGAGCCGATGGGGATCGAGCGCAATTCGCAAGAATTCGGTGGCGGTGAGGGACATGAGCCAAGGCTAGAAGCAGATAAGGTCTCGTCGTGCCGAGCCAGGCTTTCTCGCATACTGCCGTGGCCAGCGTGGGAAGCGACCAGGTTTGGTCGGCCCTGCAAGATCCCGAGACCTGGAAGGAAATCGGCGGCGTCACTGAGGTCTCCAATCCGCGCTTTGACGAGTTGGGTTTGCTCAGTTACGACTTCGGCCTGGCCATCGCCGGAAAGAACTATCGCGGTCAGGCGCGACGCGTCGAAGCAGATGTACGCCGCCGCATGGTCATGAAGATCGACACCAACCAAATGTACGGGCGGATCGAGGTGGATCTGGACCTGGTCGGAGAGGAAACCAACGTCCGGGTAGGCATGGAAATCGCGTCGCGGGGGTTCATGGCAGGTCTCATGTTCCCGGTGATCAGCTCCGCGGTCGCCAATGGGTTTGAGGCGGCGGCCCGCCAGTTTGTCCGCTCCCTTGAGTCATAGTCGTCTACAGACTCTCCGGCCCAGGGCCGATAGACCGGGAGTGAGACCTCTTGTGTCCCCAGTTCCGGCGCGGTGGAAGCCTCACCCTGCGCCGCGCACCATCGATTTCTCCCAAGCGACGGAGTTGATGCATTCACTGGCCGAAGCGCTCGCCTCCCACGATCCCGGCACCAGAGGTCATTCCGAGCGGGCCGCCGCGTACGCCCTCCACATGGCTCGGGTCATCGGGCTCCCGATCGAAGACCACGAAAAGTTGCGTTGGGCCGCACTGATGCACGATGTTGGCAAGTTGACGATCTCAACTGGGATCCTTCAGAAACCGGGCCCACTGACTGCATCCGAGTTTGAGGTCATCAAGCGCCATCCCAACGACGGTATGGCGTTGATCGAACCGGTCCGGAGCTGGCTCTCGATTTACGCCGACGGGGTCGGCCAGCATCACGAGCGCTGGGACGGAACCGGATACCCCAATGGTCTCGCCGGCGAGGAAATCTCGCTGGCGGCCCGGGTCATCGCCGTCGTCGACGCCTACGAAGTGATGACCACCGGGCGGGTGTATCAAGAAAAGATCAGCGTCGCATCGGCCCGCGCCGAGATCGTCGACAAGTCGGGAACCCAGTTCGATCCGATGATGGCGGCAGCGTTCCTGAGCATCCCGCCCACCGACCTCTCGCAGCCCGCTTTGGCGGGTTAGGCGTCTTCGGCGGCGAGGGTCGCGGCCAGCTCGGCGGCCTGTTCCTTCGTCCCGCGGGTGATCTGGGCGCGATCGGTGAGGAGGGTCACCTGGTTCTTGAGCACTTGCAGAAACCCGCCATGGACTCCGATGATGGTCCGGGAGCCATCGGCGCCTTCCACCTCTACCGCCGACGTCACCAGGGCGGCCAACAGTGGCTCGTGATCGGCCAGGATGCCGATCTCGCCTTCGGGCGTCCGCGCCAGTACGAAGGTTGCTTCGCCCGACCAGATGGTGGCTTCGGGCGAGACGACGTCGACCGTGAAGGGTTTGGCCACTAGCTCGCCTTTTCGAGCTCTCGGGCCTTGGCGGCCACATCGTCGGCGTCGCCAACCATGTAGAAAGCCTGCTCGGGATGCTGGTCGAGCTCACCGGCGAGGATTGACTTGAAGGAAGCGATGTTTTGCTGGAGGGGGGTATAGATGCCGGCCTGGCCGGTGAACTGCTCGGCGACAAACAAGGGTTGGGCGAAGAAGCGCTGGATCCGTCGAGCGCGGTTGACCGTGAGCTTGTCCTCCTCGGAAAGTTCATCCATACCGAGGATGGCGATGATGTCAGTGAGGTCCTTGTAACGCTGCAGAACCCGCTGCACTTCGACGGCGGTGTCGTAGTGCTCGTCGCCGACCACCTGCGGGTCGAGCACGCGGCTCGTGGAGTCGAGCGGGTCCACCGCCGGGTAGATCCCGAGCGCAGTCAGTGGCCGCGAGAGGACCGTGGTGGCGTCGAGGTGAGCGAAAGCGGTGTGCGGGGCCGGGTCGGTGATGTCGTCGGCGGGCACGTAGATCGCCTGTAGCGAGGTGATCGAACGGCCTTTGAGCGACGTGATCCGCTCTTGGAGCTGTCCCATCTCTCCCGCCAGAGTCGGCTGGTAACCCACCGCCGACGGCATCCGGCCTAGCAGCGTCGAAACCTCCGAACCCGCCTGGGTGAAACGGAAGATGTTGTCGATGAAGAACAGCACATCCTGGCGCTGGACATCGCGGAAGTACTCAGCCATGGTCAGCGCCGAAAGCGCCACCCGTAGCCGCACCCCTGGCGGCTCGTCCATCTGACCAAAGACGAGCGCAGCTTTCTCGATGACCCCGGATTCGGTCATCTCGAGGAAGAGGTCGTTACCTTCCCGGGTCCGCTCGCCGACACCGGCGAAGACCGAAACCCCACCGTGTTGTTGAGCAACCCGCCGGATCATCTCTTGGATCAAGACCGTCTTGCCGACTCCGGCGCCCCCGAACAGTCCGATCTTGCCCCCCTGGAGATAAGGGCAAATTAGGTCCAAGACCTTGATCCCGGTTTCGAAAATTTCCTTCTGCGGTTCGACGTCTTCGAAAGGCGGCGGCTGACGGTGGATCGGCCAGCGCGGTTCGCCGAAAACCAGATCGGGCGCGTCCAAAGCATCGCCCCAGACGTTAAAAAGGTGGCCCAGCGTCTGGTCGCCGACTGGGACCGAGATCTGCTCGCCGAGATTGCGAACCTCGGCTCCGCGTACGAGACCGTCGGTGGGAGCGAGGGCAATCGCGCGGATCTTGTTTTGGCCCAAGTGCTGAGCGGTTTCTGCTTTCAGGGTTTTCGTGTCGCCGCCGATGGAGATGTCAACTTCGATGGCAAAGAGCAGCTCGGGGAGCTCATCGGGAGGGAACTCGACGTCGATCACCGGTCCCGCCACTTTCACAATGCGTCCCACCGATTTGGTTTCAGCCATCGCAGCTCCTTCTAGCGTTCTTTAGCGTGCGGACGCCAAGGCCTCGGCCCCGCCCACAATCTCGGAAATCTCAGTCGTGATCTCGGCCTGCCGAGCGCGGTTGGCCGAGACGGTCAGCGTTCTGATCAGGTCGTCGGCGTTGTCGGTAGCGGCCTTCATCGCCCGACGCCGGGCGGAGTGCTCGGAAGCCGACGCTTCGAGCAGCATGTTGAAGAGGATCGCCTCGACGTACCGGGGCAGGAGTCGATTGAGGATCTCGTCTGGCGCCGGTTCGTATGCGTAAGACACCGCCGATGTGCCTTCGCCCGCGGCAGGCTGTTCGATCGGCAGGAGCTCGAAACTGATCGCCTTCTGGCTCGCGGCCGACTGAAACCGAGTGAAAAAGGTTTCCACCGCATCGATTTGACCCGACGCAAAAGTTCCCATCACCGCGTCACCGAGAGCGCGGGCATCGCCATAGCCGGGAGTGTCCGTCACCCCGAGAAAGGCCCGCTCGATTCGATAGCCCCGATAGCGGAAATAGGCTTGCGCCTTCTTGCCCACTGCGAATATTCGGATCTGCTTTCCCTCCCGTCGCAGGTCGATAATGCGCTGCTCGGCCATGCGGATGATCGTCGAGGCATATGCCCCAGCCAAGCCTCGATCCGAGGAGACAACCACTACCCCCACCGTCTGGGGGTCGCGCCGTTCAAGCAGGATATGGGACGACCCCGCCCCGCCCGCTCCCAGGTTCTGGATGACCTCGATCAGCTTGGCGGTGTAGGGCTTGGAGGCGGTCACGCGGGCGTTGGCTTTGGGGATCCGGGACGCAGCGATCAACTCCATGGCGCGGGTGATCTTCTGCGTCGCCAGCACGCTGCGGATCCGCCGCCTGGTGTCACGAAGTTCAGCGCTTGCCAATGCTCAGCCGTTACTCGCTCTTGGCCTCGAAGGTCTCAGCAAACGAGGCAATCGCTTCCTTGAGACGTTCCTCGTCCGAAATCTCCCCGGTCTCCTCGAGATGATCAAGAATGTCGCCGTAGCGATTGGTCACATGTTCGCGGAGGCCTTTTTCGAAGCGGCGGACATCGACGACGGCCACTTTGTCCATATGCCCGTTGGTGACCGCGTAGATGACGACGATCTGCTCGGACACCGGCACCGGGTCGAACTGGCCCTGCTTCAGCACTTCCACCACGCGCCGGCCTCGATCGAGCTGCGCCAACGACGTGGCGTCGAGCTCGGAACCGAATTCGGCGAAAGCTGCGAGCTCGCGGAACTGAGCCAGATTGAGACGAAGCGGACCGGCAATCTTCTTCATTGCCTTCACTTGGGCGTTGCCCCCGACCCGCGACACCGAGATGCCGGCGTTGATCGCCGGCCGGATGCCCTGGTAAAAGAGATCAGACTCGAGGAAGCATTGGCCGTCGGTGATCGAGATGACATTGGTGGGGATGTAGGCGGAAACGTCGTTGGCTTTGGTTTCGATCACCGGGAGGCCGGTGAGCGAGCCGCTTCCCATCTCATTGGACAACTTGGCGCATCGTTCGAGCAACCGGCTGTGGAGGTAGAACACATCGCCGGGGTACGCCTCGCGCCCAGGCGGGCGACGCAGCAGAAGCGAGATCTCCCGATAGGCGACGGCCTGCTTGGAGAGGTCATCGAACATGATCAAGGAATGCTCGCCCTTATACATCCAATGCTGGCCAATGGCCGATCCGGAGTAAGGGGCGTACATCTGCAACGCGGCGGGATCGGACGCAGGGGAGTTGACCACAACTGTGTATTCCATCGCGCCCTCGCGAGTGAGGACATCGACGACCTCGGCGACCGTCGACGATTTCTGTCCGATGGCGACGTAGATGCATTTGACGGCGCGGTCAGTGCCCCAATACTGCTTTTGATTGATGATCGTGTCGATCAGAATCGCGGTCTTCCCGGTCTGACGATCGCCGATGATCAACTGCCGTTGTCCCCGCCCGATCGGAGTCATCGAGTCGACCGCCTTGATGCCAGTTTGCAAAGGTTCGCCAACCGGCTGGCGTTGGACCACCGTTGGCGCCTGGGTTTCGAGGAGGCGACGCTCGTCCGAGTTGATCGGCCCCTTGCCGTCGATGGGGTTACCGAGAGGATCGATGACCCGGCCGAGAAGGGCATCTCCGACCGGAACCGAGAGCACATTGCCGGTCTGCTTGACAGTCGCGCCTTCTTCGATGTGGGAAGCCTCCCCCATGAGGACGACCCCCAGGTCGGCTTCGTCAATGTTGAGAGCGACCCCAATGAGCCCGCCGGGGAACTCGAGCAGCTCGGAGGCCATCACGTTAGGCAAACCCTTGACCCGGGCCACGCCGTCGGCGATTGCCGTGACATAGCCAACTGTTTCTTCTTCGAGACTGGGTTGCCAATCGGCGAGGCGTTCGCGCAGGCTGGCGGTGATGTCATCTGGCGAAATCGTCAACTCGGCCATTCGTTCCTACTCCTCAACCTGTTTTCTTTAGGGCCTGGCGCACCGAGGACAGGCGGCGGGCAACTGAACCGTCGAACACCACGTCCCCGACTTTCGCAATGATCCCACCGATCACGTCCGGATCGACCACCACAGTCACCTCGAGATCCTTGCCAGTGGCTGAGGAAAGCGCACGCGCGAGACGGTCGACGGTTGCCTGGTCGAGCGGAATCGCCGAGCGGACCTCGGCCACCGCTTTTGACCGCGAAGCAGCCGACTGGGCAATGAAGTCCTCGACGATCGCCCCCAGGTCCGCTCCCCGGCCTTGGCCGATGATGAAAGAAACCAGCCCGCGGACAAGATCTGAAGCCTTGCCACCCAAGAGATCGCCGATGATCGCCTGCTTCCGATCGAAAGGAAGCCCCGGGTTGTTGAGTGCTTCGCGCAGCTCGTCGGAATTCGACAAGGCCTGGGCGATAGTGTGGAGCTCGCGTTCGGTCCGTTCATTGTCGCCCTCAGCCGTGGCCAGATCGAAGAGCGCTGAGGCGTAGCCGCCGATCCGGTCGGTTGCTGCCACTACTTCTCCTCCAGCTCCGCGATGTAACGCTCCACCAATCCCAGTTGAGTTTCGCGATCGAGGCTCTGGCCAACGACTTTTTCGGCAAGGTCGATGGTCAGGTTGGCGACCTCCTGGCGCGCCTCGCTCAATGCACGCGACTTCTCGTTATCGGCTTCTTCTCTGGCTTTCGCGACAATCCCGTCGGCCTCCGTTTGGGCCTTGGCCAAGAGATCAGCCTTGATCTGCTCGGCGTTCTTCCGGGCCTCGTCAAGGATCTCATTTCGTTGAGTTCGACTATCGGCGAGCTGTTTCTCATAGTCCTTGCGAAGGCTTTCCGCCTCGTTCTTCGCCCTTTCGGCGTCTTCCAGCTTGCCGGTGATCGCCTTCTGCCGGGCCTCCAAGGTGCGGTTGATCGCGGGTAGAGCCCACTTCCAGACGAAGAAGAAGACGATGAGGAAAGAGACAATGCCCGCGATCAGCTCATTGGTTTCCGGCAGCACTAAGGAAAGGTTGGATCCGCTTTCCGCTTCCTGAGCCAGGATCGCCAATTGCAAATTGGTGCGCACGAATAGCTCCCTAGGCGATGAAGAAGAGGACGAAGCCGAGCAGGGCCAGCGCTTCGGTGAAAGCGATACCCAAGAACATGGTCGTTCGGACCGTTCCTGCCATCTCAGGCTGACGGGCCATAGCCGTGATGGCCTGACCCACCACCAAGCCGACGCCGACACCTCCGCCAATTGCGCCGAGGCCGTAGCCGATCAAAGCGATTGCTCCTTTCAGTTCCTCGATATTGCCTTCCATCTGTGCCTCCTTAGTGCTCTGGGTGTAGGGAAGACTGGATATAGACCGCCGACAGCAGGGTGAACACGTAGGCCTGCAAGCTGGCGACGACGATCTCAAAAAAGAAGATGAAAAGGCCGAAGGCGAACCAGAAGATCCCGATCCCCGCCTTGGGTCCGATTTCGCCCACGGCCAAAATAAAGGTCACGCCCGAACCCAGGAGCAGCGAGAGCATCAGGTGCCCGGCGACCATGTTGGCGAACAACCGCACCGCCAGGGTCAAAGGCCGAAGCGCAAACGTTGAAACAAACTCGATCAGACCCACGAGCGGACGCAGGGCAACGGGGACCGATTTCGGCCAGACGATGGCGGTGACGTAGGAGAGCCCGTTCTTCGCAAATCCGACGATCACAAAGATGAAGTAGGTAACGAGTGAGAGGAAGAACGGGATTGCCATCCGGGACATGATCGGGAAGTTGATGAACGGGGTGAGCTCGAAGAAGTTGCCGACCAGGATCAGCATGAAAATCGAAAGCAAATAGGGCGTGTACTTGACGCCTTCGGGGCCGATGATGTCGCGAGCAATTCCATCGCGGACGAACTCGACGAGGCTCTGGATCGCTGCCTCGAATTTGGTGGGCACCATTCGATTGCGCCGCAGCCCAAAAAAGAGCAGAGCAACGACGATTAGCGCGGCCAGGAGAAACAGGAACGAGGTTCTAGTGAAGTTGACCGGGCCGATCGTGAACCAAGGTTCTTTGAACTCGAAGAGGGTCTTGACATCCGCGGGCACGCAGACCACTTCGTTGACGACGTCGCACTCGTGATGCACGGCTGCGGCTAACGCATTCAACCCGCCCAATCCAGGTTCCTTTCCCGATCCCGCATCACCGAGATCGCTTCGAGCGTGACCAGCACCAAGTAGCAGACGACTGCTGAGACTCCGAATGCAACTCTGTCTATCTCGACAAAGCGCACCACCATGAACATCGTCCCCGCGATGAGGGCCATGCGAAGGACAAAGCCGATCAGGGCGGCGGCATGATACATAGTGAGCGAAACCCGGATCGCCAGGCTCAACAGCTTTCCGGAGAGATAGAGGTTGCCAGCGACCACGGCGAGCCCAATCAGGGCTGCCCAGGCACCGTCAAGTCCGCGCAGCAGCCCGCCGAGGGCAAAGGCCAACGGGACCAGATAGATCGAGCGCGCCACCATGTTGCGGGCCAGGCGCGCTTCGACTGGGGTCTCGACCGCGATCGGCAACGGCTCGCTCATGGCCGCTTCCGATCGACGTCGTCCATGCTCTTGGCGAGTCTCCACATGGTCATGAACCCGGCATAGGACCCGGCGATGATCCCGACCACGATGAACCAGGGCCGAGTGTCGAGCCACAGGTCGGCGAGGTAGCCAAGGAGGGTGCCGGCAAGGATCGATCCCAAGAACGAGCCCGAGGCCGACCAACCCCCGGCGGACTCGCCGATCTGGGATCGGGCGGAGTCCTCGGCGTATGGGCGGCGGTTGGGGTCGCTCATCTTGTGAATCTTTTCACAAAGTCTATTGGATCAGACGTGACCGGAGAAATCGGCGGGGTAAGGAGGGAAGGAAGCTGCCAGTTCGCGAATTCTTACTTCGACCTTCTCGAGCTCGCCGCTATCGGAGCGCAGGGCTTGCGCGATCAGGCTGCCGAGCTCGTCAGCTTCGGTCTCGGTCATCCCCATCGTCGTCATCGCCGGGGTTCCGATTCGCAAACCACTCGCCTTCGATGGCGGGCGCGGGTCATTGGGGATGGTGTTGAAATTGAGCGTGATCCCGACCTGGTCGAGCTTTTTGGCGGCGTCCTTGCCGGTGAGATCGGGATCGACCGAGCGCAGATCGATGAGGAACAGATGGTTGTCGGTGCCACCGGAAACTATCCGGACTCCTTCTTCCTGCATCCGCGCCGACATCGCCGCGGCATTGGCGACGATCTGATGGGCGTAGCTTTCGAAGTCCTTCGTCGAGGCTTCTTTGAAGCAAACCGCTTTGGCTGCGATCTGGCTCATAATCGGCCCTCCCTGCGCATTGGGGAAGATCGCCTTGTCGACCTGGGAGCCGTAGTCGGCGCGGGCGAGGATGAGGCCGCCGCGGGGGCCGCGTAATGCTTTGTGAGTGGTGGCGGTAACGACGTCGGCATGCGGGACCGGGTTGGGGTAGGCCTTGCCGGCGACGAGGCCGATAAAATGGGCGGCGTCGACCATGAAGATCGCTTCGACGGCGTCGGCGATCTGGCGGAACCGCTCGTAATCAAGCGTGCGCGAGTAGGCGGAGTAGCCGGCCAGGAGGATCCTCGGTCGGTGCTCCTTCGCGAGACGCTCGACCTCGTCCATGTCGATTCGCTCCGTCTCGGGGTCCACCCCGTAAGCGACGAAGTTGTAATAGAGGCCCGAGAAGTTGACCGGCGACCCGTGGGTGAGATGGCCACCTTGATCGAGCCGCATGCCGAGCACGGTGTCGCCCGGCTTGATCAAGGAGAAGTAGACCCCCATGTTCGCCTGGGCCCCGGAGTGCGCCTGCACATTGGCATGGTCGGCGCCGAACAGCGCCTTGGCGCGGTCGATGGCCAACGACTCCATCTCGTCGACGACCTCGCAGCCCTCGTAGTAACGCCGCCCCGGATACCCCTCGGCGTACTTGTTGGTGAAAACCGAGCCCGATGCAGCCATCACCGCCGGCGAGGCGAAGTTCTCCGAGGCAATCAGATGGATGTGAGTGTTCTGCCGCCCGACATCGCGCCGAATCAGGTCGGCAATCTCGGGGTCGACCTGCTCGAGCGGCCGCATGTCAATCATCTCGCCTCGACCTTACCCCGCTAGAGGGCGATCGGTCCCGGACGCAAGAGAACCGGCTCAGGGCCGCGGACATCGACTGTGGTTGAGGCCCGGCCCCCAGGACTCGTGCCGGGAATATAGAACGCGACGGTGTCGCCGAGCAGGGCCCTGGCGTCGGTGTCCGATCTTGATTCAGGTCCGTCGGCGAGGTTGGCGCTGGTGACCGCCAGCGGACCAAAGGCCGACAGGATGGCAAGCGTCGTCTTGTGGGCTGGCACTCGGACCGCCAATGAATCGTGAGTGCCGATTGCCAGCTCAACCAAGGGCGCCGCTACCAGATTGAGCGGTCCGGGCCAGTAGCGCTCGGCCCACTCCAACGCATAAGGGGGCAGGTGCACGACTTCGATCGCTTCAGCAAGGCTCGCCAAAAGGAGACCGATGGGCTTGCCAAGCCCGCGACCTTTGATCGCAAAGAGCTTGTCGACGGCCGCCTTCGAGGCGGGGTCGGCGGCAATGCCGTAAACGGTGTCGGTCGGAAGGCCCACCACTTCCCCGGCGGTCAGCAATGGGACGATCCGTTCTAGGTCCATCGCAGATACCGATCGACTCCATATTGATCTTCGACCACCTCGACCGGGTACTCGCCTGCTAACCATCCTTGCTTTTCACCGATCTCGATCCACGCTTCGCCACCGGGCGCCAGCCAAGAATCGAGCTCACCGAGAATCCGCTCAATCGTCTCGGTGCCTGCCGGGCCGGCGACGAGAGCACTCCTCGGTTCGCGCTTAACGTCCACCGGCAATATGTCCCACTCGGCCTCGGAGACATAGGGCGGATTGGCGACCAGAAGGTCGATTTCGCCCCGCAAGTCGGGCCCCAGAGCGAAGAACAGATCTCCCTCCAGCCACTCAACTTCGGAACCGTTCGACCGCGCCACCGCAAGCGCGTCGGGCGAGATGTCAGCGCCGATAACGCGAGCAGTGGGAAAGACCGTTTTGAATGCCAGAGCCAGGGCGCCCGACCCAGTGCAGAGGTCGACGATGACCTCCGGGGCAACGGCCGCCTTTGAGACCAGATCGAAAAGATTCTCCGTCTCCGGTCGAGGGATCAGGACTCGACGATCGACCAGCACCTCCACCGGGCCGAATTGGACGTTTCCCTCCAAGTACTGGAGTGGTTCACCCCCGAGCCGCGCCTCGACAAGCGCGAGAAGCACACCTTCATTCGAAGCGATTGCTCGGAGCCTTCGCATCTCATGCTCTGGGAGATGTTGAGAATTCATAAGCACATTGCCCGTGGTCGCGGTGTCGGACTCGTTAACGTCGCGACGCTATCTGCACGAGGAGAGAACTGTGACTGACCCTGGATCCCCGCCTCCACGAGATCCCGCAATCCCCGGACCGGAGCCGGTGATGCCGCCGCCCGACGTCGCAATGCCACCGCAGCCGATGACACCGCCGCCGCCGATGGCGAGCGGCGCCGGGATGCCGGCGGATTTGACCACGAGGTTCCTTGCCCGACTGATCGATCACCTGATCCTGGGAGTGGTTTCCGCCGTCATTGTCGTGCCGTTGATCATCGGGGCAATGTTCACGGGCAACGTTGGCATTGGCAGCAGCATGGGCTTGGGTTTCCGGTTCAGCACCGGTTCGCTACTCGCCTCGATACTCACCGCGCTCATCGTTATCGGCTATTTCACGCTCATGGAGGCCCGCAACGGGCAGACCCTGGGCAAGATGATCATGAGTATCAGAACGCAAGGGCCGGGAGGAGCGTCTCCAACCACCGAGCAGGCCTTCAAACGGAACGCCTGGTACGCGTTGGCAATCATTCCGTTCCTGGGAGGGCTTGCCCAGTTGGCGGCCGCTATATACATCGCGGTCACAATCAACAACTCTGCGAGTCGAATCGGCTGGCACGACACCTTCGCCGGTGGGACTCAGGTCGTAAAGACCAAATAGGGATTTGATTGCAAAAACTCTCCCCTGCCTAAGGCCCGCGAAAGTAAACACGTCCTAGCATCGCCGCGGGCATGGCTGGCTTCGGCGGTGGTTTTTAATGGTGAGTCCGGCTGAAACTACCGCCGTTCCCTTAATGACCTATCCGGTGCTGCACCACGAAGCGGATGCCACTTCGCTTTGGGGTCAGCGGGCCCATCTGCGAAACATCCGGATGGAGTTGATCTTTCTCATCGCTGGGGCGATCGCGGGCTCCGTCTCCTTGGGCATCGTAGGGGCAGTCGACCTGGCAGGTCTGCTCGCGGGCCTTTTCTTCCTCGCCGCCTTGACGATGCGTCACGTTGCCTCGACCCAGCGACCCGAAGCTCGTTGGTATCAAGGACGGGCGGCGGCTGAGTCCGTCAAGACCCTGGCCTGGCGATATGCCGTCGGTGGGGATCCATTTGGGCTCGCCCTCTCGAAGTCGGAGGTCGACCGGCTGTTCATCGCCCGGCTCTCGGACATCCTCGGCGATCTCGGCGACGTCATGCTGACGATGGTCAAGGGCTCAGGCAGTGCCCAAATCACCGCCGAGATGCGAACGATGCGCGAACTGGGGCTCGAGGCGAGAAAGCACGCCTACGCGAGCCAACGCATTGAGGATCAACGCCGTTGGTATGCCGCCAAAGCGGCCTACAACACGAGGCGTGTGCGGATTTGGCTCACCGCCACACTGGCCTTGGAGGTGGCCGGGGTAGGAACCGGCATCCTCAAAGCGGTTCGTCTATTTGAAACCCAAGGCGACCTGCTCGGGATCTTTGCCACGATGGTGGCTGCAGCCACCGCCTGGATCCAGACCAAGCAGCACGGCACCCTGGCCACGTCCTACTCGGTGGCTGCCCAGGAACTCGCTTCGGTGGCCGCCCTGATCGAACATCAAGCGACCGACGAAGAGTGGGAACGATTCGTTGGGTCCTCAGAAGGCGCGATCTCTAGAGAGCACACGCTGTGGCGAGCATCGAAAGCGAAATGACGAGCTCAACCGAGGACACAACGATTCCGCCGGCGAGCGAACCGCTGGTCAAGGGCAACGGCGACCGGCCCCAGCCGATGCTCTTCCTCTCCTATGGCACCCCCAACGCGGTCGAAGCGCGCGAGCTCCGTCGGATCCTCTCCGAGTCTGGCTACCGGGTATGGATGGCTCCAGATGACATTCGCGGTCCCGAGTCGTGGCCGGATCAGGTCCTCAACGCCATCAACAAGTCGTCGATGATGGTGGTGCTCGTCTCATCGGATGCCCTGGCCTCGCGCCATGTCGGTCGCGAAGTGAACCTGGCGATCGAGCAGGGCAAGCCATTGCTTCCGGTGAGAGTTGCCGACGTCAAGGTGTCGGGGACTTTGGCCTACCTGCTGGCGTTGGTGCAATGGGTAGACGTTTTCCCGCCGCCGCTGGCGCACCATCAACAGCTCCTCGTGGACCGAATCAAGGACCTGCTTTCCGACATCGACGTCTCCGCGACGACGGCCCCACCTCCGCCCCCGCTCCCTGAATCGGTTCTGCCGCCCGCACCTCTGGTTGTGCAAACGAAAGAGAAGAACGGTCCCCGCTGGCTGTGGCCGGTGGCGGCGGGGGCTTTGGGTCTGGTTGCCCTGGTCGCTTTTCTGTTGTGGCCCCGTACGGAAGGTGGCGCCACCCCCGGCCAGCCGACGGCTTTCCAAATCGAAGCGCTCCCGGCAACCCAAGCCCGGCTGGAATGGCGCGCTCCCTCAGAGGGGGCCGACGACCTCGACGGCTACACGATCTTCCGCGATGGCACCGAGCTGACCACGGTCTCCCCAGGAGTGACCGAATACATCGACGGTTCGCTCGAAGCGGGTATCACTTATGAATACCAGCTCGATGCGTTCAATCAGGCCGGCGCTCACTCAACGAGGACGGCGGCGCGACTCGTGTCGATGCCTGACACGACGACGGCCAGCACCACTCAACCCACGCCGTCGACAACCTCGCAGTCGTCCTCGACCACATCGGGAACTACCGCGGACCTCGACCCCGAACTGCTCGCTTTCTTCGACTGGGCAGATCCCTCGATATGCGAGGCCGTCGCCCCGGCTGAGTTCGTCGGTGACGGCATCGAGCATGAGATCGTTTGCGACTCCGAGGGGGTCACCGTCTACTACACCGTTTGGAATTCGGTCAAATCGCTCGATGGCAGAACTGAGTTCCACGCCGAGTCCGACCCCTCATTTCCTTGGTTCACCTTTGAAGGGATTCAGCGCGGTTTGGCATCCGAGTACATCCTCGATGACGGACGGGCCGTCAAATATTGGACCTATGACGACACCTCGTCGTTCCCGGTTTCGGGCGAGGCTCTTCGCACCGACGGCGATCTCGATGCGCTCGATGATTGGTGGGCAAACGAGGGTTCCCAAGTGTCGACAAGCCTGACCCGGACGCCCGAAGAAGATCGGCTTCTCACCTATTTGCAGTTTGCCAATACGACGGACTGTCGAGTTCGCCGCGCATCAGCCAGCGTCGGATCATTGGCCGAGCTCAGCTGCGACCTGCTGGTAGATGGTCTCGAGATCACCGCCTATGTCGATCTCTGGCCTTCGCTAACCGAGCTCAACAGCTACCACGACGGCCTGGTCCTGGATTACCAAGGCGTATCCGACACCTGGAGCTTTACCGCCGCCAACGACGTCATCATCGGCCGTACCGTTGATTATGCCGACGGCGAAGACGCCTGGTTCTTCTGGAGCTACGACGAAGATCTGATCACGGTCGACGCCATCCTGCTCTCCGAGGGAACCACGGCGGACCTGCGGTTGTGGTGGGAGAACGGCGCCGCCAGTCTGAACTGACGCGACTCAGGCGCCGGCTAGCCGATCGGCTTCGTCCTTGGTCGCCATGGCCGAAACCAGCTCGTCGAGATCGCCCTCGAGCACTTGGTCGAGCCGCCGGATCGTGAGCGAGAGCCGGTGGTCGGTGACCCGCGATTCCTTGTAGTTGTACGTGCGGATCTTCTCTGAGCGCTCGCCGGTGCCTACTTGGGCCCGGCGGGCCCCCGACAGCTCGGCGTCCCGCGCCTCGGCTTGAGCTTGGTAAAGACGGGCGCGCAAGATTCGAAATGCCTTCTCTTTGTTCTGGAGCTGGCTCTTCTCGTCCTGGCAGGTCACCACGAGACCGGTCGGGAGGTGGGTGAGCCTCACCGCGGAATCGGTGGTGTTGACTGATTGGCCGCCGGGGCCCTGCGATCGGTAGACGTCCACCCGCACGTCGTTGAGGTCGAGCTCGACATCGACTGCGTCGACCTCGGGCAGCACGGCCACAGTGGCGGTTGAGGTGTGAACGCGTCCCTGAGCCTCGGTCCGCGGGACTCGCTGCACCCGGTGAACGCCACCTTCATACTTGAACCGCGAGAAGGCTCCCCTGCCTTTGACCGCGACTGTCACCTTCGAGAAGCCTCCCGCCTCTGATTCCGAGCTGTCCATCGACTCCAACTTGAAGCCGTGTCGTTCGGCATACCGTTCGTACATGCGGAGCAGGTCGCCGGCCCAGATCGCCGCCTCGTCTCCCCCCGCCGCCGCCCGCACTTCCAGGATCACATCTTTTTGGTCGTCGGGGTCGGCCGGGTTGAGTTCGGTCCGCAGGGCGCTGGTGAGCTCGGCCACCTCCTCGGCCTTCTCCCGAGCCAGGTCGGCGAAGTCCGGTTCAGTGTCTGCCAAAGACGCCGCGTCGGCCCGATCGGTTGCGGCCGCTTGCAGCCGCCGGTAGAGATCGACCACCGGTGCCAGATCGGAGTGGCGTTTGCCGAGTTCGGCGTATCGGGACGGATCGTCTCCCCCCGCGGCCATCTCTTCCTCCACTTGGGCCAACGCCGCCACCATCATTTCGAGACGCGCGATAAGCGCCTGGTCGAGGAAATCGGTCACGGTGTTAAAGGGCGCGGGCGGCGAGGGCGGCTTCGGGGACCGGGCCCCGGGAGAGGACCTCGTCGACCTGCGGCGGTTCGAGGGAGGAGAGCAGGCTGGCCACCGCCACTTCGATCTGGTCTTCCTCGGGCACCCGGGTGGTGAGCTTCTGCAGCCAAAGCCCCGGCGCCGCTAGAAATCTGCCCCACCAAGTGTTCTGATGCCCGCCCGAAACCTTGAGCAGCTCGTAGGAGAGGCCGGCGATCACCGGGATGCCCACAAGACGGCTGAGGATAAGGAGCGGCCAAGGGAGGCGCCCTAGCAGTCCGAAGAGGATGATGGCGATCAGCATGACGAGGAGTAGGAACGAGGTGCCGCAGCGGGGGTGCTCAGGGCGGTGGCGGCTGACGCGATCGATCGACAGCTGCTCCCCGGCCTCGTAGGCATGGATCGACATGTGCTCTGCCCCGTGATAGGCAAAGATGCGTCGCAGCTCCGAGGAGCGGCCCAGCGCCCACAGGTAGCCGAGGAAGATCCCCAACTGGACCATTCCTTCGAGCGCGGCGTACAAGAACGAACGGTCGTCGGTGAGAAAGCGAGCGGCGGCGGCAGGGGCAACGATGAAAAGCCCGGCGAAGAACAGCAGGGCGACGATCATCGAAACGGCGATCTGACCTTTGCTTAGCTCCTCCTCCGCGTCGCCGGCAGCTTTCTGCGCCGACCAGGAGAGAGCCCGGAATCCAAGCGTCAGGGACTCCCCCAGGACGAGAACCCCGCGGACCAACGGGACGCGAGCCCACTTCGATCGAGCCGAAAGACGGGGAAGATCGTTTCGAATCGCCTCGATGACACCGTCGGGCCGCCGCACTGCCACCGCCCAGGCGTTGGGGGCTCGCATCATTACCCCCTCCATTACGGCCTGCCCACCGACTGTCATCGCCGCGGGCGGGGAGGGCTCGGTGCTCATGAAGGGGCTGACCGCCAGATGAGGGGTCGGACCCCTCTACTCGGTGGGAGCTGTTTCGCTCTTCTGCCTTTTCTTTGAGCCGTAGCTCGAAGCCGCGTACCGCCTCTGGAATTTCTCGACCCGGCCGCCGGAGTCGACCAGTTTTTGCTTGCCGGTGAAAAACGGATGGCAGTCGTTGCAAAGCTCAACGTGGAGCTCGCCCGGCTTGGTCGAGCGGGTGGTGAAGCGATTGCCGCAGGAGCAAAGCACCGTGGTCTCGTCGTATTTGGGGTGGATTTCGGCTCTCATGGCTCCTCTTACAAACTCAACTGCTTGATTTGGCGACTTCCGACAAGAACTCTTCGTTCGACTTCGAGCTCTTCAGTCGATCAATCAACAACTCGAGGGCGGCTCCTGATTCCAGGGCGAGCAAAACCCGGCGCAATTTCCAAACCTGAGCGAGCTCATTACGGTCGAAAAGAAGCTCTTCTTTACGGGTGCCGGACGGTTCGAGGTCGATCGCCGGGTAGATCCGCTTGTCGGCCAGCTTACGATCGAGCCGCAGTTCCATGTTGCCGGTGCCTTTGAACTCTTCGAAGATCACCTCGTCCATCTTCGAACCAGTCTCGACCAGAGCGGTGCCAAGGATCGTGAGCGAGCCGCCCTCCTCGATGTTGCGGGCCGCCCCGAAGAAGCGCTTCGGCGGATAGAGGGCCGTCGAGTCGACACCGCCGGAAAGAATCCTTCCCGAAGCGGGGGCCGCCAGGTTGTGAGCCCGGGCGAGCCGGGTGATCGAGTCGAGGAGAATGACCACATCGGAGCCTTGCTCGACTAGACGCTTGGCACGTTCGATCGCCAGCTCTGACACCTGGGTGTGCTCCTCGGCCGGCTGGTCGAAGGTCGAGTAGATGACCTCGCCTTTGACCGTTCGCTGCATGTCGGTCACCTCTTCCGGCCGTTCTCCGACCAGCACCACCATGAGGTAGCACTCGGGGTTGTTGACGGTGATCGATTGCGCGATCTCTTTGAGAACCGTCGTCTTGCCGGCTTTCGGCGGGGAAACGATGAGTCCGCGCTGGCCTTTGCCGACTGGAGCGATGAGGTCGATGATCCGGGTCAGGACACCGTTGGGTTTCCCTTCGACTTCGAGCCGGAGACGCTCGTCGGGAAAGAGGGGCGTGAGCTGCTCGAAGCGGCGGCGGCGGGAGGCCTCCTCGCTCGAGTCACCGTTGACCGTGTCGATGCGGATGAGGGCGGGGAATTTCTCCTGCGCACGTGCCGGACGAATAGGACCGGCCACCAGGTCGGCCTTTCGAAGCCCGAACTTGCGGACTTGACCCGCCGAAACATAAACGTCGTTGTCGCCCGGCAGGTAGCCGTTAACCCGCAAAAAGCCGTAGCCCTCAGGAAGGATGTCGAGATAACCCTCACGCACCTCGAGGTCACCTTCGGGCACCTGCTCATAATTGGACTGGTATTCGCGGGGCTCTCGCTGGCTCCCTGATCCCGGCTGGCCGCCCTGACTGCCCCGGCGACGGCGGCGACGTCGATTGCCGCGGAAATCGTCCCGATCGAACGGATCGGACGATTCTCCATCACTATCAAGCTCAATCCCGGTGGCCTCGATCACCGCATCGGCGACGTCGTCGGACTCGTCGTCGCCCGAACGAGATACATCACCGTTGCCATTCGATGGTTGATCAACGCGGACGCGGGCCGTAGGTAGCTCGATAGACGGAGTATCACCTTCGTCGTCGGTGATGCCTCCGGCAGCCATCAGGGCGCTGATCAGCTTCGATTTCTGCAGTCCGTCGGTTTCGACGCCGACTGCTTCGGCGATCTCGCGCAATTCGTTGATCGACTTGCTTTGCAGTTGCGCTCGTGTGCTCATTTCTCGCTCGTGTCGAGGGAAAAAGTCCGGACTCCCTTACTACACAGTTGATGACCAACGGGGATCAAGGGAATCGGGACCAATAGCAACCCGCACTTGAAAGGCGGGCGGTGAACTGAATAGTAGCAGGCCGCGGTGCTTTACAAGTCACCTGCTCAACAAGGACGCCAGAGCCTCGTAGTCGTTGGGGATTCGCTGATCGCGTTCGGCCGCCGTCAGCACCCCTTCGAACCCGGGTGGCAATGGCGGAGTCGCTCCGGTGGCGGCCGTCACCGCAGGACTGAATTTGACCGGGTCGGCCGTGGCGAGGGTGATCATCGGGATGCCGGCGCGTTTCTGCCGGACACCTGCTTGCCAGCCGACGGCGGTGTGAGGATCGACCAAAACTCCGAACTCCTCGTAGACCTGCTTGATGGTCTCCGTTGTCTCGGAGTCGTCAGACCAGTCGGAGTTGAAATCCGATTGGAACTTCGAAAGCAACTCGGGAGGGAGCTGGATTTCTCCCTTGGTGCGCAACTCCATCTGCCACGTCGTGACCCGAAGGGAGTCGCCGCCGGCCAGCAAGAACAGGTAACGCTCGAGGTTGGATGGGATCCCCACGTCCATGGACGGGGAGAGAGTTTGATCCACCTCACCGAGGCGGAGGATGCCCCGCCCGGCCAGATCGAACAGGCCGTGGTTCGAGTTGTTGGCGACAATCAACCGGCCAATGCGGGCCCCGCCCTTGCGTGCCACGAGACCCGAGAAGACATTGCCAAAGTTGCCGGTCGGCACGGCGAAATCGACCTCCGGCGCAGCCACCTGGGATGAGCCCCAAAGGTAATAGGCCGCTTGCGCGGCGATCCGGGCGAAGTTGATCGAATTTACCGCCACCAGGTCCTGGCCCAAGGACGGGTCAGCAAACGCCTGCTTGACCAAGTCCTGACAATCGTCGAACGTCCCCGCCACTGCCACGGCCTTGACGTTCTGATCCTTCACTGTGGTCATCTGGCGGCGCTGGAACTCGCTGACCCGGCCCTCAGGAAAGAGGATCACGACATTGATGTTGCTTCGACCTGAGCAGGCAGCGATCGCTGCCGAGCCCGTGTCCCCCGAAGTCGCTCCCAACACAGTGACTTGGCGTCCTTGTCGCGCCAGCACCTGGTCGAAAAGCCGCCCCAACATCTGGAGAGCGTGGTCCTTGAAAGCGAGAGTGGGCCCCCAATGGAGCTCCAGGAGAAAGCGGCCCTCGCCCATGTCCCGGAGAGGGGCCACCTCGGGATCACGGAACTTCGCAAAAGCGGCCTCGGCCAAACCACCAAGGTCCCTGGCCAGCGGATCGGGCGCAACGAAAGGAGTGAGAGTGGCGGCAACGGTCAGTGGATAGGTGGCGGCCACGGTCAAGGGGGGCCAGCTTTCCGGAACATAAAGCCCCCCGTCGGGGGCCGGCCCTTCCAACAGGACGGTGGCGAAAGGCGGGCGGTCGGGATCGCCGCGGGTAGAGAGGTAACGCATCAGTTGAGCACCCGAATCGTGGCCGCTACCTGCCTGACAACTTCCAGCTGGCGCAAACGATCGAAGGCGGCGCGATGGGAACGCTCCGCGGCGGAGTGAGTGACGATTATCAGGCTGGCATCCTCGCCGCGTCCATCCTGGCGCACCGAGGCGATCGAGACTCCGTTGTCGCCAAAGACCGAAGCGATGGCCGCGAGCACCCCGTAGCTGTCGGCGACGACCATGCGCACGTAATAAGAGGTGTCCACCTCGGCAAGATCGACGGTGGCTCCGGAGCCGATGATCAGACGGGGAGTGACTTCCACCCCGGCGAGCAGCTCGCGGGCGGCGTCGATGACATCACCCAACACTGCGGTTGCGGTGGGCTGGCCGCCGGCACCGGGACCAGAAAACAGCAACTGGCCGACGGCGGGACCTTCGATGAAGACCGCGTTGGTTGCTCCCCGAATCGCAGCCAGAGGATGGGCAACCGGCACGAGCGAAGGATGGACCCGCACCGAGATTCCGCCTGTTCGTTGTTCGGCGGTAGCAAGCAGCTTGACCACATAGCCGAGTTGGCGGGCCTCTTCGAGGTCAGCCGATTCGAGAGTGTCAATGCCCTCGCGGTAGACGGACTCGGCTTGCACCCAGGTGCCGAATGCCAGGCCCGCGAGGATGGCGGCCTTGGCTGCGGCGTCGTGCCCACCGACATCGGCGGTGGGGTCGGCTTCGGCGAAACCGAGTTTTTGGGCCGCCGCCAACGCCTCCCCAAACGACTGGCCTTCGCTCTCCATCGCCGAGAGGATGTAGTTCGTGGTGCCGTTGACAATCCCGAGGACCCGTGAAAGCTTCTCCCCCGCCAGGGATTCGGTGAGAGGTCGAATCAAGGGAATGCCACCACCAACGGCGGCTTCGAAGAGCAGCGAAACTCCTTTGGCGGCGGCGACATCGAAAAGCTCGGGTCCGCGTGCCGCGAGCAGCTCCTTATTGGCGGTCACCACCGGCTTGCCGAGCTCGAGGGCGCGTCTGACGAGACTCCCGGCCGGCTCCAACCCACCCATCAGCTCCACTACCAACGAGACGTCGGGGTGATCGATCACTGCTTCGGGATTGGACGTGGCATAGGACGTTGGGAAGCTGCGAGCTCGGTTCTGATCGCGCACAGCCACCGAGACCAGCTCGAGGTCGAGCCCGGTTCGGGCGGCGATCGCCGATCGATCGTCGAGCAGCCGCCGGGCGAGCGACCCCCCGACTATGCCACCACCAAGAATTCCAATTCCAACAGCCATTCGTGCCGGAATGGTATTCCGGACCCACGTACCAGATGCCAGATGCCAGATCTGGTATCTGGTGTCTGGTATCTACAGCCGTGCCCGGGAGCGAGCGCGCAGGTAGGCACCGACGCAGGCCGAGGAAAGCAGCCGGAGCGGGGCTTGCACCACTTCCACTCCGGTACCGCGCAGTTGGCGCGCCACCTCCGCTCGCTCTTCGAGGACGGTCAGTGCCGCCACCGTCCGATAGGCCTCGGCCAAATTGGCGGCTGGAGTCTCGACTTGCTGTTGGAGGTCGTCGTCAAGAATCGAGGCGACGACAACGGCGTGCCTCCGAGAGAGAATCCGGGTCGCCTCGAGGAGCGGGCGAGCCGCGGCCGAATCCAAGAGATCGGTCTGCACGATGATCAAGGATCGCTTCGCCGAGGCAACGGTTTGGAAAGCGAGGGCGTAGTCGGATTCGTCGAGAGTGGGTTCGAGGTCGAAGATGGCGGCCACCACCGCAACGCCGCCCGCCCGCCGGGGGGAAAGCTGCCGGCGAATGGTGCGATCGAAGGCGACGACTCCGACCCGGTCGCCGATCTCGTCGGCGACCGCGGAGATTGCTGCGACCGCATCGACAGCGGCGTCGAGCCTGGTCCGGTCGCCGATCGGAGCTGACATCAAGCGACCGGAATCGATGAGGCAGATGATCTCGCGATCCTGCTCGACCCGCCATTGGTTGCTCATCGGCGATCCTCGACGGGCAGTGGCGCGCCAGTTCACCTGTCTGATGTCGTCGTCCGGTTGGTAGTCGCGAATTCGCTCGAGATCGGTGCCGAGACCCAACGGTCCGCGGCTGCGCCGCCCTTCCTCGGCAAAACGGCCCTGGCGCACGGCCACCGCCAACCGGCGCGCCGCCGGGAGATCGGGATAGACGATCAACTCGTCACCGGTCCCGGCCCGGTGATACCAGGCGCCAAGCCCGAGGGGGCCTTGGTTTTTGGTCGCGGCCGGTTCGAGCCGGTGGCGCCCGCGCCGCATAACTGTGATCGTCGCCCGCAACGGATTTGGATTCTCTTGCGGCTCGATCCGCACGTCGGGCGGGGCCGGCTGGCGCACCGACAGCCGACTAGCCGCACCGCCGTCTGCTGTCACCGACATCTCCGCCGGCACGCCCCGCGCGAGGCTGCGTGGCACTCGTCTTTCCAAATCGGGCAGGTGGCGGGCCGGCCAGGCATCGGCGACTACTGCCGCCACGATCGCTAGGCACAACCCGGCCGCTAACCAAGGGGGGATGACGAGCGCGGAAAGTGCGGCGATGACGAGCAGACCAGCCGCCCGCGGGGTCGGGCTCACCGCGGCACGGGAACCGAAGCGATCGCCGCCTTGATCGCGTCCTCGGGGGAGTATCGCTCGAGTTCTGCCTCCGGGCGGATCAGGATTCGGTGTCGAAGCACAGCGGGCGCAATACGGCTGACGTCGTCAGGAGTCACGAACTCGCGACCGGCCAGCCAGGCGATCGATCGCGACGCCGCCAGCAGGTGGACTCCGGCTCGTGGGCTCGCTCCCAACTCGACCGAAGGAAGCTGACGGGTCCGCCTGATCACAGAAGAGAGGTAATTCAAAACGTCCTCATGAATCGTCGTAGCTGCCACGCTTTGACGATTGGCAAGAAGATCTTCGGCCGAGGTGACCGCACCCACGTCGCCCAAAGTTGCCGGCATCAGGCCGTTGCGATCGAGACGGAGCAAAGCGAGTTCGTCCTCGGCGCTCGGATAGCCCATCTCGATCTTCATCAGAAAGCGGTCGAGCTGCGCCTCCGGCAATGGGTAGGTGCCTTCGTACTCGATGGGATTCTGGGTAGCGGCAACGATGAACGGTTGAGGAAGCAAATGAGAGACCCCGTCAACCGTCACCTGCCCCTCGGCCATCGACTCCAACAGCGCGGCCTGAGTTTTGGGAGGAGTGCGGTTGATCTCATCGGCCAACAACAGGTTGGCGAACACCGGACCAGGTCGGAAGACGAGGTCGCCACCGCGCAACGTCACCGTTCCAGTGAGGTCGGACGGCAGCATGTCAGGAGTGAACTGAGCCCGGGAGAACGACAGCCCCAGAGCGCGGGCCGCCGCTCGGGCCAGGAGGGTTTTGGCCGTGCCCGGCACTCCCTCGAGCAGGATGTGGCCCCCGACGAGCGCGGCGGCCAAGAGGGCGTCGATCGCCGCGGTCTGGCCAATGACGACTTTGGCAATCTCCTGGTGAAAGCGATCTCGCAGCTCTCTCACTTTTGCCCTCCTGAGATTCGGGCGAGGATGCGATCGGTCGCGATGAGGTCCTCCTCGCTCCGACGCCTGGCCTCATGTCGTTCCTCAGCGATGATCAGATCGACATCATTTGGTTCGAGCCCTCTCGAAACGGCCGCCTCGATGAGCGCCTCTCGCGAGGGGTCCACCACCGACCGACCCATCAACTCTCGCCAGGTGGCCCTTTGCACGATCGCTCGTGCCGCCTCGGGCTGCTTCGCCCGGGCCATGAGCCCCCCCAGGGAATCGACATAGGTCCGCCGTTCCGGTGCCAAGTCGCGCCGTACCCTTTCGGGCGGACCGAATCGGCGGCCAACGGCAACCATCCAAACCAACAGCGCCAGACCCAGCAGCCAGATCATTACCTGCCACCTGCCCGGCACGTTCTGCCAAAAGCCCTCGCCTCCGAAGCCATGGACGTACTCGTCGAACACGACTCTCCGTCCTCCGGCGAGGTTCACTGCCAACAATGCGTTGTCGGATTCGCCTATGAACCGATTGGAAAAGACTGCGGCATCGGCGACATAGAAGATGTTGCCCTGTCCGAGGCTCTGCGCCAGAAGCAAAACCTGAGATGCATTGCCCATGAGACCAATCCCGCTTCCGGGATCGTCGAACACCCCGAACCCCGGGCCGGTGATCGATCGAACTTCCTCCGTCACCTCGCTTCCGACCAGAACTGTCGACGTAGTCGGGCCATCGAAGTCGTAGGTTGGTGGTACTTCAAAAAGACCGTCGATGAGCTCATCCGGCATCTGCCCACCGAGCACCAATCGACCTCCCCCTTCGAGAAACTCCTGAAGCCGATCAATGTCGGCGGGCTCCGGCTGCCAAAACCCTGGCTCCATGATCACCAAGGTGTCGTCGGTGCCGAGCCGGCCGGACCCGAGCTGGACGGTAGAGAGCGGCTGCTCGAGGCGGGTGGTGCGAAATCCGAGCGCGTCGAGGAGCTCATCCCAGGCAAGGGTCGCATCGGCATTCGTCCCATAGCTCGAGCCTGGCGGAGCGAAGACTTCCTCGGTCGGTCGAAGCGCGCGGAGGGCGAGGTTCACAAGATTGAAGAGGATGATCGCAATCGCAGCCCCGACCAGCCAACGGCGAAGCATGCGGCCCTCGGCGGTGAGCGTGGTGCTTCTCACACGGATTCCAAGAGCTCTCGCCAGCCCTCAACCGCGGCGCTGTCATCCGGTGGACCGGCGGGCTCATCCCCATAAACGATGGCATCGAAGGTCTGGGCGAGCTCGTCGTAAGCGGGATGGCGGAGCGCTGCCGCCACTTCGGCACTGGTCATGCCCGGCGTGAAGTCGATCGCTTTCTTGGCGTCAAGTCGCAGCAATCCGGCGACAAAGCGAAACCGGACCGCTTCGCGAAAGTTCCCTCTGGCCGCGGCGGCCGCGGCCGATGCCTCGAGGTCTTCAGGATCGAGCCCCCGCTCAGCTGAGATGCGTGCGAGGTCGAAGGCCTCGATCTGCCGATTCCGCCGCTGGCCAAGTCGCAGCGTTGCCCAAACCGCCGCCGCAATCACCAGCAACGCCAGAATGCCAAAGAACACTCGCGGCCCGCCGGGCACAGCCGAGATGAGACGGTCGAGCCAATCAATAACTCGAAACCAGAAACGCGTCCACCAGTCGCCGATCGGATTCGGCCTCGCCCCCTGATACTTGGCTGCCGAAAGGATGCGGTCTATCTCCTGACGGACACGTTCGGGGTCGACCGTCATGGACCGCCGGGACGACCGAGCCCGAACGGGTCAGTGTCGTCCGGAGGTGGCGGGAGAACGGGTGCTTCGGGAGCGGGCGGAACCGGGCTGTCAGAGCTCTGAGCCATGAGCTCGAGGTCGAAGCCCTCGAGTCGGACCCGGAGATCGAAGTAGGCCACCGTGAGGACCGCAGCCGTGAACGGTGTGGTGAAGATGCTGATCGCAGTGCTGAGCAGCGTTTGCACCTCGAGTTGGATTGTTGGAATGGCAATGGTCGCTGCGCCAACGATTAGCCCGATGACGAACCCGATCACGACCGTAACGAGGATCGCAAGAATGAGAACGCCGAGCATCGGCCAGAAACGCCTTTTCACTAAGTCGAAGGAACGGGAAAGCCCCGCACCGGGCCCCCTGCCTTCGGCCGCAATCGCCACTCCGGTCAGCGACCAAAGGGTGGCGAGGGCGACGCCAGGCAAGACATACAGCAGGAAGCCCACCAATAAGGGAATGAACGCGATGAGGGAGGCGCCAATCGCGGCGGGAAGCCGGCGGAGGCCATACCTGAGCGACTCTTTCCAATCCGGAGGGCGGTCGAGGTAGATGTCGACGATGGCTTTGGTCAGGGCTAACCACACCAGGAGTTGGGCCAACCAAGCGATGGCGCCGGTGGTCAGGCCGACGACGAGCAGGGGCCCCAAGCTCTCCGTTATCTGCTCAAACACCTCGTCAGGGTCGGCGGTGGGGGAGATGGTTTGGAGTCCGGAGGCGGTCGCCTGCAGCGACCGGCTGATGAAATACTGCACGATGGCGATCGGAACTAAGACGACAGCGGCGATCGTGACCAATGGACGCGTGCGCCGCCGGATGATGCGGATGGCAGCATCGATGATCTCGGGAATTCCCAGTGGCCGCAGGGTGAAGGACTCCATGAAGCCGAACGGTAACGCTTCGGAACTAGCCGCCCGCTTTTTGATGGAGGATGGTCGCCAGCAATTCCTCAGGGTTGGTCGCCGGTTCGGCAAGCGCCACCTTGACAGCAAGACGCTGAGCGATGGTGCTGGCCAATTGCTGTCGACGATCTGACGACAGCGTGTCCCGTCTCGCGAAGTAGCGTCGAATCAGCGCCACGTCCTCTTGAGAGATTCTGGTGACGTCGTAGCGAACAGCTCCCGGCGGCAGGGGGGCAATAGTCACCGGGGTCGTTGCGGTCCTCTCGCGAATCACCACTGTGCCCGCGGCCATGTCGCCCAATCGCTGATTCCTCGAGTTGGCAACAATCGCTATCGCCCCCACTGCATAGCCGCCGGGGAGGATGTCGACCAGTCGCAACACATTGCGTATCGCTGCTGTAGCGAAGCCGACTGCGCCGCCGTCGAGTCTCACGACTCGGAGCCCTGCTGCCCTCTTGCCGATCGACCGGCCGCCGTCGAGAACCTCGAAAAGGATCGGGTAGCCGAAGAAGAGAAGAAACACGAAGAGAGCAACCAAACCGAAACCCAGATCCCCCATCTCACCCGGGAGTAGCGCGGCCGCGACGATGAAAATCAGAATCACCACGAACTGGATGACGGCGTCGAGCATGGTGGCAACGATCCGCGAACCGAGCCCGGCTAGCGTGAGGCTCAGCTCAACTCCTTCCGGAGTCCTGATCTTGAGCTGGTCGTCAAGCTGCACGTGATGAAGCTAAATAGTTTCGTAGAAGACCGCCAGGCTCGTTGGGACCGTTTGCAGTCACTCATCTCCGCCGCCGGCAAACGACCCGAAAAGCTCGCTCTCGCCGACATCCGAGCGCTCGCCTCCGGATATCGCGGCGTTGCCGCCGACCTCGCGATTGCCCGACGCCATTTCCCTGGCGACCCACTGGTCGGGCGGCTGGAGAAGTTGGCCGTGTCGTCGCGCGCGCTCGTCTACGAGCGGCAATCTCGGCGCGAGTCGCTCGTCGCCTTCTTCGCCGACGGTTACTGGCACCTGCTGTGGGCCCGCAGGCGCCTCCTCGCCGTGGCGGCGGTTGCGCTGCTTGGCCCTGGCCTGATCGGAATGCTATGGGGCTTGGCCGACCCGGACGCGGTCACTTCGGTGGTGCCGCCCGAGTTCCTCTGGGTCACCGAGGACCAGTCGACCGACCAGGGCAGGGGTGTCGTCGGGCTGGCCGGGTTCTCGACGTTCGTGATGGTCAACAACATCCGCGTGACCTTGGCCGCTTTTGCGCTCGGCATCACGTTTGGCCTCGGCACGGGCTACTTGCTCTTGTTGAACGGGCTGATCCTCGGCGGAGTGAGCGGCCTCGCGCTCGGGGCCGGGAATGGTGAGGTGATGCTTGCCGCCATCGCCGCCCACGGCGTCCTCGAGCTGACCTGCATCGTCGTCGGTGGGGCGGCGGGCCTCAGCCTAGGTTGGGCGATGCTGCGGCCGGGCAAGCAAACCCGGCGCGAAGCGCTGACCACTGAAGCCGCCAATGCCTTCCGCATCGCCGGTGGCACCGTTCCGTGGCTCGTTGTCGCCGGTTTGATCGAAGGCTTTGTCAGCCGCGTCGGCCTCGGACCCGTGCCGACCACGATTATCGGCCTTCTGATCGGCGGCGTGTTCTGGGCGCTGCTCGTTTGGAGGGGTCGCACCCTCCCGTTTTCGCGCATCAGACGCAACCGATAGGTCGCGTTTGATGCGCGAGAATTGGCCGTTAGCCTCAGCGCCGTCATGGCTCCAGCACCGTTCGGAACTGCCTTCTCGCCGCAGATGGCGTCGGCTAGGTTCGAGCAGGGGAAGTACTCGGACTGGACGGTCCACAAGATCAAGGAGTACTCGCTCCACCCCGGCGCCCACATCTTTCACTACGCCTCGGGTTGTTTCGAAGGGCTCAAGGCGCATCGAGGCACCGACGATTCGGCTCGGATCTTCCGGCTTGATGCCCATGCCGATCGGCTCGTCGAGAGCGCAAAGATGCTGTGTCTGCCACCGCCGCCGGAGAGCCTCACCATCGAGATGGTCGAGGCCGTAGTCAAGGCCAATCGCGACGAGATTCCCGACCCTCCAGGCAGCCTGTACCTTCGCCCCACCCTCATTGGCACCGAGGTCAACATCGGGGCCGCCGCCCATCCACCGGTGTCCGGGGAATTCTTCGTCATTGCCTCACCGGTGGGTGACTACTTCGCCGGTGGGAAAAGGCCGCTGCGAATCCTCATCGAAGAAGAGACCCGACGGTCAACTGCTGCCTTCGGGATGGCCAAAGCCGGAGCGAACTATGTCAGTGCGTTACGCACGGTCGTAGCTGCGCACGAGAATCTCGGCGCCGACCAGGTCCTGTTTGCCCCCGACGGGCTGGTCGAGGAGACCGGTGCGACGAATTTTCTGCTCGTCGACGATGAATCGGTGGTGACCGCGCCCCTCACCGATGCCTACCTCCACGGGGTGACCCGCGACTCGACCCTCACCTTGGCCCGCGACCTCGGTTATCGCGTCGAGGAGCGGCCGCTCACCGTCGACGAGGTTCTTTCATGGGAGGGAGAGGCAGCTCTTTGCGGAACCGCCGCAGTCCTCACCGGGGTCGGCACCTTCATCCACAAGGGCGAGGAGATCACCGTTGGCAACGGCGAAGTGGGCACCAACACAACGCGTCTGCGAGAAGCCCTGACCGAGATCCACGTCGGCAAGGCAGAAGACCCTCACGGGTGGGTCAGGATCGTCTAGCAGCGCCCTCGACAGGATTCGAACCTGCGCACCTGGCTCCGGAGGCCAGTGCTCTATCCCCTGAGCTACGAGGGCCAGGACCAGAAATTGTACCGAGCGACTGACGACACCCCTCGTGCGGTCCTGCGCGAGGTTTTCGGTTATGAAGCTTTTCGGGGCGAGCAGGCCGAGATCATCGACCACGTCACCGGCGGAGGCAGCGCCTTCGTTCTCATGCCGACCGGGGGCGGTAAGAGCCTCTGCTATCAGGTTCCGGCGATCGTCCGCCATCGAGCCGGGCTCGGGGTGACGATCGTGGTAAGTCCACTAATCGCCCTGATGCAGGATCAGGTCAACGCCCTCGAGACGGCTGGAGTCCACGCCGCCTTTTTGAACTCAAGCCTCTCCCGGACCGGGTCCCAACAGGTGGAAACTCGGCTCCGCGCCGGCGAGCTCTCCATTCTTTATGCCGCCCCCGAACGCGTGACCCAGGAAGGATTTCTCTACCAGCTTGATCGCCTAGTTGACACCAGCGGTCTCAGCCTCTTCGCCATCGATGAAGCCCACTGTGTGAGCCATTGGGGTCACGACTTTCGCGCCGAATACCTGAAGCTGGCTCTCCTCGCCGATCGCTACCCCACTGTTCCCCGGGTCGCCCTCACCGCTACCGCCGACGAGCAAACCCGGGAGGACATCGTCGAGCGGCTCCGGCTCGAGTCCGCCCGTCGGTTCATCGCCAGCTTCGATCGCCCCAACATTCGATACACGGTGGTCGAACGAACCAAAGCGCAACCCCAGTTGGTCGACTTTATGAAGTCGCATCGCGGCGAGGCTGGCATCGTCTATTGCTCGACTCGTAAGAAGGTGGAGACGGTCACCGGGTGGCTGCTAGCCGCCGGGGTGCCGGCTCTCCCCTATCACGCCGGGCTCGACCAGCACACCCGCAGCGTCAACCAAGACGTCTTCGCGCTCAACGACGGCATCGTGATCGTGGCAACCATCGCCTTCGGGATGGGGATCGACAAGGCTGAGGTCCGCTTCATCGCCCATCTCGACTTGCCCAAGAACATCGAGAGCTACTACCAGGAAACCGGGCGGGCCGGACGCGATGGGCTCGAGGCGCAGGCCTGGATGGTCTACGGCCTCGGCGACGTCGTCCAGCAACGGCGGCTTATCGCCGAGAACACGGCCCAGGCGGAGTGGAAGCGAATCCAGCGCCACAAGCTCGATGCCCTGCTCGCCCTGGTCGAGACCCATACCTGCCGGCGGGTCGAGCTGCTCTCCTACTTCGGCGAGGAATCAAAACCCTGCGGCAATTGTGACAACTGTCTCGACCCGCCGACTACCTGGGACGCCACCGAGGCGGCCCGCAAAGCCCTTTCCTCGGTAATCAGGGTTCGACACGGCGGGGGCCGTGCGGTCGCTTACGGGTTTGCGTATCACATCGAGCTCTTGGTCGGGAAGCGCTCGGAAAGGGTGATCGCCAACCGCCACGACGAGCTTTCGACTTTCGGAATCGGAACCGACCTCAGCGAAGAACAATGGCGAGCGGTGTTCCGGAGACTCATCGCTCTCGGCGTGCTCGAAGCTCAGGGCGAGTACGGGACTCTGGCTTTGACCGACGAGGCGGGGCCGGTATTGCGCGGGGAGCAACCGATTCTGCTCAGGGAGGTCACCCCTTCCCGGAAACGTTCGCGGCGACGTCGCTAGGCGAACAAGCCCCGTCCGGGATTACAATTCGCCGATGCCAAGAGCAATGTGGAAAGGGGCCGTTTCCTTCGGTCTGGTCACGATCCCGGTGGCCATGTACACCGCTACCGAGTCGAAAACTCCCAAGTTCAAGATGCTGCGGGAGAAAGACAGCTCGCCCATCCGCTACAAGCGAGTGGCCGAAGCCGACGGCGAGGAAGTCGCCTGGGAGGAGATCGTCAAGGGCTACGAAGTAGAGAAGGGGCAGTACGTCATCTTCACCGAAGAGGAGCTCGAAGCGGCGACCGCCGGCGACAAGAACCGTTTGGTCGACGTGGTGCAGTTCGTCGACGAGGACGAGATCGACCCGATCTATTACAAGTCGTCCTACTACCTCGCCCCGGAGAAGACCGGGATCAAGGCGTATCGCATCCTGCTCGACGCGTTGAACTCAAAGGGCCGGGTCGGCATCTGCAAGGTGGCGATTCGCGACAAGCAAACCCTCGCCACCCTCCGGACTAAAGACGGAGTGCTGGTGATGGAGACGATGTACTGGCCGGACGAGATCCGTGAGGCCGAATTCGAGGAGCTCGACCTCAAGGCCGACGTCCGCCCCGAAGAGGTGAAGATGGCAGAGATGCTCATCGACGGCCTCACCTATCCCTTCGAGGCGGCGGATTACAAGGACCTCACGCGGGAAGCGATCGAAGAGGCGGCGCAGAAGAAGATCGAAGGCCAGGAGATCGTGGCCCCGGAAAGCCCTGAGCCCACGAAGGTCGTCGACCTGCTCGAAGCGTTGAAGGCGAGCGTCGAAGCCACCAAGAAGCGCAAAGCCGGCTAGAGATCCGGCGCTTCGTTCGCCCAAGTGACGTCGGCCGGGTCGAGGTCATGGACAATTCCTTTGAAGACCGGGGCCCGCAGTCGTCGCACCGGGGTCCATTCGCGGTATTCGATCCTGGCCACCAACCGGGGCTCCACCCAGACCGGCTCCCCCATGAAATCGGCGTGCTCGGCAAACGGGGAGGTCGGCCGCTCGAGTGACTGCAGGACCGGCCACAGCTCGGCGATGGAGCGGTTGTCGAGGCCCGAGCCGGCGGAGCCGGCGACGAGGAGTCGATCGCCCTCGTAAAGCCCGAGGAGCAATGACCCGAAGCTTCCCCGGGTGCCGCGCAGATACCCACCGACAACTGCGTTCAACTGCGAACGGGCAACGATCTTGCGCCAATCGGGTGACCGCCTCCCCGGTAGATACTTAGAGCCCGAGCGCTTGGCCACTACTCCTTCGAGCCCACTCGCTTTGACCACCTCGAAGAGCGCTTCTCCCTCCGTTGCGGTTGGCTGGGAGCGGGTGATCGGACCGAACAGTTCGACCGCGTTGAGCTGATCCCAGCGCTCCTCGAGCGGAAGGCTGACAAGCGAGCGGTCACGATGCAGCAGGTCGAAGACCACGAGTTGGGGCGGTTGGTAGCCGAGGAGGAAGAACGAAGGCTTGCCGTCCTCGCCCATCGCGACAATCTCACCGTCGAGCACCACTGGCTCTGAGGCGCGAATCGAGCGCAGCTCCGGAAAGCGGTGAGCGAGGTCGTTGCCGTTGCGCGAGCGAAGCTGGACGCGCTCGCCGTCGATGTAGGTCAGGCAGCGAAATCCGTCCCATTTCAGGTCGAACCACCATTCCTCCGAGGTGAACGGCTGCGGATGCGGCGTTGCCAGCATCGGCTGATAGACCGGGGTCATACTGGCGCCCATGTTGGTCGACGAACTGGGCCGGCGATTTCGCCTCGGGGTTTACGGCCTCGCCATCCACGACGGCGCGGTTTTGTTGACTCGGCTGAGCGTGGTCGCGCTGGAAGCGGGCTACTGGACGCTCCCCGGCGGGGGCCTCGATTGGGGCGAGGAGCCGGTCGCTGGTCTCGAGCGCGAGTTCTTCGAAGAGACTGGCCTGCCCCCCCGGGTCGGCGAGGCCCTCGGCCTCCACTTCTTCGTCGGAACCTGGCAAACAGATATTCATGTGATCCAGGTCGTTTATCGCGTGACCGCCGGGGGCACTTTGATCCAAGAGCTGGACGGCACTACCGACCAGGCGCAGTGGTGGCCGCTGGCCGACATCGACAAGTTGCCAACCGTCGAGGTGGTGAACGTCGCCCTAGGTTGGGCTGGCGGCTAGCTCCTCGGCGACCAACCGGTTGACGAGGCCGCCGTCGACTTGGTCCTTATGGCTCTTCATGACAGAGCCGATCACTCGGCCCGACGCCTTGAGATCGCCGGCCACGCCCAAATCGGCGATCGCGGCTTTGACGAGATCGCGGGTGGCGGCTTCGCCGAGTTTCGTGGGCAGCCAGCGACTCAGAAACTCGACCTCCCAGGCCAGCTTCTCGGCCATCTCGCGCCCGCGCTCGCCGACTTCCTCGAACTCGATCCGGGCCTTGTCCATCTTTTTGGAATACGAGGCGATGATCTTGCGGTAGAGCTCGTCGTCGAGCTCACCCTCGAAGCCAGCTGCCGTCCGGGCCAAGACGATTTCAGAGTCGATCATTCGAATGACGTCGCGTCGACGGGGATCGCGCGCCTTCATGGCGTCCTTGAGCTCGGCCTTGAGTTCTTGCTCGATCGTCACATCGGTCCTTCCAGCGCTACGGTCATGGTGCCGGGGTCGTCGGTAATGATGGCGCTCACCCCGAGGCTGGCCAACTCTGGGACCTGACCAGGGTCGTTTAGGGTCCAGACCACGACTTCGAGCCCTTGGCCGACCGCTTGCTTGGTGGTTTCGGCGTGGGCGAGCGCCAACGACCAGTGGGGGACGAGAAAGCGATGGCCAAGGGCAAGGGCATGGGTTGTCGCGAGCTCCAGGTCCCAATCGCGGTCGACCACAACGCCTGTCGAGACGTCGGGATAGTTGCGATGGATCTCGTCGACGGTCGGCCAGAAGAAACAGCTCAGGAGGTCGAAGGGGCGAGCTTGGGCGGCAGTTGCCAACCCGGTTTGGTGATGGGGCTCGAAGCCCGGCTCGCCGGGAAAGTTCTTGATCTCGAGGTTGAGCGGAAAGTCGCCGATCTCGGCCAGCAATTCACCGAGACGGACCAGGTGTTGGTCGTCGTCAACGGGATCATGGGAGAGGACCAGCTCGCCTGTCGACGTCGCGCGGACATCGACTTCGACCATCGACGACACCGCCCGGGCTGCCAAGATCCCCTCGAGACGGTTGTCCGGATATCGCGCCGCCCATCCCCTATGCCCCACCACCCGCACTGACTAGTCCCCCGTTCTCTGGGCCGGTATCCGGGTTGTACACGGATACGAACCCAGGGTTCGCGGAAATTGACTATCGAAATTCGTTGCGGGGGACAAGGGGGGTTGTTACCGTACTTGTCGTTCAAACACAATCACCGTTTCGCTCGATATGCCCTATCTTGTGAAACGATTCACAAAGTAAGGACCCGTCGAATGACTACCACGATGGTGACGATCACCACCACTGAATGGAGGGAACTGGCAGCTTGTCGCGACTCCGAGCCAAGCCTGTTCTTTCCCATTGGGTCCACCGGACCCGCTATCGACCAAATCGCCGCCGCCAAAGAGATTTGCCTCGGCTGCGGCGTGGCCGAAGATTGCCTCCAATACGCCCTCGAGTCCAACCAGGAATCCGGGGTTTGGGGTGGCTATGCCGAAGACGAGCGTCGTCGGCTTCGCAAGCGGTGGCTGGCCGAACGTCGCCGCCGAGCCGGTTAAGCCCGCTCAGCTAGTCGCCCGTCCAAATCCAATCTGGCGGACTCCACCGTCCTGTTCGATCTCGACGTACGCCAGCCGCGGGACGGGGACCCCGATCAAGCGGCGCTTGGTGTCCTCGAACCACACGACACTTCGAGCCTGGCTAAAGGCTTCTTCGATGATGGCGCGGAAGGCCTCGGCGTCCTCGGTTTCGATCTCAATGACCCGGTTGCTTTCCGCGATTCCGACTTTGACTAGCAAACTGACTCCTTAACAATCAATAGGGAGGGGCGTTTCATCGTAGACCCCTTTCCCAGCAGCCTCGAGATCTATAGATTCCCACTGATGAGAAGGCGGTTGCCGCTCGGAGTCGTGATCGTTGCCCTAATTGCGGCAGTGGTTTTCCTGCACCGGCTCGCCGACTACTACCCGCTCGCCTCTCTCCAAACCGGGCCATTGGAGCTGGCCCTGGGAACCTTGGCCCGCCTGGTCGGGTTGACCATCGCCTACTGGCTATTGGGATCGGGGGTCCTGCTTATCCTCGTCTATCTCACTGCCGTCCCGGCGGCGATTCGCGCGATCTCGTGGGTCACCTGGCGGCCACTGCGAAGGTTGATCGAGCGCAGTGTCGCCTCGAGCCTGGTGATCGCGTTGTCCACCTCGAGCGCGGGCGCCTCGGTTGCGCCCGGCTACGTTCCGGTCCCAGCGGGCGATCCCAGAACAACAACGACCACCGCCGCCGCCGTTACCACCACCACTCAGCCGCTCTCAATCACGGTGCTGCGACCGGTGGACACCCTCTACCTCCCGATCGAGAATCCGCGCCAGACCGCCGTTGCCACGACTGTGGGGGAGATCGAGGTGACGGTGCAACGTGGCGACAGCATGTGGCTCCTGGCCGAGCGCCGCTTGCGAGAACTTCGGGACAACAAAGTCACCGACGCCGACATTGCTCCCTACTGGCTGGCGGTCATCGCCGCCAACCAGAGCCGAATCCGTTCAGGTGACCCGGACCTGATTTTTCCCGGCGAGTTGCTGCTCCTCCCCGAATGGGATTCGTAGCGGGCGGAACGAGCCGCTAACGGCTAGGTGTTGTCGCCGAGGAAGATCTCGGAAACCGAGCTTTCGGTGAAGATGGCATGGAGCGCCTCAGAAACGATCGAGGCCACCGAGAGGACCTTGATCTTGTCGAGACGCAACGCGTCCTCGGGCACCGGCAGGGTGTTGGTGACGATGACTTCTTCTACCGGTGAGTTCTTGATCCGATCGATGGCCGGGTCCGACAAGATGGCATGGGTGGCGGCGATTCGAACCGAGAGAGCGCCGCGTTCGCGCACCAGCTCGGCGGCGTTCGTGACGGTGCCGGCCGTGTCGATCATGTCGTCAACGATGATGGCGTGTCGCCCGTCCACCTCCCCCGAAACCTCATGGGCGTTGGAGACGTTGTGGTGGTCGGGGTCGCGCCGCTTGTAGACAAAGGCGACGGTCCCGTCGAGACGGCGGGCATACTTCTCGGCCCGTTTCACACCGCCGGCGTCCGGGGAGATGATCGTCGTTGGGCCGGTGAGGCGCTCCCGCAGATAATCGGTGATGATCGGCAGCGCCGTGAGGTGATCGAAGTGGGGAACATATCCCTGCAACTGGCCGGAGTGGAGATCGACAGAGACGAGGCGATCCGCGCCCGCAGTCATGAATAGATCGCCCATGAGACGGGCAGTGATCGGTTCGCGCGGGAGCACTTTCTTGTCCTGCCGCGAATAGCCATAGAACGGCATGACCGCGGTGATACGCCGAGCGGAGGCGCGCCGCAAGGCATCGATCGTGATCAGTTGCTCCATGATGTTGTCGTTGATGGGAGACGAATGGCTTTGCATCACGAAGCAATCGGCTCCCCGCACGCTGTCGATGGGCCGGACGTAGATCTCGCCGTTGGCAAACGTGCCGCGATGGAGGTTTCCCAGCCGCACTGCGAGCTGCTCGGCCACCTCTTCGGCGAGGGGAATGTTCGCCCCCCCAGTGAAAAGCATCATCCGGTTGCGACTAACGACATCCATCAGTGGGTCTTGCCTGGGTAGCGATTTTTCAGCTTCTGAGCGTAGCCGGGGATCTCTTTCTGCTCAGCTCGTTCAACCGCCAATGCTCCCGGCTCGACGTCGTGGGTGATCACCGAGCCCGCACCTGTGACAGCCCCATCCCCGATGTTGACGGGGGCCACGAGCATGGTGTCCGAGCCGATGAAGGCGTCGGCGCCGATCGTGGTGGGAAACTTCTCGTAACCGTTGTAGTTGCAGGTGATGGTGCCGGCGCCAACGTTGGTGCGGGCACCGACCGTGGCATCTCCCATGTACGTCAGGTGCGGGACTTTGGCCCCTTCACCCACCTTGGTGTTCTTCATCTCGACAAAGGTTCCGGCCTTGGACCCTTTCGCGAGGACAGTTCCCGGTCGCAGAGAGGCAAACGGACCCACCTCGACCTCGTCGCCTACCAACGCCGACCGCAGCACGGAATACCAAACCCGGCTTCCCGAGCCAATCGCGCTGTCGAGGACAAAAACGTCGGGACCGAT
>Ga0136635_10000016_pt1 | contig 55519 bp, 61 predicted proteins | sample AntDrymeUQ852106_2_FD_105495 | JGI IMG/M metagenome (GOLD analysis project Ga0136635, IMG submission 105495) | Polar desert sand microbial communities from Dry Valleys, Antarctica - metaG UQ85 (21.06) | ecosystem: Environmental > Terrestrial > Soil > Desert | place: Antarctica: Dry Valley... | reverse complement strand
GTGGCCGTACTCGTCGATCTCGTACAGCCCGCTGGCTTCAACCTCCAGGTAGATCTTGAGGTTTCCGATCGTGTGGGCAATCACGAAGCCGAGCAAGACGATGCCGGTTACGGCCATTACCCACTTCTTGCCAACCGCCGACCGATATAGCTCCACCAGGAACGGCGTCTTGGTCTTCGTGGCTGTTGTCACGAGTCCTCATTAAAGCGGATCTCATGGCGCTCCCCTTGACGGCGGCAGCTCGACTTGGCATGATTACACTCGTGTAATTACAAGCGTGTGAGGAGCGCAGGTATGAGGGGAGAATCGACGGAAGCAGCGAAGGCATGCGGCTCTGAGGGAGGCGAGCGATGAACTCGACCTTGGTGGAGGCTCTCGCCATCGGACAGCTTTCTTGGCAGGACTACGCGAATTGTCGGGGTGCAGATGCCGACCTCTTCTTCCCGGAGCGGGGAGCATCAACTCGCAAGGCGAAGGCGATCTGTGCCGAGTGCGAGGTGAAAGACGAATGTCTCAACTTCGCGATCCAGCACGGCGAGAAGTTCGGGATTTGGGGCGGGATGTCAGAACGCGAACGGCGTCGCGTCCGCCGGGCGCGTACGGTCGCCCGCCGCGCTAGCTGACCACCACCACAAGCCAAACCTAAGGTTTGCGTGGTGGCTAGACCACCACAATCGCCTTAGGTTTGGTTAGAGGTAGAGGCCCGAGCCCTGCTCGCCTTGTCCTCGCGGAAGGCCCGCTCGTTTCTGCATCTCCTGGAGCTGTTGTTGGGCCGCCATCTGCTGGCTCCAGAGTGACGCCTGGATGCCATGGAACAATCCTTCGAGCCAGCCAATCAATTGCGCTTGGGCGATCCGCAGCTCCGCCTCGGAGGGTGCCACCTGATTGAGCGGGATCATGATGTCGTCGAACTCGTCGAGCAGGTCGGGATTGAGCATCTCCCGCAGCTCGCTGAGGGTCGCTGAGTGGACCGCGGCCAAGCGCGCCCGGCCCTGTTCATCGAGCGGAGCCTGTCGGACCTCGTCGAGCATGGCTCGCGTCATCGAGGCAATTCGGATCAGCTTGGTTGGCAGCCCTACGGCTGGAGGCGGCCCATCGGTGTTCTCGGGAGCCGGCTCGACGGCGTCGGGGACAACCGGTTGCTCAGTGCTCGCTGGTGAGGTCATCCAGAAACACTACATGTTCACCCGATCCGCGAAGCCTAGGGCTTTAGCCGGTTGCCCAGCGTGGGTCGATGCGGGCGATGGTTTCAAGCCGTACGCTGGAACGATCGAAATCCAGGTTGATCTCGAGATCGTGGCCGGCGCCGTTCAGACCCGTCAGTCGATCAGTCCAAGTATTGGTAGTCGACGCCGACCGCGAGATAGACACGTTCCGCGCGGCGATCGCGAGTAAGCAGCTGGCGATGAGCGGCGCGAGCTGCCGCTCCAATCAAAGCGTCGTAGACCGAGCCTCCGGCCAACTCCAGGTTCTCCAAGCCTGTCCACAAACGCTCGGTCTCTCGAGTTCCAAGCCAGCAGCGTTCAGGAAACGCCGCTCGCAGGGTCTCGCTGGCCTGGGCAGGCGCCAACCTCGCAGGAGGCGGTAACCGGGTGAGGACCGCATAGGTTTCGAAGGCGGCGTGTCCCGCCAACGCCGGCCGTAGCTTCACCAAGGCCCTTCGACAGGTGGCGTGAGCCTCATGGTTGGGGTCAAGCGAGGCCACTGCGACGCTGGTGTCAAAAGCCCACCCGTCAGCGGTTGAGCGCATCTCGCAACCGTCTCACATCTTCGTCAGTCACGACGAGATCCCTCACCCGGCCGAGAATCGGGAGACCGTCCTCTACTTCGATGCTGCGCGCCTTCTTTTCGACCGGATCGAGCCGCAGTCCAGCCCCGTCGGGGATGATCTCCAATTGACTCTCAGGGCCGAGACCGAGTGCATCTCGAAGGGCTTTGGGGATCACCACCCGCCCTGCTCCATCAATCGTTACCAACATCCTGCGCATTCTACCAAATTGCTACCAGAATGGTAAACGAATGCCAGAACCGGCTCGCGCTTTGGTTCAGGAAGGGAACGGACCCGCCTGATGCGGGGCCACCTTTCAGTTCAGCATGTGGACGCGAATCAACCCCCTTCCACGCGTGCTCGCCAACCCATAAGATCGAGGTGTTTGACATAGGAGGACAGGTTGGTGGATGTGGGTTCATACCCACCGATCCTCGATGCGGCCCAAGTAGCCGAGTTGCTGGGAATGAATGTGCAGATGGTCAGGCGATACGCCCGCGAGGGTCGCATACCTGCCTACAGGCTTCCCGGGGGAAGAACGTTTCGTTTCTACACCCAGGAGATCATGGACTTTCTGCGCGCTCACCCGGTGATTCCAGAAACCGAGGCCGAACGCGCTCCGCTCAAACCAATGCCCTAACCACCGCTTTCACGTTCTCAAGCAAGACGTAGACCCCACCTTCGAATTCGAGGTGGTCGGTCGCGACCAACTGGATCTGTCCCTCGAACCGATCGCGATCGGTGAGGAGCGTTACCGACAGTTCCGCCATCGCCATCTCGGCCAAGCGAGCGGACCAGGTACGCGAATCGAGCACGGTGCTGCTTCCACCCGACCTCGTCCGAACCAGGGTGAGGATGAGCGCAGTGAACGGCGCTTCCACCACCACGGTGTCCGTCGCGAGCAGCAAATAGTCAACGCCGACACCAGTGATCGACCCATCCCAGTGCCATTCGCCAATCCCAACAGTGGCTTGGTAACCGGCGTGCATGGCGATTTGCGCGACATCCGCCAGGGTCCGTTTGCGAGCTCGCCCGAGCTCAGTGAGCCTTTCGACCTCCTCGGCCTCGTCTCGGAGCTCGCCACCGATCTGGCGCCGCAAATGGCTTGCCAAATCGTCGAAGTCCTCTGGGCGCCAGGCCATTTTTTCGCGCTCCCTTCGGTTCTCCACAGCCTTGTGGATAGGTTGCCACTTGTTGAGGAGTGTCGGGGCGTAGGTAGGGGTAGACCTGGATGACAGCGCCACATTTGGCTGATCGTGGCTTCCAACCGTTGCCGCGCCCAAAAAGGAACCCTCTCGCCCGAATTACCGCTTCGCACCTTCTAATGGTCCTCGCCGCGGTCCTTGCATTTGTGACCAACGTCATGGTGCTCCGCAGCCAGGAGGAGACGAGACCGGTGGTCGTCGCTGCCAGCGCGATCGAAGCCGGGAGGACGTTGAGCGCCACAGATTTCAAAGTGGCAGAAGTTGATCTTGAGGACGATCTCTTTGCCAGTCTCATCCCTTGGGAGCAAGCAAGCGGGCTCAGCGGAATGGTCGCGGCGCGCGCACTTGGCGCGGGGCAAATGGTGGTGGCGGCGGACGTGCGATCACCGGCCGCCCCCAACGGTCTGCGAGCAATCTCGATTCCGATCGACCCCGAGCACGCGGTCGGCGGCGCTCTCATCGCCGGTGATCGAATCGACCTTATCTCCGTCACCGAGGAGGCCAGCACCTATGTCCTCGCCGATGTCGAAGTGCTCGCGGTCCCGGCCGAAGCGCGCGGCTCGCTCACTGGAACTGGCGGCTACTACCTGGTGGTGGCGGTGAACGCCGATCAAGCCCTCGCAGTTGCTGACGCCATTCGTGGGGGCCAGGTCGAGATAGTGCGGGCCACCGGCTCAACCGTGATCGAGGTCGAGCCATGAAGGAAGTCGAAGTCGCCCTCGCCGCCTCGGCCCGGGAGTGGCCCGACCGCATCCATCGGTTTCTCACCGATCACGGCGGTGCCCGGGTCCGCGCTCAGGTGCTGACCCCCGAAGATGCCTTAGCCGAGGAATATCAAGTCTTGATCATCGACGACATCAGCTCGTTCCTCACTCCGCGTCTAGTTGCGGAAGTGCAGAGGCAAGGGCGTCTGGTGCTGGGTGTCTTTGATCCCAACGATTCTCCAGATGCGAAGGAGCGGCTGCGGGAGTGTGGTGTTGATCAGGTCTTGGAGGCAGACGCTTCCGCCGACGAGTTCGTGGTTGCGTTGAAGGCTCTGGTGATTCTGGCGCCCGACAGCCAGGTCGCAGAATCGCCAATCGAAGACGGGAACAAGGCGCACGTGATCGCCGTCGGAGCGCCCCCGGGTGGATGCGGGGCGACCGAAGTCGCAATCGCAATTGCCTCCGAACTGGCGCGCTACAACCCAACAGTCCTAGTTGATTTGGATGAGCTTGCTCCTTCGATCGCCCAGCGGCTGGGCCTGCCGATGCTTCCCAACCTGCGAACGGCGATCGATGCCATCCAGCATCACAACTCGACGCTCGAATCGTCGCTCCGGTTGAAAGATGGGCTGGCGGTCTTGACCGGCCTCTCCAGCGATCGTGACTGGATGGACGTGCGCACATTTGAGGTCGGCACTGTCCTCGCCGAGCTAAGCCTGCGTGCCAGCCATTTGGTGCTTAACGTCGGCTCCCAGCTCGGCGAGGTGGGATACGGGGAGGTAGGTCGATTTGCTTTGAGCCGCCTGGGAGTGAGCATTGCCGAGCGAGTGGTCGTCGTCGGCCTCTCCCATCCCGTCGGGGTAAGCCGGATGACCGCGTGGTCCCTGGCTGCATCCGACCTCAACCCCACCGCTTCGCAAACCCTGATCGTAAATCGATCGCCACGTAGCCAATTTCGTCGCGCAGAGATCGCTCATGAGCTTGTCGCTGCTACCGGGCACAAGCATGTGCAGTTCATCGGCGAGGACTCACAATTGTCCGCTGCGGCCTGGACCGGGAGCCGCGTCCGGTCGGGGAAGTTGGCGCGTAGTTGCCGTGCACTCAGTCGCGAGATTCTGCGCCATGGTTAGCCCTGCTCCGGCTTACGAGGAGATCCGCCGTCGTGCCCTCGAGTTGGTGGAGACCACCCGGATCGATCCGGTCAAGGATCGCGATGGGGCCCGCGCCGTCGTCACGACGTCGGTGGACGAGTATCAGCGTCGCGCCCACCTCGGCGACGGGCGAGCCCTGCACAACCCCGGGGAGATGGTGGAAAGGGTTATGCGGTCGGTCTCCGAGCTGGGGCCGCTCACCGACCTGATCGCCCGGCGGGACATCGAAGAGATTTTCATCGAAGGTGGCCGCGTTGCCTACCTCGATGGAACTGGGCGGTTGCGAGGACTCGACCAGCCCACGAGCGAGATCGAGAATCGTCATGTCATCGATCGGCTGCTTTCTGAGGGTGATCGCCGCCTCGACGCTGCCAGCCCCATTGTGCAGGCGCGAGTGCTTGCAGGCTCCGCTCGGTTGACAGCCGTCATCTCACCGATTGCAGATCAACTTTCGGCCACGATCCGGCGCTACGCGTTGCGCCGGGAGTCGTTGCAATCTCTGACTGAGCTCGGTTCCATGTCGGCACCGGTGGCGAGTTTTCTGGCGGTGGTTGCGCGCACCAATGCCTCCTATCTCGTGTCGGGACCACCCGGCAGTGGCAAGACGTCGCTTTTGGCTGCGTTGCTCCAAGCGAGCCCTGCCGGCTTCTGCATTCGCTGCTGCGAAGAAGTCCGGGAACTGCACGTGCCGATCATTCATGGCTCCTATTACGAGGCGCGGCCGCCGGCTCTGGACGGCCGCGGCGAAATCTCGCTGCGAGACCTCGTCAAAGTCATCTTGGCGATGCGGCCCGATCGCATCGTGGTTGGCGAAGTTCGCGGTGCGGAAGCTTTTGAGTTGACAAGGGCGGTGAATGCCGGCTGTGGCTTCGGCTGCACGGTCCATGCCAACTCTGCGCGCGATGCCCTCAACGCTCTCGTCAATGCGGCGATGATGGCTGGCGAAAACGTCAGCGAATCGGTGGTTCGCAGAGTCTTCGGTGCTTCGATTGATTTGGTGATCCACCTCGACCGCGATAACGCCGTGTCGGGGATTGACGGTCCGATGCGCCGTCAGGTGATGGAGGTGCTCGCCTTGGTGCCCGCCCTCCACAATGATTTTTCTACTCAACCCTTGTTTGTTCGCTCGAACCTGGGGGCACCACTCGAATGGACCGGGGCGATGCCCCCCGATTTGTTGGCGGACCGCCTTCAGCGCGCCTTGCCGGCGGGTGTGTCCCTTACGTCGATCATGGAGGGGAGGTCATCGGCCCTATGAGGCTCTTGGCCGCTGCCACCACCGCCCTTGCCCTGGCACTCATCGTTGGCTGGCTTTCGGGTGGCTGGCCCGTTGCCAAGCGAAGGGCGGTCACCAAGTCCGCACACAGCTCGTGGCTTCAACAGACGGGTCTGGGGATTAGTCGCCAGCAATACCTGCTGCTTTCCGCCGGAGTCGGTGTAGCCGGGTTTCTCCTGGTCTGGTCGATCACAGGGCTGCCTGCGATTGCTATCCCGACAGCAGGGGTCCTGGCCGTCTTGCCGCGGGCGTGGCTGACCAGGCGCCGCAGTCAGCGGCTGCTGCGAATGCAGCTCGCGTGGCCGGACGGCATCCGCGATCTCATCGCTTCGATTTCCTCGGGGATGTCCCTCGGTCGTGCCCTCGAGACTCTTGCCGTGACCGGGCCGGCGCCGTTGCAGGAAGCGTTTACCCGCTACCCCTATCTCGCACGGGTCATGGGGGTGTCGCCGGCCTTGGAGGTGATTCGCCATGAGCTGGCTCACCCCGCGTCTGATCGCGTCATCGAAGTTCTAATCGTCGCTCAGGCCAAAGGCGGCCCCATCGTCCTCGAAATCCTGCGTGACCTTGCGGCCGCCACCACCAAAGACATGTGGGCGTACGAGGAGATCGAAACCCTGTCGCTCGAGCAGAAGATCAATGCCCGCGTCGTCTTTGTGATTCCCTGGCTGGTGCTCGGGTTCATCACTCTCCGTCCCGGCCCTTTTCGTGACTTCTACGCGTCGCCGAGCGGGTGGCTGGTCGTGGCGTCAGGGGCGCTCGCGAGTTTCCTCGGCATGGCCATCGCTTCCCGGCTCGGCCGGCAACTCGACGAGCCGCGCGTGTTCACGGGCACAAACCGATGAGCGGCGCAGTGGTTTTCGCCGGCCTGATGAGCGCCTTTGTCGCGGCGGGTCTGATCAGGTGGCTCGCGCCTCCTCCGGTCCGCCTGGCGCCACGGGTAAGGCCTTATAGCGCCTCCACTCGGGCGGCCTACAAGTTGACGCCGATTCCCGTCGGGTCCGGCTGGCGACAGTTGGGTAGGGTCCTGACCAAGCCCCTGGTCGCTCGCCTCTCGCGGATGCTCGACCGAGACGGTGGCGCCGCCACCCATCTCCGACTACGCCAAACCGGTCTCTTCAGGGTTCTCGATGACGAACAAATGGTGGAGGCCTACCGCGTGCGTCAAATCGGTGTTCTCGGCATTGCGGTTGCGCTCGGGGTAGGAATCGCGACTGTTTTCAATCTCCCGACCCCGAGGGCTCTCGGCTTAGTGGGGCTGGCGATCGTGGGCGGGATCACGCGCAATCGGGGCCAGGTGGACCAAGCCATACGGCGCCGACAGGAGATCATGAGAGTCGAGATTTACACCGTCAACCAACTGCTGGCGATGAGGGTGCGGGCCGGGGGAGGAGTAGTGCATGCCGTTCAGCAGATTGTCGATCGGGGCCAGGGCGAAGTCGTCTCCGAGCTCGGCGAAGCGCTGCGTTTGCATCGCGCCGGTATGCGGGCTGTGGAATCATTTACTCGCCTGGCCGCGCTCACCCCGGAGCCGAGTTGCGCCCGGACCTATTCGTTGCTGGCGGCCGCGGACGAGCGCGGCGCCGACCTAGCGACAGCTTTGCTGGAACTCTCCGAAGACGTGCGCGAGACAAGGCGAGAGACCATGCGCCGGGGAGCGACCAAACGAAGGGCAGCAATGCTCGTTCCGATCATCGGAATCCTGGCGCCAGTGATGCTCCTCTTCGTCGGGGCCCCGCTGCCCCAGATCCTTTTCAACTGGCAATGAACGAAAACAGAGGAGGAGAAGAATGAAGCGATTGACAGTCTGGGTCCAGACCACGTTTCGGCGTCTGGATGGCGACGAGCGCGGACTCTCGACCGCAGAGCTGCTTGGCAACGCCGCCTTGGCGATTGCCGCTCTGGTCGTGATATGGGGTGTGCTCGAGGCGCTAGGAGTCGAGGTCGTGGAATGGATCAGCAGCCAAATCCTGGGAGCCGGATAGCCGACGCGGGCGATCGAGAAGCCGGGTTCGTCACCGCTCAGTTCATGGTGGTGGCGGCTTTCTCGATGGCATTTTTGGCGCTCTTCATGTATTTGATCGCGCTGCAATACGCGCATGGGGTGGTCCGTGGTGCGCTCGACGAGGGCGTCCGGGTCGGCTCGCCGGCTCCGGCTACCACGGCAGACTGCCAGGCAGCGATCGATCGGGTTCTAAGCGACTTGCTCAGCGGTCCGCTCGGCGGCGAGATCAATGCGGTGTGCACGGAGGAAGCCGGTCTCGTGGTTGCGCGGGCCGACGGAGTCTTCTCGGGTTGGTTTCCCGGTGTCCCTGATCTCGTCATCTCGGCTGAAGTGGTCGGGATCAAAGAGAGCGATGAATAGCGAACGGGGTTCGACGCCGATCGAGCTCGCTCTGGGCCTGATGATGATTGTCGTGCCGGTGGCGATCGTGATCTTGCTGGTCGCCCCAATTTTCGAAGCACGCAATTTCGCGCGCCGGGCGGCGGCCGAAGGTGCGCGCGCCGGGGTGGTGGCGATCGAGAACCCGCTGGATGCCGCCTCGAGCGCGATTGCCCGCCTGGCTACAGGGCTCGGTGTTCCGCCCGAGTCGGTCACCGTCGAGTTCTGCGAAGGCGCCACTTGCTCCTGGGCGAGAGGCGCCACCTTTGTGGTCGACGTCTCGGTCCAGGTCGACCAAGTCTCTGACCTGTTGCCGACCGGATCCATGACCGTCTCTGCCCGCCATGGCGAGCAGATCGATCTTTATCGGAGCCTTCCGTGAGCTCGGAGCGGGGATCGATCCCGATCTGGTTTCTCGGCCTCGCGTTCTGCCTGCTGATGTTGGGGGCGATGTCCGCCGAGCTGTGGCGCATCATCGGCGACCGTCAAGAGCTAGTGGCCATGGCTGAGGGGGCGGCCGTTGCGGCGGCAAGTGCCATCGATCTCGATCATTACCGCGCCACTGGCGCAGCCTTGCTCGATCCCGAGCAAGCGGAAAGTCTGGCGCTGGCGGTTGTGGCCCGCTCGAGCGGCGGCGTCGATCTTTCCGCGGCGCCGCTCGTCGAGGTCGCAGAGGATCGATTGTCGGTAACGATCGAATTGGAACGACACGTCCCGTTCGGATTGATCCGCTTTCTGCCGATTGCCGAGGACGGCTTCGATGTCACCGGAGTCGCGGTGGCCTATCCACATTCGCCGTGAGCGAACGTCTTCGGCTGGCGGTGGCGTTGGCGTTGGTGGCGACCCTGGCTGGTGGCTGGTTCTGGCTGCGAGATGGCGAGTCGCCGTCGCCCCCATCTCAATCCGCCGAGTTGGCCGGCGCCGAAGCTGCGCTGGCGGCGTGGGGTCTGTGGGCAGGCGACGGCGACTTGGCTCATCTCGAAGGCACCTTTGCCGACGGCCCGCAGCTCGCGCAGATTCGCAGCGAGGATCCGACGATCGTTCCTGGTGATCCCTACCATTTCGTACTCTCCGACGCTCGAGTCGTGGAGCCGGGTCTGGTGAGAGGAACGGTCATGTTGACCCGTCCCGGCGAAGTCGAACAACATTTCCAGTGGGACCTAGAGCTGATCGAAGTCGACGGTGAGTGGCGTCTCTGGACCGTCCGCACGTCGCCGTAAGAGAGGTTCGGACGTTCTCTGGGCTGGGGTCGTTGTTGGACAGCGCTGTGAACCCAGGGTTCGCGAAAAGATGCCTAGGCCGACGCTCCGGTGTAGTGGCGCAACGACCAGACCCACAAGCGCGATGTCGCGAACAGCAGCAGCGCCGCGATCGAACAGCTGACAACCAGGATCCCAATGGATCCCCGTCCAAGAATGGCCTCAGCGGGGACGGTTGTGAGCAAGGCGACAGGGATGAAAAACGTGAGCACTGTTCGAAATATCCCGCGATACATCTGCACAGGGAAGCGTCCGGCCTCCACGATTCCTTCGACGACGTCGTCAAGCCCTTCGCCACCGATCGTCCACACGGCCAGGCATTGGATCGCCAGGGCGAGTGAATACAGGACGAGGCCACCGGCGACGGTCAGCAATGCAAAAGCAAGCACCGACGTCCACGAAACCGGTTCGTCTCGCCGGATCAGCCCGAAGAGGACGAGGCCCCAGCCGAGTAGCGGATCGAGCCAGTTGTAGACACCAACGTGACGCAGGCTCACCATGAACTGGCTCGAGACGGGCTTGGTGAGGAGAAAGTCAAGAGTGCCCATCCGGACGTACTCGGTCATACGGGCGAGGTTGGGGCCGATGACGGCCTGGCGGAATCCGTTGATGGCGAAAAAAATTCCGAGCACGACCAAGAGTTCGTCATAGGTCCAGCCTCGAATAGATGGGGCGAAGCGAAAGTACGCTCCGGCTCCGAGCGCAGCCCAGACCAACCAGAAGAGACTGAGACCGGCGTTGGCCCAGAAAGCGGCGCGGTATTGGAGTTCGGTCGCGAGGGTATTGCCCCAGAAGATCCGGAGCAGGCGGATATAGCGGCTCAACCGCCCACCGCCTGGTAACGGTGGATTCCTCTGCGCCAGGAGAGGCGGTAAAGCAACAAGAAAATACCGATCCAACCCGCAGTGACGGCAAAGCTGCGGGCAATCTCAGCTCCGTCCAACCGCCCTAGCAACAACTCGAGCGGAAATCCCATCGAGGAACGGAAGGGCATCCAGCGGCCGGTCGCCTCCACGATCGGGGGCATCAAAGGCAATGGGGCAACCCAGCCGGAGAGGAAGGCGCCCATACCCCACCAAAGGGAATAGATGTTGCCGGCCTGCGTGGTCCAGAACGCAATCGTGGCAAATGCCATCGCCATAACCACGTTCAGCAGAAAGCCGGTCAAACCTGCAAACACAGTGAGCGCCCATCCCAGGAGGTCGAGCTCGTAATGAAGCGCCGGCACGAGCAGGGTGATTCCGACGAGAAGTGGGACGAGGATGACAATGACGATCGTCCGAAAGCCGAACTCCTGGGTCAGGTACTGGTGAAACGGGTCGAGTGGTTTCAACAGCTTGAAGGAGAAGTCGCCGCTACGAAAGTCGGAGTCCCAGGTCCAGATCAAGAAGCTCGTGGTGGTGTGCCAAAGCAGCGCGGCGGCGGCGTAGTAAGAGATGAAATCACTTCGATCCCACCCATTCGCGGGCCCCACTTCGTCGACGACTGCCAGCCACACCGACATGAGCAAGAGCGGAAAGAGGGAAGTCAAAACCCACACCGTCAACCGGGTGCGGTAGGCGAGTCCGATACCGATGTGGGCACGAAGCAGGGCCTTGTAGACCGCAATCATCTCTCGGCGAAGACCCGGCGAATCACTTCTTCGATCTCGGGCTCTTCGATGGCGATATCTTCGATCGGGAGTTCCGACAGCATGCGAGCAGCGGTTTCTTTGGTTGCATTGCGCCGGACTTGCAGTACCGCGGTCACCCCATCTGTATTGACCACATCCCCGAACTCGCCCAAACGTGCCGGATCAACTGGCTCCGACATTGTGATGCGGATAATTCGGTGGGGAGTAGTGGCATCGATCAACTCAGTCAGGTTTCCGTCGAAGCGAAGGCGTCCATGGTCGATCACGATCACTCGTCGAGTCAGCTCGGCGACATCGGTCATGTAGTGGCTCGTCAACAGCACGGTGGCTTGATGACGCTCGTTGTAATCAGTAAGAAACCGACGCACCGCCGCAGCGGCCGTGACGTCGAGCCCGAGCGTCGGCTCGTCAAGGAAGAGGACCCGGGGACGATGCAGTAGGGCTGCGGCGAGCTCGGCCCGCATTCGTTCTCCCAGGCTCAGGTTTCGAACTGGCTTGTCGAGATAGGGCGAAAGCTCCAACAGCGCGACCAATTCGTCGAGACCGATGCGAAACTCCTTCTCCGGGATCCGATAGATCGCCTGGTTGACCAGGAACGTCTCCATCGCTGGCAGATCCCAGAAGAGCTGATTCCGCTGGCCCATGACAAGGGTGAAGGAGCGGAGAAATTCCTGCCGGCGAAGATGGGGCGTGAAACCAAGTACCGAAGCCGCGCCCGAAGTTGGATGGAGGAGTCCCGAGAGGCACTTGAGCGTGGTCGTCTTCCCAGCTCCGTTGGGTCCGAGAAACCCGACCATCTCTCCGGGTTGGATCGAGAAGCTGACGCCGTCGACGGCCTTGACGTCCGCATACTTGCGCCGAAAGAAGCTCCGCACCCCCGAAGCCAAACCCGCTTCACGTTGATGAACTCGAAAATGCTTGGTGAGCTCGTCGACTTTGATGGCGGGCTCTTGCACGGGAGGTTTCTACACCAGATCACCGATGAGTTCGGCCAAATTTCCCACCACCCGGTCGGCGCCGGCATCTAGGAAACCGGAATCGCCGTGGCGAGCGACGCCGATGACCTCCCCAAACCCCCCTGATTTACCCGCTTGCACCCCGGAGATCGCGTCCTCCACCACAGCACACCGAGACGGCTCGAGGCCGAGGAGACGGGCCGCGTACAGGAAAGTGTCGGGACTCGGCTTTCCGGCGAGTCCTTCGGCGGTGGCGACAAATGCGTCGACAACCGGCGCAGCTCGGCCCGCCAGGCCGGCGGCGGCGAGTACGTCTTTGGCATTGGCACTCGACGAGACAACGGCCCAGCGAATCTGGCGCAATTCGAGCTCATTTAGCAAAGCAAGAGCATCTGGATAGGGGGCAATGCCATCGCGCTGCAGAACTTTGCGGAAGGCGTCGTTCTTGAGATTGCCCAGTGCCTGGACGGTTTCGAACCCGGGGGGGTCGGACGGAGCCCCCTCAGGAAGATTGACATTCCGCGATTGCAGAAAGCTACGCACCCCGTCGTAGCGGGGTTTTCCATCGACGTAGGCGAGATAGTCGGTGTCCTGGAACGGCCGGTCGGATTGATCCACGAGGGCGAGCATTTGGTTGAAGGTCTCGGCCCAGGCCGCTTGATGGACCAGTGCAGTCGGGGTCAAGACCCCATCGAGATCGAAGAGATATGCCGCCACGCTCATCGGCAGCGTGAAGATAGCGAAGAAGGAAAACCTCGCGAAAAAACCTTTTCGGTTTCGAGCCTCGCCTCGGCTGGGTATTGTGTAAAAAGGAACAGAAAACGTTTTCCCTGAATTCTGAATCGAAGAAACGATGAAGAGCCATCGAACGACCATTAGAGACGTAAGCCGACGTGCGGGAGTCTCGGTGGCCACGGTGTCCAAGGCTCTCAACGGCACCGGAATCGTCGCCAACGAGACGCAAAAGAAGGTAGTCGAAGCCGCTGAGTCGCTTGGTTACAGCCCCAGCAAAGCTGCCCAAGGCCTGGTCGGGGGTAGGTCATTCCAAGTTGGGTATGGGCTCCCGGAGCCGGGGGAACGAGGCAACCCCACCCTCAATGCGTTCCTGCATTCGATGGTGACCGCGGCGGGCGGGCATGGTCTCGAGATTGTCTTATTTCGCGATCTAGCTCATGACATAAGTCCCTACGAGGGTCTGGTTCGAAGAGGCGTAGTCGACGGCTTTGTGCTCTCAGAAACCGACTACGACGACGGCAGGGTCGACTACCTCCTCGAGCGCGAGGTTCCCTTTGTGACGTTCGGCCGAACTGCCGGCAGCCATCGGCACTTTTGGGTAGATGTCGATGGGGAGGCCGGCATGATGGATGTGTCCCGGCACTTGATCGAAAGAGGCCACTCAAGGTTTGGCGTGATTGGTTGGCCCGACGGTTCCGAGTCGGGCGACCTCCGACTGGATGGAATCTTCAAAGTGCTAGCTGACCATGGCTTCCCCCAGCCCGCCGCGGTTAGGACCACGAACGGATTCGACCCTGGTCGGGTCGCATTGGCGCAGCTGCTCACGATCGACCCCTCTATCACAGCCGTGATCGCCGTGTCGGATGAGCTCGCTCTGGGGGCAATGACCGAGGCAGCCGTGCGCGGCATCGAGGTCGGCAAAGATCTCGCGGTTGCCGGCTTCGATGACATCCCTACTGCTTCGATCGTCCAACCTGGACTGACGAGCGTCCGCCAACCCTTCCAGGCAATAGGCACGGTTTTGGTAGATCTTCTGGCCGATGCTCTCTCCTTGAAGATTGGCCCACGCGGTGTGCTGCTCAAGCCAGATTTGGTGGTTCGCTCCAGCACGGCGGCGCCGACGTGACATTCTCGGGCTCGATCGTCGAGGATCGCTATGTCCCGAGCCAAGCTTCGTGGCGAGAAGCGATGTTCACGATCGGCAACGGATACTTGATGACTCGGGGCGCGTTCGAGGAACCACGGGTCGGAGAGATTCGGGCGACATTCATCAACGGGGCGTTTGTCACGCCGCCCGGCGAGTCCCAATTGCTAGGAGCCGTGCCGGACTGGACCGGCTTTCGATTTGCAGTTGACGGCGAGCCGTTCGACATCGATCGCCGGCGGCCGGCTGGATACCGCCGCGTGCTCGACATGGCCGATGGCTCCCTCACTCGAACCGTCCTTTGGCGGGGTGCCGAGACCGGCACCATCCGGGTGGCGTTCAGGCGACTGCTGCCGCTCGGTGTTCCTCATCTTGCCGTGCTCGAGGTCACCATCGAATCGCTCACGGACGAGATTGAAGTCGAGTTCCATACCGGCGTTGAGGCCAACATTCCCAGCCCCACTACTCCAGTGTGGATCCCGAGCGAGGTCGGTTACGACGCCTCGATCGGAGGCAGTTGCCGCTATCACAGCATCGATGACGCCCACCAGATGGACGTTGCCTGGCGAGTCGACTCCACCGCTTCACTCACTTACCTCGATGATCCAATGCAGCCGAGCGTGCGAGGCGTGGTGAGCCTGGCACCAGGAGCAATCTTGAAAGTGACCAAGTTTGTGGGCTACAAGGTCGCCCGCAACCCCGAAATTAACCTAGCTCTGCCACCGGTAGGAACTGCGTTTGATGACATCGCCGCATCCTCACGCATCGCTTGGACCAAGCGATGGGCAACGGCGGCCATTGCTATCGATGGAGACGCAGAGGCCGAGCAGGCTCTGCGTTTTGCCGCGTTCCAACTAATCGCTGCCGCTCCACCGACTGATTCGGGAGCCGGGATCGGGGCTCGGCTCGGTGGCTTTGGCTACCACCACCATGTGTTTTGGGACACCGACATCTTTGTCGCTCCGTTCTTCACGCTTACCCAGCCGGATCTGGCCCGCACCCATTTCGCCTATCGCTACCGGTGTTTGCCCGGCGCTCGTCGCAAGGCGGCCAAGTACGGCCGCGAGGGGGCGTTCTATGCCTGGGAGTCGGCGGCGACCGGCGACGAGATGACGCCCGATTGGTCAAAACCTCTTTATGGCGATCCGGTGAGGATCTGGACGGGCGAGCTCGAGGAACACATCACCGCTGACGTCGCCTGGTCGGCCGATCACTACTGGCAGTGGACCGGCGACGACACGTTTCTCTGCGACGAGGCGGCGGAGATAATTCTTGACGGCGCCCAGTATTGGATGAGCCGACTTGAAGAGGAGGATGACGGGCTCCATCTCCGAAACGTCATCGGCCCGGACGAGTATCACCTCCGGGTCGACGACAACTTCTACACCAACCTCTTTGCCGCTTGGCAGTTACGCAAAGCCGGGGAAGTGGCGCGCCGAATTGAGATCATGTCCCCAGGCTCATCGCTTCGGCTTCTCACAAGGCTCGGATTGCAGGAAGACGATCTGGCCGAGTTCGCGGCCGCGGCCGACAAGGTCGTGCTGCCACGGAGCCGCGATGGGGTATGGGAGCAGTTCGCCGGATTCTCCGATTTGGCACCAATGGACCTTTCCGCGTTCGAACCCCGCGTCCATTCGATGTACGACCTTCTGGGCGAAGAGCGAATGCAAAGCACGGCCGTGATCAAACAACCCGACGTATTGATGGCCATGGCGCTGCTTCCCAACGAAGGTGACCGGGTCGGTTCGGCCGATGCCAACTGGAAGTACTACGAGCCCAAAGCCGATCATGGCTCCTCCTTGTCGCTCTCTTTTCACGCCTTGTTGGCGGCGCAGATGGGTGAACCCGATCTTGGCTATCGCCTCTTCCGTCGGGCAGCCGCGATCGATCTCGACGATTCCATGGGCAACGGCTCCCACGGGATTCACACTGCCTGCCAAGGCGGTTTGCTTCTGACCAGCCTTTTTGGTTTCGCCGGTCTTCATCTGGAGGATGGCCGTCCGGCCACGAGTCCTAGGCTCCCTGATCATTGGCGATCGATCGGCCTGAGCTTTTACCACCACGGCCAAATACGATCTCTAGAGGTTTCTCCTGACAGGTAAGCAACGGTCGCCCAGTTCCCCTTGAATGGGCGCCACAAAAGAAAGGTAAGTAATGAAAACAAGACAATGGCCCATCGTCGTCGCGATCCTCGCGATGGTGCTGGGCGCTTGTGGCGGCGGCGACGCAGCCACCACCGCTGGCGGAACCGCAACCACCGATGGAGCGACCGTAACTACAGACGGAGGAGTGGTCACGACCGCCTCCGGAGGCGGTGGCGCAGCAGGCTCATGTATGGGCATCGCCGCCGAAGAAGGCGCGACCATCGTTTTCTCCGGCTGGGGTGACGAGACGGAACAACAGGTATACCGGGACTCGATAACCCGCTTCAACGAAGCATGCCCCGGTATCACGGTGGACTATCAGCCCGTCCCGGCTGATTTCCAAACGCAAATGAAGGCCGCTTTTGCCGGTGGCGAGGGGCCGGATGTCATCTATGTGGATGACCAGTTGATGACCGCGCTGGGACGCACCGGGCAGCTTCTGCCTCTCGATGACTTCATGGCTCAGGCAGGCGTCACCCGCGAAGAGTTCATCCCATCGCTGCTGACGATCTTCACGCTGGAGGATCAAACCTATGCGCTCCCTAAGGACTGGGGGACGCTGGGACTGATCTACCTGCCGGAAGTGATCGAGGCCGCAGGCATCGAGGCGCCGACCGGCGATTGGACCTGGGACGACCTTCGCACGGCGGCGCAGGCGATTGCCGCCAACACGGATGTGGGCGGCTTCTGTCAGGGGGCAGACTGGGCGCGCCTCGCGCCTTGGGCCTTCAGCCATGGCGGCTCCTTTGCCAGTGAGGACGCCACTCAGGCGATGCTGACTGACGCGGGTGTGATCCAGGCCGCGACCCTTGTCGCTGACATGCACGAAGAAGGCTCGCTGGTAACTGCCGCAGACGTTGGTGCGGGCTGGTGCGGTGAGGCCATCGGCAAGAAGTTGGTCGGAATGACGCTCGAAGGCGGCTGGATGGTCAACTTCATGAACAACGACTATCCGGACGTCGATTGGAGTGCGGTGTCCGTTCCAGCAGGCCCGGAGGGTAAGGCCGATGTCATCTTCACCAATGGCATTGGGGTCAATGCGGCGACGGAGTTCCCCAATGCTGCCGCTGCCTTCGCTCTCTTCGTGACGGGGCGCGACAATCAGGCCGCTATCACGGAGACTGGCTTCGCCTATCCCACTCGAGAGGATCAGCTCAGCTTGATCACGAACGAGAACGACCTGGCGATCTCCGAAGGTGGAACCTTCGACCTGACCCGCGTGGCCTTCTGGGGATCCAACTCGGGTCGCGTCAATGACGCCGTGAGTAAGGCGCTGGAGCGTATTTTCCTCGGCGAGCAGGATGTCGCGGCGGCTTTCCAGCAGGCACAGGAGGAAGCGCAACTGGCGCTTGACGAGGCCGCGTAACAGGAATAGTCCGGCAGTCCGTAGCCCATAGCCCGCCCTTGGGGCCATGGGCTACGGACCAACATGACGCAGGGAGAGAGGCTCATGGCTAGTACCGCAGCACCACCCGCCCGTCGGGTGAAGAAACGAGTGAGAAACGAGACAGCGGTTGCCTATCTCTTTCTCTCGCCGTATCTCCTGGTGACGGTGGTTTTTACGGTGGGCATCGTCGCTTTCGCCCTCTATATCAGCTTTACCTCCTACAACCTGTTCGAGTCGCCAACCTGGGTCGGGCTCGAGAACTATCGAAAGGCCCTCGCCGACACCGGACCCAGCGGCTTCCTGCGCTCGCTCGTGAATGTTTTCTGGTACGTGATCACCGTTGTGCCATTCCAGACCGCCATTGCGCTGATGCTGGCAATTGTTCTCAACACGCCGGTCCGTGCTCAGCAATTTTTCCGCACCGTCTTTTATGGACCGAGTGTGACCTCGTCCGTCGTCATCGCATCGATCTTCCTCTGGCTATACCTGAAAACGGGCGTCATCAATTACGTTTTCGATCAGACGTTCAGTCTGTTTGGCGCACAATGGACAGCCATCGAGTGGCTGAATGATCCGCGGGGCCTCTTCCAGATCATCGCCAACGCCTTCGGGGGGGATATTCCTTCCGACCAGTGGTTATTCCGTGGGCCGAGTGTTACATGGCTGGCGCTCATGGCGCTGAATATCTTCACCACTGCTCCCACCTTCATGATCATGTATCTTGCCGCCCTCCAAGACGTTCCACCCACCCTCTACGAAGCCGCTTCGATTGACGGCGCGAGCAAGCGGCAACAGTTCCGGAGCATCACGTTACCGATGCTGCGACCCGTGACACTCCTCATCGTCGTGCTCGGCACCATCGGCTCGTTTCAGGTGTTCGACCAGGTGAAAATCCTGACATCGGGGGGGCCGTTGAATACCACGCTGACTCCTGTTTACCTTGTCTACAGCGAGGCGCTTGGCGAGGTCGGCGGCGGGAGCGTGATTCGCATGGGTTTGGCTTCGGCCATGGCCTTTGTCCTTGCCGTGATCATCTTCATTTTCGCGTTCATCCAGCGCCGCTACATCGAGAGTGGTACCGAGCAGTACTAGGTCGGAGCTATTGAGGAGAAAGGACAAAATGAGCACCTCAACGGTCGCTCCCGTAGCGCCAGCACCGGCGGCAGGGCGAGCCATTAGGAAGGCGGGAGGACGAGCGCTGCGCTACGTCCTGATGATCGGGCTCGGCCTGTTTCTGTTTGGGCCCTTCATCCTTTCCTTCTTCGGCAGCTTCAAAACCAACGCGGAGATCACCGCTTACCCACCGAGTCTGCTGCCGAGCGGAGAGTGGCAATTTGAGAACTGGCCGCGCTTCTTCGGGACGGATGTGGGCGGAGAGGCACGGCTGGATGGCGCCGTCTCTCTGGGACTGATGGCAGGGTTGTTCGCGGCCTTCCTTACCCTCCTGCTCACCGGTCTCACTAGCGAGATCAAGGGAAAGACGCTAACCCGGTCGGTGGGTCTGCCCCTCAGCATCCTCCTCGCCCTGGCCGGTGGCGCTGCGTCGGCCTTGTACGTGAATGTTCGCACGGACGCGGAAGTTGTGGAGTGGGCGACCGTGGGAGCTGCAATCACCGTGCTTCTGCTTGTCGCCGTCCTGCTGCTCGCGATGTCCCAACCCGACTGGCGCCGCGTCCTCATGGCGCTGGGGTGGAGCCTCGCGTTGTTCGCGGTTGTAACGGTGCTAGTCGAGCAGATTGCGATGCTGGCGGGAGGCGGGCGAGTCTGGCGTTGGTTGTTCAACACCTCGGTACTCTCGGTGATGAAAGCATCTCTCCAGCTTGTGTTCTGCGTGATGGCCGCGTATGCCTTCGCCCGCCTGCGCTTTCCTGGGCGCGGTTTCATTTTTGCCTTCATGCTCGCCACGATGATGATTCCGGGGGCGGTAACGCTGGTGCCGGCCTATGTGCTGATGTCGAAGCTCGACTGGATCAATCGCGCCTATAGCCTGATCATCCCTGGCATAGTCAGCGCCGGGAGTATCTTCCTGCTGACCCAATTCCTGAAGTCGATTCCGCATGAATTGGAGGAGTCGGCGTATATCGACGGCGCTTCCTACTTCCAGACATTGAAGGATGTGGTGCTGCCCCTAGCGCGGCCAGCTTTGCTGACGGTCTTCATCTTGCAGTTCCAGGCGATGTGGAACGACTTTCTCGGCCCCCTCCTGTATCTGCAGCGCCGCGACATGTGGGTGATGAACGTCGCCCTCAACATCTTCACTGGGCAGTTCAGGGCTGAGCTGAACCTGCTTCTTGTCGCGGCGATGCTGAACGCGGCTCCGGTCCTGGTTCTCTTCTTCCTGTTCAGCCGCTTCTACATCCAGGGAGTGGCGTATGCGGGAGTGAAGGGGTGACGGCGTCGGAGACTTGAGATCCGAGATTGGGGTCTTCCGTCACCAACCTCCCGATGACTGACGCGGGGGCCCTTCGAGCCCTTCGGATCAAGGGCGGGATTTTCGGTGCGTTGCGGGCCTCTCTGCGGGCGTGGTGGCGCGAGATTTTTGTTCTGACGGGACTGAATCTGCTCTGGACGCTGGCGGCGTTTTCGATCGTCGCCCTGCCTCCTGCGACAGCTGCCATGTTCCATGTAGCCCGTCAAGTGCTTGCCAATGACCATTTCATCAGTTGGCAAACCTTCTGGCAGCCCCTCCGTCGCTACTGGTGGGACGCGTGGAGATGGGGCCTCGTCTTCTTCGCTTTGGCGGGCGTTGCGGCCTCGAATCTTTGGCTCTATCGAGATGCGCCTGGCACCTTTTGGACAATCCTGCGCTGGGTCTGGACAATTCTCCTCGTTGTGTGGGTGATTCTTAATCTTTTCTTTTGGCCCTTCTGGTTCGCGCAAGATGAGTCGCACCGCAGCCTCCGAACTACGTGGCGAAACGCTTTGGCATTCGTGGTCGCGAATCCTTTTCCGGCGTTCTTCGTGGCGCTCATCGTGTTCCTACTGGGCACGGTGAGCTTCCTATATGGCGTTCCCCTAGGTGTCTTGTTCATGACCCTGACTGCCCTGCTAGCAACGGCAACGTTGGCTGCCTATTTGCCTCGAGAGCCGGAGGATGAGCGAACCTAGTTTGGCGCGAACGACAACGTCGCCCCGCCGGGCACGGTCGCGCAGAATGCCTGACCGCAGCTAGTCGTGGTGAACGTTTCGAGCGTCGCGCCGAAGAGCTGAACCGGTGTCTCGTACGGAGGAATGCCGGTGATAACTGCGGTGTTGTCCTCGGTCAGGACCGCGGGGTAGCCGCTGTAAACCGTGACTCCATTGATCTCGCGGTAGGCGAGGGCGGCGAGCGTCGGCGCCATTCCTGCCCCATAAACTTGTTGGCCGATCGCACCCCACGTTCCCCAGCTGTCGCGCATGTCCTCCAAGGGGATGTACAGGTCGAGGCGATTCTCGGCGACGGTCGCGTAGGCAGCGGGGTGTTCGGTCGCCATTCCTTCCGGGGCAAGCGGGGGCAACGTATAGGCGAGAGTCACAAGCGTGTACTTGAGAAATTCCGCGACGAGTTTCTCCACAGAGGGGTCGACCGCTCCGCGAACGAGCCGAAGGTACTCATCAAGGTAGATCCACGCCTCGTACTGCTCCTTCGGCGTAATGACTCCTGATCGCTGCGTCGGGTTGAGACCCCAGAACGTCGTGGCCTCTGCCGCCGGTCCATGATCGACCTCCCAGACCCAGGCGAGCCGCACCAGGTTGGCGACCGGGCCGTAGGAGAGAGCGAGATAGTGGGGATCCCCGGTGATCTGCCAAAGGCGCGCGCAGGCAGCCGCCGCCTGGGCAGTGATGTGGGTCTCATAGGCGAGGAGGAAGCCGTGGCCGGCCAGGGCTTCTACAGCTGCTTTGGCTTCTTCGAGAAAGCGTTCCTCCCCTGTCAGCTCAAGCAGCAGCAGCATGTAGTACGCGTAGCCGCCGGAGGCGTCCGGCTCGCGCTCGCTTCCCTGCCAGGCCGCAGCGGGGTTATCAGGGTCGGGGAAGTTGTAGAAACGGTGAAAGCGATAGTCGACGGCGTGGGCATATTCCATCCACGCATCCGCGCTGCGTAGCGCGATGTCGGCGGCCACCTCGCTCCCCAGCAAGCCCCACTCGGCCATCTTGAGGACATGGCCAAGCTCATACCAGGTGTCGCCGCGCCCCTGAGAGCCAGTGACCGCGATCGGGCCACTGTTTTGAACCAGGCCAAAGAGCGGGTTGTAGAAGTCTTCCAGAGTTGCTTCCGCCAGCTCGGCAATTCTCGTCGCCTGCTCATCCCCGTAGCGTGCGGCGTAGCGAGCCGCGCCCAGCCCGACGTCAAGCTGCGTGATCGCCTCAGCGCTCTGACGCGTATCGGAAACGTAAGCGCGCCAGTACCGCTTTCCATTCAATTCCACCCATGTGTCCGGATCATCGAGGTCTGTCAGCGTTTCCTGCGCGAGTGCTTGCCAGTCGGGCAGGGAGATCTCGGGCTTGGCGATCAAGTCGTAAATATCACTTACCTGTAGGAGAAAGTCCTCGAACATTGCGCCTTCGTCAGCGGGCCGACCTGGTGTTAGGAAGAGGTAAGCGTCGTACAGCGCCACCGACTCGCCAGTTGGGAGCTTCCTCAGGTCGGTGCTCGTGAGCGTATGGCCAAATGTTCGACCACGGTGGCCTGCAGTTCCTGCGGGGCCATACCTCGTGACATCGATAAAGGGATTGATTCGGGTCAGATCGAACCAATAGAGCAGGGTCGCGTCCAGCGTCTCGGAATAGGCATAGAAGATCGGAGCCGCGAAGGAGGCGCGCTCGGCGAAGAACTCCATATTCGCCGCTACCTCTTCCCCCGTGTCCGGGTTCACGAATTTCCATTCGAGCTCGACCGTGCCGGAGGGAAGCTGGGCATGGGGCTCTATTGCAACCTCGTAGTGGAGCAACCCGGGGTTGTATGCGAAAGTCTCGAGCAGCAAGTCGTACGTGACCCACTCGTTCCGGCCCGACAACCCGACACCATGGTCTCCCGCCACTGGCGTCACATCGTCCACCGTTTCCAGCAGATTCAACTCGCTGCCCAGGGGGCGCAAGGCCAGGGCCGTTTCTGCCTCTGCACCGCTCACGACGATGGCATCTGAGAGCACCCCATCTCCCCCGAAGGTGGCTCTGAACTCACCCATTTCAATGACTATCCGCCCGTCTTCGAACGTTTCGTTCGGTAGCGTGGGTTCTTCTGTCCGACGCAGAACCGGCGCATCAAAGGCGAGATATGGCTGCGCGGGCGGCACAATTTTCGATGGAGCACTTGCCGCGAGGGTGGTCGTCGGATTCGAAGCTGCCGTTTCCTGCTCGATCGTTGACGGTGATGGCTCCTCCTGCTGCGTGCAAGCGGGCAGCAGCGCCAAGAGCCCAGCAAGAAGGCCAGAGATCGTGCGCGCGGGCAATGATTTCTTGAGTCGCACGCTCACAACCGTACCCGCCGAGACCATCGTTGGGCGAGGCTTGTATTTCTTGACGCCGGTAAAAACTGATAGGTCGTGAACCCAAGCGCCGGCTCTGATGTAATAGTGGTTCCCCATGACACTGACGAACCGATTTACTCTGGTCAGACTCTCTAGCTGTAGATTGGTTTTTCGGTCCTGCGAGGAACTGGATTGATCGAAGTTCATCCCACCGGGGTTCGACTCCATCCGGAGCCGAGTCGGGTCATCGCCAGGCCATACCTGAGCGGTACTGGTGGGCTTGACGAACAAAAAGAGCGCCTGCAAAGCATTGCCGATCGTGTTATCCGTCAAGGCCCCTCCGAAATCACCGAGTCTCTCGACCTGTTACGAAAGCAGTTTGCAGGCCGTCATCGCGATCTCGAGGCGGCATGGACGAGATCCTTGAACGTCATCGAGGATCTGGTCCCCAGTCTGGCCAAAGTTTCCGACCCCTCCCTCCAACTCCTCTTGGGGGCCACCTTCACTCACGAATACGCCATTGAGGGCGCAGCGCTGACCAATCCCTCGATTGTGGCCATAAGAGAGTCCGAATTCATTCTCAGTCTGCGCGCCATCGGTGAAGGGCATATCTCGGCCATCGAGTTCAGGACAGGGCGACGTCGACCCGACGGCGGAATCGAAGTTGACGCTCCCGGACCCTATGCCGCCGCCGGGAATCGATCTGAGGTCGTGCACAACCGCAATCGATTTGCGGCCAAGCTGGAACAAATGGAGGCAGAGGATGAAATCGCCGACATGATCCTCGATCTCCTGGGAGACACTTTCGATTCCACCGCGCTCGCGGCCGCGATCGAACGGGTCACAGCAAGGGATGGAGTCCACCCCTTGCAAGCCGAAACGACCCTGCACATGTTCCGATGGTTGGCGAGCTCGAATTACGAATTGGTGTTCGAGGACCAGCCGTTGTCGGAGAGAGTCCTATTCCCCGCCGGGCCTGCCGACAGCAACGGCATGGAGGATGCCCGCTTCGTTCGTTTTGTCGACACCGATGGCTCGGTCACTTTCTTCGCAACGTACACCGCCTTTGACGGCAGCCACATCCTTCCCCAACTCATCACCACTTCAGATTTCGTGCGTTTCAGCGTCTCCACGCTTCATGGCTCTTGCGTCCAGAACAAAGGGATGGCGCTTTTTCCACGGAAAATCGACGGCAAGTACCTTTCTCTCTCCCGACACGACCAAACCAACCTGCACGTCCTCTGGACTGACGACGTCTGGCAATGGAACAACGCCGAACGGCTAACCGGACCTTTAGCGGGTTGGGAGGCGCTCCAGATCGGCAATTGCGGGTCCCCGATCGAGACCGAGGCCGGTTGGCTGGTCATCACCCACGGAGTGGGGCCCATGCGGGTGTACCGCTTGGGCGCACTTTTGCTCGATTTGGCAGAGCCTGATCGGATCATCGGGAGGCTCAAGGAACCGTTGCTCAGCCCTGACTGGACGGACCGGGATGGCTACGTCCCCAATGTGGTCTACTCGTGCGGAGCTTTGCTCGACGATGGTCAGCTCATCCTCCCTTATGGGATTTCGGATCGGGAGGTTGGCATCGGGACGATTGCAATCGATCAGCTGCTCGAGGCGCTGGCGTGAGGAGAGCCTGATCCGCCAACGACGGCTCAGCTCAATCTCACTTCACGATCACCGAGCCTGCGAGTGATACTCCGGGTTGGGCTGGAGGTCGATGGCGCTCGACATGCGGTTAGACATCGAGAAGAAGGCAGTGATGCTGGCGATGTCCCAGATGTCGAGATCGCTGAAGCCGGCTTCGCGCAAGCTTTGCCGATCCGCCTCTTCGACCTCGGCGGGGGTTTCGGCCAGCTTCCAGGCGAAGTCGAGCATCGCGCGGGTTCGCTTGTCGAGCTCGGCGGTTCGATAGTTCATCGCCAGCAATTCGCCCAAGGCCGGATCGTTCGACAGCTCGCGCACCGCCGCGCCGTGGGCGGTGAGGCAGTAGAAACAGCGATTCACCGACGAAACAACGACGGCGATCATTTCTCGCTCGAGCTTGCTCAATCCCGAAGGGCCGAGCATCAGCTCGTTGTACATGCGGGTGAAGGCGCCGAGCTTTTCGTCGTCGAAGCTATACGCCCGAATGACATTGGGCACGAGCCCCAGCTTCTCCTGGCACAGATCCCAGTAGCGGCCGGTCTCCTGGGAGACGGTTTCCCGAGTTGGCATTGGCACCCCGGTTAAAGCATGAAGGTGCTCGGGTTGGCTCATTAGATCCCGTCGAGCGGCCCAGGTAGCGACCCGGTGGCGGTGCCGCAGATCTGACACTTGGCCAGACCAGCCGCCACCTTGGAGCCACAGGTTTTGCAGGTAAGGGGAGCGGTGGTCTTGCGGTTATCGGCCTGACCGTCGCTGCCGTCGAGCTCGGCGATCAGGGCGGTGAGCTCCTCATCGGTGTTGCCATCCTTCTTGAGCAGCGTCCACATCGCCTCGGTGACCAGAAGCAGGCGATTCACCCGCTCGTTGAGCGCATCGACCTCGGTCACAGTGCCGAGTCCACGCATTGCGTCTGAGACGGCGCCCATCCCTGACGCACGCGCCGCCGCCCGCTGTCCCATGACGTAACCGGCAATCATCGGAAGCATGTCCACAGACTATCCGGGCGTCGTTTCCCGTTAATATTTCAGCCGCACAGCGCCTCTGTGGGCGTGCCCATTCGGGGGTGGTGTAATCGGTAACACGACAGGTTCTGGCCCTGTTATTGAGGGTTCAAGTCCTTCCCCCCGAGCCAAGGCCCCGTCGTCCAGTGGCCTAGGACGCCGGCCTCTCAAGCCGGAAACGGGGGTTCAAATCCCCTCGGGGCTGCCAATCGCCGTTTTCGCGACCGAATCGATACTCCGGAGGGCCGATTCGGTCGCGAAAAGGCCTAAAAGGCTAATGGCGGCCATCGCCATTCCCGGTCCTTCTCCTACCAGGTCGGCGAAACAGGCCTCGACCTCACCAAATCCGTCGGAGACCCAGGGCCGGGTCGGCGCTTGCATCGTCGGAGTTCGCCCTATCAGGCGGCCGGGGGTGACAACGGTCGCCGAAGATCGAGGGCAGTATGGACGATCATCGCCAGGAGCACGACCAACCCCCCGATGAGCGTCGGTGCTCCCGGGTTCTCGCCTACCGCCAGCCAGACCCAGATCGGTCCGAGAACTGTTTCGAGGAGGGTGATCAGAGCCACATGCGCGGGGGGCGCGAGCCGAGCACCGGCCGAATAAAGCACCATCCCGGCTCCGAATTGACCGGCGCCAAAGAAGGCGAGGAGGGCGAGATCATGGCCGGTGACTCGGAACGAGTCGGTGAGGACAGCACCGATTGACATGGCGATCAGCGGGCTGATGGCGATGGCGGGAATCATCCGTTGGTGGCGCTGGCGGCGGATGATTACGGTCCCAATGGCGAAAACCACGGGAATGATGAAGGCGACCAGTACGCCGATGAGGGAGAAGTCCGAAAAGGACCCCGCCACCATCAAGCCCACTCCTGCCACTGCCAATATCATGGTCGCCCAGGTGCGACCGCTCACCTCTTCACCCAGGATCACCCAACCCAGCAGCGCGGCAAAAAGCGGAGAAGTGGCAATTATCACCAAGGTGGTGGCTACGCTCGTAAGGCCGAGGGCGATCACGAAGCTGATCGAAGCTACGGCGAAACATCCTCCCAAAACGAGACCAGGGACACCCATCGATCGAAATACGCGCAGGGTGTTTGCTCGTTCCGATGCCGTCACGTAACCGACGACAAACAAAACCCCGAAGAGTGATCTCCAAAAGATTGTTCGCCAGGGCTGGTGATCGTCAAGAAGCCGAAGGACGAGGCCCGCTGTGCTCCAAACAAGCGCGGCGCCCGCCGCCAACAAAAGGCCACGGGTGGTTTGATCCCTAAGAGCGGGCGGGGCTACGTCCACCGGCAAGGAACATAGCGAGTGGCCCGCCGCTCGCCATCGTATGGTTCCACTGGTGGCGACCATCCTCGATCCCGCCTTTCTCCCCGGCACCGGGACTCCTGAGATCGGCGGCTTCTCGACTCGAGAACTCACTGCCATCCTGCGGGGATTGGTGGGGCTTCCGCTGGTGGGCGACGACGTCGTGGAGGTGTCTCCCGCCTACGACCACGCCGAAATCACGGCCATCGCCGCAGCCAACCTCGTCTACGAGGTGCTCGCGCTCATGGCCGCCGGCGAATCGTCCGTTTCGCCCGGCGAGCGTCGCGAATCACCTCACGAGCCGCGTTGACTCCGGGGACCCCAAACACCCCCCCACCGGGATGGGTGCCGGCGCCGCACAGATACAGGCTCTTGATCGGGGTCCGATAGTCGGCGTAGCCGGCGGCGGGTCGCAAGAAGTAGAGCTGGTCGAGGGAAAGCTCGCCATGAAAGATGTGTCCCTCTGGCAAGCCATAGATCCGTTCCAAGTCGGGTGGCATCAGGATCTGGCGGTCCATAATGGCGTCGCCAATCTTGGGAGCGAATTCGGCGAGGGTGTCGACCACGCGGTCGGCAAACGCCTCTCGTTCCTCTTCCCAGGTCGTACCGGCCAGCTCGTAGGGAGAGTGACCCCCGAAGACGTTGAGGATGTGCTTTCCCTCTGGCGCGAGCGAGGGGTCGGCCAGAGTCGGTACCACCGGAGACATAAAGGGACGCGTCGAAGGTCGGCCATATTTGGCATCGTCGTAGGCCCGCTCGAGGTATTCGATGCTCGGGCCGATGTGAACGTAGGTCGGATAGGGGCCAAGCTTCTCACGGTCGAAGGCGGTGTATTCGGGGAGATGGTCGAGAGCAAAGTTGATCTTGAAGGCTGTGCTGAACGTGTTGAAGCGCTCCATCTCGATCGCGACCTCCGGTGGCAGGTGTTCGGTGCCAACCAGCCGCAAGTAGGTCGTTTTTGGGTCGGCATTGGAGACAATCAAACCGGCCTGATATGTGTCACCGTTGGCGAGCGTCACCCCGACCGCCCGCCCGTTACGGACGACGACCTCAGCAACCTCCGAGTCGGTCGTGATGGTGGCGCCCCAATGGCGACCTGATGCGGCCAAAGCCTGGGTGAGACCACCCATGCCGCCGCGGACGAAGCCCCAGCCCCCGGCCCCCTCATGCTCCCCCATCAGGTGATGCAAGAGCACATACGCACTTCCGGGTGTCAGCGGACCCTTGAAGGTGCCGATCGATCCGTAGTAGGCAAGGGTCGCCTTGAGCTGTTCGGACTCAAACCACTGGTCAAGGAAGTCCGCCACCGAAAGCATCATCAGGTCGAGGAAGCGCTGGGGAACGGTCCCCATCTTGCGTAGCTTCCACAGCATGGACGCGGCGTCGGCCCCAGCCCGCGGTCCGAGCGAGGTGGGCGGGGTCTTCCACATCAGCTCGCGGACGAAACGGGCGGCCTCGCCGAGGAAGCGTTCGTAATCCGTATAGCGGTCAGCGTCACGCTTTGAGAACTGGGCGATCTCGTCAGAGGTTCGGGCAATGTCGTCCCAAAGCACCATGTACCGACCGTCCTCGAAGGGCACGAACAGGTTGTCGGTGGGGATGAGCTCGAAGCCGAACCGTCTGAGCTGGAGAGTGTCGACGATCCGGCCGGCGAACATGCTGAGCACGTAGGAAGCAGTGGAGACGTGATAGCCGGGCCACACTTCCTCGGTCACGCACGCTCCGCCGACGATCGATCGTCGCTCGAGGATCAGAACAGAAAGACCGGCCCGGGCGAGATAGGCACCGCAGACGAGCCCGTTGTGCCCCGCCCCGATAACGATGGCGTCGTACTGGTGGTTGGTGACCATCGGTAACCTCGCTACCTACGGTAGCCCTCGGTTCCCACTGCTTGCCGTTTTCGCGACCGAATCGATACTCCGGAGGGCCGATTCGGTCGCGAAAACGGAGAGAGAGCGGGTTACGTGCGGCCGAAGACCGGGAGGGCGGCGCCGGTAATCACTCCGGACTGTTCGCTAATCAAGAACTCGGCGACGGCGGCGATTTCGTCGGGGGTGGGCCATTTGATGTAGTCGGCGTAAGGCGCAGTCGAACGAGTGGCAGGCGTATCGATCACCGAGGGCAACAGCACATTGCACGTGACGCCCGTTCCGTCGATCTCGGCAGCGATCGTCTTGCCCAATGCCACCACCCCCGCCTTGGCGACGTTGAAAGCTGCCTGGCCTCCGGGCGTGTCGAAAGCGGCCCGACTCCCCACCAGGATGACTCGCCCCCAGCCGGCGGTTCGAATGTATGGCAGCGCCGCGCGGGCGGTGTAGAACGCCGATCTCAGGTTCAGGTCGATCATCCGCTCGAAGCGGAGATCGTCGGTGTCCTCGACGTCCCGACCTCCCGCCCAACCGCCGACCAATGCACACACCACATGCAGCGCCCCGAACTGCTCGGCGATGTCCTTCATGAATCCGTTGACGGCTTCGGCGTTCGTGGCATCGACCCGTCGAATCGTGAGTCGCTCGTCGTCCACTTCGAACTGGCTTTCGAATCGCTCCGCTTCCTCGGGGAGCAAATAGCTGACCGCAAGGCGGTAATCCTGGCGGATGAGGCGGCTGATCAGCGCCGAGCCCAAGCCTCCTGTGCCGCCCGTGATTACAACGACCTTGTCCAAATCAACTCCACTTCAGAGGCTTGCTTCCGCGCATCATGGTAGGTTCCTGAGTTGAGGGTCGTTCGTTATCTGATCAGGAGGCGAAGCATGGCATCGATCACATTTGACAGCGTTGGCAAGGTCTATCCAGGTGGTTCGCGCGCGATCACCGACGTGAGCCTCAACATCGCCGACGGCGAGTTCTTGGTACTGGTCGGACCCTCGGGGTGTGGCAAGTCGACGCTCCTGCGGATGATTGCCGGCTTGGAGGAGATCACCGAAGGCGAGCTCCGCATCGGCGACAAGGTGGTCAACGATGTCAGCCCCAAGGATCGTGACATCGCCATGGTCTTTCAGAACTACGCCCTTTACCCCCACATGACGGTTTACGACAACATGGCCTTTGGTCTCAAGCTGCGCAAGATGGCGAAAGAGGAAATCTCCCGCCGAGTCAAAGACGCGGCGCGGGTCCTCGAGATCACCGAATATCTCGAACGCAAGCCCAAAGCCCTTTCCGGTGGTCAGCGCCAGCGGGTGGCGATGGGTCGTGCCATCGTCCGCGAGCCTTCGGCCTTCCTGATGGACGAACCGCTCTCCAACCTCGATGCCAAGTTGCGGGTGCAGATGCGTTCGGAGATAGGAATGCTTCAGTCACGGCTCGGCACCACCACTGTGTATGTGACTCACGACCAAGTCGAGGCGATGACGATGGGCGATCGGGTGGCCGTGATCAGGAAGGGTCGTTTGCAACAGATCGACTCCCCTCGCAACCTCTACGACTTTCCCGACAACCTTTTCGTCGCCGGCTTCATCGGCAGCCCCTCGATGAACTTCATCTATGGGCAGGTGGAAGGTGAGGGGGATCAGGTTTACGTTCGGTTCGCCGGCGAGCGCGTGAAGGTAAACCCAAGCTCGTTAGCAGGTCGGGCGTCACTGCAGAATTACAAGGGCAAGGAGGTCGTGGTCGGTCTTCGCCCCGAAGCCTTCGAGATTGCCAACGCGATCCCAGGAGCCGATCCCGATCAGACCATCAACATCAAGGTGGGTCTGGTCGAACAGTTGGGATCCGAGGCGTATGTGCATTTCGTCAAGAACGCGCCTCCGGTGATCACTCCCGACATCCGCGAGCTGCTCGCCGATCAGGGGACCGACCCGGCCTCGCTCGGGGACGAGACCAAGTTCACGGCTCGGGTCGATCCCGATTACGCCCCCAAGAACGGTGATGAGGTGAAGCTCTTCGTCGAAACCGACAAGCTTCACTTCTTCGACAAGGAGACGGGCGAAGCGATTCGCTAGGCGTCTAAGGACGGAGCAGCTTGAAGCTCTCCGCCCGATCCCAGCCGACCGGCTCACCTTGCGAGCCGGCCCACTCTGCCATACGGGCGGTGAACTCTGCGCGGGCCTCTTCGCTGGTCTCGGCGCTGCTCATGCTCGTTTCGGTCTGGCTGGAGTGGCAGAGGAGCGCGGTCAGCTTTTGGTCAAACGTGGCACCGATGTCTTCCCAATAGTCGGGCTCGTCGGCTCCCCACAGCAAGATGGCGTCGGGGCGATGCTTTGCTAGGCCGAGCTCAGGGAAGAAGAGATGATCTCGTGCGGCCACGACCCCATCGATCGCTCCCCAGCCAGTGGCGCGATGGTCAGGGTGGAGCATGTAGCGGCGCCAGGGATCGTGGGACAGGACGACCTCGGGGCGAAGCCGTCGCACCCATTCACAGATCTGGCGGCGCAATGTCATCGAATATTCGAGCTCGCCATCCACATAGCCGAGGTGGATCAACTCCCCCCGAGCTCCCAGCACCTCGGCCGCCTTCTTTTGCTCGGAGGTGCGAGCGGAGATGAGGTGGCTGGGGTCGCGGTCGGGGACCCAGGTCCCTTTCGAGCCGTCGGTGACCACCAACATCGAAACCTCGCATCCTTCGCTTGCCCAGCGGGAAAGAGTTCCCCCGGCACCAAACTCGGCGTCGTCGGGATGGGCGCCGATAGTGAGGGCGCGGGATGGAACTGGAAGCGTGCCGTCGAAAGTCACGAGCCGAGCAGCGTAGAGAGCCGGTCAATTCGTGCTTGAGCAGCTTCGAGGTCGCGGGGCCGGTCGATGTCGCAGCAAAGCCGGGGATCGGAAAAAACCCGCGCGTCCGGCACTTGACGCAGATGCCGCCCGAAGCTGGCCGGTCCGTACGAGAAGCCGAACTCGAAGGCAACGTGGCCGAGGAGAGGAGTGCCACCGTCCGGGCTGGGGGCGATCACCGGTCGGCCTCGCTCAAGCGCCCTGAGCGGTCTCACTAGAGCCTCGCTGGTGAGATAGGGAAGGTCGGCGTGGACGACGAGCCAGGCCTGCGACAGATCCGCAGCACGATCACGGAACTGCGTGGCGGACCAATTCAACCCCGGTCCGGGTTCGGTGAGGACTTGGTGGCCAAGGTCGGTTGCGAACTGGGCGACCTCGTCGTCCCCCGCCAGCACCAACGGCTCGCTTCCGACACCGCGAACGGTGGCGAGGGTATGGATCGCAAGGTAGCGAGCGAGCGCGCGTCGCCCTTCGTCGTCCACCAACCCGGACAGCCGGCTTTTAGCCGCTCCGAAGGGTTTGATCGGCACGCCCACGAGGACGGCCATCAGCTTTCGTCGACCGCCTGCCCAGCGAGGACTTCTTCGAGGGTGAATTTGGTCCAGGGCGAATCGCTCGGCCACGCGGCCAGTTGGATAAGTGTGCCCAGCGCGTTTTCGGGGTGGATGAATAGCTCGCTCCAGGTCGCGCTCAGATTCGGTCCCAGCACGCGATAACCGGCCGCTTTCGCTCGTTGGGCAGCTTCGCCCACGTCTGTCACTTTGTAGGTGATGTGGTGAAGGCCAGGGCCCCGCTCTTGTAGAAACCGGGCGACAAACGAATCCGGCTGCAGCGGGGAGATGAGCTCTAGCTTGGAATTGTCGCCGAGGGTGAACTGCACCCACCGGAAGCCGGCCCGCGCTTGATCCGTCCCCGAGAAATACGAGCCACCCAGCCCGGATACCAGCGACAGGCCCTCTTCGATCGTTGGGACTGCGATGCCGACATGGTCGAACCGCTCGATCAAATCTGCGAAAAGCTCTCGGTCGAGATCCATGGGCGGACGTTATCCGCTCGGTCTCGAACTAGGTTGCAGAGATGAGAGCAGGCATTTTCGTCCCACAAGGCTGGCGCCTCGACCTTGCGGGGATCCCCTATGAGGAGCAATGGCCGCGGATGCACGATGTCGCCGTCGCGGCCGAGGCTCTGGGGTTCGAGAGCGTGTGGGTTTATGACCACTTCCACACGGCTCCGATCGCGACCGACGAGGTGACCCACGAAGCCTGGACGCTCATGGGAGCGCTGGCCGTCACCACCAGCCGCATCCGACTTGGCCAAATGTGCACCTGCAACAGCTACCGGCCGCCTGCGTACTTGGCCAAGGTGGCCGCGACCGTCGACGTCCTCTCCGGTGGTCGCGTCGAGATGGGAATCGGGGCGGGTTGGTATGAAGAGGAGTACCTCGCCTACGGGTATGACTTCCCGCGGCCGGCAGTCCGTATCGGCCAGCTGGCCGAGGGAGTGGAGATCATGAAGCGGATGTGGACCGAAGACGAGGTCCATTACCAGGGCAAGCACTACCAGCTCGAGGGTGCCATCTGCCGGCCGCGACCGGTCCAAGAGCCGCACATCCCTTTTTGGGTGGCAGGGGGCGGCGAGCAGCTCACACTTCGGGTTGCGGCCGAGCATGCCGCGTATACCAACTTCGGCGACAATCTCGATCAGTTCGTCGACAAGTCTGCGAAGCTCGCCGAACATTGCCGGGAGGTCGGGCGTGACTACGACGAGATCGTTCGCAGCTCGAACTTCAACATCCTTTGTGCGCCGACCGAGCAGGCCGTGGCGGATCGCCGTCGCTGGATGGAGGAGCACTTCGCCCAGAAGCTGCCACCCGAGCGCGTCGAACGGACCGTTCGCAACTTTGCCGATTTCTCGGGAACGCCCGAACAACTAATCGAGAAGCTGCGCTCGTGGCGCGATGCCGGGCTCAGCTACGGGATCTTCTACTTCGCCGAGGCAGCCTACGACCAGACCGGCTTCGAGCTCTTTGCCCGCGAGGTCGTACCCAACCTCTAAAAACACATGGTTTGTTCCTAGACGATCACCTTGGCGAGTTGGCGGGAGAGCGCCACGAGGCGGCCGCTCTCATCCCAGAGCTCGCAGTCTTCCTCGACCAGGCCATCGATCAGGTATCGAGAGCGGAGCCGGGCGGTAAGCCAATCCGAAGTCGGGCGCCCCCGGCCATGCACCGTCAGCTCAAGGGTGGGGGTCCAACCGAAGTGACCGAGGATGAACATCGTCGGGGGCCAGGCGTCGACCAGCAGAGGAAGCGCCGAGGTGGTCGGGATCAAACCGTCGCGAAAGCGGAACTTGCCGACTAGCTCGGGCCGGGCGTCTTCGGGCGCTCCTTGACCGCTGACTGCTTTTGCCTGCGACGGCGGCATCAGATACTCGAAGCGCTCGGTGATGGGGAAGGGGAGTGGACGATCGGTCGCAGCAGTCAGTTGGGCCAGTGCTGGAGGCTGATCGAAGATCTGGGTCCGCCCCGGAGCTGAGAGGTCGCCGTGACCGGCGAGCACCGTCAGCCTCACCTGCCCGTCCTGTATCAGTTGGGCGCGCGAGTTAGAGATTGAGCGTCCCCGCTTCAAGACCTCGACTTCGATCGCGGCGGGGCCGGGCTCGGCGGGGGAAAGAAAATGACCTGTGCTCGTGAGCAAGTCCGGCTGCGCAACCTCTAAGCCGATGGCGCCGACCACGAGCGCCTGCAGATAACCGCCATTGGGCCGGCCCCCGATTGACCAGCGGTCGGTAATCGTGGCTTGGTAGCGGCCGCTCTCTCCCTCGACCGCGGTATCGACCTCGAACTCGGTAGGACCGCTCATCGCGGGAGCCTAGAACCCTTGCAATTTCGAATATCAACCTCCACAAGTGCAAGATTTGTCAGATGCCTGAAGACGCGATGCAGCAGCAACCGCTCGCTCCCTTCCGCGACGTGGTTGTCGTCGCCGAGTCGCTGACGCCGGCGGGCCTCGAGGCGCTGGAACGGGATTTTGAGGTAGTCGACCTGGCTGACGCCTCTCGAGAGCAGCTCATCGACAGTCTCTCCGGTGCCTCGGCCCTGATTGTCCGCTCGGCCACCAGCGTCGATTCGGAGCTCATTGCGGCTGCACCCGGCCTGCGCGTCATCGGCCGAGCAGGAATTGGCGTCGACAACATCGACGTCGACGCGGCTACGGCGCGGGGGATCGTGGTCGTGAACGCACCGCAGGCAAATGCCATAAGCGCCGCCGAGCATGCGCTGGCGTTGCTTTTGGCCCAGGCGCGTCACATTCCTCAGGCGGACGCGCGAACCCGCTCCGGGCACTGGGACCGCAAGTCATTCCAAGGAGTCGAACTGCACGGCAAAACTCTCGGAGTTGTCGGTCTCGGTCGAATCGGCAGCCTCGTCGCCGACCGCGCCAATGCCTTTGGGATGAAGGTTATCGCTCACGATCCTTTCGTCGGTCCCGAACGCGCCCGCCGACAAGCGGTGGAACTCGTGAGCCTCGATGACCTTTTTGCACGCTCAGATTTCATCACCATCCATCTTCCTCTCACTGCCGAGACCGATGGACTCCTTGGCAAAGACAACCTTGCTCGGTGCAAGCCCGGTGTGCGGATCATCAACACCTCGCGCGGAGGAATTGTCGATGAGGAAGCTTTGGCCGACGCCATTCGCTCCGGGGTAGTCGCGGGGGCGGCGCTCGACGTCTTTGTCAACGAGCCGTTGACCGAAAGCCCGCTGTTCGAGCTCGCTCAGGTGGTGCTGACCCCGCATCTCGGCGCGTCCACGATCGAGGCGCAAGACAAGGCTGGTCTCCAGGTGGCCGAGGCGGTGGCGGCGGCTCTCCGGGGTGAGCTGGTGCTCTCGGCGGTCAATGTCGACCTCGGACGCGAAGTCTCCGAGGAGGTGCGCGAGTTTCTCCCTGTTGCCGAGCAACTCGGCGCTGTGTTCATCGGTTTAGGCGGGGGAGCGCCCGACCAAATGCGGGTGTCGGCGCGGGGGAGGTTGGCGATGGCCGACATTCGCCCGCTCGGCCTGGCGGTGATGAAGGGCGGTTTGGCGGCAGTTTCCACCGGTCCGGTTTCCTACGTCAACGTCAACGCCCTCGCCCACGAGCGAGGAATCGGCCTCGTGCTCGAGGCGGACGAGCGCAGTCCCGAATATGTCTCGATGCTCTCGATCACCGGCTCGGTCGGCGGCGAGGAGATTGCCGTGTCGGCCACCAGGTCGCGGAAGGGCCCGATGCTGGTGGAGATCCTCGGTCACGACGTCGAGCTGCCAATCTCTCGGCATCTATTGATCGTCCGCAACGCCGACGTCCCGGGGATGATCGGTCGGGTCGGCACCTTTCTCGGCGATGCCGGGGTGAACATCGCCAACATGGTCGTGGGCCGATCCCGGCTCAACGGCGAAGCGGCCATGATGGGTCTCAACCTCGACTCGCCGTTGAGCGACGACGACATCGCCAGTCTCCGAATCATGCCCGGCGTCGAGGAGGCTCGCTACATCGAGGTCCGCTAGAAGACGGTGGCCTGGAACAGCCATCCGGCGGCGAGACCATAGATTCCGGCCAGCACGTCGTCGGCCATGATCCCAACGGGACCGCCGATCGATTCGGCGGCGGCAACGCCGGGGAACCAGCGTTTGCCGATGTCCGCGGCGCGGAAGACAACAAACGCCACGATCATCGCCATCGGACCCAAGCCCACGGTGGCGAGAAAAGTGCCGGCTGCCTCGTCGATCACGACCCAGCCGGGATCGTCATCTCCCAAGCCGAGGCGACTAGTCGCCCACAGCCCAAGGACCACGATCACCACAAACGCGGTCAGCCTTCCCCAAATCGGTGGGAGGACATAGGCGATGAGACCGGCAACCAGAGCTCCGATGGTCCCCGAGCCTGCGTCGTTGCCGCGTATCCGGCCTAGGACCAGGCCGCTGCCAAAGAACGACGCGAGGACAGCAGGCACGCCGCGGACTCTAAATTCGGTCCTGATGAAACCCGAAGACCTCGCCAAGCTGGTCACTCTCTCTGATCCTCGTATACATCCTGACGGTGAGCGGGTGGCGTTTGTCGTGACTCGTATCGACCTTGAAGCGGACGGCTATCGGAAACAGATCCATCTTCACCATGGAGAGGACCACCGCCCTTTTACCGCTGGACCCATCGATTCGTTCCCGCGTTGGTCCGTTGACGGGAGCTCTCTCGCCTTCCTCCGCGCCACCGACCTCAAGAAACCCATTGCCCAAGTTGCGGTCATGGGCGCCGACGGAGGAGAGGCGCGAGTCGTCACCGACTTTTCCCTCGGGGTCGAAGGCTTTAGCTGGAGCCCGGACGGCACCCGTCTCTGCGTTGTAGCGAAGACGTACGTGCCGGAGGTTTCCGAGCTGGACGACGATGAGCGCGGCCGCCTGCCCAAGCGAGTGACAAGTTTCCCGTATCGTTTCGACGGTCGGGGTTGGCTGCATGACCGCCGCCGGCAACTTTGGCTGGTCGATCCCTATGGGCAAACTGCAGCTCGCCGGCTCACCGCGGGCGACTTTGACGAATCTGAGCCGGTTTGGCATCCCGACGGTGATCGGATCGCCTTTCTCACCGATCGCCATCCACGCCAGGGGCTCGAGCCGGGAGCCGATTTGGTCGAGGTGACCCTCGACGGCGCGGTTAAGGAGTTGGCTCCCCGCGGCCACTTGGCGAGCGCGGCCTACGACGATGCGGGCCGGCTGCTTGCCGTGGGTTTCCCGGGCACCGATTATCCCCGTCTCGACCACGTGTACCGGGTCGAGCCCGAGGGGCCGACGGACCTGCTCGCCGGACTCGACCGGTCGACATTGCTTACTGCTCCGCTACCACGAGTGGCGCTTGCGTACGGTTCGATTTGGGTGCTAGTCGAGGACTCCGGTCGCATCGAGCTGCGCTCGTTCGACTCCGATGGCAATTCCGCCACGCTGGTCGGCGGCGATCGGCAAGTCACATCCTTCGACCGCAGCGACGACGGGCGGATCGTCGCGGTGGTGTCGAGCCCAACCAATCCCGGGCGCATCATCGAGTTAGTCGATGGCCTCGAAAAGCCGCTCGTGGACATGGACGCCGCGATCGAGTTACAGGCGTCGGAACATTGGCGAGTCGATGAAATCGACGTGTGGGCTTATGTGCCGGAGGGCGACGGTCCCCATCCGGTTCTCCTGAATATTCATGGAGGCCCGGCGACACAGTATGGCTTTGGCTTCTTCGACGAGTTCCAGGTCTATGCCGGTGCGGGTTTTGCGGTGGTCGCCTGCAACCCGCGGGGATCGTCGGGGCGGGGGGAGGAGTTTGTGCGCTCGGTGCGCGAAGACGGATGGGGCACCGTCGATGTCACCGACGTGACCACGGCGCTCGAATCGGCACTCGAAAGATTTCCGAGCCTCGATCGCGAGCGAATCGGGATCATGGGCGGGTCGTATGGGGGATTCATGACCGCGTGGACCACGGCCCGCGACCATCGGTTCAAAAGCGCCGTCGTCGAGCGGGCACTCACTTCGTTTCCGTCGTTCAACGGCACCTCTGATATTGCACCCGCATTTGCCTTCAACTATCTCGGCACCAACGATCGCGATTTCGCGTGGCAGAAGAGCCCTCTCGCGTGGGTGAACGATGTCCGGACGCCGACTCTGATCATCCATTCTGAGAACGACTTCCGTTGCCCGATCGAACAGGGCGAGCAGTATCTGCTTGCCCTCTGGCAGAACGGGGTGAAGGCCGAGATGCTGCGCTTTCCCGACGAAGGACATGAGCTCTCGCGTTCTGGCAAGCCACGCCATCGAGTCGAGCGATTCGCCGCGATCCTCGAATGGCATTCTCGATTTCTGGGCCGAAGCGAGAGTTAACCTCGGGAGCGCCATGGGCCAGCAGCCGAACGTCGAGTTGACCGCCGACCAATTGCCGAAACCCACTGCGGAGCCCGATCCGCCGCGTCGCTGGCGACCGACCCGGCCGGGGATGATCAACAGCCCCGAGGAGGTGCCCGCGGGTGGGTCCTTCGGCACCCCGGGCCCCGACACTGGCTATGCGCTCGTGATCATCCGCGCTTACGGGTCTGATTTGAGCAAGGGCCAGCAGAAGGTGGTAGCGGCGTTGATGGCGGCTCGAGCCAGCCGTCTCGGGCGAGCGCCGACCAAGGACGACCTCGAGGTTGCCCGGCTTATCGCCGGGATCGGCGAGGGCATTCCGCAGGGCGTCGTCGAACGAGGCGAGAGGTGGGTCCGGAGCGCGGCGCATGAGCGCTCGCCGGGCAGCCAGGCGGTGGCCGAAGCCGAACCGGAATTGCTGGTAATCCCGGTGGGTGAGGCAGGTCGCAGCATTCGCATCGTCGCCGGGTGGGCGGGCGTCAAAGCCGGTACCGTACCCGACCATGAAAATCGTCCGCTTTAGAACCGGCAACGACATCGCCTACGGGCTGGCGGAGGCAGCCGGGGTCACGGTTTACAAGGGCTCTCCTTTCGTCGCCTGGGAGGCAACCGAAACCTTGGTCCCGTGGGAGGCAGTCCAACTCCTTAGTCCGGTGATCCCATCCAAGGTCGTCTGTGTCGGACGCAACTATGAGGAGCACGCCGCCGAACTCGGCAATGAGGTGCCCGAGGAGCCGATCATCTTCCTCAAACCGGCCACCGCGGTCATCGGCCCCGACGCGGGCGTGGTCTATCCGCGCCAGACCACGAATCTTCATCACGAGGCCGAGCTAGCTGTCGTCATCGGCCGCATCGCCCGTCACGTCAAAGCCGAAGATGTCGGCCGGCACATCTTCGGTTATACCGCCGCAAATGACATCACCGCCCGTGACCTGCAACAGAAGGACGTGCAATTCACCCGCGCCAAGGGGTTTGACACCTTTTGCCCGCTCGGCCCCATGATCGAGACCGAGCTCGATCCCCTCGAGCGTCTCGCCATTGTCTGTCGGGTCAACGGCGAGGTACGTCAAGCCGCCTTCACCGCGGACATGATTTTCGGCGTGGCCGAGCTGCTCGAGTTCATCACCGCGGTGATGACGTTGCTCCCTGGCGACGTTGTTCTCACCGGCACGCCTTCGGGGGTGGGGCCGATGGTGCCGGGTGATGTCGTCGAGGTGGAGATCGACGGCGTCGGAATACTCGCCAACCGGATCGTCAGCAGATGACTACGAGGCTCCGGGTCGCCCCCTCCCCGACCGGGGCGATGCATGTCGGCACCGGCCGCACCGCCCTCTTCAACTGGCTCTTCGCTCGTCACACCGGCGGCACTTTCATCGTGCGGATCGATGACACCGATACGGCGCGTAGCGAGAAAGCCTTCGAAGACGACATCCTCGCCGGGCTGCGCTGGCTCGGACTGGACTGGAACGAAGGGGTCGGCGTCGGCGGGCCGCATGGCTCCTACCGGCAATCGGATCGATATGGCCGGTACGAAGAAGTCGCCGAAAAGCTCATCGCCGAGGAGGCCGCTTACCCGTGCTTCTGTACTCCGGGCGAGCTCGAGACGAGACGAGCCGAGGCTGAAGCCGCCGGCCGTCCTCCCGGTTATGACGGTCGTTGCCGAGCGATCGACGCAGTCGACGCCCGGCACCGTCGCAACGCTGGGGAGAGTGCGGCGGTTCGTTTCAAGATGTCCCGGCCGGGGACCACCGAGTTTGTCGACCTGGTGCGAGGCGACGTTCGGGTGGATCATCAACATGTCGACGACTTCGTCTTGATGCGCTCCGATCGACGGCCGACTTATCACCTGGCCTCGACCGTCGACGATGTCGACTACGAGATAACCCATGTGGTTCGAGGCGAGGACTTGCTCCCTTCGACTCCACGCCATATTCAGCTGACTTTGGCGATGGGTGGCAAGGAAGCGACGTACGCCCATATCCCCCTGATCAACGGGCCGGACGGCAAGCGCCTCTCGAAGCGTCACGGCGCTCAAGGCGTCACCGAGTACGTCGACGCCGGCTATCTGCCCGAGGCGTTGGTTAACTACCTGAGCTTGCTCGGCTGGTCGCCTTCCGGCGACGCCTCGATCTTTCCGGTGACCGAGTCGATTCGGCTGTTCGAGCTGACCGACGTGCAAAAGAACCCGGCGGTATTCGACCGGGCCAAGCTCGATTGGATGAACGGTGAGTATGTCCGCGCGTTGCCTCTGGCACGGTTTGTCGAGCTTGCAAGTCCTTACCTGGGTTCGCTGTCAGCCGACCAGCAGCGGCAGTTCGAGCAGCTGGCGCCGCTCATCCAGGAGCGGACCAAGCTCCTAACCGAGATCGGCGAACAGGTGCGGTTCCTGTTCGTCGACCAGCCGGAGATCGACGAAGAAACCTGGGACAAAGTGATGGTTCCCGAGACGGCGAAGGTGCTCGATGCTTCGATCGACCGATTGCGCGACCTCGACGAGTTCGATCACACCGCGATCGAAACGAGCCTCCGAGCGATGCTCGACGAGCTGGGCCTCAATGCTCGCAAGGGGCTGCAGCCGCTACGGGTTGCCATCACTGGCTCGACCGTAAGCCCACCACTCTTCGAATCGATCGCAGTGCTGGGCCGCGACAAGGTGCTCGCTCGGCTGGCCGCCGCTCGTTCCCGCCTGTAGTCGCCTCTACCATTCCCGTTCTTGGTCCCGTCGTCCAGTGGCCTAGGACGCTGGCCTTTCAAGCCGGAAACGCGGGTTCGAATCCCGTCGGGACTGCAACTTCAGCGAACCCCTGGGTAGCAACCGTCGTACAGCGACGGTTGCTACCCATAGAAGACGAGCAGGACTAGCGGTCCAGTTCGTTGACTTTGGCGAGGCGGCGGCGATGGCGATCCTCGTCGGAGAACTCGGCGGCGACGAACGCGGCGACGATTTCGAGCGCAAGCTGGGTCCCGACGACTCGCGAGCCGAGGCAGAGCACGTTGACGTCGTCGTGCTCGACCATTTGGTGAGCGGTATAGGTGTCGTGCGCGATGGACGCACGGATGCCGCGCAGCTTGTTAGCCGCAACACAAGCGCCGGCCCCGGAACCGCAAATGACGATTGCCCGGTCGGCTCGTCCCTCGGTGACTGCCCGGCCGGCGGCAACGGCGATGTCCGGATAGTCGACCGGCTCAGTGTTGTGGGTGCCGAGGTCGAGAGCCGAGTGCCCGGCTGACGCCACCGCTTCGACCACGATCCCTTTGAGATCAAAGCCGGCATGGTCGGAGGCGATCGCGATGCGCATGGACGAACGGTACCCGTAGACTTTTGCGATGGGTCAGATCATCGTTGACGGTGGCGCACGTCTCCAGGGAACGGTCACCGTCGGTGGAGCGAAGAACGCCGCCCTCAAGGAGATGGTGGCGGCGATTCTCGTGCCAGGGCGGCACAAGCTCAACAACGTCCCTGATATCGCCGACGTGGCCCTCATGGGTGAACTGCTCAGTCACATTGGCTGCCGGCTCCAACGTGAGGGCACCACCTTGTGGATCGTGTCGCCCGAGCGTCTCAACCCGGAAGCTCCGCTCGAGCTCGTTCGCAAAATGAGAGCCTCGATCGTTGTCCTTGGCCCGCTCCTGGCCCGATGCGGAGAGGCCCGGGTGGCGTTGCCCGGCGGCGACGACCTCGGGGCGCGTCCGATCGACATGCACCTCGAAGGACTGCAGCAGATGGGAGCCTCGTTTCGGCTTTCTCATGGCGTGCTCGAGGGCGAGGCGCTCAATGGTCTAACCGGGGCAGAGATTGAGCTCACCTTCCCCTCGGTGGGTGCGACCGAGAACCTGATGCTGGCGGGGGTTGCGGCCAAGGGCGAGACCATCATCGTCAATGCTGCCCGCGAGCCGGAGATCGTCGATCTGGCGAGACATCTCAACGCGATGGGTGCCTCGGTGACCGGGGAGGGAACCCCGATGCTCCACGTCACCGGCACCCCCAACCTGAGCCCCGCCGAGCACACCGTGATCCCCGATCGCCTCGAGGCCGGCACCTATGCCATCGCCGGCGCCATCACCGGCGGCGACGTCACAGTCACCGGCTGCAGCCCCACTCTCCTCCGCATGGAGTTGAGCAAGCTCGAAGACGCCGGTTGCCACGTGCGCAAAGGCGAGGACTGGTTGCGCATCGAAGGACCGGAACGTCCTCGGCCGATCGACTTCGTGACTTTGCCCTACCCCGGCTTCCACACCGATCTCCACCCGCAGATGGTGGCGCTGTTGACGGTGGGGAGCGGAACTTCGATCGTTACCGAGAACCTCTACGACTCGCGCTTTCGGTACGTCGGGGAGCTCGCGCGGATGGGGGCTGACATCTCGATCGAGTCCCAGCACGCCGTCATTAGAGGAAAGCCGGAATTGTCGGGTTGTCCGGTCCTCGCCCCCGACATTCGCGCCGGGGCAGCATTGGTGCTGGCGGGATTGCGGGCCGAAGGGACCACCGTCGTCGGCGACGTCCATCACATTGACCGCGGTTACAACGGTCTCGTGGACAAACTACGGGCCATGGGAGCCGCAATCGCCCGCTCGGATTAGATCCCTCGCCGCCGTCGCGTTGTCGTTGACGATAACGACCGCAGGTTCCCTGGACCCAGTCGAGCAGGAGCCAGTCGCGGCCAGCTCGATCGTCATCACGACCGAGCCCGGTCAACTCGTGGCCCTCGGCGACTATCTGTTCGCCGGTCCTCTCGTCATCCGCAACGGGCCGGATGGCCTGGCTGTCACAGAAACTTTGGACACCGAGGCCTATCTCTTAGGGATTAGAGAGGTTCCCTTCGATTGGCCGATCGAAGCATTGAAGACCCAGGCGGTCGCCGCACGAACCTATCTCGCCTTCACCCTCGCCCAGGGCCGGACCAGCACCGGACGAACCTATGGCTATGACATATGCGCTACCACCGCGTGTCAGGTCTATGCCGGTCGCCGCGGGCTGCAATCCGAAGCAGGCCAGCGGTGGCAGGCGGCGGTGGCGGCGACTGCGGGCGAAATCCTTCTCTACAACGGTGCCCCGGCCCAGGCGCTTTACAGCTCGACGGCCGGCACCCGGACGCGTGAGTCGGAGGACATCTTCCCGGGCCTCAACCCTCCCTACCTCGGCGCGGTCGATTCGCCAGGAGAAGAGTCGCCCTACGTCGATTGGAGCTTTGCGATCACCGAGCAGGAGATGGAAACTCTGCTCGCCACCCAAGAGATCCTCGCCGGTCCATTGCATTCGATCAGCGTGTCGACCACCCCCGATGGCGGCGGACCCTGGCAGGTCGTGGTTCGCAGCGGCACTTCCGTCGCCAGCTTTGGGACCTACCAATTTCGGAGCGAAATCAACCGAGCGGCGGCAGCAGCCATGCCCGACCGGCTGCCGGCGCAGCGGCCGGATGGCCGGCGCTATCCCCAAACCGTTTTGTCCGGCACCTATCAAATCACCGAGCGTTCAGTGGTGGTCGAACATGAGGGTTATCGAGAGCTCGCCCGCGAGTTCGTGTTCAACGGGCATGGTTGGGGGCATCAAGTAGGGATGAGCCAATTCGGGGCGAAGGCGATGGCCGACCGGGGTTCGGCCTACCCCGCGATCCTCGCCCACTACTACGGGGGCTTGACTCCATCTCCGGCCGGCGCCTGGCTCCCCGAGCAGATCACCGTTGGACTTCAAGTCGGGTCCGAAGAGGTAACGGTCCTCGCCCCAACCGGAGCCACGGTCAGCGCCGACGGAGTCGAGCTCGCGGCCGGGTTGGCGGTTTGGCGGTTTGCCGCCGAAGCCGGTCGGATCACTACCTCGATTCCGTCCGGAATTGGGAGCGCCCCCCAAGTCCGGGCCCGATTGCCCTACCGCCCCGACGGTTATCACCTCGCCTTCCACCTGACCGCGCCCGCTGAGGTGACCATCTCGGGAACGCTCAACGGTCAAGCCCTCGAGCCACTGAGCCTGGGGCTAATCGAGGCCGGCTTCTATGACTACCTGCTCAAAGAGGTCTTTGCCGATCTCCCATCCGGAGTGCTCAAGATCAGAATCTTCGCAACCAGCCCTTATGGCGACCACACAACGGGGGTAGTGCTGGTGCCGGAGCGACGCTGACGCTTTGGAATGATCTCACACTCTCAGTAGTTTTCCTTAGAGCAAATGAGCGACACCATCACCCCTGAAGCGACTTCGACCGAGACCCTCCCCACCGAGGTCGACCTTGAGAAACTGCAAGAGACCCTCGAGTACATCCGGCCCGCCATCCAGATGGACGGCGGCGACCTCGTCCTCATGGGGGTCGAAGACGGCACGGTCAACCTGCAAATGGTCGGCGCCTGCGGTGGTTGCCCGATGTCGATGATGACCCTCAAAGCGGGGATCGAACGAATTCTCATGGAACGAGTCCCGGGCGTGGTGGCGGTCAACGCCAGCTAGTCGGTCTTAGCCTGCCGCTCGTGTCTTCATCGCGGCGTCAACTGGCCCGCCAGATTTCTGAGCTGATCGAGCGACCGCGGACGGAGGCGGTCAAAGCCTCGAGGCCGCAAGTGATCGGCATCACCGGGCCCCCCGGCGCCGGCAAGAGCACGCTGGTCGATCAGATGATCCGCGCCTTGCGGCGCGCCGATCAGCGGCCCGGGGTGATTCTCGTGGACCCGTCGAGTCCTTTGACGGGTGGGGCACTGCTCGGTGACCGAATCAGGATGCAAGAGCACTCTTCCGACGAGCACGTCTTCATCCGCTCGCTCGCCACCAGAGGTCGGTTGGGCGGTCTGGCGGACGGCATCGACGGGGTATTGGGTTTGTTGGGCGTGGAGGGTTTTGCGCCGCTTCTGATCGAGACAGTCGGCGTTGGTCAGTCGGAGGTCGAAGTTGCCGCCATCGCCGACACGGTTGTGCTCGTGCTATATCCCGGATGGGGCGACGAAGTCCAGACTGCCAAGGCCGGGCTGCTCGAAGTTGCCGACATCTTCTTCGTCAACAAGGCCGATCAAGGCGATGCCGGTCCCCTGATAGGTCAGATCGAGGCGATGCTGGCTTTGTCCTCCCGCGATTGGAAGCCGCCGGTCATCGGCGGTTCGGCGTTGACCGGCGTCGGAATCGAAGCCCTTCTCAGCGCAATCTCTGCTCACGTCAACTATCTGGCGGACGCCGATCGCTAAACGTCGGCCTTGGTGCTCTCCAGCTCGGCTTGGGCGGCGGCGAGCCGCGCCACTTTGATCCGCGGCGGGCTGCACGACACATAGTCGAGTCCGACTTCCTTGCAGAACGCGATCGAGGCAGGGTCGCCACCGTGCTCTCCGCAGACTCCGACCACGAGCGACGCGTTGGCCTCCTTCCCCTCCCTGGTGGCGAACCGAACCAATCGTCCGACACCGTCGCGATCAAGCGTTTGGAAGGGGTTGCTCTCGAGGATCCCATCCTCCAGGTAACGGCTGAGGAACCGGGCCTCGGCATCGTCGCGGGAAAGGCCGTAGGTCATCTGGGTGAGGTCATTCGTTCCGAACGAGAAGAAGTCGGCCGTTGCGGCAAGTTCCCTCGCGACCAGGGCGGCTCTTGGCAGTTCGATCATTGTCCCGATCGGAACCTTGAGCTCGTGGCCGCTCGACTTGGAATAGCGTTCGATCTCGCGGACGATCATGACCCTCATGCGGCGAAGCTCCTCAGGAGTTCCAACCAGAGGAACCATGACTTCGAGATGGGGGTCGCCTCCAGCATCGATGCGGCGGATGACTGCTTCGAGCGCTGCTTCGACCTGCATTCGGTAGAGGTCGGGTTCGATCAGGCCTAGGCGCACCCCTCGCAGACCCATCATCGGGTTGGTCTCTTCCCATCGCTCGACCTGTCGGGCCATTTCTTGAAGGCCGGTGATGCTCTGCTTCAGCGGCACCAGCCGGTGCATCTCTTGCTCCAGCTCGAGTCGCGAGGGGAGGAATTCGTGCAACGGAGGATCCAGCAGCCGGACAATGACGGGAAGCCCATCCATGGCCTCGAGCAATCCCTCGAAGTCCGCGACCTGCATCTCTTTGAGTTGCACCAAGCCGTCGCGTCGCACCGTCTCGTCTTTGGCAAGGATGATCTTCCTAACGACGGCCGTCCTTTCTCCCAAGAACATGTGCTCGGTCCGAGCCAATCCAATCCCTGCGGCGCCGGCCTTTCGAGCATTGGCCGCGTCGGTCGGAGTGTCGGCGTTGGCTCTGACTCCCAGGGTGCGGACCTCATCGGCCCATCGCAGCAAAGTCTCGAGCTGGGGAACATCAGTGGGGGCGATCAGCGGTGACGCGCCCAGGTAGACGGAGCCAGTCGTTCCATCGATGGTGATCTCGTCGCCCTCGCTGATCGCGTGGTCTCCGATGACAGCTCTTGCTCCTCTCTCATCGACCAACAAACCTCTGGTCCCCACCACCGCGGGTTTGCCCATCCCGCGGGCGACCACCGCCGCATGGCTTCCCCCGCTGCCCTGCGAGGTCAGGATGCCCCTGGCCGCGACCATTCCGTGGTAGTCGTCGGGTGTGGTCTCGGGTCTGATCAAGATCACATCCTCCGAAGCGAGGGTCACGGCACGATCGGCGGAGAAAACGGCCTTGCCGACCGCCGCTCCCGGGCTCGCCGCCAACCCTCGGCCGATCGGCTTCAAGTCGGCGGCCGGGTCGATTCGAGGGCGATCGAACTGCTCGAGCGTCCCGGGAACGACCCGGGTGATCGCGGTCTTCCGGTCGATGATGCCTTCGGTCGCCATCTCCACGGCGATACGAACGGCGGCGGCAGCCGTGCGCTTACCGGCGCGGGTCTGCAGGATGAAGAGCTGGCCCTTCTCGATGGTGAACTCTATGTCGCACATATCATGGAAATGCCTTTCCAGCCCATCCATCACCGACAGCAACTCGGCGTGAGATTGCGGGTGGAGGCGTGAGAGCTCGTCGAGGCTGGAGGCGGTCCGAATGCCGGCCACGACATCTTCGCCCTGGGCTCGTGCCAGATAGTCTCCGTAAGGTTGCTTCTCCCCGGTCGACGGGTTGCGGGTGAAGCACACCCCCGTTCCGGAATCGTCGCCCATATCCCCAAAGACCATCATTTGCACGTTCGCCGCGGTGCCGATGTCATCGGGGATGCCGTTGACCTTTCGATAGTCCTGGGCTCGGCGGTTGCTCCACGAGGAGAAGACGGCGCCGACAGCACCACGCAACTGCTCGTCCGCATTGGTTGGCAAGGCCTTGCCCGTATGAGCAAACACAATCTGTTGGAACCGCCGCGTGGCATGCTCGAGGTCGTCGGCATCCAGGTCGGAGTCATCGCTCACACTGCGGGCGATCCGCATGTCCGTCAGCACCTCTTGGAAAAGATGTTCCGGCACACCCATCACGATTTCGCCGTACATCTGGACGAACCGCCGGTAGGCGTCCCAGGCGAAATGATGATCGTTCGACCATTCGGCCAACGTCTCCACGACTTCATCATTGAGTCCCAGGTTGAGGACTGTGTCCATCATTCCCGGCATCGAAAACTTGGCCCCGGACCGCACCGAGACCAGAAGCGGAATGGGACCCCCTCCGAACTCCCGGCCCGTACTCTTTTCGAGCCGTGTTATTCCTTCGTCGACTTCCTCCCACAGGCCCGGCGGCGCCTCGTTGTGCTCCATCACATACCGGCAAGCGTCGGTGGTGATCGTGAAGCCGGAGGGTACGGCCAGGCCGAGCTTGGTCATCTCGGCCAGCCCGGCGCCCTTGCCTCCCAGCAAATCGCGCATGGAGCCGTCGCCTTCGGCGAAATCGAGCACGTACCCCATCGGCGCCACAACCTACTCCCTCTTAGAGCAGTAGGCCGAGGGCGACCAGGAGACCAAAGGCGAGGTGGACGCGTACCGTTCCGCCGAGCAGGGAGACATAGCGGCGAGGGTCGGTTCGATCGAATTGATGGAGAGGAACGATAAATATTCCGGCCGCCGCTCCGGCCGCCACCGTCGGAGGCTCCACACCGATGATCACGAGCAGCAGAGTCAAGGCCAACGCGACCCACAAGGTGGCAAAAAAGAGCCTCAGTGCCGAATGCTCCCCGATAAGTACCGCCAGAGTGCGTTTGCCGACCCGCTTGTCCGTCGGCAGGTCGCGGAGGTTGTTCGCCATGAGAATTCCAGCGGCGAGCAGGCCGATCGGTATTCCGAGCCACCACACCAACGCGGGGCACTGTCCGTCGTAGGCAAGGCGTGAGCCGGCAGTGGCGACAACGCCGAAGAACGCCAGCACGAACACTTCGCCCAAGCCGCGATAGCCGTATGGGAACGGCCCACCGACATAGGAAAGCATTGCCAATATCGAAGCCAAGCCGATCAACAAGATCACCGGGCCCACCCGCAGCGCCATAACCACCCCGCACGCCGCGGCGACCGCAACGGCGAGCACACAAGCTCGCCACACGTTCGGGGCGCTCAACCTTCCCGAGGCAACCATGCGGGGCGGGCCCAAACGGTCTTCAGGGTCGGCGCCGCGGGCAGCGTCGGAAGCGTCATTGGCAAAGTTGGCCGCGACTTGGATCGCTACCGCTCCAAGGAGCGTGAGGGGAAAGGACAGCCAATCGAATACGCCGCTTCTATGGGCGGCGGCGGCAGCGACGATCACCGGGACGAGCGCCGCCGGCAACGTCCGAGGCCGGGCTGCCGCCAGCCAGGGGTTCAAAACTGCCAGGGAAAGCGGTCGAAGTCAGGACGCCGCTTCTCGAGAAATGCGTCGCGCCCCTCTCTCGCCTCGGGGGTGCCGTAGGCCAACCGTGTGGCCTCGCCGGCAAAGATCTGCTGGCCGATCAAACCGTCGTCGATGAGATTGAAGGCGTACTTCAACATCATTTGCGCGGTAGGCGACTTCCTGCCGATTTCGGCCGCCCACTCCAACGCCACCCGCTCGAGGTCGGCGTGGGGGATCGAGGCGTTGGCCATCCCCATCGCCAGGGCATCCTCGGCCGTGTACTCGCGGCCGAGAAAGAAGATCTCCCGCGCCCGCTTCTGTCCAACCATCCGGGCTAGGTAGGCGGAGCCGAATCCTCCGTCAAAGCTGGCGACATCGGGATCGGTCTGCTTGAAAAGCGCGTGTTCGGCGCATGCCAGGGTGAGGTCGCACACCACATGCAGGGAATGGCCGCCGCCCACTGCCCAGCCGGGCACCACGGCGATCACGATCTTCGACATGAAGCGGATCAATCTCTGCACCTCGAGAATGTGAAGCCGTCCGGGGGCCTTCTCCCCTTCGTACTGATAGCCGTCAGCTCCGCGGATGCGCTGGTCTCCGCCCGCGCAGAAGGCCCAGCCGCCGTCCTTCGGCGAGGGACCGTTGCCGGTCAAGATCACCACCCCGATGTCGGGGGTCTGCCGGGCATGGTCAAGGGCGACGAACAGCTCGTCCACGGTGGCAGGCCGGAAAGCGTTTCTAACCTCGGGGCGATCGAAGGCGACGCGAACCGTGCCTTGGTCGACGGCGCGGTGATAGGTGATGTCCGTAAAGTCGAAGCCGTCGACCGGTTGCCAACGATCCGGATCGAAGTGCTCGGAGATCACGCCGTTAGCGTAAACCGCGCCTCGTGAGTGAACTCCTCGCCCAAGCTGCCGCTCGATTCGGGGCGCTGCCGTTTCTGATCTCGGACGACTCGGTCCTGACTTTTGCCATGGTCGAAGATGCGGTCGCCGCGCGGAGTCGAGGGTTGCCCGCGGGTCGGAACCTTGCCTACACGCCCACGATCGGGTCGGAGTCGGTCATCGAAATCCTGGCCATCCTCCGCGCGGGAAGTCGCGTTGTCTTGATTCCGTCCACCTGGCCCGACCAATTGGTTGCACAACGTCTTTCGGCAATTGACTCGACCCCGTCAGAGGAAATGATCGTGTTCACGTCGGGGACGGCGGGCGACCCCAAAGCCGTGCGCCTAGCGGAGAAGAATTGGGCTGCGGCTGGCATCAGCTCGTCGAGCTTCTACGGGTTTGGGCCCGACCGGCGCTGGCTGTTGGTCCTCCCCCTCTTTCATGTGAGCGGGCTCGCCATCGTTTTCCGGGCTCTGGTCACGGGGGGGACGGCGCTTCTTTCTCCCCGCCTCGACCCGGCGGAGCTGGACCAAGCCGACTTCGCCTCGCTGGTCCCTGCCCAATTGCGAGCGGCTCTCGAAGTGCGAGACCGGCGCCCTGGCGCCGAGATCGTCGTCGGTGGGGGGGTCTTGCCGGCGGAGCTCGTCGAACAGGCTGCCGCCGGCTGGACGATTCACCGCAGTTATGGGATGACGGAAACTGCGGCAGTCGTCGCGAGTGGGTCACCGGAAACCGAATGGATGACGGCCTTGCCCGGGGTCGAGATGTCGGTGACCGACCGGGGGTTGATCCAAATCAGGGGTCCGCAGGTGAGCCCGGGATATGCCGGTGGTCCCGAGCGAGGGCCGAACGATTGGTTTGTCACCTCCGATTTGGGTGAGGTCAGGGGGGATCAGGTTGCTGTTTCGGGTCGCGCCGACCGCACGATCAACAGCGGTGGCGAGAAGATCGACCCGGTTGCGATCGAGACGCTTCTCCTCGGTCATCCCCAAGTGACCGATGTGTTCGTGTTTGGACAGCCGGACGAACGGTGGGGGGAGGCCGTTGCGGTTATCTACCAAGGTTCTGCGGCACCCGACGAACTGATCGCTCTGGTCACGACTCGGCTCGGGTCCCTTGCTCGCCCTCGCCGTATCGAACGCGTCGAGTCAATCCCAAAAAAGCTGGTCCCCCCGGAGTGATCTCCGTTCTCTGGGCCACAACCCACGTTGTACGTGGGTTGCAACCCAGGGTTCGCAAAGATGGAGCTAGTCGATCGAGCGGCGGTTGGCCTTGCGCTGGCTTTGGCGGCGCTTGGCTTCGAGCCGGCGCTCGCGCGACGCGGCGGTGGGGCGGGTCGGCCGCCGGCGACGCGGTCGTTGCAAAGACTCATTGAGCAGGTGCCGCATCCGCTCGAGGGCGATGTCACGGTTGGTGCGCTGGCTGCGGGTCTCGTCGACGACGACGGTCAGCACCCCGTCCGGCGCCCTTGAACCGAGCCGAGCCAGCATGTGACGACGGACGTTGTCCGGGACCGGCTCGAAGTTGCCGAGGTCAAAGCGAAGAATCGCTCGGGTGTTCGAGCGATTGGCGTGTTGGCCCCCCGGGCCGCCCGACGGTGCAAAAGACCAATCCAGGGCCTTCTCCGGAACGAAGTAATCACCGAACTGCACAACGGGAATTGTGCCGGAATTGGGGCGAACCTTTTGCGCTTGGCGGTCGTTATTCCGAGTGGGGGTAATTAGGGGAGCGCGGGCTCGGGTTCGGCCGGGCCGGGATCTTCAATCGAAGGGCTCGGCTCGGCCGGCTCGTTTGCGGAAGTGGCCAGCCCACGAGAAATCCGATCGATGCGGCGAGCGATGACTTCAGGGTGCTCCATCGGCAGGAAATGGTCGGCCCTTGCCACGATCTCGGACCCGGCGCGTCCGAACTGGTTGGCGACCGAACGCGCATAGTCGGCGGGGAAGACGTCCGAGTCCGATCCAGCCATGATCAAGGTTGGCACGTCGATCTCCCCGGCCCGACCCCAGGCCCCGTGGGCAGTAGCCCCTTGGTAGATGTCTGATTCCGCCTCTGGTGTACAGGCGAGAATGGCGCCCGCTTCGCTTTCGATCAGCCCACAGTCGATGTAGCCGTCCAGCGCTGCCGGATGCCACTTATCGAACGGAGGCTTGGAAGCAAAGTTCTCGCGCGCCGCTTGGCGCGAGTCAAAGGCGCGCTTCCTTTTCCGCACCCCACGCGACAGATCGCCCTCGGTCCTTCGGTAAGGGGGTGGGAGAATCATCGGCTCGATGAGCACGAGCGCGGAAAAGGTGTTGGGCGAAAGCAACTCGGCCATGACGAGCGCGGCGCCACCCATCGAGTGTCCGACCCCGACAATGGGATGAGCCAGATCGGCCACCTGTTTTCTTGCCCATTCCCCAAACACCCACCAATTGAGGGGAAGCGGAACCCGCGGACCGGAACCGTGGTTCGGGAAATCCCAGGTCACAGCAGCGAAGCCCGGAGTGAGCGCGTCGACCACGGGCCGCCAAACCGCTCCACAAAAACCAGTCGCATGAGCAAACGCGATCGTCACCGGCACGGCAAGACCATAGAGACGGTTTCTTGTCTATCTAGGAGTAACGGGTGATGAAGCCGCGCGACCTGAAGACGGAAAGCATCGCCGCGCCAAACCAGGCAGCGAGGGCAAGGAACGCCACGGTCCCGAGAGTGGCCAGGCCGAGACTGGACCAGGGGACCGCGCCACCGTCGAGGACCTGCCGAGCAGCGGCGAAAGCCAAGGTGGTGGGGAGAATCGAGGCGAACCCATGCAATGCCGCGGGCAGTGCCTCGATTGGGAAGAAAACACCGGAGACAGCCAGGACGACATAGTTGAGGCCCCAGGTGAGGATCTCCGCGCTCTGACCGTAGCGAAGGATGAGCCCAACAACGATGAGCGCCACCGCCCATCCGTTGGCGATCAACAACCCGATAATGGGAATGACCGACCAGCCAATGGCACTGAGGTCGAAGCCGTAGAGAGCGATGGTGGCGATGGTCAGTGTCACGAGGGTCATCACCAGCTTTACAAGCCCGAAGAACCCGATGCCCGCGAGATACTCGATCGGCTTGACAGAGGTGGTGAGGACGTTGAGCAGATTGCGCGTCCAGGTCTCCTCCATGAAGGCAGTCGAGCCAGTCATTTGCACCTGGGTCAGAGTCCAGAACAGCACCAGGCCGGCGAGGAGATAGGGAACGCTCGCGCGGCTCGCTTCGTTCTCCTGGGCGATGAAGTAGCCGAGCGAACCCCACAAGATCACGTCCATGAGCGGCCAAAAGGCGATCTCGAACCAGCGATGCGGCGACCGAAAGAGAATCAGCCAATGTCGCTTGATGACAGCTTTGACTCGAGTGAGGTTCATCGCGGTCCCCTGAGGTCAGCGGCCACCTTCAGAAAGGCGCCTTCGAGATCGTCGACGTCAAACTGGGTGGCAATCTCGGCGGGGCTCCCGTCGGCGACAATGCGGCCCGCCGACATCAGGACCACCCGCTCACACAACGCCTCAACCTCGCGCATGTTGTGCGAGGTGACCAGCAGAGCCGTGTTGTTCCGGCGATGCAGATCGAGCAGCGACGATCGAACTCGCCCGGCGATGTCGGGGTCAAGAGAAGCGGTGGGCTCGTCGAGCACGAGCAGGCGAGGCTGATGGAGCGTCGCCTTGGCGATGCTGACCAAAGTGCGCTGCCCTGACGACAGCTCCTGGTTGCGTTGGTCGGCCAGTTCCTCGAGCCCGAACTCGGCAATCGCTCGATCCACCGATGGTTGCGGGTTTCGGATGCCTGCGAAGCCGGCGAACAACGACAGCGCCTCCCGGACAGTGAGGTTCTCGGGCAAAGGCAAATAGCCGGCGACGAAACCGACCTGTTCCATAGCCTTCGAGCGGCGGTGGGGAAGGTGGTGGCCGGCGAGGTCGATTGTGCCGCGGTCGGGCTTGATCGCCCCCAGGATCATCAGCAAAGTCGTGGTCTTGCCGGCGCCGTTCGGTCCGAGCAGCCCAACGCGATCGCCCGCGGCCAGCGTCAGGTCGAGCTGGTCGACGGCGACGCGTCCCTTGAAGGCCTTGACCAGACCCTGGGCGCGCAAGACAGCCGGAACGGGATGCATGGCCTTCATTCTGGCCATCCCATCGACCGGGCGAGGGGGAATTACCGATTGGGCACAGGCGTTGCCGGACCATGGCAATTCATCGTCTCAACCATGCCGTCTTGTATGTGTCCGATCTTGACCGAAGCGTTTCGTTCTATGAAGGCGTCCTCGGGTTTCGCCAAGTGATGGGATTTCCGGGGGCTGCTTTTCTCCAAGCTCCAGGTTCTAACAACGACCATGACCTCGGTCTGTTTCAGGTGCCGGGCGCCGGCCCTTCGCTGGCAGGCAGACAGACGGTCGGGCTTTATCACCTGGCCTGGGAGGTCGACACCCTGCGTTCGCTCGAGGAAGTCTCTCAGGCACTGCTTGCCGAAAACGCGCTCGTAGGGGCAACCGATCACGGCACCACCAAGGCTCTCTACGGCCGCGATCCCGATGGGATCGAGTTCGAGGTCTGCTGGTTGGTGCCGGCCGAGCACCTCGATAGCGCCGCAATCGACGCTAAGTCAAAGATGCGTCGTCTCGACTTGGCGGAGGAAATCCAGCGTTACGGCGCCGAGACATTGGGCGGAGTCGGAGTCTCGATCTCGGGGCTCATCCCCAGCCGTTGAGGGACCACCCCCCACACTGACCCGTTCTCGGAGATCAGCCTCACCTCGGCGCCGAAGATCCGAGCGATCATTTCGACGCTGAGCACCTCGGTTGGTTTCCCGCTTGCCGCGACCTTGCCACGATCAAGGAGCACCAGGCGGTCGCAGTACTGCGCGGCCAAGGTGAGGTCGTGGATGGCAGACACGACAGTCAAGCCACGCTCCCGTCGTAATACATCGACCAGGCCGAGGACCGACTGCTGGTGTCCGATGTCGAGGGCGGTGGTGGGCTCGTCAAGCAGAAGTAGAGGGGCTTGCTGAGAGATTGCCCGAGCGAGGATCGCCCGCTGTTGCTCGCCGCCTGACAGGGTGGCTAGGGGGCGAGCGAGGTGCTCGTTGAGGTCGAGCACCGTCATGGCCTCGCGAGCGGCGGCCAGGTCGGCCGCACTCTCCTTCCCCAGATACGGGATGTGGGGCGTGCGGCC
>Ga0136635_10000015_pt1 | contig 55803 bp, 48 predicted proteins | sample AntDrymeUQ852106_2_FD_105495 | JGI IMG/M metagenome (GOLD analysis project Ga0136635, IMG submission 105495) | Polar desert sand microbial communities from Dry Valleys, Antarctica - metaG UQ85 (21.06) | ecosystem: Environmental > Terrestrial > Soil > Desert | place: Antarctica: Dry Valley... | reverse complement strand
GAAGAGCCCGACGCGGTTCGGTCGCTACAGCTCTTTGTTCGAGGCGCCGGACCAGCCTTCGCCCGCGCCTCCACGATCGGCGAAGTTCTCGCAGCGGCGGCCCGCACGGACGATGAGGTCAAGGAGACCTTCGAACATCACGAGAATCTGAGGCGGGAAGCTTTCGGTCAAGTGCTCGACAGCCTGGCCACCAAAGGAAATCTCCGATCCGACATCTCCCGCAATCAGTTGCTCGACGTGTTTCTCGTTGTCTACAGCGACGCCACGTATCACGTGCTGACCACAGAAATGGGCTGGCCCCATGAACAGGTGATGGACTGGCTGTGCACGGACCTACCTCCACTCCTGCTCGTACCCATGGAGAAGGCATCAAGGCAATGAGGCTCGTGCTCCATGGCTATAAGCAGCTCAGATCAACCGATCTGTAGCGGAACCGCCCATATCTGAACCCGCACTAGATCGGCACTTACGGGTGCCGTTAGGGCGTCTGGTCGTCGGCGATCGTCGTGGTGGTGATCGGGATCGTCGCGCCAGATGCAATGCTGCAAACGTAGGTGACTCCATCCAGGGTTGCACCATTTGGTGGACACTCGGCGATGATCACTCCGTCGGCAGAAACGGCTTGAACGGTGAGGTCGGATCCGAGACCCGCAAGAGCCACCAGACCGCTCGAGGCTGTCACCCGATCCACCACCTCTCCGGTCGAGCCGATCAACTGGACCAAGGTTGCATCTGGAGGGGGCATGACCACCACGACCGATATCCTTTCGGTCAGGTTCCGGGAAGCCAGCTGCATGGAGTAAAGGGGATCGAAGTTCAGTTCTCCTATAACCCAGGTCTCGGCCGTGTCGGCGTCGTGCTGTGCGATGAAACGACGGACGTTCGCGGGCTGCTCGCAAGCTCCTGGCGGGGGCTCCTGGTTAAGGGTCATCCAATAGGTGTGACAACCCTCCAGAGGAACCGTCTCGACCGATTCGACCATCGTGATGTTGATGTTCAGGTCTGTCGTCCTAGGAAGATCGGCCGGCGGGGCCGCATCTTCGCCGCAGGCAGCCACCAGGAAGCAGATGGCGACCAAGGACTCAACTTGCTTCACCAAATAAGACTCCTGCTTCGCAACTTTAGGACGGTGTGAGTACGGCGGGGCTGGTTCCGCACCAGATGACCGAATATGGGCAATAACGCTCATCACGCCTCTGCGCACATATCGGCACCTCCCGCTCGGTTATCAGGTCGAGGCGGTGGGTCGCATTGGATTTCTTTCGCGATTCGCGCATCGTGACACCCTGGAACATCGCAGAGTGTCATGAGAGCCCCTGGCGGATACGCCGTTGTCTCGGCGTTCGTCGCTGGTGACGTTTACTGGGAGACGCGCCGGTTTCGTGCAGCGTTCGGGCTTCTCACCCGGCGGGGTGGAGGAGTCTCTTATGTCTATAACCAACACTGTTCTCGTCCCCGATGTCGTCGATCGGGGGTTTGATCCCTTCCGGGCTCGAGTGGCTGTCGGTGGCTATTTGGCTGGCTACACCGGTCAGACCTTCGACGCCTACGCCCTCGACCTCCGCCAGTGGGTCCGGTGGTGTGCCGACCATGACCTCGATCTGTTCGAGGTGCGGCGGGCCCACATCGAGCTTTTCGCCCGCTGGCTGGAGGAAGCAGGCAAAGCCAAGGCGACGGTGGCACGGCGGTTGTCGACCATCACCGGCTTCTACCGGTACTGCACCGAAGAAGCCCTCATCGCCAATTCTCCCGCGGCACACGTGCGGAGGCCGAAGGTGTCGTATGAGTCGAACGCGGTTGGTCTCGACCGCAACGAACTGGGTATGTTCTTGGTCCAAGCCGGCCTGGCCGGCGGCAGAGACCATGCCTTGGCTTGCCTACTGGCGCTCAACGGGCTGCGGATCTCGGAAGCGTTGGGAGCCGATATCGAACATCTGGCCGTGGAGAGGGGGCATCGGACCCTCACCATCACCCGGAAAGGCGGAAAGATCGTCACCATCCCCCTGGCACCCCGCACCGCCCGGTCGATCGATATGTGTATCGGGGAACGCAGCCAAGGTCCCATCCTTCTCAACCGAGAAGCAACTTCCCGGTTGGATCGGCACGCCGCCACCCGCATCGTCAAACGACTCGCCCGACAAGCCGGTATCGGCAAGCAGATCAGCCCCCATTCCCTGCGCCACTCGTTCATCACCGCCGCCCTCGATGCCGGGGTTGCGCTTCGAGATGTCCAGGAAGCAGCCTCCCACACTGACCCCAGGACCACCATGCGCTACGACCGGGCCCGAGGATCCCTCGATCGACACGCCACCTACATCGTCGCCACCTCCCTCGCCGGAGCGACCAGATAACCAAACGTACGGGCGCCACCCACTTCGACGGTGGCGCCCGTACGAAACCCACCCAGATCTGCCGGATATGCGTGGATGATTGGACAGAACGGGGTCTGTCGCCGCGTGTTATGCGCATCTGGCTGTTTCCCTGTCGTGACCGCTCTTGGCACGCGAGGGTGTCGTCCGGTATCGGTGAAGTCGACTTCAGTAGATCGTGTCTGAGGATTCAGTCGGGTAAACCGGGTGGGCCAAGGAGTTCGATCCCATGCTCTGCGGCTATTCGGCCCAGCTCATCTGGTGAAGACATAGGGTGGTCTGCAGGCGGAAGGGTCGGCGATTCGGCCCGGGTTCCGACGGCGCGCACGAAAGAGCCGAACCCGGAGGGGCTGGTGCCGATAAGGAACCGTGCTGGATCGGATGAAGTAACCGCGAAACCGTGAGGAATGCCCTTGGGAAGAAAAACAAGCGAGCCTGGGCCACCCACGCTGCGACCTCCGTCCAACCAGAAGGTCAGCTCGCCATCGAGAATGTAACACCACTCATCCTCGCGCTGATGTTTGTGGGGTGGAGGCGCGTGACCGCTGGGCGCCGTCTGTTCCAGCAAATCCAGCCGGCCAGCGGTGGTATCTGCTGACGCCCTGATGATGATCAACGTATCAAGGAACCACACTGTCTCATCAGAGTCCGTCATAGCTTTTTCTCCAGTTGGCGTGAGTCCGCACGGTACTAGCCCGGGCCCTACCAGAGGAGGGGACCCGGCTCGACTGTTCCGTTCCAATCCTGGTTGGCAAGCTCGACGAATGCGATCACCAGACGAGCCAAGCGACGCTTGACTATTCCAGAGGTCGGTCCCTTGGGACTCGATCCACAACCCAATCGCAGGTCACAGCGATCTCTCTACATGTCGAGTACCCGTCTGCGGAATGCCCGTCCGGAGAGATGGCTACCACCAGGCGCGAGTCAGACCAACCAACCCAGATCAACAGATCCGGAACGGAACCGCACGTCTGATTCAGCCGAGCAGAACGGCACCTCGTGCTCGGTTATCTGTTGGGGCATGCGGGGGCGTGGATTTGTTTCGCGAGGTGCTGACCATCACTCGCTGGAATATCGCAGAGTGTCGTGAGAGCGCCTGGCGGATGCAGCGTTTGTCTCGGCGTCGTCGCCGAAGGACGTTTACTGCGAGATGCGCAGGTTCGTGCAGCGTTCGGGGCTTCTCACCCGGCGGGTGGAGGAGTCTGTTATGTCTATTACCAATACTGTTGTCGTCCCCGATGTCGTTGATCGGGGGTTTGATCCCTTTCGGGCTCGTGCCGCGGTCGGCGGTTTCCTGGCTGGCTATACCGGCCAGACCTTCGATGCTTACTCGCTCGATCTTCGCCAGTGGGTTCGTTGGTGTGCCAACCATGACCTGGACCTGTTCGAGGTTCGACGAGCCCACATCGAGTTGTTCGCCCGCTGGCTTGAGGAAGGAGGTAAGGCCAGGGCGACGGTGGCACGCCGGTTGTCGACCATCACCGGCTTCTACCGGTATTGCACCGAAGAAGGACTCGTCGCTGCATCTCCGGCGGTCCATGTGCGGCGCCCGAAGGTCTCGTACGAGTCGAACGCGATTGGGCTCGACCGCAACGAGCTGGGCATGTTCTTGGTTCAAGCCGGCCTTGCTGGTGGCAGGGATCATGCCCTGGCTTGCCTGTTGGCGCTCAACGGGCTGCGCATTTCAGAAGCGCTTGGAGCCGACATCGAACACTTGGCGGTGGAGCGGGGGCATCGCACCCTCACCATCACTAGGAAAGGAGGAAAGATCGTCACCATCCCCCTGGCACCACGGACCGCCCGGTCGATCGACCTGTGCATCGGGGAACGCAGCCAAGGCCCGATCCTCTTGAACCGAGAGGCAAGCGCCCGGCTTGATCGGCACGCCGCCACCCGCATCGTCAAACGGCTCGCCCGCCAAGCCGGGATCGGCAAGAGGATCAGCCCCCACTCATTAAGGCATTCGTTCATCACCGCCGCCCTCGACGCCGGAGTCGCCCTCCGCGACGTTCAAGAGGCCGCCTCCCACGCCGACCCCAGAACGACCATGCGTTACGACCGGGCCAGAGGATCCCTCGACCGGCACCCCACCTACATCGTCGCCACCTACCTCGCCGGAGCAACCAGATAGCCAAGCGTTACGGGCGCTACCCACCGTCAGTGGCGTCCGTAACGCAACCCACACCGATCTGCCGGTTCCAGAGCGCCGGGCAGCTTCTTGAGCAGCGGATGCTGACCTTTGTTATGCGCTTGTGGTGCGCCTTCATCGTGGATTGATCAGGCGGCGGAATCCGAGCGTCCTCCTACCGGATCGGCATACGGTCCACTGGTTCTGCCTGATGTTGTGGTTGAGAAGGAAGACGTTGTCGGGGTCTGGCGGGTTTGGGCGCTCGCCTCAGGCCTCGTTGACAAACCAAATGATTGGCGGGTTGATTACACCGGCCTCGTCCATCGTTGCCTTCAGGCGCGGCCAGGCGGCGAAGGCCTTGGCCTCGTCGACAGTCTTGAAATCGTGCCAGACGGTGATGTCGTTCTCGTCGTCGGTGCCTCGGAACACTGCCGCTCCCGTCACCCCCATCGGTTTCCGTTCGGAGTCGAGAGCGTCGTAGACCTTCCTCCAGGCACCGTAATCGGCCACCGAATGACGAATGAACATGCGAGTCACGTACTGCCTCCCTTGCCTAGGTGGAACTGGTCCACTGTCCGGCACAGAACCCTACCCATTGCGGCACGGGGATGCTCCGCCAAAAAGCTCTCGCCACCGGCCAAGCGCCGCGTTTACACCGACCATCCGATGTCTCGGTAGCTGTACCGATGGATATCAGCCTCGAAAACCGAGACCTCCCACCGGAAACATCCGCGATGCACACGATCGGCTGGCCCCACTTCCGCGAAGCGCCTCGCCATCGCCGGGCAACCGCGGCGACCCCGGACCCGACCCCTTCGCCACCGCGCCACCATCACCGCCCCGAACGACCAATCCGGGCGGTAACGATTACTGAATCACAAGCGACATAACGGCACATCGTGCGTTGGGCCGTTATCCGGATGGAGGCGAGGCTCGCCGAAGGATTTCGATGTACGAGGAATGGGCCAGGTCAAGGAGTTTCAGGTCGTCAGCCGCGAACCATCTGATGACGTCATGCTCTTCCACGGCAACGTTTCGAGGTTCGCCATGCCAGCGGTCAATTAGATAGAGGTTGAGTTCAACAGTGCCCACTCGAAGCGTCATCCAGGGCGGACCTTCCGGAGGTTCAACCTGCACTCCTAACTCCTCGTCGAGCTCCCTGACGAGTGCCTCGGCGGTCGACTCGTCGTCAACGATATGGCCCCCTGGGAGATCCCAGACGTCGGGCCAGCTAGTCCGGTCGGGTCTTCGGTGACACAAGAGCATCTGCCCGTTTAGTCGGAGCACGCCTGCAACAACCCGTTCGAGAGAGGCGTCCCTGCTCATCACAACGAATCGTTACAGAACAACCGATCCGTAGCGAGAACGCCCCAGTCGTCGACCGTCCTGAAACGGCACGTATCGCTTGGGTGGCACCCTTGTAGGGCCTATCGGTCTTCGGCCCATCGACATTGAACGCGGTAGGTCCTCTTCCGACTCGAAAGCCGATTGAGACCTGTTGGTCCCTAGAACAGTTGCTTTCATGATGAATCGTGTGATGAGGCACATAGAAGAACTCGCCGGGACCGGGCCCTGCGCCCTGCTTCCCTGGTGGACCCATACTCAAGAGCGGGTTCGCATTTGGCTCTTGGGGGGTTTGGAGATGTCCTTGATTGATTTAGTCCCGATCGGTGTCGACCCGTAGGTTCTCGTCGTCCGGAGTGGGATCACCGGGCCGGTAACGGGTCATCGAGGCGATCACCTCCTCATGGAAGAAACGGACTGTTGACCCCACCGCAACGCCTCCAACTCACCACGATGAACCTTGTCACGGACATCACCGATGGTGCAATGCATCATCTCGGCGACATGGGAAGTGGTAAGGATCGGCGGATAGAGCCGGCGCTGGCTGCAGCCGAACAAGAGTGCTGTGCCTTTGCGGATTCGCAAGTGACAACGGCCGGCGAGTCGTCGTGCTCGACGTAACCGCCAAAGGGCAAGGCATCGAAGTCGTTCAGTTGCTGTTTCAAGTAGCGAGCGCTTAGGGCGGCGTCACACAGCCGTTTGGCAGACGAAGGTGGCGGTTGGCTGCGACATCGTCAACCGCGAGAGTCTCGCCGATCGGGAGGCTGATTCGAAGGTCGACGGCGGCCATGTCTCCGAGTCCGAAGTGAGCCCATGGTGCCGCGCCCGCTGTGTAGCCACTTGAAGCTGTGATTTCCCGCATTCCTAGCAGACCGTCGAGATCCCCACCTCTACCTGGTTCGTACACTGCGATCGACGCACCGATCCCGCCGCCGAGGGTGGCGTCGATCTCCACCGAGATCCAATTGCCACTCTTGCCCTTGTTCAGCAGCAACTTCGAGGGCAGGGCTGGGTCCCACTCAGCGAGAAACACATCGAGCTTGCCATCCCGGTTGACATCGGCAGCCGGCCCCGTCACCCAGTATTGAGCGCCCCCCAAACCTTCCGGCGTCGTGAAACGAGGTGAGCCATCGGTAAGGCCCTGATGCATGAAGAGCGCCGGCAGCTCGCCGGCTGAGGCCGTGGCCAGGATGTCGGGCCAGCCGTCGTTGTCGATGTCGAGAATCTCGATGTGGGGGGCTTTGGTGGGGAGGCCTGGCATGCCGGCTTCCTCGGTTATATCCGTGAAGCTGGGATCGGTCCCCGCCTCGGTGGTTTGGTTGAGATAGATCCTGATCGGAACCAGCGACCCTCGCGACAAGGTGCTGTTGAAGTGATGACCAACAACGAGATCAGGCCGCAGATCGCGGTTGAGGTCCGCGATTGCCACCCCGGCAACGTCGTCTTCGGGGCCGAATACCTCCCACTGGAAGGTGTCCGAGGCGACCTCTTCCAGGCGACCGCTGGCATTACCGACGAATAGCCGGTTGCTGCCCGCGATGAATATGTCCGTGTAGGAATCGTCGTTCAAATCGGCCGTGGCGATACCGAGCCCCAACACACCGGCCTCAAATGCGTTCTCGGTGACATCGGTGAACTGCAGACCACCCTGGTTGTGCAGCAATTGGCTTGAGCCGTCTCCCCGCGGATCAGCGACGAGGAGAAGATCGAGGAGCCCGTCACGGTCGAAGTCGAGCACGCCGACGGACCGGCCGGCCAACGACGAAAGGTCCAAACCAGAACTCGCGACCTCGCGGAACTGCCCACCCTGATTGTCCATGAGGACAGTCGGAGCGGGGGCGCGGTCGTTGGGATAGCGGGAGAGCACCAGGTCGACATCAGCATCGTTGTCGAGATCGGCGAAAGCGGCGCCGCTCGTGCGCGCCGCACCATCGACGAACGTTTCGACGAGGCTGAATCCCTCGGATCCACCGAGGAGAAGCCGATCCGGTGAGGGTCCCTCCGCCCCACGGGCTTCGTAGGTTTCCGCCGATGCTCCGCCAAAAGTGCCGACTGTCAGATCTAGCCAGCCGTCAGCGTTGACATCGCCCCAGGCGGCGGCGTGTCCGCGCATGCCCAGCAAAGGATCGACCAGTCCCATCGCTTCGGTGGCGTCCTCGAAACGGACGTTGGCGCCCGGGCCGGGAGCCGCCTCCCAGCAGGTGGTCGAGCTCGATGAGCCAGCACTCTCCGACACCCTGGTTGTAGGGGCGACGGTCGGTGAGGTCGTGGCGGAACTCAAGGTGGTGGTCGGGGCACAGGCAAGCAGCGCTAAGAAGCACCCCAATAGCGCTTTCACGCGAGGTTGACGACGACGAGCACAACTTCGCCGAATGCCGCGTCCCGTTCATTGCCAGGGACCCCAGAGTTGAGCACTATGTAGAGGCGGTCGCCTTCGGCACTGGCGACAATGCCATAAGTGCCCCCCAAGCTCAGGCCGAGTCGCTCCTCACCGAGGTCGTTCAGTTCCACCAGGGTGGTCTGATCGCCGGTGGCGACGTCGACGCTAATCAGCGGTGTCCCCACAGCCCAGGCTCGCCCGTGTGCGCTCGGGATATAGAACAACCGGCTCCCGTCCGGATCGAGTGCCAGAGACGCCGTGTAATCCGGTAGTGGGCCGAAATCGCGCACCGTCCCGTCGGGATGAAACGAGAACAACATATCCGGTTCTCGAGTCGTGGCATAGATGGTCCCGTCCTGGGCCGGCATAGTCGAAGCCCGTAGCCATTTGCCAGGGATCGTCGTTGGATATGGCGCGACTGCGCCCGTTGCTGGGTCGTAGACCAATAGCTCGAAGTCGTTCCCGGAGAAATACGCTCGTCCTTCGGCGTCCACCGCGATGTTGCGAAAGCCTTGATGAGCGTCGGCGACGTCGGTCGCGAAAACGGTCTCCTGTTGGATCATGTCGTAAACGAAAAAGGGCCCGTCCTTGGGCTGCCCACCGGCCGGATCCACCGCTTCCCCATAGAGGAGACCGAGTTCAGCCGATCCGCTGAGCGAAGGCACCCCATGGCCCGCCACCAGAGCTTCGATCGGCTGGATCGTTCGGGCCGCCGGGTCGATGCGAAAAAGCAGGTCCCCTGCATAAGACGAAAGAATCTCGCCTGACGGCGGGTCTCCCCAATAGGTGCTGAAGTAGAGCTCGCCGCAGGGACCTTCGACGGTCTGGCCATGAACCTTTCCGAATCCCCAACTTTGGGGGCCAGCCAGAGAATTCACGTCGGCGATCATGGTCAACGCGCCGGCAGTGGGATCGAACTCGTAAACGTACGAGTTGCCTTCTTCCCCGAGATGGTCGCCGATCGTCGAGAAGAAGCGGCCGTCCGCAAGGGCGAAGCCTTGGCCCCAGCTCGTCCACGGCTTGCCTTTGTAGTCGGGACGCGGATACACGACCGCTTCGATGAGCGAGATTTCCCCCAGATCCTCCGCGAGCACTACGGAATCGGCCGTGGCCTGCGCCTCAAAACCGGCACCTTCGAATGGAGCACATTCAGAACGAGGTGTTGGCGACGAGGTCGACGGCGCCTGTGCCTCGAGAGCAGCGGTGGTTGCAACCGGGGTTGCGCCCGAGGTGGGAATGGTCTGGACCGTGGCGGGATCGTTCCCGCACGAAAATAGGGCCGTTAGTGCCAGGACAAAGGCGATTTTTCGGGTCGACTTCGTCCTAAACATCACCATCGGCATGCTAGGAAGTGGTGCCGGGTATCTCAGTGGCCGCGGTTGCCGTGAGGCGGTGTCCGAGAGGTTCACGTCCACAGATGTAACCCATCGCCCCTGGAACCGATGTCTGTCGGCGATAGTTATCTCGTTGTCATGGGATTGCGAGTCGTAGCCCTGTTGGCGGCGCTGGTCCTCGTAGGTGCATGCGACGCGTCTACCGGCGAAGTGAGACCGACGACTGCAACCTCGTCCCACTCAACGACGTCGACTCGGCTGGCTGTCAGCGAGCAGATCGTCAGCCCGTCGTGGGTTCCAGAGGACCACGAGGACGCGGGCGAATTGATCGAGCTCGCCTTGGCAGGCGAGACGGTCGAGGTCTCGGAACTTATGGAACGAGTGGTGTTGGAGAGCACTGTTGCCGACGGAGCGGAGCCGTACCTCTACAGAGCCTCGCTCTTGGATGGACGAATCACTTACGAGAACCTCTCGGTCCGGCTCGGCAACCAAGACTCGCTTTCAGTCGCCTGGCACCACCAAGACGCCACCTTCCGCACGTGTGCTGTGTGCGTTGCCAACCAGGTTCCTTGGGACAACGGTTGGCTGGTGTGGACCGATGCAGAGCCGGCACGTGGAATGATCATCTACCGAGCTGAGCATTCCGAGCTCCCGCTCTTCGCCGAGATCTCGTTCGTCCCGGACCCGATCGAATGGCCGGAGGCACTAGCTGAAACCAGCCCGATCCTCCGGACCTCGTCCGATGATTCCAAACTGATCGCGACGGCCATCCTCAATGTATTGGAAAGAGAAGCCCCTATCCCCGAGAGTTGACGACGAGATCGAAGCTGTCGACAGGCATCACATTTGTGAAATAGAACTCCTCGGCCGCGGCCCAGCGAGCCTCCCATTGCACCCGATACCGGTCGCCCTCGCGGGTGGTGAGCTGACTTTGGCGCGTGTCGTCGGGAACATCGAGGAGTACTCGCAGATTCAAGAGATCAGCGAGCTCGGGGCGAGCGCTATAGGCGCCTTCCAGGATCACGACGGCAGACGGAGGACAAATGCAAGCTCGATCAGAGAGTCGGCCGTCGTTGGCGTCCCAGTCGTAAGGGTGCCAGGTCGCGGTCTCCCCACGAACCAGAGTTTCCAGCACCGACCGCTGGCGGCGCCAGTCGATGCAGTGTGCCGCTTTCTCGGCTGGAGACATCGCATCCCACTGGGCGGCTGTGCCTCCCGAATAGAAGTCATCTCCGTCTATGACGGCCGCCCCCGTTTGCGCGGCGAGAGCCTGCGCGAGCGTCGACTTGCCCGCTCCGCTTCTCCCGTCGATTGCCACGATGAACGGTGTCGCCGGATCTCGGACTGATTCGGCGATGAGGTCGGCTAGCTCTCCGATCTCACCATTCTGCTCTTCTGTGGGTAGCAACCGTCGTTGGACGACGGTTGCTACCCAGGGTTTGAGGTTTGGTTAGCTGGAGATCGCCTTGCCGGCGGCGTCCATCACCCACCAGATGTCGTTGAGGCCTTGACCGTTGACGTCGCCAGGAGCTTCGTCGCCGATGAAGTAGTAGAGGGGCCAACCGTTGTAGGTGACCTGTTCGGTGCCATCCGTTCGCGGCGCGGTTGCGAGCAGGGAAGCGTCGAGACCGGCGCCAGCGGTCACAGATTCGGTGAGGGCCGGCCAGTTCTCCGCACACTGGTCATAGCAAGTCGGATCGCCTTGTTCGTCAGGCATGAATAGGTACAGCGTCATCCCTTCTGCATCGGTCAGGATCTCGCCGAGATCGCTGCTGGCAACCTGCAGGGTGGCGCCGCCTTCAGTTGCAGCCGACGTCGTTGTCTCAACAACGGCTGTGGTGGCGGAGTCAGCCGTCGTTGTTGCGGAGTCAGCCGTAGTGGCCGAGTTTCCAGCGGTGGTGGCGGATGTGTCGCTCGCACACGCCATCACCAAGAGCGCGAATAGCAAGGCCAAGGAATATCGTTTCATTTTCTACCTCCTAGCCCACCTATACGATCGCGAGCGGCGGTCGGGTTCGCGGTTGCTCATTCTGTGGGCTGGAGTCGTTGTTGTACAACGCTACGAACCCAGGGTTCGCAGAAAGTTAGACAGGGACGGGGACGCGGGCGGTGGGGAGGGTGATTTGGAAGACGGACCACCCGTCGCGGCGCTCGTAGACCAGATCGCCGCCCATGAGTTGGCTGAGCATGCGAGCGACGGTCAGACCCAGACCCATCGAACCGGGGACGGCCGGACCGGTCGCCGAGCGCACATACGGGTCGAAGATGCGGGCGATGTCGTCGGGGGGAACGCCGTCACCATCGTCGTAAAGGCTGACCGTCGTGAACTCCGGATCCTGAACGCTCTCCAAACGAAGCTGAAGTCCGCCATATCGAACCGCGTTGGTCAACAGGTTCCGTACGACTTGGCGCAGCCGGAACGGGTCGGCCAACACCGGCAAGCCGGCGACCAACGACATTTCCAGGGCTCGGTCAGGAGGGAGATACAACTTGACACAGGTGCCGAGCTCCCCGAGCAGGTCGATCGGCTCGGGCTTGATCACGAGCTTGCCGTCAGCATCGGAAAGACCGATCACCAACAGATCCTGGACAATGTTGGCCAGCTCGCTCGATTGATCGGCGATCACACCGATCAAGTCCCTCTTGTCTCCTTCGGCGAAATCGTCGAAGGAGCGCCGCAACTCCTCGGCCATCCCCACAATCACGGTCAATGGAGTGCGGAGCTCATGGGAAACCGAGGTCACAAACTGGTCCTTCGAGGCAATCTCGGCTGCCATCTTGGCCTCGGTTTGCTTGCGAGAGGAGATGTCGGTGGCAACCGCCCCGAACCCGATAGGTTCGCCCTGGCTGTCGAGAACCCCAGTCAAAGTCACCAGCTCAGGAAGCTCCGACCCATCGGCGGCCTGCAACGTGACTTCACCCTGCCAGGTCCCTCCCACCGGGAGTGGACATCTTCGAGGTCCGGCCGTTCGGAGTCAATGACGAGATCAACGAGCCTTTTCGTGCCAATCATCGCCGGGGTGAGACCGAGGGCATCGGTCGCATAGGCATTCACGTGGAGGAGCCGGCCGGAAAGGTCCGCAGCCGCTTTAGCGGCCTTTTAGTCGCCCGGTCTACGATTCCATCCGTCGGGTGACCCTTGGCCGATAGCCTTGGCCGCTACCTTTGGAGGATCCAAGAACGATGAGAAAACCCTTAACGGTCGCGCTCGCTCTGGCTGCCGCGGCCTGGCTGGCGCTTCCGGCCCTGGCCCAAACAGTTGGCCTGGCGGTGACCACGGCCTATCCCGGACTGACCGTCGAACCCGGCGATACCGCCGGCTTTGATCTCACGATCACCGCCACCACCAACAGCACCGTCGCCCTGGCAGTCGAGGGGATCCCCGAAGGCTGGACCGGGACTTTCCGTGGGGGAGGCTTTGTGATCAGCCAGGTGACGGCCGGCCCTGAGCTCCAACCCGAGGTCCGCCTTGACGTCATTGTCCCCACTGGGACGGCCGACGGGGACTATCCACTGACCATCACGGCCGCAACCGGCGGAGAAACCGTCTCGGTCCCGGTCAATGTCACCGTCCAGGGCGGTGCCGGCGGCTCGGTCACCCTCACCCCCGAGTTCCCAGGTCTGCGAGGCCCAGCCAGCTCGACATTCCCGTTCAACGTCGATGTCAAGAACGACACCCCGGCGGAGGTTCAGCTCGAGCTGGCTGCCGAGGGACCGATCGGTTGGCTGGTAGAGGCACGACCCCAATCATCCTCGCTCGCCTCCACGATCACCGTCGAGTCCGGGGCGACGGGTCGCATCACCGTCAACGCGACCCCGCCGGCCGGGGTGCAAGCGGGTGTGTATGACTTGCGGGTCACGGCGCGGGGGGGAGGAGTGGATGCCGAGACTGTCCTCCAAGTTGAGATCACCGGCAGCTTCTCGATGCAGCTCACAACCCCCGACCAACTGCTCAACGCCGATGTGACCGCTGGCCAGCCCACCCCCTTTCCCATCTGGGTCTTCAACGACGGCTCGGCCGACTTGTTGAACGTAACTCTGGCCGCCAGTCCTCCCAGCGGTTGGGAAGTCACCTTCGATCTCGAGGCGGTGCCTTCGATTGCGGCCGGTGAGTTTGCCACTATCAACGCCACCATTACCCCATCGACAAACGCCATTGCCGGCGACTACATCATCGGCTTTCGCGCCAACACCGACGAGACCGATGCCTCGATGGACGTCCGCACGACCGTCAACCCATCCGCCTTCGGGGGGTTGGTGGGGATTGGCTTGATCCTTCTCACCCTCGCCGCACTGGCCTGGGTTTTCCGTCGCTTCGGCCGGAGATAGGTGATGGCCGCACCCACGGTCGTCACCCGCAAGCTCACCAAGGAATATGGCGAGGCGCGGGTAGTCGACGAGCTCGATTTGAGGTTGCTCCCGGGCGAGGTCTTCGGTCTGCTCGGTCCCAACGGAGCGGGCAAGACAACGACCATCCTGATGCTTCTGGGGTTGATCGAGCCCACCTCGGGACAGGTCGAGGTGCTCGGCCTCGATCCAACCCGCAACCCTTTGACGGTCAAGAGCCGCGTCGGATACCTACCCGACGCAGTTGGTTTCTACGACTCGATGACTGGCTTCGAAAACTTGCGGTTCACAGCCGACCTCAACCGGATCCCAGCCAAGGAGGCCCGAGGGCGAATCGAGCAACTGCTCTTCGAAGTCGGACTCGCCGAGGCGAGCGGGCAGAAGGCCGGGGAGTACTCGCGAGGGATGAAGCAGCGCCTCGGTATTGCCGACGCGCTTCTCAAACGGCCCGAGGTGCTGATCCTCGATGAACCGACCACTGCCATCGACCCCGAAGGCGTGGCCGACATCCTGGCCATGATTCGGAACCTCGCTGATCACCAACAGGTGACGGTTCTCCTTTCGAGCCACCTTCTCCATCAGGTGCAGGCGGTGTGCGACCGCGTGGCGATCTTCGTCAAAGGGGAGGTCGTTGCCCAGGGAAGCCCTCGCGACCTCGCCTCTCGCACTCGTGGGCCGGAGGAAGTCGAGCTGGTGACCACTAGCAATGAGAGCATTCTCCGCCGCTCTGTCGACGGGCGAAGGTTTGTCCATTCAGTTGCGGCCGGACGCCTGCCGGGCAGCTACATGATCGAGGTCGATCGCGGCGCTACCCGTCAACTGGTGGCGGCGTTGGTCGAGGGCGGAGTCGAGATCGATGCGGTGCGCCGGGCCTCCGACGACCTCGACGAGGTCTATCGACGGTATTTTCGCCAGGAGAACGTAAGTGTCTGAGACGGCGACAACCGCGCCGACGCGCGAAGGCTTCGGATCTGGTTGGCGGGTGGTGGCCCGCAAGGAGTTCACGGACCATCTGCATTCGGGCAGGTTCGTTTCTCTCGCCGCATTGCTGGCGGTGGTGGCAGGCGCGGCGGTTTTCGCCGCTTCGAGGTTCATCCGCTCGGTAGCAGTCGAGACCGAAGGTGTTCCGGCACTGTTCCTCAAGATTTTCACGTTCACCGACGACCCGGTCCCGTTTCCGTTGGTCGTCTTCATCGGATTCCTCGGACCGTTGCTGGGAATCATGTTCGGTTTCGACGCCATAAGCGGCGAACGCTCCCAGGGCACCCTGCCTCGCCTGCTCGCGCAACCCATTCATCGCGACGAGGTCATCCTCGGCAAGTTTGTCGGCGGGCTCGCCATCATTGCCCTGCTGCTGACTTCGCTCACGACGTTCGTCGCCGGCATCGGAATCTTCCGACTCGGTCTCTTCCCCGCTCCCACTGAGATCGCGCGTCTGCTCGTGTGGTTGATGGTGGCGATCATCTATGTTGGGTTCTGGCAGGCTCTCGCCACACTCACTTCGGTAACTGTGCGCCGAGCCGCGACCTCGGCCATGATTGCCGTCGGGGTCTGGATCGTCCTCACCATTTTTGGTGGCTTCCTCTTCCAAGCGCTTTCGGCGGTATTGGCCAATCCCGACGACGAGTCCTCTAGCCTGCGGGCGGAGCTCCTCATATCGCGGTTGTCGCCGTTCACCCTCTACACGGAAACGTCAACCGTCCTCCTCGATCCAACCCAAAGAACCACGGGACTAGTGACGTTCGAGCAGATCAGCCAGGCCTTGGTGTCCAATCTGTCGATTCCGCAAAGTCTCCTGGTCGTGTGGCCACAGATCGTCGGCCTCCTGGCGATGACGACGGCGCTCTTTGCCATCGCCTTTGTCCTGTTCATGCGCCAAGAGGTGCGGGCGTAGCGGGCTAGCGCTTTCGATCGTATTGCGGATGATCATCGAGCCTTGCCGCGTCCGTGCCGACCAAGAACCTGACGGACTGGGCGATGTCAGAGAGGTTGGGTTCGGAAATGCAATTCGAAAAGAGCCGGCAGCGGCCCTTAGCGATCATCGCCCTCCTCGCCAGCTTCCTCACCCTGATAGCCGCCAGCGCTAGCCCAAACCCCTCAGCTGTAAACGGATTTCTCGACTCGACTTGGGAGAACGCCTCCAAGGTCGGAAACTACGAGCCCAAGAAATACCCCGGCTCGTTGTACTGGATCGGCCAGGAAATGGTCGGCGCCGGCGAGATGTGGAACGACGGCTGGACCGGGGAGGGCGTAGATGTCGCCGTGATCGACACCGGCGTTGTGCCGGTCGCCGGTCTCTCCGGGACAGGCAAGGTCGTTTTCGGCCCAGACCTCTCCTTCGAATCCCAGTCTCCAACCCAGATTCATCTTGACACCACCGGCCACGGCACCCACATGGCCGGGATCATCGCCGGACGCGATGGCACCTCCAAGGTCCAAAAAGGCACGGAGAAGGAGTTTCTTGGCATCGCCCCGGGTGCCCGGATCGTCAGCGTCAAAGTCGGCAACTTCGAAGGGGCAGTCGACGTCTCCCAAGTAATCGCCGCCATCGACTGGGTGGTGGAAAACAAGAACGCCAACGGCCTCAACATCCGGGTGCTCAACCTCTCCTTCGGCACCCTCTCCAATCAGCCCTATTTGGTCGATCCTCTCGCTCATGCGGTGGAACGCGCTTGGAAGGCGGGGATCGTTGTTGTTGTCGCCGCCGGCAACGACGGCAGTTCCGCGATGGTCAGGAATCCGGCGACCTCTCCGTTTGTCATCGCGGTAGGCGCCTCGGTGCCCAACTCGAGCTACTCGGCTCACGATGACAAGCTTGCCGTCTTTTCCAACTGCGGCGGCCGCGGGGTCGACGTGGTCGCACCCGGCAAGTCGGTGGTGTCGCTCCTCGCCCCCGGCTCGAAGATCGCCACCGACCATCCCGAGTCGGTCGTGGAGGGGCGGTTCCTTCTCGGCTCCGGAACCAGCCAGGCTGCCGCGGTGGTCTCCGGAGCCGCGGCACTCATCATCGATCAACGGCCCGGCATCACCCCCGACCAGCTCAAGAAGCTGCTCAAGTCCACCGCGCAATCGATTCCCGGGGTTTCTACAGGATGCCAGGGCAGCGGGTTGATCGATCTCAAGAAGGCAAGAGACACCGCTACTCCGTCGGCCCTCGCCTCCAAACAGACCTTTACCGCCTCCACCGGGACTGGGTCGCTCGACCTTGCCCGAGGCAACGTCCGCGTGTCGCTGGAAGGTGTGGACCTCATCGGTGAGGTCGACATCTTTGGCAATCCGTACAACTCGGCGGCACACGCCGTTCTCGGAACGACTTGGTCCGGAGGTCAGTGGAACGGCACCACCTGGTCGGGCACCACCTGGTCGGGCAATGCCTGGACCGGAACCACGTGGTCAGGCACCACCTGGTCGGGCATCACCTGGTCGGGCATCACCTGGCCGGCCAACTCGTGGGCCGGAACCACGTGGTCAGGTACCACCTGGTCGGGCACGACGTGGTCGGCCTGGGGTTGGTCGTCCACCGGTTGGTTGGGTCGCACCTGGGGTTAACGACCCTCGCTTCACTCCCACGACCGCTTCGTCGATAACCACTTCGTGACCCTCGCGAAAACTGCCAACGCGCCAAGCCCTGGGCCAGGCAGGCCAACGAAGGGCCTGATCGGGCGCTTAAGCACGCCGCAAGGTCGCATCTGGTCGCTGATCGCTGTGGTCTGGGTCGCGAGCCTGCTGGGGGCCCGATGGATGTGGACCCTGCCCGCCCCGTCAGGATTCGGAGTTCAAGTCGAGTGGTTCTGGCTCGCTCCGGGCTTCTATCTCGCGGAGCTTCTAGTGGTCCACCTCCAGTTCCGGCGCGACGCCCACACCCTTTCCGTCAGCGAAGTGCCGATGGCGATCGGTTTGCTGATGGCGACGCCGATCGATCTCGTCTTAGGTCAGGTGGTTGGAAGCGCCCTGGCGCTCCTAGTCCATAGGCGACAGAAACCCATCAAGTTGATCTTCAACGTTGGCCAGCTTGTCTTGCAAACCGTCGCCGCCGTCGCGGTCTTTCGGGTCGTTGCCGCAACCCCGCTGGAATTCGACCTGCCAAGTGTTGCTGGACTTGCCGTCGCGTTGTTGGCAGCTCTGTTTGTCGGGCATGGCGCGGTGGCGGCGGCTATCCGCGCAACTGGCGGCCGCGAGACCCTGAAGGAGGGTCTGCGAGTGCTGGCGGTCTCTTCAGCAGGGACCGTCGCTGCCTCGTTGCTCGGCGTGGTGGGCGCCGTGATTCTCGTCGCAGCGCCCGAGATTTGGTGGGTTGGCTTCATACCCGCCGTGCTCGTCGTCGTCGCCTATCGCGCCTATGTTTCCCAGGCCCGCGATCGGCAGAGAATCGGCGCGCTCTACGAATCCGCCACCAACCTCCAACTGCACCCCGAGCTCGACAAGGCGGTCGCAGCCGCCGCCGGCCAGGTACTCGACTTGGTGAAGGCCGAGCGAGCCGCTGTCATCCTGTTCTCGACCCTCCAGGACTCCCGAACCTATGTGACCTTCGTCGACAGCGACGGCGGGGGCGAAACCATGACTCCCCACCGGATCAGTTGGGAGTCGGACCTAAGGGAACTGGCGGCCTCCGGCCGCCGCCTACTCGCGCCTGACGAGCTGCCGACGCTCGGAATGATCCTTGATGGCTACAAGATGAAACAGGCGGTGGTCGAGGTCTTGAAGGTGGGACGAGAACCGGCGGGCCTTCTCGCCGGCGTCAACCGGCTGGGCGACGTATCGATTTTCACTGATGATGACCTCCATCTGCTCGCCACGCTTGGTTCACAACTTTCGACGACCCTGGAGAACGCCCGGCTGAGCGAAACCCTCGTCGAGGTCCGTTCGCTCAAAGACCAGCTCGAAGCACTGGTCGAGGCCAAAGGCAGGCTGGTGGCATCCGTTTCTCATGAGCTTCGCAACCCGTTGACCGGAGTGGTGGGCCTCGCGGCTGTCATTCGCGAGATCGCCGCCGACCGACTCGACGAGGACACCCTGGAGATGCTCGATCTCATCCTCGAACAAGGCAACGAGCTCTCCAACATTCTTGAGGATCTGCTTTCGCACGCTAAGGCCGAGGCGGGCACCCTCAGCATCCGCCCTGAGCAGTTCGATCTCTGCGACGAGGTCGCCTACGTAGCGTCGACACAAAATTTCAACGTGCCTTCCGACCTCATGACTGCCTGGGCCTTTGCCGACCGTCTCCGGGTACGCCAAGTGCTTCGCAACCTCGCCACGAACGCCCGACGCTACGGCGGACCAAACGTCCGGGTCGAGATATCGAAACAAGTCGCGACGGTGACCGCCTCGGTGATCGACGACGGCCCCGGGGTGCCGGCGAGCGCCGAGTCGGCCATCTTCGAGGCCTACCGATCCGCCCACGATCAAAACGAGCACACAGGTTCGGTAGGCCTTGGCCTTTCCCTCTCTCGTTCGATGGCCCAGATGATGGGAGGCGATGTGGTCTACCGCAGGATCCAAGGCGAAACCTGGTTCAGTCTCACCTTGCCGGTGGTCGCCGTTCCTATCGAGGCCTAAGCGCGCTCTTTGCAAATTCGGCAAGCGGTCAATTTCGGGAGGGGCGCTCGTTCATGCCAAGATATGACCTCGATGGCAAACGGGTCCAAGACTTTTCAATGCACATGTTGTCGACGCTCTCGGGTGGCCCATCCGAGCGTTGGCTGCTGAGCAGTCCCCGCTCCCCGCACCGCCCTACTCGAGAGCTCTGACCCGGGCGCGGTGCCGATTTCTGTTTGAACCTCTCTGAAAGGAATGCCATGCCATACCGATTCGAAACGTTGCAAGTGCATGCCGGGCAAACCCCCGCCCCAGGCACCAATGCCCGGGCAGTCCCGATCTATCAGACGACGAGCTACACCTTCAACGATGCCGACCACGCTGCCCGCCTGTTCGGGCTGCAGGAGTTCGGAAACATCTACACCCGGATCATGAATCCGACGACGGATGTCTTCGAGCAGCGGATCGCCGCCCTCGAAGGCGGAGTGGCGGCAGTGGCCACCGCCTCCGGTCAGGCTGCCCAGCTTCTCACCTTCACGACCCTGCTCGAGGCCGGCGACCATTTCGTGTCGACGTCCTACCTCTACGGAGGCACTTACAACCAGTTCAAAGTCGCGTTCCCCCGGCTGGGCTTTCACGTCTCGTTTGTCGACGGCGACGACCCCGCCGACTTTGAGAAGGCGATCACCGACAAGACCAAGGCGCTCTTTGTCGAGACGATCGGCAACCCGAAATACAACATTCCCGACTTCGAAGCGCTGGCCGATATCGCCCATAAGCACGGCATCCCGCTCGTGGTGGACAACACCTTCGGAGCCGCTGGCTACTGGTGCCGGCCGTTCGACTTTGGGGCGGACATCATTGTGGCTTCTGCCACGAAATGGATCGGCGGTCATGGGAACTCAATCGGAGGAGTGATCGTCGATTCGGGAAACTTCGATTGGCGCGACGGCAAATTCCCGATCTTCACCAGTCCCGCACCGGGATATCACGGTTTGGTCTTCACCGACGTTTTCAACGCCGAGTCCCAGTTCGGGAACATCGCCTTCGCTATTCGGGCTCGGGTCGAAGGTTTGCGAGACTTGGGAGCGGCTCTGTCCCCGTTCAACAGCTTCCTCTTCCTGCAGGGATTGGAAACGTTGTCTTTGCGGATCGAGCGCCACGGCGCGAACGCGCTGGCTCTCGCCAGGTGGCTCGAGCAGCATGATCAGGTGACCTGGGTGAGCTATCCCGGCCTGGAGTCGCATCCCTATCACGCCGCTGCCAAGCGCTACCTGCGCAACGGCTTCGGCGGGGTGCTCTCCTTCGGGATCGCCGGAGGCTATGAGGCGGGCAAGCGATTCATCGATCATACGAAGCTCCTCAGCCACCTCGCCAACGTTGGCGATGCGAAGTCGCTCGTTATCCATCCGGCGTCGACGACTCATCAACAGCTCGACGAAGGCGAACAGTTGACAACCGGCGTCACTCCCGACCTGGTCAGGATCTCGGCAGGGATCGAGCACATCGAAGACATCAAAGAAGACCTCGACCAAGCCCTCGCGGCCGTCGCTTGAACCCAGATCAGTACCCAGGGTCGGGAGGCCGAACGAAGACTGAGTTCTTCGAGCTGCCCACAGCGTTCAAATTGCGCAGCGGCGACCTCCTTCCCCGGGTACGCCTCGCCTACGAGCTCTATGGCGAGATCAACTCGGCGGCCGACAACCTCGTCCTTGTCTTTCATGCGCTGACCGGGAGCCAGCACGCCGCCGGGTTCACCGAATCGGTCGAGGGAGTGGAGCGCTGGTCCGACGAGAACCAGATCGGATGGTGGGAGGGCTTCGTCGGTCCAGGAATGGCCGTTGACACCGATCGCTACGCCGTCCTCTGCGTCAACTACCTCGGTGGGTGTTACGGCTCGACTGGGCCGACCTCAACCAACGAGGAAACCGGAGTTCGCTATGGGCCGGACTTTCCTCCCATCGCGCTGGCCGACATCGTTGACAGCCAACTGCTGCTGCTCGACCACCTGGGGGTGAGCAAGGTAAAAGCAGTCGCCGGGGCCTCGGTTGGTGCTCTCCTGAGCCTGTCGATGGCTGCGCGCTATCCGCACCGGGTCGACACTGTCATCTCTCTGGCTGGCGGCCTGGCCGCCACAACCCTTCATCGCATGCTCAACTTCGAACAGAAGCTGGCGATCTTCAACGATCCGCTATTCCGGGATGGCGATTACTCCGAGAGCGAATTCCCCGCCGCCGGATTGGCCTTGGCGCGCATCATCAGCCACAAGGCCTTCGTCTCTCTCGAAGCGATCCGAACCCGGGCTCGGGCAGAGGTGATCGACCACCCTTACGTCAGCCATCCGGTCGAGTCGTACTTCTGGCACCAAGGAGAAAAGTTGGTGGTTCGTTTCGATCCCAACAGCTATCTGCGGATCATTGACTCGTGGTCGAACTATGACCTGCTGAGCGATGCCGGAGCGGCAACCTACCAAGAGGCCTTGCGTCCTTGCCGGCAGCAGAACTGGCATGTCTTCACGATCGACACCGACGCCTGCTTCTACCCCGATGAACAACGGCAATTGGTCGACCAGTTGATCGAGGCGCAGGTGCCGGTCGATTGGCACCAGGTCCACTCGGCGAAAGGACACGACGCTTTCCTGACCGAACCGCAACTCTTCGAGGCCGCGATCAAGGCTGCGCTGAGCTAGCGGGCGCCGCCGAGGTCATCCCTTGGAAGCGTGGAACGAGGGGATACCGGTTATGGCCTGACCGAGGATCAAAGTGTGGATCTCGTTGGTCCCTTCGTAGGTATAAACCGTCTCCAGGTTCGTCATGTGACGGATTACCGGATATTCGAGTGTGATCCCGTTGGCGCCGAGGATAGATCGCGCGGTTCGCGCCACGTCGAGGGCGTTGCGGACGTTGTCGAGTTTTCCAAAGCTCACTTGTTCGGGGCTCAACCGGTGCTCATCTTTGAGCCGGCCGAGGTGCAGGGCTAACAGAGTCCCGCGATTTACCGCCACCATCATGTCGACGAGCTTTTGTTGAGTGAGTTGGAAACCAGCGATCGGTGAGTTGAACTGCTGACGCGACTTGGCGTATTCGAGGGCCGACTCGTAGCAGGCGCGGGCGGCGCCCATAGCGCCCCAAAGGATCCCGTACCGGGCCTCGCTCAAACACGAGAGCGGTCCGCGCATCGAAGATACGCCAGGCAACACGAAGTCGTCGGGGAGCCGCACGTCTTCGAGGACGAGCTCCGAGGTGATCGAGGCGCGCAGCGAAGCCTTGCGATGAATCTCGTTGGCCTTGAAGCCCGGACTGTCGGTGGGGACGATGAAACCGCGGACGCCGCCGTCGGTGCGAGCCCAGATGACGGCGATGTCGGCGACGTTGCCGTTGGTGATCCACATCTTCGTGCCGTTGAGAACCCAGTCGGATCCGTCGCGTCGAGCGTTGGTCCGCATCGAGGCGGGATCTGAGCCCGAGTCGGGCTCGGTCAACCCAAAGCACCCGATGATCTCGCCTGCCGCCATTTGGGGAAGCCAATGCTCCTTCTGTTCCTCGGAGCCGAACTTCCAGATCGGGAACATGGCCAGCGAGCCTTGCACCGAGACGAAGCTTCTTGTCCCCGAGTCCCCGGCTTCGAGCTCGAGACAGGCCAACCCATAGGCGACGGCGCTGGTCCCGGCGCATCCATAGCCTTCGAGGTGCATGCCGAGAAGGCCCATCGCTCCCATCTCCTTCGAGAGTTCGTGAGGGAACGTCCCTTGCTCCCACCACTCGGCCACGTCGGGAAGAATCCGATCCTCGGTGAACTTGCGCACCGTTTCCCGGAGCAGCTTCTCCTCGTCGGAAAGCAACGAGTCAATATCGAGGAAGTCGGTAGCTGAGGGCATTGGTCACGAGGTTAGGGGGATCAGCAAAGGTTGGTTCCAGCCCTTTCGCACAAATTTGGGCGAGAGAGCTAGTTCGAGAAGGACACCGCAAACGCCGAGGCCCAGCGGTTCATGAGCTCGCCGTAGTAGCGGCCGGCTTCGTCGAGGTTGCCCTCGGAGAGGGCGTTGATCGAAGCCCAAACGTCGGCGACCGATTCATCGATTACGAGGACGGACGGGTCGAACATCTCGGCGACTCCGGCATAGTCGAGCTCGATCATTGCCTCGGCGGGGAACTCCGCCAACCACAGACCCAAGTTGTTGACCTCCGCCACCAGGTTATCCGGCAGGCCGGCGGCGATCATCACCTCGGCGGCGCGATTGACCCGCTCGAGCCCTTTGGCCAGGTTGGTTCGATACTGGATGAGTGCGAACCGTCCGTTGTCGGTATAGATGCGTTCGTTGGGGGCGAAGAGCACCAGCCAGCGGATGGGGACATGCCAGGCAGACGTGAGAATGTGCGAGCGAATGTCGGGCTCGCTCGCCCGCAGTCGTCGTAGCTCTCGCTCGGCTTGCCGAGCGACATCTTCGGGAATGATCACGGCTTTGCCGAACACTTCCAGATGATGGGACAGAGCCAGCACTCCTTCCAGCATGCGCAGGTGCGGCCGCCGCGGGCACACGTAGCGTCCGCCTTTCCAGTCGGTGATCCAGGCGTCCTCGATCATCGACTCGCCAATAAAGCCGTACGGCTCCCAGCGACGGGGTCGACGCGGCGAAGTAACTGAGTGAGGTTCCCACGCCCTGATCCGATCCTCAGGCAAATAGACGCGCAGAAAGGACGATTTGATCATCGGCAATTCATCCTAAGGGCAGGTGCTGAACACCCGAGGGGCCGTTAGACTCGCCCTCGAAAGGAGTAGTGCGGCTTCGCTGGAAACCACGCTTTTGGTGATCTTCTTTCTTTATAGGTCGAGGGGGGCCCTTCAGTGATGGAGTGGATGCGACGCGACCTCCATCATCGGGACCTCGGATTGAGCGACGACGACCTGCGCGAGATGTATCGCCTCATGCTTCTCGCCCGACGCGTCGATGACCGGATGTTTGCCCTTAATCGCCAAGGTCGAGCGCCGTTCGTAGTGGGTTCGTCGGGGCACGAAGCGATCCAGGTGGCTTCGGCGATGGCCCTCGATAACGACAAGGATTGGGTGCTTCCCTACTACCGGGATATGGGAGTGGCGCTTGCCTGGGGTCTATCGCTTCTCGACATCTTCCGCGCGGTCTTTGCCCGAGGCGACGATTCCTTTTCCGGAGGCCGCCAACTTCCGAATCACTGGTCGAGCCGCCCCAAGCGCGTGTTCACCCAGTCATCCTGCATCGGGACGCAATACCCCCATGCCGTCGGGATCGCCAAAGCCCTCCAGATCAAAGGCGACAACGCGGTAGTTGCGGTCTATGGCGGGGAGGGCTCCACCTCAGAGGGCGATTGGCACGAGGCGGTCAACTTCGCTGGCATTCATCGGCTGCCGGTGCTCTTCATCACCGAGAACAATCGATATGCAATTTCGGTCCCGAGCAACGACGGGGTAGCCGGATCAATTCACGGCCGCGCGATTGGCTATGGGATGAAGGGCTATCTGATCGATGGGAACGATCCTCTGGTCGTTTTTCGAACCGTGCGCGAGGCTGCCGAGCGAGCCCGAAATGGCGAAGGCCCGAGTTTGATCGAGGCCGAGACGTATCGCTACTACGCCCACACCTCAGATGACGACGATCGGCTCTATCGGACGCGGGAAGAGGTCGAGGAATGGCGACGGCACGACCCGGTGGTAACGCTGAAGCAGTATCTGATCGAAGAACGGCTTCTTTCCGAATCGGACGAGGAATCGATCGCCAACGAAGTTTTGGCCGAAGTCGCGGCGGCGGTCGAGGAAGCCGAGGCAGGACCGCGGCCTGACGATCCCTACAGCCATGTGTATGCCCGAGTGATCGAGCTTGCGCCCGCGGCCCTCTATCCCGAACCGGCAGTGGTCGGACCCGAGGTCAATCTGATCACCGGGATCAACCGCGCGATTAGCGATGTCATGGCTGCACATCCGGAAACCGTCCTCTTCGGCGAGGATGTGAGCGGCGCCAAGGGCGGTGTGTTCAAAGCCACCCAGGGCATCTCCGATCGCTTTGGAGAGGCTCGGTGTTTCAACACCCCCATCTCTGAGTCGTTGATCGTTGGGCTCGCTGTCGGCATGGGCGCCACCGAGGTTCGTCCATTGGCCGAGATTCAGTTCGCCGACTACATCCATCCTGCCTTCGATCAAATCGTCTCCGAGGCATCCCGGATCTCCTATCGGTCGAACGGTACGTGGTCGTGTCCGATCGTCATCAGGGTCCCGTTCGGCGCGGGGATCCATGGCGCGCTCTACCACTCGCAGTCGATCGAGACTTATTACTCGCATGTCCCTGGTCTCAAGGTCTTGGTGCCGTCGAATCCCGCCGACTTCAAAGGGCTTTTGGCCTCCGCGGTTGATGATCCGGACCCGGTCCTCATCCTCGAACCCAAGAAGCTGTATCGGCTTGGCAAGGGTCCCTACCCGGAGGGCGACTACAAGGTTCCCATCGGCCGCGCCGCGATTCGCCGCAATGGAAGCGACATCACCATCCTCACCTATGGGGCGATGGTCCATTTCACGATGGAAGCGCTGGGCCCCCTCACCGAGCTCGAAGTTTCTGTTGAATTGATCGACCTCCGCAGCTTGCGGCCGCTCGATTGGCCAACGATCGAGGCGTCTGTGCGCAAGACCGGTCGGGTGCTAATCGTCCACGAGGCCAACGAGTTTCTCGGTTTCGGAGCGGAGCTTGCGGCCCAGATCGCCGATAAGGCCTTTGAATGGCTCGATGCGCCGATTCGTCGATACGCCCTCGGCGACCTGCCGGCGATGCCCTACGCACAGGAATTGGAAGACATGGTTTATCCGAACCCCGAGGGGATCATCCGCCACGCCTTGGAGCTGGCCAAGTACTGACGGCGAGAACGTCGCATGCCCAAAGACAACTTGCCCGTGAATAAGCCAAGAGGTATTGAACTGCTCGAACCCGAGATGCGCCCGGAGCAGAGCGACCTTCGAGCTGGTGCGGGCCGACACGTCATCACGATCGTTGGTCTTGCCGTGGTCGTCGGGCTCGGGCTCATGCTCCTCCCCGACCCGGCTCCTCTCGACACCGACCTCGAAGGCGCCTTGCCCGCCCCGGTGGTCGCCACCACCTTCCCCCAGCCCGAGCCGGTGGCAATCGGGCTGATCGGGCTCGATTCTTTTCCGTTGCAATTTGAGCCCAGCCTCGAGGGCTACGTGCGCCTAGCGGGTCCCGCTTTTGGCAACGGATCGTATTGGATGATCGGTACCGGGGAACAGCCCACCCTCCTCACTTCCTCCGATGGCGTCACGTGGAGCAAAGCGGGACCATTTCCGGCCGACGACGAGCGTCTAGTCGCCATACATCGGCTCATCGGCCACCAAGGAGTTCTCATCGCCGTCGGCACCGAGGGAAGTCGAAGTCTTGATGAAGATCCCCTTCAACGCCTCCAAGTTTGGCGATCGGCCGACGGCGTCACCTGGATTCCGGAAGAGGTCGCCAGCGGATCAACCTTCCTAGATTCGAACATGACAGTCGACGGTCAGCAGATTGTCGTCACCGCCTCGGATGCGATCGGCCATGACCACCTCTACCGCTCGTCGTTCTTCGGCCTCTGGCAAGAGATCGCCATCACCTTTTCGACCGCGAACGGGATCATTCGCGCTCCTGATGGCGGCTTCCTGCTCAGCACGGGCGAGGGCTCGATCCTCACCTCGGCGAATGGAGTGAACTGGAGTCCCAACACCTCCTTTGACAACGGCATGTACTCGCAATGGAACGACCAAGTCGTTGGCACCGACAACGAGAGCGGGCAATTGACGATGCGGGTAATCGGCGAAGAAGGCGCCTCAGTGACCGAGCTCCCCGACTCTCTCGAAGGCTGCCAGGTGCGGGGCGGGCCCGCCGGGCTGCTAGCACTCTGCCCAAGTGCGAGCGGCTCGGCTTTCAACCTGTATCTCAGTGGGGACGGGTTGCTTTGGCAGCGGTCGCAATCAGCCATCCTCACAGATGAGCTCATCTACTTGGGCTATACCAACGCGGGCTTTCTCATCGCCACCGAGGGCCTCGAGGGAACCTTGCTCGTGGCGAGAGCGGCGCTGCCCTAATAACCGGGCGGCCGGCGGTCGAACCAGGGCCGTGCTCGCTCCAATTGGCCGGCAACCTGAAACAGCAATCGGTCGGCCCCGTAGGGAGCCACGAATTGCACCCCGACCGGAAGGCCGTCGGCCGAGGTGTGGAGCGGCACCGACATCGCCGGCTGGCCGGTCATATTGAAGAGCGGAGTGTTGGGAATCGTTTCAGTCACCGTCTTGCTCAGGTGGCGATAGAGAGCCAACAGGGCCGGGCCGACCGGTGTACGTCGCAAAGTCTCCATCATCCGCCGCTCGGTCGTGCTCGGAGCGAGGTCTCCGTGACGCCAGGGCACGCGGGCAAGCGTTGAGGTGACCAGCAGATCGAACTGCTGGTGGAAACGGCCCATGTCGCGACCCGCCATGCGCACCTGGGTCAGGGCCGCGGCCAGGTTCTCGGCGCTGAGGTGACGACCCACCGCCCCCAGAATCCAGGTGAGCAGCTCGTAGTCCTTGGGGTCGGGCTTCGACTTGCCGCTCATTCGAGTCGTCTCGGTGATCCCTTGAGCGGTGGAAGCCGCCACCAGGGTCAAGAATGCTTCCATCCACGCAGCTCGCTGCACCGGTATTTCGACATAGGAAACCCGATGACCCAGCGACTCGAGAAGGCGGCCGGTTTCGTGGACAGCGATCCGGCATTCCTCCTCCATCGTTTCGCCCAAAAGCGGATCGGTCGACAAAGCCACCCATAGCGATGGAGGGTCGACGTCGACCTGCGCCCGGAACGTTCCCTCATGAACCGGAGCGGTGTAGGGATCGCCCGGTTCGAAGCCGGCGATGGCATCGAGGATTCCGGCGGAGTCTCTTACCGAGCGGGTCAGGGCGTGCCCGCTGCTGAGACCGAACCAACTTTCCCCGAGGATGGGCCCGGTCGGCACTCGTCCCCGGCTGGGCTTCAACCCGAAGAGCCCGTTGACCGACGCCGGGATTCGAATCGAGCCTCCCCCATCCGAGGCGTGGGCAACGGGCACCATTCCTGCTGCCACCGCCGCACCGGCGCCACCCGATGAGCCTCCCGCTGTGCGCCCCCGGTTCCAGGGGTTGGCCGTGACCCCATAGAGGTCGGGCTCGGTCACCGGGGCAAGGCCGAATTCGGGGGCGGCCGTTCTCCCCAGGACTACAAGGCCCGCCGCCTCGAACCGATCGACAATCGTCGCGTTCCAGTCGGGGATAAAACCCGACATCGAGCGCGACCCCATGGTGAGCGGGGCCTGAGCGTATTCCGCGCCGAGGTCCTTGAGCAAGAACGGCACCCCGCCGAACGGTCCGTCATTGGGCCCGTGCTCGACTCGGGCCAGGGCACGGTCGAAAAGCTTGATCACCACCGCATTGAGAAGCGGGTTATGAGCTTCGATTCTGGAGATGGCCTCATCGACCACCTCGCGCGCTCCCACTTCCCCGCGTCGGATCAAGTCGGCGAGACCGGTGGCGTCGTAGTTGGTGTACTCGGCAAACCCCATCGGAATCAGCCTATTCACTTGGCCTTCTGTGTCGATTTTTCCCTGCTCGCAGCACTGCAAGCCCGCGCAGTGACCTCGTTACCCTGTCGGTGTGAGAAGGCGGCTGACGCTCGGAATCCTCGTATTGCTCCTGGCGTGCAACCAGGCAAGCGTCTCCGAGCAGGCCGTCACCGACCTAGCCGACACCGCTCAACTAGCCGAGATCTTCAACTCCGCCGAGCCTGATACCACGCAGTTAATTCTGCTCCTGTCCCCTACTTGAGGGGTTTGTCAAGCAGGCGCCCGTGCGGTGCAAGAAGACATCCTCAACGAGAATCCGACGGCCACCATCGCCGTCCATGTCATTTGGTTCTCGGTCCTGGGCGGGGACCAACGCTCCGAGATCAGGACCGAACTGGTCGACGACCATCGAGCGATGCACTACTGGGATGACGATCGTGAGATCAGTGCCTTCTTTGGCGACCATGCCGAGGAGCTCGGCCTTCCCTCATCGGGCCAGCTCTGGGACGCGTTTTTGCTTTTCGCGCCCGGGGCGACCTGGGAGGACACCCCGAATCCCCTAGTGGCATGGGGGGCCCCAGTGGTCAACGAAAAAGAGCGGCTCCTGACAGAGTTGAGCGGTCTGCTTGCGAGCGCTCCCTAGTCGCGTCGGCAGGTCTGGGCTTACCATCTCCGATTCGTCATGCGATCACTCCAGAGCCAACTATCTGACCGGGTCGGGGCGGCGTTTGCCGCCGAGGGGCTCGATCCCGGCCTCGGCCAGGTCCTCGTCTCTTCCCGCCCCGAGCTCGCCCAGTTCCAATGCAACGGCGCCATGGCCGCAGCTCGGCAGGCTGGGCGTCCGCCCCGCGAGCTCGCCGAGGCCGTCGCCGAGAAGCTTCGCGCCGACCCGGGGCCGCTCGAACGGATCGAAGTGGCCGGCCCGGGATTTCTCAACCTGCGCATCGATGACCGGTTCCTCGCCGAGTTAATCCACGAGAGTGCCGCCGACCCCCGGCTCGGGGTGGAAGCCGCTTCACCCTCGCTGACGGTGCTGGTCGACTATGCCGGCCCCAACGTTGCTAAGGCCATGCATGTCGGTCACCTGCGCGCCACGATCATCGGCGACTCCCTCGCTCGCCTCTTCCGCTTCCTCGGCCACAAAGTGATTCGTGACCCCCACTTCGGCGACTGGGGATTGCAGATGGGCCAGGTGATCGCCGCCATCGAAGAGCAGCGGCCGGACCTCCCCTTTTTCGACCCCGAGAGCGACGGTCCATATCCCGATACCTCCCCGGTCACTCTCGATGATCTCCAGGAGATCTATCCCCGTTCTTCGGCAAGGACCGAGTCCGACCCCGAGTGGGGTGAACGGGTCCGCCAGGTCACGGTCGATCTCCAGCAGGGCCGGCCGGGCTATCTCGCCCTGTGGCGGCACATGAAACGTGTCTCCGAAGAGTCCCAGCGCCAGGACTTCTCCGCCCTGGGCGTTGAATTCGATCTTTGGTTCGGCGAATCGGACGTAGCCGAGTTGGTGTCACCGCTGATCACCGACCTCCGAGAGCGGGGTCTGGCCGAGGAGAGCCGCGGGGCATTGGTGATGCGAGTCGAGCTCCCTGATGACAAGCGCGACCTCCCCCCCCTGATCCTGGAAACATCTCGGGGGGCGGTCCTTTATGGCACCACCGATCTGGCGACGATCCTTCATCGGGTGCGCGACCTCGGAGTCGATCTTGCTCTCTATGTAGTCGACGCTCGGCAGTCAGACCATTTCGAGCTGCTCTTTCGCGCCGCCCGCAGGTCTGGTTACGCGCCCGATGACGTCGGGCTCGAGCACATCCGCTTCGGAACGATGAACGGGCCTGATGGCCGGCCTTTCAAGACTCGCGCCGGTGGGGTGGTGTCGCTTGCCGATCTCATCGCGTTGATGACGGCGGCGGCCCGTCGCCGGCTTGACGAAGCCGACCTTGCCCGCTCCTATCCGCAAGCAGAACGAGAGGCCATCGCCCGTCAAGTCGGAGTGGCGGCTTTGAAGTTCGGCGACCTGATCAACAACCGCGTATCCGATTACAGCTTTGACCTCGAGCGGTTTTCGTCGTTCGAGGGCAAAACCGGCCCCTATCTCCAATACAGCGCCGTACGGATCCGTTCGATCCAGCGACGGGCAGCCGGTCTTGGGATGGACCCTGGACTGGTGCTGCCTCCTACAGCCGAACCCGAGCGGAATCTGATGCTCACACTGCTCCAACTGCCCGAGGTTCTGGAGCGGGCCGGGGTATTGCGAGCACCCAACCACATTGCCGAGTACGCCTTTGAATTGGCCGCGGCTTGGAATCGCTTCTACGACGCGTGCCACATCATCGACGAAAGGAACGCTGAGCGCCGAGGGGCGTGGCTGGCTCTCGCCGATCTCACGCTTCGCACTCTCACCACTGTCCTCGATCTGCTCGGGATCGAGGTGCCGGAGCGGATGTGATCGAAATCCGCCGGGGCCGTCTCGACGATCACGAAGCGATAGCGGCAATTGCCACCGACACATTCGAGTGGGGGGATTACGTCGCTTCTGTCTATCCGGAATGGCTCGAGGAAGCCGACGGCGAGGCGCTCGTCGCGGTCGACGCGAACGACCAGGCAATCGCCGTTGTGCACGTGCGCCTCTTGGCGCCGCAAGAAGGTTGGATCTCAGGGGCGAGGGTGGCGGGTGATCACCGCCGCCAAGGGGTCGGCTCCTTGCTCAACCAGGCGGCACAAAGCTGGTTGCAGGACCGGGGAGCGGTGGTCGCCCGTTTGACCACCGAGGAAGACAACAAAGCGGCGCGGTCTCAGGTGGAGAAGCTCGGCTATCGCCCCGTGGCCAATTTCATCCACGGCCACCGGTCATTCCCGCCCCTCGGAGTCACGAACGGACGACCGCGGCCGGCGCTCGCGGAGCGTGCGAACGGACGACCGCGGCCGGCGCTAGCGGAGCGTTTTGATCTCGCCCCAGCCGCGGAAGCGGAGCCGGCGTTCGTGGTCTTTTCGAGCGGCGGGCTGGCCCGCTCGGCCCACGGTCTCTTTGCCTCCGACGGCTGGAACTTTCGTCGCCTGCATCACGCCGACCTGGTCAGTGCCGCGCGGCGACGCCAGCTTTGGACCTGCCCCTCGGGTTGGGTGGCAATTCGCCCGTCCGAGGAGAGGATGTGGGTGAGCCTCTTGGTCACTAGCGCCGAAGATTCCCGAGGAGCGATTCGAGCCTTGGTTGATCTCGGCGAGGAACAGGGTGTGGAGTCGATGGAGCTGATCGTGCCTCGAATCGGGTGGCTAGAAGAAGCCTTAGCAAGCGAGTGGGTTGTCCTTGCCTACCCCAACGTGGTCTACGAGCGACCGCTCCCTTAGCTTAGAAGGATCAACGCCATGAGCCACACAACGAACATGGCGGGCAGCTCCACCTCGATCCCCTCGTCGCCGAGCAAGGTCGGATGCCGCAGGATCCAGGCCAGGGGAACCCCGATGAGAGGCACGGGCCAAAGCCCGCCGACTCCCGCCAAGCGCATCAGCTCGACTCCTTTCGCCAACGGAGCGGGAAAATCCTCCACCAGCGGACGGAGCACACCAGCTGCGTAGATCAGGCCAATCCCCACCACTACCGAGCTCAGCGCTCTCGTCACGGCTCGTTCCAGTTCGTTGTGGACGAATGCGCGATTGTTACGCCGGGCCGGTCCCTCAGAAGCGATTCCCATGAGAAAGGCGCCGGCCACTCCGAGGACCATCGCCGTCACCAGCCCGGTTCCCGTCGACAGGTCGGTCTCGCGATCCACCAAGCCGAAACCGGCGAGCACCAATGCGATCCCGAGCCCGCCAAGCGCGGCGCCCAGCGTGTAGAGCCCGAGATCGAGCATCGTGGCGAACGAGTTGGTGATGAGGCGGAGGTAGTAACGCCAATCCTCGCCTCGGGTGCGGCCAACCGCCGAATCAGTCATCACAGAAGGACATGATCGCTGCTGGAGCGTATCGACTCAAGATAAAGCTCGACGGGATGGGCGACGCGATAGCCCTTCGGCAGGTGTGAGCGCAGTTGCATCTCACAGCCCGGGTTAGCGCTGGCGATGAGTGTGGTCGTGGCTGCGCTCGCGGCCAAAGCAGCGATACGTTCGCCGAGTTGATGCGAAGCCTCCGGATGGGTGAGGCTGTAAATCCCGGCGGCACCGCAACAGATCCCGTCGGGGTCGGCATCGACCGTGGCCAGTCCCGCCGCCGCCAGTATCTCCCGCGGGGCAGAAGTGATGCGCTGGGCATGTCGCAAATGACAGGGATCGTGGACGACGACGGCTTCGCCGGTGACGGGTAGCCGCGGGAGGGCGCCTTCGGCAATGAGCCTCGCGATGAGCTCGGTGATGTCCAGGGTTTTGGCGGCGAGAGCGGCACCCTCACTATTGAGTTTGTCGTAACCCTTGAGGTGGGCGCTGCATCCCGCGGCCGTCGCCACAACCACGTCCGCGGAGGCGAAGGCGGCCACGTTGGCGGCGGCCAAGCGCCTTCCGGACTTGATGTTGCCATCATGGACTGCCAGCGCACCGCAGCAGGTCTGGCTCGCAGGGGTCACCACCTGATAGCCGGCGAGGTTCAGGAGCTCGATTGCCGCCTGATTCACATTCCCGAACCATTTGTCCATGACGCACCCGACCAGGAGCCCTACCCGCGGGCCGTTCACGATCCGGGCCCGACGGGGACGAGCCTCCAATCCTCGCAGCCCGCGTAATGAGCGCTGGGCGGGTCCCTCCCGCAGCAGCGATGGACCCAGCTTTTGCAAGAGCTTGATGAGGTCGGTCGCGATACCGACCATTCCTCGGTTGGGAATCACCCGACCAAGGACGAAGTGGCGAAGCCCGCGGCCGACGGTCGGGTGGGCAGCAGCCACCTCGGCGCGGGCGCCTTCCATCGCCCGGCCGAAGGGCACCATGCTCGGGCACACTGCTTCGCAGGCTCGGCAGTTGAGGCAGAAAGACATCGCCTCCTCGAATTCATCGTCAATGGCGATGACTCCGTCCGCCACCCCTCGCATTGCGGCGAGACGCCCCCGCGGGGACGCAGTTTCGAGGCCGGTTAGCCGGAAGGTCGGGCAGTGCGGGAGGCATAGTCCGCAAGCCACGCAGGCGTTGAGCTCGGCGGTCGTCGGGGCGAAGTCAGTGCGCCAGGCCTGCGCAGTCATCAGATTCGTCCGGGCAGCCGCCCCGGATTGATCACCCTTTGAGGATCGAAGGCGGCGATCAACTTGCGCTGCAGGTCGAGCGTTGGCGGCGGGGTTCCCCACGGGTCGAAGCCGTCGTCCGCAGCACGGGTGACGATGAGAGCGCCGCCGACTGCCTCGGCTTTTGAACGAAGCATCGCCATTCCGTCGCTTGAGGGAGCCGCGATGGTGATCTCGCCGATGCCTACCTGATGGATGAAGTCTGCATCGGCCGGCATGCCGGCAATGAGACCCGCCGCGGTTTGAGGAGGAACCCTGAGCGAAAAAGCCCAGGCGCGGTGGGGCACGGCTGGCCAGACGAGCTTTTTTTGGGTTTCGCCTCCGAGCCGCGTCACCTGATTACTAACTTCGGCCTCGGTGCCGCCCAGGTAGATCTTCGTCGTGGAGCGGTCACTCAACACCGCCAGCGGACGATGAACGTCGACCAGCCGGCCGGGCTCGATCGTCAATGTGGCGGTTGAGCGCGGGGTGGGCCACAACTTGAGACAGCACGAGACGATGACGCCGAGCGACCCGAAGGAGCCGACAACCACCCGCGGCAAGTCATAGCCGGTGACGTTTTTCACTACCCGGCCGCCGCCCTTCACGATCCGGCCGTCACCGGTCACGACCTGTACCTCGAGGATTCGGTCACGAGTCGGGCCATAGCGAGCGCGGCGGAAGCCGGAGACGCCTGCGGCCATCATGCCGCCCACTGTCCCCCCTCCTGGGTCCTCAGGGAGCACCGCGGTCTGGCCGCGGGTGGCGAGTAGTGCTTCGAGATCGGCGATTTTCACGCCACTCTCGACGACGACCGTGAGATCGTCAGGTTCCCAATCGATCACCTGGACGAGGCGATCGGTGCAGATCACCAGATCGGGATCGACGCGGTATCCGATTCCCTGGTGGGTGCCACCTCCCCAGATCAGCGTGTGGCGTTTCTTAGCGGTCGCGTCTGCCAGCGTTTCTGCCATCTCGTCGATGGAGCTGGGATGAAGTGTTTCGACTCCTTCGCCCAATAGCGCTCGACTCGCAACCTCGGTTCGGGCGGCGCGAATGCTCACACCCAGGCTCCGGGCGGGACTGATGCGCCGAGATCGAAGCAGCGAGCGCCGGTTGGCAGCACCTTTCCGGGGTTGAAGCGATTGTGCGGATCGAAAGTTTCCTTGATCCGCGCCTGCGCATCGAGGTCGGTGGCGCTGAACATCAACGGCATCAGATCGCGTTTCTCCCTGCCGATCCCGTGCTCGCCGCTCAGCACGCCACCCACTGCAACACAGGCTGCGACCAACTCGTCCGCGGCCTGTTGCACCTTCTCGGTCATCCCCGGAATTGAAGCGTCGAAAACCATCAATGGATGCAAGTTGCCGTCGCCGGCATGGAACACATTGAGCATTTGCAACTCGTGACGGGCCCCGATCTCGTAGACCTTGGCCATCGTCTCGACCAGACGAGTGCGGGGAACGACGGTGTCGTGGAGGTAGTAGTTGGGGGCTGCCTGCGCCACCGCTCCAAACGCGGCCTTGCGACCTTTCCAAAGCAGCGCTCGCTCGCTGTCATCGGCCGCCATCCGCACATCGCGGGCATGGTGAGCGTGAGCAACCTCGGCCATGACCTTGGCCTCGGCTTCCACCGCCGCCGTGTCGCCGACGACTTCGGCCAACAGGATCGCAGTGGCGTCGGTGGGGAGCCCGGCGTGGAGCCAGTTCTCGACTGCCCGAGTGATCGCTTGGTCCATCATCTCGAGCGCCGCCGGCACGATCCCGGCGGCGATGATTCCGGACACGGTGGCGGCCGCGTCGGCAATGGAATCGAAGGAGCAAAGCAGCGTGCGCACATCGGGAGGATTGGGAAGCAGCCTGACCAAGATCTTGGTGACGATGGCGAGCGTTCCCTCGGAGCCGACGAGGAGGCCGCGCAGATCGAGCCCAATCGGGTCGGGCGCCGCCGAACCAACCATGGCGACCGACCCGTCGGCAAGGACCACTTCGAGGGCGAGCACATGGTTGACGGTCGATCCCTCGGCAAGGCAATGCGGGCCTCCCGAGTTGTTGGCGACGTTGCCGCCGATGGTGCAGGCGGCCTGGGAGGACGGGTCGGGCGCGAAGTGGAGCGCGTAAGGCTCGGCGGCCTTCGACAAATCGAGGTTGATCACCCCTGGTCCGACCAAGGCGGTTCGGTTGTCGGGGTCGATCTCCTCGATCCGGTTCATCTTGGTCGTGACCAGCACGATGCCCCCCTCAGTGGCGACAGCGCCGGCAGCGAGCCCGGTGCCGGCGCCTCGAGCGACTACCGGCACTTCGTGGCGGTTCGCAATCTCAACGACTCGTACGACCTCCGCGGTCGTCTCGGGTAGTACGACTACCGTCGGTTGCCCTCGGTACACGCCCGCGTCTCGGCCGTACACGTGGAGCGCAAGCGGCGTCTGAAGCACGCGCTCGGCGTCGAGGGCGGCGACTAGTTCGTCATACATAGGTCGTTTTTATCACCAAATCGGCCCCTCCAAGGACCCGATCGGTCGCGAAAACGGTTTCGCCTGCATTGCACCATGGGCTTCAGTCACCTTCCGGGCCACCGTCCACGGCTGTGAGAAGATCTCGAAGTCCCAGACCTCGACTACGACAAAGCCCATCCGCTCGTGGCGTGCTCGCCGTTCGGCATCGGCGTTTCGATCGGTCAGTGACGTGTGATAGCGCTCGCTCATTGCCTCAACGATCAGCGGGCAGTCGTCGGCGAGAAAATCGACACGTCCGCTCCAGTTCTCATCGCCGACGTCGACCTGGCGTCGAAACCGGATGCCGTGCGGCAACATGATCTGATCGAACCTTGACTCGAGATTCGAGGCTGGCGGCGCCCATTCGCCTGGCCTTTGTTTCCGAATCTTTCGCATTAATACAGTGCCGTTGCGTCCCGACCTGCCAAGCCGAAGAATCAGCTCATCGAAGAGCCGCCCGTTGATCAGGCGCAATGACCAGGCCGAATCGACTGCGCGTGCCACTCGGTCGGGAGAAATGCTGCCAGCCATCTGGAAGAGCGCGAATCCGGGAGAGACGACGGGGACGAGCCGGTGAACCTTCTGGCACCAGTCCGGGATAACCGTGGAATGGTGAACCTTGATTCCATGGTCGGGCTGGCGCCAGTGATGTACTCGTTCAATCGACACGTGGATCTTTTCTAGGCGAAACCCGGCTAGACCCCACCAGTATCCGGCCGTCGTATGAGAGATGTGGGCACCTTCGCCGACCTCGAGCACTGCTGCCATCAGCTGTTGCGCAGGCGCAGAAACACTGCCCGCGAGTCTCAGCACCTGATCACTCAGTGGCTCTAGGGCGCCGGTGTCGACACGGTAGCGAATCGCCTTCTGGGTCACGCCCGCAGCGAGAAGCTGACGGCGACTCACCAACATCTCTTGGCGGCGAGCGAACTGGCGAATGACTTCGTCGCTCTGCATTTCCCGAGCGTGTCGCGCGACAAGTGCGATTGGAAGAGTGATGTTCTCGGTTGGATTTCGCGAGAATCGGCCGGCATGCTGGCCGATTCGGTTTTCGCTACCAAATCGGCCCCAGCAGGGGGCGATTTGGTGATAAAAACGTTGCTAGGTCCTCCCGTAGCCGCCGCCACCTGGGGTGCGGACGAGGAGGCGGGTGCCGGGCGACACGGTGAGGGTGGTCTTGGCCGGCAACCGTTCCGGGGAGGCGCCAGGTCGGAGGAGCCAGTCCTCTCCGCAAGCGCCGGGTCCGCCCCCGGACAGGCCCCAGGGCTGGTGACGACGGCGTTCTCCGATCAAGGAGAGCTCGCACTCCTCCAGGAACTCGATCTCGCGCTCGAGTCCTTCCCCGCCACGAAAGCGGCCCTCGCCGCCGGAGTCGCGCCGGAGCGTGTACCGAGTCACCCGAAACGGATAGTGCTGGTGTAGCGACTCGACGGGCGTGTTGGCGGTGTTGGTCATCCCGGTGTGGATCCCCGATTGTCCCGCTTTGGTGGGACGTCCACCTTGACCTCCGCCCAGCGTCTCGTAGTAAGCGAAGCGCTCGTTCCCGATCAAGACGTTGTTCATGGTGCCCTGGCTCGCCGCGGGGACCCGTTCCGGTGCCGCCCCCGCCAACGCGCCCAGCAGAACATCGGCGATCCGTTGGCTGGTCTCCACGTTTCCAGCCGCCACTGCCACTCCATCGATCGCGTTCACCAATGAACCCGGCGGCGCGACGAGACGCAGCGGCCGATAACAGCCTCCGTTGGCCGGGATCGTCGGGTCAGTCGCCACCCGCACGGCGTAGTAGAGACACGATCGAGTGACTGCCTCAACCGCGTTCAGGTTCCCCTTGATTTGGGAATCAGTGCCCGTGAAGTCGGCAACGAGCTCGCCGTCGCCCACCGTCACCGCCACGCGGATCGCGAGGTCGACTTCGCCCCATTCGATCCAATCCTCGAAGGCAAAGGTGCCTTCGTTCAGATTCGCCAGCGCGGATCGCATTCGCCGCTCGCCATAGTCGAGCAACGCCCTGGCCAAGTCGAGATATCCAGAAACGTCGTCGCCGGCCACCTCGGTGAGGCGCAGCGCCCCGAGCTCATTGGCCCCGAGTTGAGCCGCCAGATCTCCGGCTCTCTCGCGTGGAGTTCTGGTTGCCCGGAGGAACGGTTCATGGAACTCCTCGAGCCAGCTCCCATCTCGGACCGCGGCCATCGGGGAGACAACATGGCCTTCCTGCACGAGCCGGGTGGCGAAAGTCGGCATCGAGCCCGGTGCTTCGCCGCCGACGTCGGCGTGATGGGCCCGATTGGCAACCCAGCCGATGAGAACCGAGCGGACAAAAACCGGACGGACCAGCGTTAGGTCATTGAGATGAGTGCCACCTGCGAACGGATCGTTCACCGCATACTGCAGCCCGGGCACCGGGTTGAAGCGCTCGATGACCGCCGACACCGAGGCGGGCATCGAGCCAAGGTGTACCGGGATGTGCTCGGCTTGCGCGACCATCTCTCCGGCCGGATCGAAGATCGCGACCGAGCAGTCGGCCCGCTCTTTGATGTTCGGTGAGTGGGCGGTTCTTCGCAGCACATCCCCCATCTCGCTGGCCACCGCCGCTATGCGGTTACGAAAAACCTCAAGGGAGATTGGATCGATCACCAAGTGATCTCCATCGTGCCGTCAGCGAGGACGATCAGTCGCTCGCCTTCGTCTAGATAGATCGTCGCATTCGGGCCTTCGATGAGCCTTGGGCCCACGAGCTCTGATCCCGGATCGAGCGTTCCCCGGACTTGGCTCCAACTGAGCACTGCGGGCGCAGTGGCGGCCAACCGCACGGTCACGACTTCGATCTCCACCTCGCTTGTGACAAAGCCGTTCCGGGCCCGATGGGCGGTTTCAAAATCGACGCGCAAACGACCGCTGCCGCGGACATAATCCACGGGCGTCTCATGTGATTGCCCGCGGTAGCGAACATCGATGGAGACGTTCACCTCGTTGGCCTCCACCCCCAACACGGCGGCCATTTCTTCGCGCGCTCGATCTTCGAGGCGCGCAATGGTGTCATCGAGGACCTCGGTCTCGACGCCAATCACCGAGTGCGTGACGTCATGTCGCATAGGACTCAGGAGAAGGCCCAACGCCGAGAACACGCCCGGATGCGGTGGGACCAGGACGGCGGCCATGCCGAGCGCCCGGGCGACGGCCGTGGCGTGGAGCCCCCCCGCTCCCCCGAAGGCCAGAAGAGCCGCTTGGCGAGGATCGGCGCCCTCCTCAACCGACACCCGCCGGATCGCTCCTTCCATGTGCGCATTGACGATGTCGATCATTCCTCGCGCCACCGCTTCTGGCCTGATCCCCAGCTTGACGCCTAGCGCCGCCAATGCCCGGTGCGCCAGATCCGCATCGAGCTCAGTATCTCCCGCGAGCGACGAACCCAACCTGCCCAGCACGAGGTTGGCATCGGTGACGGTGGGCTCGGTGCCGCCCCGCCCATAGGCGGCCGGGCCCGGCCAGGCGCCTGCGCTCTGAGGACCGACCCGCAGCGCCCCCCCATCATCGATCCAGCCAATCGATCCTCCGCCGGCCCCAATAGTGTGAACGGCAACGCTCGGAAGGCGGCAAACGTAGCCACGAATCGATCGACCACCTCCAAGCTGAGGCTGACCGTTCTCGATCCGGCACACGTCGGTGGAGGTTCCGCCCATGTCAAAGGAGATGACTCGCGTCCAGCCATGCCTTGCCCCGCACGCGGCGGCAGCAACGACTCCGCCCGCGGGACCCGACAGCAAGATCGAGGCGGCGAGCTCGGCGGCGCCGGTGGTCGAGGTGAGACCGCCGGAAGAGCGCATGACCAGCGTCCTGCGCTCGAGACGATCCTCGAGGGATGCCAGATAGCTACTGACTACTGGGCGCAGATACGCGTTCAGCACTGTGGTAGCGATCCTCTCGTACTCCCGAAACTCGGGGTTGACGAACGAGGATCGGCTGACCGGAGTGGACGGGTTCCAGGCTTCGACGGCTTGGGCGACGGCAATCTCGGCGGAGCTGTCCTGATGGGAATCGAGCAGCCCGATCGCGACTGATTCGGGACGAGCTTCGTCGAGAAAGCGGTGCAGATCCGCAACCGAGTCCAAGCCATGCCGTCGGGATCGATCAACCAGGCTGGGGGGGCGATCGCGGTTGCTGTCATAGAGGGACGGCCGGTCCTGGCGACCGATCTCGAGCACATCCTCGAAGCCGCGGGTCGTGATGAGCGCGGTCCGCGCTCCCTTGCCTTCGAGGAGGGCATTGGTGGCGACTGTCGTCCCATGCAAGAGCAGCGTGCCGGGCAACCCGGCGATGCCGGCTGCCACTCCTTCGCTCTGCTCAGGTGAAGTCGGCACCTTCTTCACCCGGAGCGACTGGCCATCCCAGGCAACGACATCGGTAAAGGTTCCCCCGACGTCCACTCCCACCGCACCTGTGATAAAAAGTGGCGCGTGATCCAAGTCGAGTCAACCCCCAATCCCAACGCGGTCAAGTTCTCGGTCGGCCGGTCGGTAGGTGGACCTGCGACCTTCGTCGCCGGGCAAGCAACGGACAATGAGATGGCGAAGGAGTTGCTCGACCTGCCGGGGGTCACCAGCATTTTCCTGACAGCCGACTTCGTCACTGTCTCGAAGACGCCCGACTCCGATTGGGGAGAGATCGTGCCACGAGCCACTGACATACTGACCGAACATTTCGCTTGAGCATTCTGCCTGCCGAGCCGTCGCCCGGTTACTCGTCGGTCAGCAAGTACCTCCATTGGGGAATCTTTTTCTTGATGGCCGCCCAATTCTTCGTGGGCTACTCGATTGAGCGCCTCGATGACGATTCGGGGTTGTCGGAAGATCGCCTCTTCGCCGTCCACGTCTTTTTCGGGTTGCTGATCCTCCTGCTCTCGGTCTTCAGGATTTGGTGGCGGCGAGCGCGGCCGCTGCCGCCGTGGGCGCCGACACTGTCGAGTTTCGAGCGGCGCTACGCCCATCAAGTCGAGCGCGCCCTCTACGTGCTGATGGTGGGAATTCCCCTCACCGGCCTCGGCTACGCGTTCACCGACGAGAGACGCCTGCCGCTCATCGGCCGAGTTGACTTCTCGGAGCTATTCGAAGACGCCAAAGACTTTTTTGAGGTGGCCCACATCGGGAGTCACGTGCTCTTCTTCTTGTTCTTCCCTCTCCACGTTGGTCTGATCCTCAAGCATCAACTTGTGGACCGCGACCGTCTCCTCAGCCGGATGTTGTAACCACCGGGCTTCCGTCCGGAGAGAACCAAATCACCACAGGCCAGGTGCCTCCCAGCGAGTCTTTGACGCTGACGACCACCCGCCAGAGATCGCCCACTTGGCCCCCGCCGATCACCAAGCCCTCCTCAGAGGCGGCGGTAAGGATCGGTTCCGGCACCTCGTTGGTGACGAAGGCGTCTCCCGATTGCAGCCGTGGGGTCGGAATCTCCTCGGGGAGATCAACCACGACCCAACCGGCGGGGTCCCAACGCAGGGTCCATGCCAAACCGCGATCGGGAAGCCGCCCGTAGCCTTCCTCGCCAAGAGCACCGAGGATTCGCGCCAGGACCACGGCTCGATAGTTGGCACCCACCTCTGTGACTGAGATCGTTCGGGCGGACTCGACGAAGACCCGCTGTCCTGGAGCCGGCGTCGGCAGGGCTGTTCCGGGTGGGAAAAGGTCCGCCAACCCGGTTGCGTCCGATCCGTCCATCGTCAGATAGGCCTCCGTGATCCATTCGGCCCACGCGCCGGCTTCGTCGGTCGCGCCGGGGATCGCCATTAACGCCGCCTCGCTGAGAAGGGAGGTGGAGGTTGTCGCGCTGAGGGTGGTCGGGACCGTTGTCACCGTCAGCGTTGTGGTCGGTGCCATCGCCTCACCCCGAGAGATGAGGGTCGCCGTGAGGCCGGCCACGACTAACGCGGCCGCGGCGAGGTAGGCAATTGTCCGCGGAGGAACCGGACTCCGGCTGGGCTTCGCCCCGCTCAATTGCTCCCAAGGAATGCGTTCGAAGGTCTCGTGGTCCATCGGCCCAACGTACGGCAACTCGGCGACTCGATCAATCCCCTTGTCCAATCCAATCCGAGCCTTTGACTACCCTGCCTCGGGTCCATGACAACTAACTACGATCCCAAACCGGGCCGCTGGATGCTGCCGCTGGTAGTGCTCGCCATGGTTGCCTTCACCTATCTATTTGTCCGCGAGCTGCCCGCTGCGGCTGGTGGGGAAACTGACGGATCGACTACCACCACCGTGTTCGGAGTAACAACAACCACTGCCCTCGACGCGACGACATCAACCTTGCCAGTGGTAGTCGACCCAGAAACTCAGGCCTATCTCGACACCCTTGCCAGCTATCAGAACCGGATGACCGATTTTCAGACCCAGCTGGCGGCGGCCAACAGCGGCTGGGATGCCAATCCTCGAACTATCACCTTTGACCAGGCCGAAGCCGCCTTTATCGCCGTCGTGGAAGGGGTATCGGCGCTGGCAAGTGAGGCCGCCGAGCTGGTTCCGCCCGGGCCGCTCGCCGAGGGCCATACGGCGGTGGCCACCGCCGCGCAACAGGCCGCCGACGCCGCCATTGCAGCTCTGGACGGGTTGCGGGCCCCTTCGCCTGACACCGGCGAGGCTCGCCGAAATGCCGTCGCGGCGTTTGACACCGCGGTTGCCGCATTCGGACAAGCGATCGCTGACATCATCCCGGGAGGCTAAGACCGGGTGGCGATCGTGATCCGACCCGCCGATCCGGCGGAATATTCCGACTTCGCTCAGACGATGGGTCGGGTCTTCGCCTGGGACCCGGAACCGGCAGGCGTGGAACGGTTCCAAACCACCTGGGAACCCGAACGATCACACTGTGCTTACGACGACGGAAAGATGGTCGCCACGCTGGGAACGTTCAGCTTGACATTGACCGTTCCCGGCGGCTCGATCCCTGCCGCCGGAACTACCCAGGTTTCGGTCCTTCCCAGCCATCGCCGCCAAGGTTTGCTTCGCAAGTTGATGACCGCTCATCTCGGCGAGGTGGACGACCGGGGCGAACCGGTGGTAGCGCTGTGGGCGTCGGAGTCCTCGATCTATGGACGCTTCGGATTCGGGGCGGCCAGTGCGTCCGTCGAGCTGAAGGTTCCGACTCAGTACCGAGAATTCCATCGCCTCGCTCCCGAACCGAGTCCGGTCCAACTGATTTCACTTGAGGACGCAAAAGAGGTAGTGCCGCCGATTCATGCCCGGATCGCGGCCGCCTGGTCCGGCATGCCCGTACGACGGCCGAATTGGTGGAATGCTCGTTGGTTCTCGGATCTGGTTTCCGACCGTCGAGGCTCGTCTGCGTTACGGGCGGCCGTCTCCAAAGCCGGCGACGGATTCGTCTTCTATCGACAGAAGTCCCAATGGAGCGGGGGTAATCCGGGAGGCGAGCTGATCGTCACCGATCTCATGGCACAAAGCCCCGAGTCCTGGGCCGGGTTGTGGTCATTCGTGCTGAGTCACGACCTGGTAGGGAGCGTCGAAGCCGATCTGCGTCCCGCCGAGGATCCACTGCTCCAAATGCTGGCCGCACCTCGCCGGGCCGCCGCAGTTGCTTCCGATGGCATCTGGACTCGACTCAACGACACCGCCGGAGCGCTCGCCGCCCGCAAGTATGCCGTCGACGGGGAGCTGGTGATCGAAAGCCATGACCCTTTCGACGGATCGACCAAGACCGTCCACTTGGAAGGTGGACCCGAGGGGGCGACTTGCGTAGCCACCGACCGCGCCCCGGACCTGGTTCTTGACGCCGAAGACCTCGGCTCGGCCTATCTCGGCTGGTCGCGCTTTCGCAGCCTGGCGCGGACGGGAAGGGTCGGTGGTGACCAGGCCGCCCTCACCCTCGCCGACGCCATGTTCGGCTGGGACCCTCTCCCTTGGTGCCCAGAGGTCTTCTAAAAACGTCCCCCCGGAGGGGGGATGGAGGCGCTTTGCGCCGGAAGGGGGGCGTTTTCTTCAGCGCCTCCGTCTAGACGTCGTAGAAGAGGTAGAACTCGTATGGGTGGGGCCGGAGACGGATCGCATCTACCTCCCGGGTCGTTTTGTACTCGATCCACGTCGAGATCAGCCCTTCTGAGAACACCCCGCCGGCGAGCATGAACTCGTGGTCGGCTTCGAGGGCGGCAAGGGCTTCGTCGAGGCTGCCGGGCACCGATGGCAAGTTCTTCAACTCTTCGGGCGGCAGGTCGTAGATGTCTTTGTCGACGGGGTCCATCGGCTCGATCCGGTTCTGGATGCCGTCGAGTCCGGCCATCAGCATCGCCGAAAACGCCAAGTAGGGGTTGCAGCTCGGGTCCGGGCAGCGGAACTCAAGCCGCTTCGCCGCCGGCTTCTGGCTGTACTGCGGAATCCGAATGGCCGCCGAGCGGTTGCGCGACGAGTAGACCAGGTTGACCGGCGCTTCGTATCCAGGGACCAACCGCCGATAGGAGTTCGTGGTGGGCGCGGCAAAGGCGAGGATCGAGGGCGCGTGCTTGAGAAGGCCGCCGATGTACCACCGGGCCATGTCCGATAGCCCGGCGTACCCAGCTTCGTCGTAGAACAAGGGTTTGTCGCCATTCCACAACGACTGGTGGGTGTGCATCCCCGAGCCGTTGTCTTCGAAGATCGGCTTGGGCATGAAGGTCACCGACTTGCCGTGCTGCCACGCGACGCTCTTGCAGATGTATTTGTAAAGGGTCACCTTGTCAGCCATGCGCAGCAGGGTGTCGTATCGCATGTCGATCTCGGCTTGACCCGCCGTGCCGACTTCGTGATGTTGAACCTCGATCTCGATCCCAGCCGCCTCCAGGGCGGCGGTCATCTCCGATCGGAGGTCCTGGAAGTGATCGGTCGGCGGGACCGGGAAGTAGCCCTCCTTATAACGGGGCTTGTAACCGAGGTTGCCGCCGGGCTCTTCGCGGCCCGAGTTCCACGCCCCTTCCTCGGAGTCGACGAAGTAGTAGGCCGAGTGCTGGTTCTGCCCGAACCGAACAGAGTCGAAGATGTAGAACTCGGCCTCGGGGCCCCAATAGGACGTGTCAGCGAGGCCGGTCGACTGCAAATACGCCTCCGCCTTTTTGGCGACATAACGCGGGTCGCGGTCGTAGGGCTCCCCGGTCAGAGGGTCATGAACGAAGCAGTAGAGCAGCAATGTCTTCCGGCTTCGGAAGGGATCATCGACCGCCGAGGTCGGGTCCGGGATCAGCAACATGTCGGATTCTTGGATGGCCTGGAAGCCGCGGATCGACGAACCGTCGAAGCCAAAGCCGTCTTCGAAAGAATCGGCGGTCAACTGCTTGACCGGCACAGTGAAATGTTGCACTTGTCCGGGAAGGTCACAAAAGCGGAGGTCGATGAACTCGTAGTCTCCGTCCTTCGTCATCTTCAGGACGTCGGCTGGCGTTTGGGCCATGCGAAGCACTCCTTTTGTCGATGGAACCCTCAGATTTCAACCCATCGGGGTTTCTGAGTGGTTGCGCCATTGTTACGGATTTGTTACAGCCAAGCTGTCTACCGTTCGCGCAGATGCCAGCGACGATCGTCCTCGGGGCGCAATGGGGAGACGAGGGCAAGGGACGCGTCACCGATTTCTTCGCCGAGGATTCGGACTTCGTCGTCCGTTACCAGGGCGGCAACAACGCCGGGCACACGATCATCGTGGGCGACCAGAGGATCGCCCTCTCGCTGATCCCCTCCGGCGTCCTCTACCCCGACTGCACCCCGGTGATCGGCTCGGGTTGCGTGATCGATCCAAAAGTTCTGCTTGAGGAGATGGACATGCTCGCCGGGCGCGGGATCGATCCTTCTCGTTTGCGGATCTCCGCCAACGCCCATCTGATCATGCCCTACCACCGCAAGCTCGACCTGATGCTGGAACGCCATCTCGGTAGCAATCGGATCGGTACTACCAAGCGGGGAATCGGCCCCGCCTACACCGACAAGTTCGCCCGCACCGGGATCAGGGTCCAAGACCTTTTCGATCCCGACATCTTCCGAGCGAAGGTCGAGGTGGCGTTGGATGAGAAGAATCGCGTGCTGACGCGGATCTACAACCAGATCGGGTTGAAGGCTGGCGAGATCGCCGATGAGTATCTCGCCTACGCCGAGCGCCTCCTCCCCTATGTCGCCGACACCGCGTTGCTGCTTTGGGAGGGTTTGGAGGAAGGCAAGAAGGTTTTGCTCGAGGGCGCTCAGGGCACGCTGCTCGACGTCGACCATGGCACCTATCCCTTCGTCACCTCGTCAAATCCGACGGCGGGCGGTGCCCTGATCGGTGCCGGCATCGGCCCGGGCGCAATCGAAGAGGTGGTCGGGGTCACCAAGGCCTACATCTCGCGCGTCGGCACCGGGCCCTTCCCGACCGAGCTCGACGACGAAACCGGGGACCGCTTGATCGAGCTCGGGGGTGAGTACGGAACGGTGACCGGTCGCCGACGACGATGCGGCTGGCTCGACCTGGTGGCCCTCCGCTATGCGGTCAGAGTGAACGGCCTCACCAAACTCTTCATAACCAAGCTCGACATCCTCTCAAATTTCCAGACGATCAAAGTGGCGGTGTCTTACGAGAGCGACGACGGCGCCCACGTGGAATTTCCCCGCCAGCATCGGGTGCTGTACAACTGCCGTCCGGTGTATGCGACGTTCGAAGGCTGGGGCGCGGACATCTCAGCTGCTCGCTCTTACGACGACCTCCCTGCCTCTGTCCAGAATTATCTGGGCTTCATCGCCGATGAGGCCAAGACTCCAATCGGCTGGGTGTCGGTCGGGCCCGAGCGCAGCCAGCTCGTCACGGTATGAAGGTGCTGTTGTTGGGCGGAGGCGGTCGCGAGCACGCCCTAGGCTGGAAGCTGAGCCAGAGCGACCGGCTGTCCCAGCTCATCTCCGCTCCCGGCAACCCGGGTCTCGACCAGCTGGGCGAGACGTTGCCAAGTGTTGATCCCACCGACGTCGCTGCGGTTACTCGTCTCGCCGTCGAGCGCAGGGTCGATCTGGTCGTGGTCGGGCCCGAGGCCCCCCTAGCCGCGGGAGTCGTCGATTCGATCACGGCGGCCGGTGTGCCTGTTTGGGGACCGTCGCAACGGGCGGCGGATCTCGAAACGTCGAAGGCTTTCGCCAAACAGGTCATGGATGAGGCCGGCGTACCGACCGCCAGCTGGCAGACATTCGACCAGGTCGATCCCGCCCTCGCCTACCTGCGCGCGCAGCAACCTCCATATGTGATCAAAGCCAACGGGCTGGCCGCAGGCAAAGGCGTGCTGGTGACAACGGATCAAGCGAAGGCGGAGGCTTGGGTATCGCGCTGCCTAGGCGGCGGCTTCGGCGAGCGACGGATCGTCATCGAGGAGTTTCTCCGGGGTCCGGAGTTGAGTGTCTTCGCCCTTTGTAGTGGCGACGAGGCCGTCGCCCTCGAACCGGCGCGCGATTTCAAAAGACTGATGGATGGCGACAAGGGTCCCAACACTGGTGGCATGGGGTCCTACTCGCCGGTCACCGGCCTTCCCGACGGGATCGCCGCGGGAGTGCTCGCCGACGTGATCAAACCGGTGCTGAAGACCATGATGAACGACGAGCGGCCATACAACGGCTTTCTTTACGTCGGTCTGGTTCTCACCGAATCGGGGCCGGTGGTTCTCGAGTTCAACTGCCGGCTCGGAGATCCCGAGACCCAGGTGCTGATGCCCCGCTTGGCAAGCGACTTGATCGATCTGATCGAGGCATCATTGGGAGGTCGCGTTGCTGCCCCGGAGTGGAACGACCTTGCCTGCCTCAACGTGGTTCTCGCCGCCCCCGGCTACCCCGAGGCGTCGATCGCCGGGGTGCGTATCCGGATCGGTGATCTTCCGGATCGCTCTCTCGTTTTTCATGCCGGGACGGGCGAGGACCACAACGGTATCTTCGCTCGCGGTGGGCGCGTGCTCAACGCCGTTGGAACCGGGTCCGGGCTGGCCGAGGCCCGCGCGAATGCCTATGCCGCGGTGAAGGCGATCGAGTTCCCCGGCGCGCTGTTTCGGAGGGATATCTAGGTTGGTCAGGTGAAAGTTGCCATCGTCATGGGTTCGGGGTCTGACCGTCCGATCATGGAGAAGGCCGGCCAGATGCTCGACCGGTTCGGGATCGAATCCTCAACCCAGGTGCTCTCGGCCCACAAGACTCCCGATGAGGCGATTGCCTTCGCTGAAGGCGCCGCGGCCGAAGGTGTCCAAGTGATCATCGCCGGCGCCGGAAAGGCCGCTCATCTGGCCGGAGTCATGGCGGCCAAGTCGCTCCTCCCCGTGATCGGGGTTCCGCTCAGCGCCTCGCTTAACGGTCTCGACGCGTTGCTGTCGACGGTGCAAATGCCCACGGGCATCCCCGTCGCCACGGTGGCGGTTGATGGATCCACCAACGCGGCCCTATTGGCGGTAGCGATCTTGGCGGTTGGGAACGCAGAGTTGACGGAGAAACTGGCGAGCTACCGGTCCCAGCTCGCGGCCGACACCCTGGCCGGCTAAGCCTTCGCGAGAGCTCCGGCCAATCCGCCGTTGGGCTCGATGACGACATCGTCGAGCTGCAACCACTCAGCCATCGTCTCTAGTTCCTCATTGATTCGAGGCGCCAGTCGCTCTGGAACCTGTCCTTTCTCGATGTGGGCGCCGCGCACCAACAATGCGGACGCCGCTCGATCGGCCTTGAGGTCGATCCGGCCAACGAGCTCCCCATCGAAGAGGATGGGAAACACGTAATAGCCAAAGACCCGCTTCAGTTGGGGGGTGTAGATCTCAATCCGATAGTGAAAGTCGAAGAGCCGCTCGGTGCGCGGGCGGAACCAGACCACCGGATCGAACGGGCAAAGAAATGCCACGCCTTTGATGCTTCGTGGTATCGACGCGGACGGATCGAGGTAGGCGTTGTCCTTCCAGCCCTCGACCCTGACTTCGATCGCCTCGCCATCGGCCACCATCTCTTCGACGATCGTCCGGCACGGCGCGTTGGCCTGGCGGTAGTAGTCGGTGAGATCGGCGAAGGTAGCTACTCCCAAGTGGCGCAGGGACTTGCGCAAGAGCTCCCGGCGCTGTTCGGGCTCGGCAAGCGAACGGTTGAGAATCTCGGCTGGGAGAATCCGCTCAGTGAGGTCGTAAGTGCGTGCGAAGTTGATCCGGTTAGGAATTGTCACTTCGCCCTTGAAGAAGAGGTACTCCAACGCCGACTTGGCAAACGACCATTCCCACCATGGACCAAGCCCGGTTGCATGATGCTTCTCGATGGCAGCCGGGCGAATCGCACCCTCGCTACGGATCCGGTTGCGAATCTCGTCCATGGCCCCAGGATGAACCTCCAGGTATCCGGTGAGCGAGCGGAACACCTCCCATGTCTCCATGCGATGTCGGAAGAGGGGCCAATCCTCAATCGGGATCAGGGCAGCCACGTGCGCCCAGTACTCGATCAGCTCCCGCTTCTCGCCCCACGCCAGCTGATCGAGCAGCTTCATCGGATAATTGCCGAGGCGCGCGAAGAACGGGAGATAGTGAGCGCGGGCCACGATGTTGACCGAGTCGATCTGTACTACGCCGACTCGGTCGATAACCCGTCTCATGTGGCGCAGCATGACCTTGCCAGTTGGACGAGGTTCGGCGAATCCCTGGGCGGCGAGAGCGACACGACGCGCTTGGGAGATCGAAAGCGTGCGCATGGAACCGGCGAGGGTAGGTCGTGGGAAAGATCAGAAGTTCGAGTTGGCGAAATCCTCACGGGTCAAGGGAAAGCAGAATTCAGACTCGAGGATCTGCAAAGGACAGCTAGCGCCTCCAACGGAAAGGACAAACGAGTCGACGCTCGGATCAGAGAACACGGTTCCAAAGAGCGAGGTAAAGAAGACCCCGGAACCATGCGATGTGGAAAGGGCGTTCACGTGCTCGAGGCCACCGATTTCCATGTACAAGGTCCCGCCGTCGCGCGAGAGTGTGATGGATTCCATCACGGCGGGATATGGACGGAAGTCCCAGCCTTCGAACCCACTGAGCGCCTCTTCGTCGCTCGGTCCAGCTGCCCATTCTCGGAGAGCGTCTTCGGCTGTCAGCACACCTTCTCGAGGAAAGACCCAGCCGCCGAAGAACCCTGAACCAGCGCTCGTCAACTGGCAGACAAAGAGCGGCCCTGGCGCGGAGTGAACTGCCAGCGCTGTGCGCAGGTCGACGCAAGCAGGGATTTCCCGTACTTCCTCGTGTGAGGTGCCCTGATCGAGGGAAACTTCGGCCCACAAAGGATGCCATGAGAGACCGCTATCCCAGGTAGCCCAGAGGCCATCGGTGGTGCGAAGCCAAGCGTCGGTGGTGTCGAATGCCAACAAGTCGAGAACGTCGGAATCCGGCGTCCCGGCGGTCCTGACCGATACAGTCGAGCCCTCGGTGAGTGTGGTGACGACGCCCGAGGTTGGCTGCCCGACAACCCACCACCGAGCTTCGTCCAGGAAATCAGCCGACCAGGTGGTGGCATTGGTTTCCGGGTTTGCCGACGCATCGATAGCAGTTGCGAACTGCCAACTGGCTGCCCCGTCGGCGGAGGTATAGACAACGACCGCATCCATAGTCCCGTCGCTCAGGCCTACCGCCACGCGACCCTGATCTCCAAACATCTCGGGGAGTTCAAATTCGACCCTTGCGGAACCGGTCCATGGTGGCAGGGAGATCGCGATATCGCTCCAAGTCAATCCACCATCATTCGTCTGACTCACGCCCTGGGATTGGCTCAGCGGATCGAGAAAAACACCACCGTCCAACCAACCTCTGCCATCGGCGAGAAAGGCAATCTCGCCTGGCCGAGGCAACGTGTCATTCACGACCGCCCATGACTTTCCAGAGTCAGACGTCGAATGAAGCGAAGCGAACCCGGTGGCCGGCGGCACAAACACGGACAACCAGCCAACTTTTTCGTCGACGAAGTCGAGTTCAATCGTGCTGCCGGCATGGTGAAGAGTGGAGAGATCCTCAGTCATCGTCATCCAGCTGTCGCCGCCATCAGCTGACTTCAGGATCGCCGATCCCATTGCGGGGTTGTTCACCACGACAAAGATCGTGAGCTCACCCACCAGCTCGATATCGACAATGTTGTCCCAGGACACCGGGCCCGGCGGAGGGGTTATGTTTCGCCAGGTTTGCCCTCGGTCGTCCGTTCGAAACAGAGCAGGATGAAGTTCCGCCGTGAATCCGTTGACGGGCTCCACCAGCAATGCTGCCGCTACGCCTATGCCGGATGATCCAGTTTCTGCGAATTCAAGCCGGACGTGAGCCGTTCTCACCGTGGATGGCGCAGGGAGGGTGGTGGATGTCGATGCGGCTTGGGGTGTGGATGTCGATGTGGCTTGGGGTGTGGATGTCGATACGTCGATCGCTTGATCGACACTCCCGTCGGTGCTGGCTGCCGAGCACGACCCAAGCGCAACCACGAGGCCGAGAGTCGAAAGCCGACGACCCCGGATGGTGCTTCGAGGCAACATTGTCCCTAAGACGCAACTGCGGCCACCCGAGTTCCCCTGGTTAGCCTGCCGCCCAGTGATAGGGCGCTACTCATTGCCGGAGATGGCTCGCCTATGGACCGACGAGTACAAGCTCGAGGTTTGGAAAGAGGTAGAGAGTGCCGCCCTGGAGGCATGGGTGAAGGCTGGAACCGTGCCCTCCGAGGCGCTTTTGGCGGTCCGTCGCGCCCCTACCCCGACCCCGGCCGAGGTCCTCGCCAGGGAAAAGATCACTGATCACGACCTGGCGGCGTTCGTCGATCTCCTGGCGGGGGCGACTGGGGAGATGGGCCGCTGGGTCCATTTCGGGCTGACGTCATCGGACGTCCTCGACACCGCGCTAGGCGTCGTTCTCGCGGAAGCCGGCGACTTACTAGCGGCCTCGGTAGCCGCAGTTTTCGAAACGGTACGGCGCCGGGCCTTGGCGGAAAAAGACACCGTCATCCTTGGCCGGACCCACGGCGTCTGGGCCGAACCGACGTCTTTGGGCCTCAAACTGGCGAGCTGGGCTTTCGAACTAAGCCGGGCCTACGAACGCATGGTGCGCGCGACCGCGGGTGTCGCGGTCGGCAAGATCTCAGGCGCCGTCGGCAGCTACGCGCACTCACCGCCGGAGATCGAAGGTTTTGTCTGTCATCAGCTCGGTCTTGGGATTGAACCCGCCTCCACGCAAGTGACAGCTCGGGATCGACATGCGGAATTCCTCCTGGCTATCGCCCTGGTCGGTGCGAGCCTGGAACGGATGGCAACCGAGATCCGTCACTTGCAGCGGTCCGAGGTAAGAGAGGTGCGTGAACCGTTCGGCACCGGCCAAAAGGGGTCGTCGGCCATGCCCCACAAACGTAACCCGATCGTGTCGGAGCGGATCGTCGGCATGTCCCGCCTGTTGCGCGGCTATGCCCAGGCTGGATTGGAGAATGTCGCTCTCTGGCATGAGCGAGACATCAGCCACTCTTCCGCTGAGCGAGTGGCATTGCCGGACGCGTGCCTTTTGGCCCACTACATGCTGGTGACAATGGAACGTCTGGTCGACGGGCTGGTGATCGATCGTGAACGGATGCGACGCAATCTCGAAAGCACTGGGGGGTTGGTCTTTAGCCAGGCTGTCCTGCTGGCTCTGATCGAGAACGGGCTCTCGCGCGACATTGCCTATCGGATCGTTCAGGAGAACGCCATGCGGACATGGGAGGGCAAAACGCCGCTGCTCGAATTGCTGTTGGTGGATCCGCGGGTCCAACTCGCCCCCGAGAGATTGCGAGCTTGTTTCGAGCCGGCCCTGCAACACACCTCGATCGTTTTTGATCGGTTGGCCGACACCGTTCTTCGCGCTCGATGACCGAAACCTTCGGCGCCGCCGGCCATAACGATCTCCTTCACCTCCTGGTGATGGTGGCCGTCCTGCTGGCCAGTGCCCGGCTGCTGGGAGAGGTGTTTTCCCGATTGAGGCAGCCGACCGTGATCGGCGAGATCATGGCCGGGGTGATCCTCGGTCCATCGGTGCTCGGCGCCTTGGCCCCCGGCTTGGCGCAATGGACGCTTCCGCAAAACGCGACGCAGGGCCATCTGCTCGAGCTGGTGGGTCTCATTGGCGTGATGATGCTGCTGTTGGTGATCGGCATCGAAACTGATCTCGTCCTGATCCGACGGAAGGCCCGCACCGCGATCGGAGTCTCGGCCGGAGGGTTGATCCTCCCGCTGATCATGGGCCTTTTGTTGGGGCTCGTGTTCCCCGCCGATCTCCTGGCCGATCCCAATCAGCGGACGGTCTTCGCTCTCTTCCTCGCCGCCGCCATGTCGATCACCGCCATTCCGGTCTTGGCCAAGGTTTTGATCGACCTGGGGATGATGCGCCGTGACATTGGCCAAACGATGCTGGCCGCGGCGATGGTCGACGACCTCGCCGGATGGACATTGTTAGGGATCATCACCTCGCTGGCGTCAGTCGGGCATCTCGAAGCCGGTGCCGTGGCGATCTCGCTTTTGACTGTGGCTGGGTTTGTGGCTGTCACTGCTCTGGCCGGCCGGGTGCTCGTCACCCGGACGCTGGCGGTTGTGCAGGACCGGCTGACCAGCCGCGACCGCCTGCTCACAGTGGTGATCGTCTTGGCTTTCGCCTGGGCGGCGCTTTCCCAATGGCTCGGGCTCGAGCCGGTGATCGGCGCCTTTGCGATCGGGATTTTGTTCGGTCAAATGCGACGCCTGCCGGCCAATGTCCCTCAGCGATTGGAATCGGTGGCGTTGGGAATCTTCGGCCCCATCTTCTTCGCGATCGCGGGCCTCAAGGTAAACGTGCCGAATCTTGCGCAACCACGGCTGCTCGGGTTCACAGCCATCGTCATCTTGGTCGCGACGGTTTCGAAGGTGGTGGGCGCTTATGTAGGTGCTCGCTACCTCTCCGGGCAGAAGCCGTTGATCGCGCTGGCATACGGCGTTGGCATGAATGCTCGCGGCGCGGTCGAGATCATTATCGGCTCGGTTGGTCTCGCACTCGGATTGATCTCCCAAGACGTCTACTCGATGATCGTGGTGATGGCAGTGGTCACCTCGATCATGGCCCCCTTCGGCTTGCGGGCGATATTCCGCCGTATCGCGCCCGAGGGCCAGGAGCTTGTCCGCTTAGCGCGGGAGAGCGCTTCCGAAGGGACTTTGATTGCCGGCATCCGGCGGGTGCTGCTGCCTGTCCGCCCGCGCCCGGGCAACTTGGGCGGCGCCACCGCGTTTGGAGGCGCACAGGCGATTGAGGCCATCCTGCTCGGAAAGCTCGCCCGCCGGCACGGGCTGGCGGTGACTCTGTTCTCGGTGGGCTCGCGCCAGGCATACGAGTTCTTGGAGAGCATCGAGCATCTTTTTACCAGGGCCGAAGTGACCAAACGGGTGGTCGAGAGCGACAACGCGGTAACGGCGGTGATCAACGAGGCGCAGCGCGACTACGACCTTGTCGTGCTGGGAGCGACCGAGATCGACAGCACCGCCGAAGCACTATTCGGCGGTGTCGTGGACGAGGTTGTGCGACTGGCCCCGGTGCCGACGATGGTGGTGCGAGGCGGGAATATCACTGAGAGCTGGCGCCCGCGGCGGATTGTGGTTCCCACCGACGGAACCCCCAACTCACGTCGCGCAGCTGAGTTGGCGTTCGCCGTCGCCGACCGCGACTCGGTCGTAACAATCGTCCACGTCGTCACCCGCCATTCGTCGATCACAGGCAGCTTCCGCGATCGGGCTGCGGCGCGCGAGGAGATGGGTCACCAACTCACCGCCGACTTGCGCCAGCTAGGCGAATCGATCGGCATCGTCACCGAGACCGAGGTGAGGATGGGACCCGAGCCCGAGGACGCCATCCTCGAAACGGCCCGCAGGACCCAGGCCGACCTCGTCATCCTGGGAACAGGCGTACGCGCCGCTTCCAGCCGCCTCTTTCTGGGCCCTCGCGTCGAGCGCATCCTCACCGCCTGCCCCTGCCCGGTCGTGGTATTGAACACCTAATTGCGAACCCTGGGTTCGCAGCCGTGTTGGACACGGATACCAGCCCAGAGAATCGAACCCCTTCCAACGCGTCTCGATCTCTGGCACGGTTGCTCGATGAAGATCGACTACGAACTCGGCGAGCT
>Ga0136635_10000014_pt1 | contig 57557 bp, 60 predicted proteins | sample AntDrymeUQ852106_2_FD_105495 | JGI IMG/M metagenome (GOLD analysis project Ga0136635, IMG submission 105495) | Polar desert sand microbial communities from Dry Valleys, Antarctica - metaG UQ85 (21.06) | ecosystem: Environmental > Terrestrial > Soil > Desert | place: Antarctica: Dry Valley... | reverse complement strand
CTCTTCTACGACACCGTCAAAGGTGGCGACTATCGAGCCCGCGAGGCGAATGTCTATCGGCTCGCGCAATTGTCGGTGAACATCATCGACCAGGCGGTGGCCCAAGGTGTGCCCTTCGCCCGCGAGTACGGGGGTTTGCTCGACAACCGCTCCTTCGGCGGCGCCCAGGTCTCGCGCACGTTCTATGCCGCGGGCCAGACCGGACAGCAGCTCCTGCTCGGGGCCTATCAGGCCATGATGCGACAGGTGGGCCTCGGGGCGGTGAAGCTCGACGTCAGAAGCGAGATGCTCGACCTCGTGGTCAAGGACGGTCGCGCCGTGGGCATCATCACGCGCGACCTGGTCTCCGGCGAGGTGGGCCGGCACACCGCCCACGCCGTGGTGCTGGCCACCGGCGGCTATTCCAACGTTTTCTTCCTCTCCACGAACGCCAAGGCCTGCAACACGTCGGCAATCTGGCGGGCACACCGGAGGGGCGCGCTCTTCGCCAACCCCTGTTACACCCAGATCCACCCCACCTGCATCCCGCAGAATGATGAGTTCCAATCGAAGCTCACGTTGATGTCGGAGTCGCTTCGCAACGACGGCCGCATCTGGGTACCGAAGGATCCCGATGAGACGCGATCAGCGTCGGAAATCTCCGCCGGCGATCGCGATTACTTTCTCGAAAGGCTCTATCCCGCGTTCGGCAACCTCGTCCCCCGCGATGTTGCCAGCCGGGCGGTGAAGCGTCTCGTCGACCAAGGCAAAGGCGTCGGCGCCCGCAAGAACGGCGTCTACCTCGACTTCTCCACCGCCATCGAACGGCTCGGCCAGGACAAAATCGAAGAGCGCTACAGCAATCTCTTCGAGATGTACGACCGGATCACGGACGAGAATCCCTACAAGTCGCCGATGCGGATCTATCCCGCGCCCCACTACACGATGGGGGGCCTGTGGGTCGATTACAACCTGATGACCACAATCCCCGGCCTCTATGCGATCGGTGAGGCCAACTTCTCAGACCACGGAGCGAACCGGCTCGGCGCCTCCGCACTGATGCAGGGCCTGGCCGATGGATACTTCGTCCTCCCTTACACGATCGGCGACTATGTCTCGGGAATGCTTGGCGACCCACCAATCGCAACCGACGACCCCGCCTTTGCGCAAACCGAGCTAGAGGTCAAAGAACGGGTCGACCAGTTCCTCGCCAATCGCGGCACCCGCTCGGTGGACCACTATCACCGAGAGCTCGGCCATCTCATGTGGACCTACTGCGGTATGTCACGTGACCGGGCCGGACTCGAGAAGGCAATCTCTGAGATACCCGCGCTTTACGAGGAGTTTCGGAGCGACGCCCGGGTGTTGGGTGTTAATGAGCAGCTCAACCAGTCGCTCGAGAAGGCGGGTCGGGTAGACGACTTCTTCCAACTCGGCCTGCTGATGTGCCAGGACGCCCTGCATCGCGAAGAGTCATGCGGCGGCCATTTCCGCGACGAGCACCAATACCCCGACGGCGAGGCGAAACGCGACGACGAGAACTTCGCCTATGTCGCGGCTTGGCAGTGGACCGGGGCCGAGCCTGAGCTCATTAAAGAGCCGCTCGTCTTTGACGAGGTTCATCCGACTACCCGCAGCTACAAATGAGGGTGGCGCTCAATGTCTGGCGCCAGCCTGGTGCCGATGCGGCCGGTGGATTTCGTTCCTACATGGTCGAGGAGATCTCCGAGGACATGTCGTTTCTGGAGATGCTCGACGTTCTCAACGACCGCCTGACCAAGCAGGGCGAGGAGCCCATCGCCTTCGAACACGATTGCCGCGAGGGAATCTGCGGAAGCTGCGGGATGATGATCAACGGCCAGCCCCACGGCGGCCAGCCGGCGACGGCAACTTGCCAGCTCCATATGCGCAAATTCGAGGACGGGGCCACCATCACGGTTGAGCCTTGGCGCGCATCGGCTTTCCCGGTGATACGCGATCTCGTGGTCGACCGCGCCGCTTTCGACCACATTGTCGCCGCCGGCGGCTTCATCTCCGCCCCCACCGGCGAAGCGCCCGAAGCCAACTTGATCCCGGTCCCCAAGGAGGTGGCCGATGCTGCGTTCAACGCCGCGGCCTGCATCGGGTGCGGAGCGTGCGTCGCCGCTTGCCCGAACTCGGCTGCCCAGCTTTTCACCGCCGCCAAGGTGAGCCACCTCAATCTGCTCCCCCAAGGTCAGCCGGAGCGCTATCTCCGCGCCGAACGGATGGTCGACACGATGGAAAAGTTCTTCGGCTCCTGTACCAACCACGGTGAATGCGAGCGGGCTTGCCCGAAAGAGATCTCGATCGACTTCATCGCCCTTCTTAACAAGGACTACCTCAAGGCGAAGGTCGTCAACCGGCACCTCGCCTCCCGCACCTAGACCCAGCCGGGTACGCGAAAAACACGCTTCAGTTTCTTGGCGGCTTTTCCCGATGCTCCAAGGGAAGCCTCCGGCCCACTGCCGTTGGCCTTTCGTTGGAGGGAGTTTCAATAGGTCGCTAGAGGCGGCCGGGGGAGTTAGGGAGACGAGATCTTCCGGGCCGATAGTGCCGGCAATCAGGTGTTCGGCGACACCAACACGTTTACCTTCACCGGCACCGACCACACCAACTGCGCCCATTGGTCCAAGGTCATCACCTGGCCGTCGACCGGTCGGCAGACTGATGTCAGCACCACCGGCACCCCACCACTTGATGTCATCGGTGTCCGGTTGATTCTGATCGAGAGCTGGATGACTCAATTCCCCCCTATGGCGGCAACTACACCGTCGATGAAAACACGATCGTCCGCATGGAACCGGAGGCATTCGCATGAACTGGCGTTTGGTACGCGACCGAATCAGAGAAGACAGGGGGGGCAACTTTGATGATGGTGGCCGGGATGCTGACCGCCTTGATGGCAGTGTCCGCCTTCGCCGTCGACCTCGGTTGGCTCTATCTGAACACCTCCCGCCTGCAAAAGGCAGCCGACGCCGACGCCCTGGCTGGCGTGGTCAACCTTCCGGCTTCGCCGACCGGGGCCGACACCGACGCGCAGATGGCCTCGGCTGCAAACAAGTTCGTAATCGGCTCTCCCGCGTATAACACCTTTGCGTCACAGGTCCTGCCTGAGAACCAGTACGAGGTGACACTTGGCACCCAGGTCCAGTGTTCTTTCTCAGAGTGGTCGGTATCTCCAACTTCAACGTCAGCCGGACCTCAACGGCCCGATATGTCCTCCCGGTGCCCATGGGAGGCCAGGCCAATTGTTTCGGCATTGGCGATCTTGCCGCTTTGGGCAACAATCGGTGGCCGGGAAACAGCCCCCCGTCGGCCGCGGTCAACCTCTCACAACTACTTGCAAAACTTTTAGGGAGCCGTGAACGGCCGTCACACAGCCAAAGCGCACGGTGACCCTTACATGGCCGCATGCATTCAATCAAGTGGCGGATCGTGCTCGGGAGGCAGCAACCTCGAATTCAATACGACTGAGCATTATTTCTATGGCATCGATGTTCCGGCCGGAAAGACCTTCCTGGATGTCTGGGTCTTCGATGTCGGGTTCTACGACCGTCCCGACTTTGATACCGAGACCGGAGACAACGAACTCCAATTCAGTACTAACGGTGGCGCCAACACCACCATCACCCTTATGAGCCCCGACACCACGCCCTACGACCACCTCGACAATCCCGTCCATTGCTCTCTCACAGTGAACTCGGGCTCCAGTTCGAGCACGTATCGCTGGGAATGGCAGAGAGTTTGTTCCCAGATCCCCAATCCAGCAACCGGAACATGGGTGGTCAAGGTCGCGACATCGGGAAACATCGGTGGCACCAACCAGTACGCGCTGTTGGCAAACACGAGCGGGATCACTGTTTCCTCGATGCCGCGCATCTATGGGATCAACGACATGTCGATCTTCACCAACGAGCCCGACGGAAACGCGACTGTCTGGCTGGCGAAGATCCTCCCGGTCCACGCCGGCAAGAAGCTGGCCCTGCGCTTCTTCGATCCTGGCGAGAGCGCCCCGCCAGCCACTATGACGGTCCAGACGCCTTCGGGTGCCACTGCGGGAAGCTGCTCTTGGACGTCAGACAACGGAACTTCCGGTAGCTCATGTGTGATCACGACGGCCAGCGGAAGCAACTCCATTTTCAACGGCGACTGGATAGACATGATCATCAACATTCCCTCTGGTTACACGTGTACGCCAAGCGCGAACGGAAACTCTGGCTGCTATTGGAAGATGAACCTCGACCTCCAGCAATCACATGACCGCACCACCTGGTCTGCCCGAGTCATCGGTAACCCGGTGAGGCTGGTGCCCAATGCTCCTTAGAGCTCGAATGGCAAGTAGGGACTCAGAGCTAGCGGTCTCCTCGGCGACGAGGGAGGCAGCAAGGGTCGGAGGAGCGGTCGGTGACAGGGCATCGGGCGATTGCATCATTCTCGAGGCCGCGGCAGGGGCGCTTAACTCCATCTCGGGCAACCAAGTGAGCCAGCTTTGGGTATTCAAAACCGACACCACAGGTGCGGTTACGTCGTTCGCCAACAAATACCGGCCGAGCCAGCCCACCGACAACCCGGCATCGTTGATCTGCGGAACATGGTTTCCGATCTCACGAACCTGGATCGAAACAACCCGTGACAACGACGGCACTACCCGCGACTGGCTCGGAGTCCGGGTCATGTACGACCATGCGTGGAAGACCGGGTTCCTTTGGTGGGACGGGGCGGCGCCATGGCGAGAAGATGCCGTCATGCATCTCGAGCCGTCGATCTGACTAGCGCCGTCGGAATCGACTGAGCAGGTTCCGAGTAACGATCGATTTAGTCCCCTGGGCCCGTCAACTTTGGCTTCTCAGCTACCGATCTAGCTCGTAGATTCTCGGTCCCAGGTGGCAGGGAATCCTTAGATTCCGAAACAAGGGGAGCAATGACAATGGGGCGGAAAACTCAGAGAAAAATCCGCGAGCGTGGTGCGGCGCTAGTCGAAGCGGCATTCGTGATGCCGATCATCCTGCTCTTGACGTTCGGGGTATGGACAGTGGCCAGGGCATGGCAGGTTCACAACACCATCGATCACGCCGTCAGGGAGGCGGCTCGCTTTGGCTCCACGATCGATCCTTGGGATCCGGCGACCTCCCCCTCCGCCATCCGCAACGTTCTTGACACCGAGCTCTCCGCGGGGTCGATTCCGACAGGATCGGTGGCCACGATCTGCATCGACCGGACGACGTCGGGGGTGACCCCTGGCGTGTGCGGCAGTCCGAGTATTCCCAACGCTCCCAGCGGGACCGAGAACATCGTGGTGCGGGTGCGTTGGTCCAACTACCAGATGAACTACCTGTTCTTCCAGCAAACCGTGAACTTGACGGGCAGTGCTGTGTCCAGGTGGGAGGACTGAAGTGGAACCTCATCGCGACGAACGAGGAATCGCGGCCATTTGGATGGCGGTCGTCTTCTTGTTCCTCATCTCCGCCGTGGCCCTCGGAGCCGACACAGCGGGCTTCTTCCAGAGCGCCCGAGTCGACCAGACCACCGCCGATCTCGCTTGCCTTGCCGGCGCCCAAGAGTTGCCGGGCAGTCCCTCGACAGCTCTCACCATTGCCTCCGAAAACGTCAAATCCAACTTCCCCCGTGTCGCCTCCGCCACACCGGTAATCACGGCAAACCAGGCGATCTTGACCGTCGGCGGAAACGTGGTGACGATCAACACCAACTGGGCGGGCGATGCCAAGAAGATGCGGGTCCGAGTCACGTCTTCAGAGGCGCGCAGCTTCTCAAAAATCTGGTCGACAAGCAACGTGTCCGTGACCCAAGAAGCCGTCTGCGTTGCCGTGCCGGCTGCCGGCGGGCCTGGAATGTTGCCAGTGGCCGCGCTTCCGGGAGCATTCAACGGAGACCTCTTTAACTGTGCGGCCAAGGTCACTGGTAACTGCGGGGCGATCGACTCAGGATCCGGTGCCGCCGGCTGGCGTGACGCTCTAGCGAACGGACTCGTCGGCAAATACGAGAAACACTGGGGATCCTGGACTGCCGCCGATCCCGATACCGGCCACGTTGGAACGCCTTGCCCGAATGCGGCTTATTGCAACGCCAACGACACCGAGACCGGCAACATGGTGGGCCCGTTCAACCAAGGCATGCAAGACCGGTTGAGCGACGTCGCCGGCGCTGACTGCGTCCAAGGTGGCGACTTCAACTGCGACTCGATGGCCCAAGTCATCGGTGCCAGCCCCGGCACGCTCAATGCCACATTTGGCGGCACCGCTCCCTCATGGTGGATTCCGAGCATCTACGGCGCCTACTCCTCGGTGAGCAACACTCAGTATTTCTACGACGGCGACATCGAAAAGTGTGATTCGCCTCGTCTCGCCACCATTCCAATCATGGTTTACAACGACAACTGGGACATCGGGGGTCCCGGAGGCACCTGGCCGAACGGCAAGAAGCAGATGAAGATCATCGGGTTTTACACCGTCTATATCCGTGAGCCCGACAACCGTTCCGACATTGGCAACGGAAATGGAAACGGTTTGAATCAGATCGTGTCGGACGTGATCTGGTTCGGACCCAATGCCACCTGTGACGGCGAACCAGTCGACTTCTATGGTGGTGCCACAGTCTCCGGTGGCTTCAAATTGGTAGCCGGCTAGCTGTCACTGTAGAAGGGCTCGCCTTGGCTCGTCTTCGACAAAGTCGCGAGGTCCGGCCTTAAACTTTTCTCCCGCTCCTGCCGATAAAGCCCTCGGACCTGTCTAATCGATTGAAACGAGATCTGGGGATGCATCACAAGAGCGAACGCGGGGCGAATCTTGTTGAGTTCGCACTAATTGCACCGCTTCTGATTGCTTTGATGCTCGGAATCGTCGATTTCGCCTGGATTCTGAGCCAACAACAGGACGTTCGGCACGGTGCCCGAGAGGCGGCGCGCCTCGCCGCGGTGAGCACCGACACAGGTGCGAACATGGCCACTCTGACCTGCTCTGCGATGAACGTCTCGAACGGTGCGGTCATCACCTTCGGGCGAACGGGCGCTAACCCCGGCGACACGGGAACAGTCAGCGTCGTCTCTCCGGTGGCCTCGCTAACCGGTTTCTCTTCGCTTCCCTTCGTCGGTGCGGTCTATCCCACCAGCTTTACCGAAGCCATCAGCTTCCGGCTGGAACAGGTGGCGACTTGGAGCAATGCCTCAGGAGGTACCTGCCCGTGAAAAGCAACAATCAGGAACTCGGAGCTTCGGCGATTCTGGTCGCTCTTTCCTTGTTCGTGCTCCTGGGCATGGCGGCATTGGCCGTAGATGTCGGCTTTGGCCTTACCGAACGGCGCAACGATGTCACCGCCGCCGATGTCGGGGTGATGGCGGGAGCGGTCGACAGTCTCGCCTCGAACGCTGTCGTTCGTGACCAGATTCTGTCATTTGTGCGCCAAAACTTGCCGACTACCTACTCCAACGCCCAGTGGCAGACGATTTGGGAGGGCTGCACTGATGGCGAGCTGACCACTCTGAATGCGAGCGGCCACAACTTCATCCCTGTCGCCCCGCCTGGAGGCTGGGCGGTCTCGAGCCCGTGGTGCATCAGCATCGATCCAGCCGGCTTTGTGCGAGTGAGTCTGCCGGGCCAGGTCGTTTCGACCAGTTTCGGCCGTGTTCTCGGCGTCAATCAGCTTCAAACCGGCGCCGACGCCATCGCTCGGTGGGCGTCGCGCAGCGGTGGTGGCATTCTGCCCTTCGCCCTGTTGGCCACCGCCTCTGACGGGACCCATGTCTGCTTGCGGGATGCCTCCGGCGGTCATGCCCAGGAACCCTGCGACGGTCCAGATGCCGGCAACTTCGGTGCGCTGGAATCGCCACTCTATGGCAATGTCGCCCTGGGCACCTCCCAGAACTGTACCGGTTCTCCCAAGAGTGAAGTCCTGGCCATCAACATCGCCTTGGGCCTAGACCATCGGGTGGTGCCCGACCCCGACGGTCTGGTCTCCAACGAGTATCGGGACACCTGCGGGGTGATCAACAGCGGCAACACCCCCGACACCCTCAACACCTTCCAAGGGCTGTCAAACGGCACGCAGGAGGGGATCGCGACGGGTCCAGTTCCCGGAGGCTTCAAACCCCGTTTGTGGCCGGGCTCAAATCCCGGGCGATCCGTATACGGCTCCAATCTCGACGATCGCCCCCTCTGGTACTACCTCGACGGATCCCTGACCTCGCCTGGCATCCCTACCAGTTGTGTGAAGAGCACGTTCAATAATTCCACGCAGCCTCCATTCGACTGGGACGGCGATGGCACGCTCGACCTAGCGGAGTCCTTCCAGCACATGACCCGGTGTCTCACCGATCATGTCGCCTCAGGCAGCACGACGATCATGTTCCTCGAAACCATCGGCGATTCCCCCCGCTTTTCGTACGTTCCTCAATTCTGGGAGTCGACCTTCCCATCGGGGAACGGCTGGCGTCACATCCTGCGCTTCAAGGCCACCTGGCTCCAAACCACGTGGTGGAAGAAAGGAGGGACCATCACCCCCTTCAACCCAGGTGAGGCCGGAACCTTTGTGGCCCCCGGGAACTGGGCCCTGATCCAGCTCTCCGGCATTGTCATCCCTGACCTCTCCCTGCCAATCGATTTGCGTGGTACACCTGGACCTGCAGGTGGCCTCAATCCTTTCATCCCGGAGCTCTATCGGTAACTGGCAGTCGATTCGATAGGATCGGGAGCCTCGATGGCTCCCGTTCCCTTTCTCATGCCGGCCTTGGTCACGCCGTTCGACGAAGCGGGTGAGCTAGACCTCGACGCCCATCGGCGAAACCTCAAGAAGCTGTGGAAAGCGGGGATCCGGGGCTTTTTGATCGGCGGCTCCACCGGGGAAGGCCCCTACCTCGAGCCTGGAGAACGCGCCGCGTTGGTTGGAGCGGCCCGCGAACAGCTCGGCAAGAACGCCTACCTCGCCTGCGGGGTGGCGGCGGAGACCATCCGCCAGGCAAAAGCGATGATCGCCGAAGCCACCGCCGGGGCGAACTCGGTGCTGGTGATCACTCCGACCACTCTCACCCGGAACCGTCCGCATTTCGTTGAAAGCTATTACCAAGAGCTGGCCGAGGCCTCGCCACTGCCGGTGCTCCTCTATTCCGTTCCATCGGTCACGGCGTTCGAGCTCCCTGAAGAGATTGTGAGCAGCCTCGCCCAACACCCCAACATCGTGGGGATGAAGGACTCAGGAGGGCATCCGGTGAGGTTGCAGCGGATATTGGGCTCGGTGCCGGCAGACTTCGACTTGTTCACGGGCAGCACGCAAGCGGTAACACTGGCGATAGCTGCCGGAGTCCATGGCGCCATCACCGCCTCCACCAACTACATGCCGAAAAAGCTCCTGGAAACGGTTAAGGCCGCTCGCGATGACCCGATCAAAGCGCGCCCGCTGCAGGCCGAGATCTCGCGGATCGCCGCGGTCGTGGAAAGGTTTGGCATCCCAGGGGTCAAGTTCGCGGCCGCCCGAGCAGGTCTCAGTCCCGGGTTTCCACGCCGACCCTTGGTCGCCCTTCCCGATGATCAAGGCAAGGTCATCAGGGAGGCGCTCAGGAACAAATAATGCTCTCGGACCAAGAACTGAGGATCCCACTACGAGCCAGTCGGCAAAGCCGGGTGTAATCGGGCAGGGCGTCGAACCAACGTCGCCAGCTGTCCGAGGGCAGGCGAGTTGGCAGCAAGCATGGGAGTGAGGAAGCCCTACAGCAGAGCCGGGAGGTGGGCGCGAGCCGGAACGGTTCTAGTCGCCTTGGCCGTTTCGCTGCTGGCGATCACACCTTTCGCGGGCGCGACTAACAACCCGCTCTATGGAAACAACGGAACCATCAAGATCGATGGCAACGATTTCGACGACCACCCCGACAATGAGCCGCACGTGGGTTGCATCTTCCAAGTCGACTTCTACGGGTTCGACGAGGGAGATCTCGAAGCCTTGGTGACATTCGAGGCTCAGCCTCCAACCGGTAAGGGCGTGCTCCTCACCGACACCGTGTTCATCGGAGAGGATCCAGCCGGCGGCGGGACTGATCTCGACGCCACCGCGACCTATGACCTGAGCGCGGCGCTCGCGAGTTACACCCCGCATCCTCAGCAGGGCTTCCACGTCAAGCTGACGGTTAATGCCGAAAACTTGCAGGGCGCGGACACGAAGCACAAGGTGTTCTGGGTTGAGGGCTGCGATACCCCGCCGACGACTAGCTCCACTGGATCGACGAGCTCTACAACCAGCTCAACCACGACCAGTTCGACTACGTCCACAACCAATTCGACTACGTCGACGACGTCCTCGACAACAAGTTCGAGTTCCACCTCTACTTCTCGACCCCCCAGCAGGTAGTGGACGGGATCGGGTATCTGGAGTCGGGTTCGGCGGTCACGCCGAGTCCGACTCCAATGATTTTGATCAACGAACTAAATATCGACCGGGTGCTACCTTTTTTCTCGACTCGAGCAAGGAGACGAGATTGGCCAAGTTCCTGTCGGCTGAATGGGCCCAAGAGGTAACAGACACGTTGAACAGTCACGCCGGGTTCAAGAGCGCGATTGGCAACGCCGACCTCGGGGTGGCGTTCAACGTCACCGGCGGTCCTGACGGTGATGTCCCCTACTACCTCAAGTCGTCAGGTGGCAACACCACTCTCTCGCTAGGCGGTCTCGCCGACGCCGACGTGACCATCAACACCAACTATGAGACGGCAACGTCCATCTCAAAGGGCGACCTCAACGTCCAAACGGCATTCATGACCGGAAAGATCAAGGTCGGGGGCAACCTTGCCAAGCTGATGATGCACCAATCGGCGATCAACCAATGGTCGGCCGCGGTCAAGGACCAAGCCATCGAGTACTAATCCGCGAACCCAGGGTTCGAAGGGATACACAGTGTCCCTACGAACCCTGGGTTCGTGGTTTATCGGTTGTTGACGGCGGACTTGAGGGTTGCGCCTGCCTTGAAGGCGGGTGCTTTCGACGCCTGCACCTGAATGGTGGCGCCAGTCTGGGGGTTGCGGCCAGCGCGTGCGGCGCGCTGACGGACTTCGAAGGTGCCAAAGCCGGGAAGGGTTACCTTCTCGCCATTGCGCAACGACTTGGTGATGCTGTCGAGCACTGCTTCCACCGACGAGCCGGCGGCCGCCTTGCTCGAGCCCGTCGCCTCAGCGACGGCATCGACCAGTTCGGTCTTGTTCACGTTGTCCTCCAATAGGAACGGGAATTACGGAAATGTAATTTAGCCGATCAAACCCAGCTCGCGCACCGCTTGCCGCTCCTCTTCCAGTTCGGCCGCCGACGCGTCGATTCGGCTGCGGGAAAAATCATCGATCGGCAGGCCCGCCACGATCTCCCATTCACCCTCTTGGCATCGACACGGGAACGAAGAGATGAGCCCTTCGGGCACCCCATAGGTGCCGTCGGAGGCAACCGCCATCGACACCCAGTCGTCATCCGGTGTTCCCAGCATCCAATCCCGCATGTGATCGATGGCGGCGTTGGCCGCCGAGGCGGCCGAGGAAGCGCCGCGGGACGCGATGATCGCCGCCCCGCGATTGGCCACTGTCGGGATGAACTCGTCCTCCACCCAGCGATGGTCGCCCACGGCCAGGTAGGCGCTCTCACCCTCGACCTGGCAATGAAACAAATCCGGATACTGGGTCGTCGAGTGATTACCCCAAATGGTCATCTTCTTGACTGCCGTCACCGGCTGCCCGAGTCGTTGCGCCACTTGGTTCACCGCTCGATTGTGATCGAGACGGGTCATCGCCGTGAAGTGGCGTGGGTTAGCACCGCCGGCGTTGGCGAGGGCGATGAGACAGTTGGTGTTGGCGGGGTTGCCGACAACCAAGACCCTCACCTCGGAGTTCGCCGACAAAGCCAGAGCGCGCCCCTGGGTCGTGAAGATGGTGCCGTTGGCGCTCAACAGATCGGATCGTTCCATCCCCTGTTTGCGCGGCATCGCTCCGACGAGGAGGGCGAAGTCCGCATCGCCAAAACCGACCTCGGGATCGTCGGTTTTGACGATCCCGGTCAGCAGCGGGAAAGCGGCATCCTCGAGCTCCATTCCAACCCCTTCGAGGGCGCCGAGGGCCGGAGTCACCTCGAGGAGCTGCAAAACGATCGGCTGGTCGGCGCCGAGCATCTCCCCGGCGGCGATACGAAAGACGAGAGCGTATCCAATCTGGCCGGCGGCGCCCGTGACCGTCACCCGTTTCGGTTGCTTCATCTCGCCCAAGGTATCAGAGCGTCAGGAGACGAAGTCGAGCGCCACGTCGAAATTGGGGGCCGAGTGCGTGATCCAGCCCGAGGAGATGATGTCAACGCCGGTTTCGGCAATCGCCCTGATCGTGTCGGGAGTGACCCCACCGGAGGCCTCGGTCAGCATCTGTCCGTCGACCAAGGCAACCGCCTCGCTAAGCAGTTCGGGGGTCATGTTGTCCAACAAGACGATGTCTGCTCTCACGGTCAGCAGTTCTTTGAGCTGCTCGATGCTGGTGACCTCAACCTCGATCGTCACCGCATGACCCACCCGGCCCCTCGCGCTCTCAACCGCGGGATGAATCCCACCGGCCGCGATCAAATGGTTGTCCTTGATCATCACCGCATCGAAGAGCCCGAACCGATGGTTGATGCCGCCGCCCATCCGCACTGCGTACTTCTGCAGTACACGCAAGCCTGGCAGGGTCTTGCGGGTGTCGGCCACTCGAGCATTGGTCCCGGCCACCGCCGCAACCAGGCGGGCGGTGGCGGTGGCGACGCCCGACATCATCCCTAAGAAGTTGAGGGCAGTCCGCTCGGCCATCAGCAACGAACGGGAGGCGCCGGCCACCGTGATCAACTTGGCCCCCGACGGGACCCGGCCGCCATCGTTTTTCAACAGTCGCACTTCCGTGGCTGGATCAATGGTGAGAAACACCTGCCGGGCCACCTCCAAGCCGGCCAGAGTTCCTTCTTGACGAGCCACCAGATGGGCGGCCGCCGTCGCATCCGAAGGGATGGCACCCTCGCTTGAAATATCGCCGGCCGACCCGAGATCCTCGGCGAGGGCTCGGTCGATGATGTGCTGATACTGGCTCTGATGCATCAGTCGTCGATCGAGATTGGCTCGACCAGGTTGCGGTTGGCTTGAAAGAGATCGGTCTCGGGGTAGTCGGCCCGATAGTGGCCGCCGCGCGATTCGGAGCGTCGCAGGGCGGCGGCGATGACCAATCGGGCAACATCGGCGGCCACCCGGCCGGCGAGGTTCGATCGCAGCTCGTTGTCGAGCTCGAGCAAGCGGTTGCGGGCGTCCCAGAGACCGGGACCGGTTCGCACCAAGCCCACCCGCTCCCACATCAGAGCCCTTACCTCTTCGATGCCTGAGCCGGTCAACGGAAGGTCGAAGGCGGGACCGGATCGAAACTCGCTGATATCCGCCGGGAGTTCAAAGGCCTGGGCTACGTCATTGGCCACCAAGGCGCCGAAGACCAGGCCCTCCAGCAAGGAATTGGAGGCCAGGCGGTTGGCTCCGTGGACGCCGGTCGAGGCGACCTCACCCACCGCCCACAGCCCGGCCAGAGAGGTGCGTCCGTTGGTGTCGGCGTCGATTCCTCCCATGTAGTAATGAGCGGCGGGCGACACCGGCAACAGGTCCGTACGGGGATCGAGGCCGGCGTCCTGGGCGACCCTGAAGACGGTGGGGAAGCGATCAGCCAAGTTGTCAACCACCCTGGCATCGAGGAAGGCACCGAGGCCTCGGTCCAATTGCCAAAAGATGGCTCGGGCCACTACATCACGAGGAGCCAGCTCCGCATCGGGGTGATAAGGGATCATGAAGCGGCCGCCTTCGGAGTCGACGAGGTGTGCCCCTTCGCCCCGCAAGGCCTCCGTGAGAAGCGGCATCGGGTCAAGACCGCTATCCAGCGCAGTCGGGTGGAACTGAACGAATTCGAGGTCAGCGAGCCGGACCCCGACGCGGGCGGCCATCGCCAGGCCATCGCCGGTGACACCGGGGGGGTTGGTGGTATGCGAGTAGAGCCGGCCGATCCCGCCGGTAGCGAGGATCACGGCCGGTGACTCGATGATTTCGCGGTCCCCGTGCGGATCGGCGACCACGATCCCGGCAACCCGCTGCCCGACACGCACCAAATCGAGGGCGCGCCAACCTTCTAGCGTCTCGATCGCCGGCTGTCCGAGAACGGCCTCGGTGAGAGTGCGCATGACCTCGTAACCGGTTCGGTCCCCTTCGGCGTGGATGATTCGGCGCCGCTGGTGGCCCGCCTCGCGGCCTAGGGCGATGTCACCGGTGGGGGCGGTGTCGAAGCGCGCTCCCAGCTCCCGCAGCCGATCGATCGCGGCCGGGCCGCCTTCGGTGAGCATGTCGACCGCATCTCGCACGGCGATCCCACCCGAAACGGCCATCGTGTCGCGAGCATGCAGATCCGGTCGATCGTCGCCCCCGACGGCGGCGGCGATGCCGCCTTGAGCCCACCAAGTCGAGCCGAGAGCGCCAGCGGAGACCACGATCGACTCGTGGAGCCCGAGGGCGGTCGAAAGCCCCGCGACTCCGGAGCCAATGACGATGGGCACTTTGACCCGCCGAATCATGCGCTGATCAAATTCGCTTGACTTCGAGCATTCGCTCCACCGCTCGCCGGGCCCGCTCCATCACGTCGGGATGGATCTCGACGCGGTACTGCATCTTCTCGAGCGAGGTCCGAATGTTGTCGAGAGTGATCCGTTTCATGTGCGGGCAAAGGTTGCAGGGCCGAATGAAATCCGTCTCCGGGGCATAGGCAGTGACGTTGTCGGACATGGAGCATTCGGTGATCATCATCACTTGTCGGGGTTGATTCTCGGTGACCCATTTCTGCATACCGAAAGTGGAGCCGACGAAATCGGCCTCGGCCAGCACGTCCGGCGGACATTCGGGATGAGCGATGACCTTGATGTCGTCGTAGCCGGCCCGGTGGCGGCGAATCTCCTCGCCGGTGAAGCGCTCGTGGACCATGCATGATCCTTCCCACAGAATCACTTCGACGTCGGTCTGGGAGGCGACCCAGCGGCCGAGGTATTGGTCGGGAGTGAAGATGATCTTGTCAACCCCGAGCGACTCGACCACCTCTTTGGCGTTGCCAGAGGTGCAGCAAATGTCTGACTCGGCTTTGACCTCGGCGGAGGTGTTGACATAGGTAACGACCGGCACGCCCGGATGCTGTTCCTTGAGCTTGCGGACATCGGCGCCGGTGATCCCTTCGGAAAGCGAGCAGCCGGCGCGAAGGTCGGGGATGAGGACCGTCTTCTGCGGGTTGAGCATCTTGGCGGTTTCGGCCATGAAATGGACGCCAGCCATCACGATCACGTCGGCCGTGGCTTCTGTTGCCATGCGCGCCAGAGCCAAAGAGTCGCCGGTCAGATCGGCGACCGTGTGATAAATGTCCGGCGTCATGTAGTTGTGAGCGAGGATGACGGCGTTGCGTTCCTTTTTCAGCTTCTCGATCGCGGCGATCGTCGGGCCAAGCGCCGCCATCTCCTCCGGAGGCAGGACGTCGGAGCGACGGGTGATCTGGAGCGTCGGCATCTACATCCGTTCGATGAGCGCCGATCCAAATCCCGAGGTGGAGACCTCGGTGGCCCCGTCCATCAAACGGGCGAAGTCATAGGTCACGACTCTGTCGCCGATCGTGGCTTCGAGCGCGGAGACGATGAGGTCAGCTGCTTCGGTCCAGCCCAGATAGCGGAGCATCATCTCGCCGCTCAGAATCACCGAGCCGGGGTTCACTTTGTCCTGGCCGGCGTATTTGGGCGCAGTCCCATGGGTCGCTTCGAAGACGGCGTGACCGGTGACGTAGTTGATGTTGCCCCCGGGGGCAATCCCGATGCCGCCAACTTGGGCGGCGAGGGCGTCGGAGATGTAGTCGCCGTTGAGGTTCATGGTGGCGATAACGTCGTATTCAGCCGGACGGGTGAGTATCTGCTGAAGGAAGGCGTCGGCAATGACGTCCTTGATCAAAAGCTTGTCACCCGCTTCACCGCCGGACTCCTCCCAGGAGATCGCGCGATCCGAGTATTCAGACGACGCCACGTCGTAACCCCATTTGCGAAAGGCGCCTTCGGTGAACTTCATGATGTTGCCCTTGTGGACGAGCGTCACCGACTTGCGACGATTGGCGAGCGCGTATTCGATCGCCGCCCGCACCAATCGCTTCGACCCGGTGACCGAGGCGGGTTTGATCCCGAGGCCGGAGTCAGGACGAATCTCCCAACCGAACTCGTTGTCGAGAAACTCGAGCAACCGTTTGGCGCCTTCGGTCCCTTCCTCGAGTTCCTTGCCGGCGTAAACATCCTCGGTGTTCTCACGGAAGATGACCATGTCGACCAATTCCGGGTGCCGGACCGGGGAGGGCACCCCCTGGAACCAGCGGATCGGCCGCACGCAGGCGTAGAGGTCAAGAGTCTGGCGGAGGGCGACATTGAGCGAGCGGATCCCGCCGCCCACGGGAGTGGTGAGTGGCCCCTTAATGCCGACGAGATACTCCCGAAAGGCGTCAACGGTTTCGTCGGGCAGCCAAGCGCCGGTCTTGGTGTAGGCCTCCTCGCCGGCGAGGACTTCGTTCCACTCGATCTTCTTGCTCCCGCCGTAGGCCTTGTCGACTGCGGCTTCGAGGACGCGAACCGCGGCCGCCCAGATGTCAGGACCGGTGCCATCGCCCTCAATGAACGGGATGATCGGATCGTCGGGAACCGAAAGCCCGTTCGGGCCCATCGTGATCGAAGCGGCCAACTGTCTCCTTTCGCACATCAGGGTAACGGCCCGAGGGGCATGGGTCCGAGCCGACGAACGCGCTCGCGGCGCCAAGCCGGCAGATAAAGCGGCGCCGCGAGGGCAAGGACAACGCCACCGACCACCAGCGCGGTAGTGACCGACGTGGCGTCGGCCAAGGCGGTCAGCACCACTGTCCCGATCGCACCAGTCGGCTGGCTCACCATCGAGTTGAGCGAGATGATCGTGCTGCGATTGTCGGTGGTCACCTCGTGATGGAGAAGGGCCATATGGAGGGGGTTCGAGGCGCCGTGGATCGCATAACAGGCGAGGTAGGCGGTCACGAGTCCGATCGGCCCCGCGCTCAACCCCATGAAAATGACTGCCGCGCCTTGGAGAACCCGAGTGAGCGCGGCGGTCGGGGCGACCCCGACCCGCCGGCTCACCGTGGTGATCAGCGCCGCCCCAGCCGAGAAGGCGAGCCAAGCGGCCGAGGCGGCCGGACCCATGAGAGCAGCGGCCCGGTCGGAGCTGTCGACTACTTCGGCGAGGCGAACCGGCATGAGACCCTCGAAGGACACAATCCCCGACCTCGCTGAGCGAGAGACCGCGTTCGAGCGCGAGCAGCACTGTGATCGGGATCAAGAAGCCGACCGGAAACCAACGAAGGCTGAGAAGGACCAGGTACGGCCAGCGAGCGGCTGCCGAAGCTGGGTTCATCAACCGTGGGCGCGGGCGGCGCTCAATGTGTTGACGAGGAGCATGGCTCGGGTCATCGGGCCGACGCCGCCCGGCACCGGGGTGATCGCCGAGGCAATGTCGGAGACCGGGCCAAAATCGACGTCGCCGACAAGTTTGTTGCCGATCTGGTTGATCCCGACATCGATCACGACCGCGCCGGGTCGCACCATGTCGGCGGTCAAGAAACCAGGTGAACCGATGGCTACCACGATCAGGTCGGCGTTCGCCGTTAGATCCTTGAGGTCGCGGCTCCGTGAGTGGGCAACGGTGACGGTGGCGTCGACTCCGCGGGCGCCAAGCAGCAGGGCCATCGGCCGACCGACCAAGAAGGAGCGCCCCAGGACCACCGCTTTCGCTCCACGAATCGGAACCTCGTAGTGCTCGAGCATCCGCATGATCCCCGAAGGGGTGCAGGGCCGAAGGCCCGGCTGATCGAGGACCAAACGCCCGAGGTTCGCTGGGTGGAGTCCATCGGCATCCTTGCCCGGATCAATCGCTCCAACCACCGCTTCACCATCAAGAGCGTCGGGGAGGGGGAGTTGAACCAAGATGCCATCGACCTTGGGGTCGTGGTTGAGCTCGCCGATCAGCTCCTCGACCCGCTCCTGGCCGACATAGGCGGGCAGCTCGTGGTGGATGGAGACCATCCCCACTTCCTCGGCGTCGCGACGTTTGCCGCGCACGTACAAATGGGAGGCGGGGTCATCGCCAACGATCACGGTGGCGAGGCCCGGTGATCTCCGCAGCAATCGGACCCCCGACGCCACTTCCACCTTGACCGCGGCCGCCACCGGTTTTCCGTCGAGAATCTGCGCCACGACCGGCAACGGTAATCAGTGGCGAAAATGGCGCAGCGAGGCGCGAACCAGGGCGATGCCGAGCCGGTTCGCTGCCTCGACGACAAGACCGTCGTTGCGCGATCCGCCGGGAGCGACCACCGCGATCACGCCTGCCTGAGCTAGCGCTTCGATGCCGTCGGCGAAGGGGAAGAACGCATCAGACGCGGCCACTGCCCCATTCGCTCGGTCCCCCGCCTGCCGCACGGCTTTGGCCACGGCCCCGACCCGACTCTGATCGCCCGCCCCGATGCCGACGGCCGCCCCGCCCCGCACGATCGCCGCCGCATTCGATTTGGTATGGGTGGCAACGAGCCAGGCCAACCACAGATCCTCCCAGTTTTCTGGCTGTCGATCGGAGACAGTCGTGAACTCCCCGGGAGCTTCGTCGCGCCGTTGCACGAGGAAGCCATCCTCGATGCGGTGCAAGTCGAGATCGGAGCCATGCGGCTTCGCGGCCTCGAGCACACGTACGGCGGCTTTGATTCCTTCGACGCTTTCCACCTTCGATGCGACCACGACCTCGACGAACCGCTCGCCAAGAGCGCCGGCCAGCGCCGAAGTGAGCGGCCGATTGAGGCCGACGACTCCGCCAAAAGCCGAAACCGGGTCGCAATCCCAAGCCCGGGCGAACGCAGTCTCGAGGTCGGCCCCCACTGCCACCCCGCAGGGGTTGAGATGTTTGATAATCACCGCCGCCGGCTCTTCGATGGTGTCGACCAAGCGCAACGCTGCCTCGGCGTCGGCCAGGTTGTTGAACGACAGTTCCTTTCCCTGCACAACTCGAGCCGACTTCCACCAGGGCGACGTCCCGATCTCCGAGTACACGGACGCCTCTTGGTGGGGATTCTCTCCATACCGCAGGGAATCCGTCTTTTCCAGAGCCACCACCAACCGCTCAGGCAACCGCTCGCTGCGCTCAAACCAGCCGACGATGGCCGCGTCATAGGCGGCCGTACGAAAAAAGGCGGTCCGAGCGAGGTCGAGCCGGGTCGAAGCGAGCAGGCCGCCGGCTTCGATCTCGGTGGCAACCGGGTCGTATTGCGCGGGGTCGACCACGATGCCCACAAACTCATGGTTCTTCGCGGCCGCCCTGGTCAGCGCCACCCCGCCGATGTCGATCTGTTCGATCGACGGGTCCTGCTCGAAGGGATACAGATTCGAGACCACCAATTCGATCGGTTCGATGCCCTCCTTCTCGAGATCCTGGCGATGTTCGGGATCGGTGGGCCGGGCAAGGATCGAGCCGTGGATTCGGGGGTGCAAGGTCTTCACCCGGCCGCCCAGCATCTCGGGAGCGCCAGTGAGATCGCTGACCGAGGTGACCTCGATCCCGGCGCTGGCCAGCATCGCCGCGGTGCCCCCGGAACTGATCAAACCAATGCCGCAGCTGGCCAGCCGGCGGCAGAAATCGACCACCCCGGTCTTGTCATGTACCGAGATCAAGGCTCGTCGAACAGGCAGTCGATCTAGCTCCAACTCACTGTTCTCCCCTCTACCGATAATCTGCCGGCGAGTAAGGCTTCGACCACCCGTGGGTAGAGCGCGTGCTCTTCGATCTGGATCCGTTTGTGCAATGAACATGCATTGTCTCCCGGCAGAACCGGGACCGCCTTTTGAGCGATGATCGGTCCATGATCGAGGAGCTCGTCGACGAAGTGCACCGTCGCACCGGTGACTTTTACACCGGCTGCCAGCGCTTGGGCGACCGCATCGAGACCGGGAAACGATGGCAGTAGCGAGGGGTGGATGTTGACGATCCGGTTCGGGAAACGAGCAATGGCTTCCTTGCCGAGAATACGCATGAACCCTGCCAGAACCAGGGCTTCGGCATCGCCGGCCACGTCGAGAATCTCACTGGTGAAGCTCGAACGGTCGCCTTGATACGGGACAACATGAGTGTCGATGCCAGCTGACTTCGCTTTGGCGAGTGCCGCACATTCGATGTCGGCAACGACTACCTCGATCGCGCCAACCCCGGCTTTGATTAGGGCCTCGAGGTTCGATCCGGCCCCACTGACCAAGACGGCGTATCCCACTTACCAGGCGCCGCCACCACCACCACCGCCGCCGCCGCCACCACCGCCCGAGAACCCGCCTCCGCCGCCGGTGCTGGGCGAAGCGAATGCACCGTTCAGGGCCGACGACAGGCCGCTAAAGGCGTTCTCGGTTCCACCGCCGGTGTAACCGTGGCCGCCGAACCAATAAAGGTTCGAACTCTGCTGGAGCTCGGCGGGAGCGCGAATCCGAGCGGCCTCGAGCACTTCTTCGGCGATCCCGAAGGAGACGGCGTAGACCAAGAACCGGTCCCAAAGCGCCAACGAGATCGGTGGTGCTTCCTCCAGCCGACTGAAGTCCTTCAAATAGCGCCTGAAAGCACTCCAGCGCTCGGCTTCCAAAGCCCCGATCCCAGTCCGACGGACGGACCCGCGTCTCATTGCCCCAAATACCACCAGGACAATGACGTTGAAGAAAACAGCCACGAACAACAGCGGAGCGAGCGCGCCCAAAGGCAAGGAGTCGAGCGCGCCCAGCGCCAGGAAGGCAACAAACGCGAGCACGATCAGGGCAGCGAAAGCGCCCAGGAAGCGACTACGGCCGGTCTGTTCGAATAGCCCCCGCTGCACGATCGAGCCCACCGCTTCGGTGCGAAACGTCCGATAGTCGGAGGCGTTGGCAGCGGCATCCTCCCTGATCCCGGTTCGAAACTCGTTGAGCGGGCGCGGTTCGCCGTCCAGGACGCGAGAGACCACGTTCAGCACCCGCTGCTCGGGCCCGGTCAATAGCTCCTCATTGGGAGTGATGCTGAGCTGGAGATCATCGACGACTTCCGAGCGAAGACCCATCCAGCTATTGATGGTGACCTTGACCGGTTCGGCCCTGATGATCTTTTTGCGGATCAAGTCGAACATGGTGGCGGTGAATTGTTTCTCGTCGACTTGGCCTTGGGTGAGCAAGGCCCCGACCTCGGCCGGGGGAAGCTCGGAGGGTGGTTCTTGCTCGTATTCTCGGTCGTAGCCGGTCCGCGGCTCACGGCCGTAGCGGAAGTAGATCCAAAGCACTCCGAGCAACCCGGGAAGAAAGGTGAGAGCGGCGAGAACAAAGAGACCGGCTCTGACCAAACCCGCCCGGCGCCGGTCACGGGCGATCTCGGCGTCCTCTTCGGCCTGAATGGCTTCGAGTCGATCGCCTGCGACCACCGACGCGCCGGCGGTCGAGGTGAGGAAAGAGCGCGGAAAGACAACCCGCATCTCGACGAACTGACCGGCAGGGATGCTGGTGGCGATCAAGGTGGGGCGGACACCGTCCGCTCCCAGGCTGGTTTCGCCATTGACCGATGACGGGTGTCCCCAAATCCTAATGTCGCCGCTGCCACCCTCGCCCGGGAGATCCATGGAAACGCTGAGCTCGTCGAGCGGTGTTTCCCAATCCTCGCCCCACACCTGCAGGAAGACGTCGACCACATCGTCGGCGGCCTTGGCCAGACCGAGAAGCCGATAGGAGAGGTCAAAGGTCCGCTCGCCGCCGTCGGTCGCGTAATGCCAAACCACTCGCACCCGCCCGCCAAGGTCCACGACTCCGAAGGTTGAGGGAGGCGAGCTGCAGCCGAGGTCGGTGCATGCGCCAGGCTGATAGGCGACTCCCCCTTCGGACACGCTGACTCCGATGATCGATTCGCCTGCCCGCAAGGGAATCTCGCGGTAACCCCCGGAGAAGGACCCATCGAAGAAGTAGGTGATGTGTTCGGTGACATCGATCGATCCATCCGGATTGACTATGACCTCGATGTCCGCCCGAGGCAGCGTGAACTCTTGGGCCAGTGCCGGGAGCCCGTGTCCGAGCAAGAGAAGGACCAGCGCCAGCAGCGCGGTGCCCCTCCGTTTGATCAGAACTGCACCCTCGGGGGTTCGCTGGCTTCCTCCGGCGCATCGAAGAACTCGCGGATCTTGAACCCAAACATGCTGGCGACGATGTTGCTCGGTGCCACCTGCACCGAATTGTTGAAGGTCAGGACTGAATCGTTGTAGATCTGTCGAGCCACGGCGATCTTGTTCTCGGTGTCCGAAAGCTCGGTCTGAAGCCGCTGGAAATTTTCGGAGGCTCGCAGCTCCGGATACGCCTCGGCAACGGCGAAGAGCTGGCGAAGGGCGCCCGTCAGGAAGTTCTCGGCTTGCGCCTGGTCGGCCGGCCCGGTGGCGGCTTGGGCCGCGTTGCGTGCCTGCACCACCCGTTCGAAGGTCTGCTGCTCATGGCTGGCATAACCCTTCACGGTCTCGACCAGGTTTGGGATCAGGTCGTAACGACGCTTCGTTTGGACCTCGATCTGTCCGAGGGAGTTGTCCACCCGGTTCCGTTTCGAAACCAGGCCGTTGTAAATGACCAATGCCCATACGAGAAGCAGGGCGACGATGCCAATGATCCACCACATGGATAAGGACGTTAGTTGCAGAGCGTCCGACTCGGGTCGTCGAGTCAGCCCAGAGCTTCGAGCATGGCCGATCCCATGTCGGTGGGGGTCGGAGCGAGGGTGATTCCGGCGTCGCGCATGGCGTCGATCTTGGCCGCGGCGGTTCCTTTGCCGCCAGAGATGATCGCCCCGGCGTGGCCCATCCGGCGTCCCGGTGGGGCAGTCGTGCCAGCGATGAACCCGGCGACCGGTTTGCGCATCTGCTCGGCGACGAAGACGGCGGCGTCTTCCTCGGCCGTGCCTCCAATCTCCCCGATCATGATTACGCCCTCGGTGGCCGGGTCATCGTTAAACATTTCGAGCGCATCGACAAAGTTGGTGCCGTTGACGGGATCGCCCCCGATCCCAACGGCGGTGGTTTGTCCCAACCCAAGCCGGGTCAGCTGATAAACCGCCTCGTAGGTGAGGGTGCCGGAACGTGAAATGACGCCGATCCTCCCCGGCTGGTGAATGTATCCGGGCATGATTCCGATCCGGCACTCCTGGGGGGTGATGACTCCCGGACAGTTTGGCCCCACCAGCCGCACCGGCTTGTCGCCGAGGTAGCGCTTGGCCTTGACCATGTCGGCGACCGGCACTCCCTCGGTGATCGCCACGATCAACGGAACCGAGGCGGCGGCGGCCTCCATAATGGCGTCGGCCGCGCCGGCCGGAGGAACGAACACCACCGTGGCGTTCGCCTGCGACGCGGCGACCGCCGCTTCGACGGTGCGGAAAATCGGCACCTCGACTCGATAGGTTCCCGCCCGATCGGGCACTCCACTCTCATCGATATCACCCTCAAAGATCTCTGTCTTCCCAGCGCGGCTGGGATGGACCGCAGCCACCACGTTGGTGCCGTAAGCAATGCTGCGATCGGCGTGGAAACGGCCGGTCTTGCCCAGGCCCTGGACGATCAAGCGCGTTTCCTTGCTGACGAGGATGCTCATCGAGCCAGGGCGACGATTTTTTGGGCGCCGTCTTTCATGTCGATGGCAGTCGTCAGGTTGAGGCCCGACTCGTCGAGCATCTGTTTTCCGATCTCGACGTTGGTGCCCTCGAGCCTCACCACCATCGGCACCGAGAGCCCGACCTCATTGATACCATCGATGATCCCCGCCGCGATCGTGTCGCATTTCATGATCCCGCCAAAGATGTTGACGAAGATCCCGTTGACATTGGGATCGGCCGTGATGATCCGAATCGCCGCCGCCACTTGTTCGGCATTCGCTCCCCCACCCACATCGAGGAAGTTGGCCGGTTCCCCACCGAAATGCTTGATGATGTCCATCGTCGACATTGCCAGGCCGGCGCCGTTGACCATGCACCCGATGCTCCCGTCGAGGTTGATATACGAAAGCCCAGTTTCCTTTGCTTCCAGCTCCGCCGGGTCTTCCTCCGACTCATCCCGCATCTCGGCCACCTCAGGGTGGCGATAGAGAGCGTTGTCGTCGATGCTCATCTTCCCGTCGAGGGCAACAACTTCGCCTTCGCCGGTGATGACTAAGGGGTTGATCTCGACCAAATCGGCGTCGAGCTCGGTGGCGATCTCAACCAGCCGAGTGACAAAAGCTACGAACTTGGCATGGATGTCCCCCTCGAGCCCCAGTTCCCAACCGAGCGAGTTCGCCTGAAACATCGCCAACCCAATTGCGGGGTCGACCTCCTCCCGGAGGATTTTCTCGGGCGATTCCTGTGCGACTGCCTCGATGTCCATGCCTCCTTCAGTGGAAGCCATGACGATGTTGCGTCCCACCGATCGATCGAGCAGCACCGCTAGGTAGAGCTCGCGGGCAATGTCCAATCCTTGCTCGACATAAAGGCGATTGACCTCTTTACCCGACTCACCCGTCTGGATCGTGACCAAGGTCGAGCCGATCATCTTCTCGGCCAAAGCGCCGACCTCAGCCACCGCCCCCTCGGGGCCACCGTCACGACCGGCGAGCACAACTTTGACACCCTTGAGATCGGGGTGCTCGGCGAACCGTCCCTTGCCACGACCGCCGGCGTGAATCTGCGACTTGACCACCACCACCGGATTGCCGGTCTCGGCGATCAGTGTGCGAGCGGCATTCTTCGCCTCAGTCTTGGTGGTGGCGACAAGGCCGCGAGGAGTTGGGATTCCCCGCGCGGCAAGAAGCTGTTTCGCTTGGTATTCATGAATCTTCACGGACTGGCGGCGACGTTAGCTTCCACCCACTCGGCGATCTCAGCGAGCGATGTGCCGGGGCCGAAAATCGCCGCCACCCCAGCGGCTTCGAGCGTGGCGATGTCCACATCAGGAATGACCCCTCCCCCAAAGACGACAATGTCGTCGGCTTCGGCTCTTCGCAGCAGATCAACGACTCGAGGGAAGAGCGTGAGGTGAGCGCCCGACAAAGAGGAAAGGCCGACAGCGGCTACGTCCTCGTCGATGGCGGTGGCGACGATCTGCTCGGGAGTCTGATGCAAGCCTGAGTAGATGACTTCGTTGCCTGCATCGCGCAAGGCTCGAGCAATGACTTTGGCCCCTCGATCGTGACCATCGAGGCCAGGTTTGGCGATCAAGATGCGCCTCGGCACCTGCCGAAGGTTAGGCCCGCGACCAAACCGCTAGGCGGGGCTAACTTGGGGGCATCAAGGAGTCTTATGCCCAATTCGCGCCTTCACACCGTTGCCGCCGCCGGTCAGAGCATCTGGTCGGACCAGATCAACCGGACGATGATCGATGGCGGAGAACTCGCCCAGCGCATCTCCAAGGATGCGATAAGCGGTGTCACTTCTAACCCCACGATCTTCGCCGACGCCATCATCAAGAGTTCCGACTACGACCGATCTCTGCGGGATTTGGCGAAGAGCGGCCTCGAAACCGAAGAGATCGTCGTCGGGCTGATGAGCGCGGACATCGCCGATGCATGCGATGTCCTGCGGTCGGCCTGGGAGTGGAGCGACGGCGCCGACGGTTTCGTTTCGGTCGAGGTCAGTCCTCTGCTAGCCCATGAAACCGAAGCCACCGTGGCGGCGGCCCGCGAGTGGCACAAGCGAATCGACCGGCCGAACCTACTAGTGAAAGTCCCCGCCACCATGGCCGGGGTGGAAGCCATACGCCGGCTGACCGCCGAGGGCATTTCGATCAACGTCACCCTGATCTTCTCGCTGGCTCGGTATGGGCAGGTGATCGAGGCCTATCAAAGTGGTTTGGACGAGTATGGAAACTCGGGGGGAAAGTTGAAGACGATCAGCTCGGTGGCGTCCTTCTTTGTGTCCCGCGTCGACACTGAAGTCGATCGCCGGCTCGAAGAGCTCGAGGCGCCGAGACATCTCTGGGGAAAAGCGGCGATCGCGAATGCTCGAGTCGCCTACGAACTCTTCCTCCAGCGTTTCCGCACCGACGATTGGATGGATCTCGCCCGCAGAGGCGGCCGGGCCCAGCGGCCCCTGTGGGCTTCGACCTCGACGAAGAACCCGAACTATGCCGACACGATGTACGTGGAGGCGCTAGTGGCGCCGCATACAGTCAACACCATGCCCCTCGCCACCATCGACGCCTATCAGGACCATGGGACGCCTTACCCGCAGCCGTTTGGCGCCGGCGAGATCAACGAGGCCAAAGAGGATCTGGACCTGTTAACCGAGGTCGGCATCGACATGGACAACGTCGTGCAGGTGCTTGAGGACCAAGGCGTCGAAAAGTTTGCCAGCTCGTGGGATCTGCTCGTCAATGACGTCGACAGCGAACGCCAGCGACTCCTGGCATAGCTCCGGTCTTCCGGTCTTAGGAGACCTTTTGCATGGGGGCCCAGCCGAGGAGAAGGCGCTTCTTCCCCTCGTCATCGAACACGACGACGGCCTCGGCTCCTTCGCCCGCGCCGACCACTTCCCGGACTGTCCCTAAGCCCCACTTGTCGTGCCGCACCCGATCGCCACTTTGGATCTGATCGGCGGAGACGGTGCTGCGCCCCGACCATGAGGCCTCGGCGTTTGTGGTGCGCTCGCGCTTGGGGGCCTTCTCGATTAGCTCGGCGGGGACTTCTTTGAGAAACCGCGAGGGCGGGTTGTAATTGGTGCTCCCGAAGAGCATCCGATTCCAAGCCGACGTGAGGTACAAGCGATCCATCGCCCGCGTCATCCCGACGTAGGCCAGGCGCCGCTCCTCTTCCAGCTCAGCTGGGTCGCCGAGCGTTCGCATATGCGGGAAGATCCCGTCTTCCATCCCCGCCAGAAAAACCGCGGGATACTCGAGGCCCTTGGCGTTGTGCAACGTCATCAACGTCACCGCACCGGCGCCCTCGTCGAGGTCGTCGGTCTCGTTCTGCAGCGACACGGATTCGAGGAAACGTTCGAGGCGTGTCAAGTTGGGGATGTCCTCCCAGGCGACACCATCGATCACCGATCCTTCGCTCAGGCTTTCGAATTCCGCCGCCACCGATCCTAACTCCCGCAGGTTCTCGATTCGCCCGAGAGCTTCGATGCTGCGCTCGGCTTCGAGCGCAGCCAGATAGCCGGTGTCATTGGCCACCGCATCGATCGCCGCCTGCAGGCCCCCGGTATCGGCCTTCATCCGGATCATGTCGAGGATGCCCGAGAACTCGAGGATCTGGCGTTGAGCACGACCGGTGAGTTGGGAGATATCGCCGGCGCGACTCAAAGCCTCGCCAAAGCCGATGCGATTGTCCTGGGCGAAGCGATCGAGATGGGCAACGCTCGTATCACCGATCCCCCGGCGGGGCTCGTTGATTACCCGCTTGAGGGCGACCCCGTCATCCGGATTGACCATCGCTCGCAGATAGGCAAGGGCGTCCTTGATCTCCTTGCGGTCGAAGTATCGAACCGAGCCCACGACCCGATAAGGAATACCCCGGCGGACCAACACCTCTTCGATCACGCGCGATTGCGCATTCGTTCTGTAAAAGATCGCCATGTCCGATTGGTTGAAGCCCAAGTCGCCGAGACGTTCGATCTCATCGGCCATGAACCCGGCCTCGTCGTGTTCGTCCTCACCTTCGAAACGGACGATGAGCTCACCGGTACCCCGATCGCTCCACAGGCGCTTGGGCGTGCGCCGCGGATTGTTGGAGATGACCGAGTTAGCCGCCTCGAGAATGTTGGTCGTCGAGCGATAGTTTTGGTCGAGAACGACGATCCGCGCGTCGGGATAGTCCTTCTCAAAGTCTTGGATGTTGCGGATGTCCGCTCCCCGCCAGCGGTAAATGCTTTGGTCGCCGTCTCCGACCACGCAGAGGTTGCGGTGCTCGGCGGCCAGCATCTTTACCAGGGCGTATTGAGCGCGATTCGTGTCCTGGTATTCGTCGACCAGGATGTAGCGAAACCTTTCTTGGTATTGGGCGAGTACTTCCGGGAATGCCCCGAGCAGTTCGACGGTGACCATCAAAAGATCGTCAAAGTCCATCGCCGAGGCCTCGAGCAGGCGTTGCTGATAGAGCCGATAGACGTCGGCAACCTGCTCGTGGTAGAAACCTTCGCCCGTCAACGCGAACGACTCGTAGTCGATCAACTCGTTCTTGGCCCGGGAGATGGCCTCCTTGATCGCCCTGGGAGGAAAGCGCTTCACCTCCAAGTCGAGGTCCTTCACACAAATCGTCAACAGCCGGATGCTGTCGTCCTCGTCATAGATCGAGAAACCCGAGCGATAGCCGAGGCGGGACGCCTCCCGCCGCAAAATCCGCACGCAGGCGGAGTGGAAGGTAGAAACCCACATCGCCCTCGTCGCTCGCCCGACCAAGCGGGCAACCCGGCTCCGCATTTCGTCGGCTGCCTTGTTGGTAAAGGTGATGGCGAGAATGGCTTCGGGAGACACGCCGAGATCGCGGATCAGGTGGGCGATGCGATAGGTCAGGACCCTGGTTTTGCCCGATCCCGCCCCCGCCACCACCAAAACCGGCCCTTCGGTAGCCGCCACCGCTTCTCGCTGGGAGGGGTTCAGCTCGGAGAGCAGCGGCGAGTCGACCAGGAGGTCATTCTGAAACCACTCCGTTGCCATGAAGACATGGTACCGGGCGCCCGGGTCAGAATCACAAGGACGTAACTAAGACGTCAGATAGATCCGGTCTGAAGTCTGTTGTCTGATGTCTGATGTCTTGTCTCTGATGTCTGTTGTTTGATTTCTTCGACTGTTTCCTCGTCGCGGACGAGTGAGTTTGCGGGCAGCGAGAAGCAGAACCGGCTGCCGGTGGGAAAGCGCCGCTCGTGCCAGACGTCGCCACCCATCGCCCGGGCGAGGCTACGAGCGATCGGCAATCCCAGCCCAATCCCAGACGAGGATCGGGAGTCTCCCTTGGAGACTTGCTCAAAGTGCTCAAAGATCGAGTTGCTCAGATCGTCGGGCACGCCCGGGCCGTTGTCAGACACCACGATCACGTACTGCTCACCGTGGGCAACGCCTTCGACCAATATCTGATCACCACCATATTTCTTGGCGTTCTCCAAGAGGTTCCTCACCACCTGCTGAACGCGATTGGCATCGGCATGAGCCCGCACTCCGTGGGGGATAGAGACTGAGGCTTCCCGACCACCACCGGGAGGAAAGATGAGAAAGGCCACTTCCTCGATCATCGTCCCGAGGTCGAAAAGGTCCTCATTGAATCGCAGCCGCCCCGCTTCCAGCCGGGGGATCACCAGGATGTCTTCGACCAGGTCACCTAGATAAGTGGACTGCTTGGTGATGTAACCAAGAAACTCGCTGATGTCCTCGCGGTTCAGCGTATCCCACGACGTGGTCAGAGTATGGGCGAAGCCGGCGATGCTCGTCAGTGGCGTCCTGAGCTCATGGCTGACCATCGAGACGAAGTCGTTCTTGATGTGCTGGGCGTCATCGGCTTCTTGGCGCGCCTGCAACTCCCGACGCCGGGCGGCGGCAGCCATCCGCAAACTCCAGACCACGCCAGCGATCGACACTACGACGATCACACCCGCGAGCCAAAGAGCCGCGGTCATGGAGGGCCTTGGGTGTACTGACCTTCTAAGAGAGCTCGCACCGTGGATGCCAAGGAACCGAGCCGAAGGTCGTTCTTCTCGAGGTACGCATTGACTCCAGCGTCCCAAGCCGCCTGTTGCTGCTCAGCGTCGGCCACACCCGAAACCATAACCATCGGGATCGTGACGCCTGCGGCCCGCAGCGCCCGCACCAGCTCGACGCCGTTTGACCGCGGCATCGCGAAATCGACCACCAGGCATTCGAACTTGGCTGAGGCGAGCTTCGCCGCGGCTTCGCGCGCTCCCTCGGCAACTTCGACCTCAAAGCCGCGCCCGGCGAGGCTGGCGGAGATGAGCTGGCGGACGCCGGCGGAGTCGTCGACCACGAGGACTCGAGGGGCGTTGGCACCAACCGGGTGCAGCTGACGGCTGCATTCGCCCAAATAGTTGGGGTCGACCACCACCAACACCTCCCCACCCCCGAGGAGGGCCGCCCCGGTGATGCTCCGCGACCCGCCGAGGATTGGACCCAGTGACTTGACCGCCACCCGCCGCTTGCCTAGGACTTCACCGGCCGCCACCGCCACCGGCCCAGAACGAGTTGAGACGATCAAGAGGTCATTCTCCGTGCCAGTGGCCTCGCGGCCCATCGCCGCCGCCATCGAGACCACCGGGAGGTCCTGCGTCTGAAATCGTGCTCGTCTCAACCCCTCGCTGGTCTCGACCACGTCGGCGATAGAAGGGACGATCGAGGCTTGCACGGCGGCCTCGGGAATACCCCAAAAATTAGGCCCATCGGCGAGAACCACCACATTCTGCAGCACGAGCGAGATGGGGAGAATCACCGTCACCGACGTGCCCAACCCGGGCACAGTCTCCAATTGGATAATCCCGTTCACTCGCTCCGACACGTCAGCGACCGCCGGCAGTCCTTCGCCCAAACCAGAGAAGTCGTGTGCCTCAGTGAGGGTGCTGAATCCGGCGGTGAAGAGCAACGGAGAAAGGTCAGCCTCGTCGGCGGGGATGCCCCGAGCGATGGCCGCATCCTGCACCGCCTTCCAATCGATGCCGCGCCCATCATCGGAAACGACGATCACAACCTTTTCCCCTTCGCGACGGGCGTTGAGCGAAACAATGCCGGTGGTGGGCTTGCCTTGCATCGAACGCTCCTCGGGCGTCTCCAACCCGTGATCGACGGCATTCACCAAGAGGTGACGGAGAGGTTCGCGCAGAAGCTCGACGATTTGCCGGTCGAGCTCGATCTCCTCGCCACTCGCTTCGAAGCGGACCTCCTTGCCCAGCTTGCGTCCCATGTAGCGCACGAACTGGGGGAACGTGTCAGTGATGGTGCTCAATTGAGCGTTGGCCAGATTCACCGCCAGTGACTGGAGATTGCCGATCGCGCCGGCCATTCGTCGCAGCTGCTGGCGCCAGGCCGCCATCAACTTGGTGGGGTCGGCTCCTTCGAGCTGGACGAGGGCGAGATCGGACAAGCTTTCGGCGTCGAGGCTGACTTCCACGGCCTGATTGATCAATTGGTACAAATCCATGGTGTCCACCCGCGAGACGCCGCTCAAAACCGAACGCTCGACCTCGGCCAGGAGCCCCCCGAGCGACGAACTGTGCGCTGAAGGCTCCGAGCTTGTCGGCGGGGCCGGGGCAGGGGCGATCGGCACGTAGATGTTTCCGGCCAGTGCCGACTCGGCGCGGGCGACGTTGGCCCGAAGCTTGGCGGTGAGGCCGGCTTCTTCCTGTTGAGCGGCGTCGGGGAGGAAGCCGGCGAGGGCTTCGAGTGATTTTGAGAGCTCTTCGGTGATTTGGAGATCGGAGCTTTCGTAGCGCTTCCAGACGTGCTCGAGAAAGTGGGCCGCAGCCGCCACCTCGTTGAGGCCAACGACCCTTGAAGAGCCCTTGATGGTGTGGGCGTCCCTGATCAGATCGGTCACCAATTCGGGATCGATCGCCCCCTCGCGCAAAGACACGGCGGCGTTGGCCAACCGACGCGACCGTTCGGCTACCTCTTGTCGGTAGATGTCGATCAGCTCGGTTGAAAGGGTTATATCCACGGGAATCTGACGTGAAGGGTCTGTCTCAAACATCGGCCAACTTCAGGATCAAGTTGATTGGCAAGTTGGGCGTGGGACGGGCCATGGGCCACGTTCTACAGCTATTCCCACTCAATCGTGGCTGGCGGTTTCGACGAGATGTCATAGGCCACGCGATTGATGCCTTCGACTTCGCTGATCACCCGCCGGCTGATCGTTTCGAGGAGTTCGTAGGGAAGGCGGGCCCAGTCGGCGGTCATCGCGTCTTCGCTTTCCACTGCCCGGACGATCAGCGGGTAGCTATAGGTGCGGCCGTCGCCCTGAACCCCGACCGATTTGATGGCCGGGAGCACCGCAAATGCCTGCCAAAGTCTGCGTTCCAGGCCCGCCCGCCGGACTTCCTCGGTCACGATCGCGTCGGCCGCCCGCAGGATCTCGAGCCGTTCGAGCGTGACCTCGCCAATGATCCGCACCGCCAATCCGGGGCCCGGAAAGGGTTGGCGCCAGACAATCTCCTCGGGGAGTCCGAGCTCCTCGCCGATCGCCCGCGCTTCGTCCTTGAACAAGTCCCGGAGCGGCTCGACCAGAGCGAAACGAAGATCGGCCGGAAGGCCGCCGACATTGTGATGGGTCTTGATCTTGGCCGCGGACGCACTGCCCGACTCGATCACATCGGGATACAGAGTTCCCTGCACCAAGAATTCGGCGCTGTCAATCTCGGTCGCCGCCTCCTCGAAGATGCGGACGAACAGCTCACCGATCAGCCGGCGCTTTTCCTCCGGATCGGTTACTCCTCGAAGCCGCTCCAGAAAACGATCGGCTGCTTTAACCGAGATCAAGTCGACCTGAAAATGACGGCGAAAGGTCTCTTCGACTTGCTCCGCCTCGCCGGCTCGCAGCAAACCGTGGTCGACAAAGATGCAGGTGAGCTGGTCGCCTACCGCCTCATGGACCAGAGCCGCGGCGACAGCCGAGTCGACGCCGCCCGACAATCCGCAGACCACCCGCGCCGATCCGACCTGCTGGCGGATGCGGTCGATCGCATTTTCGATGATCGAGTGCGAGGTCCAGGTCGGAGCAAGTCCGCAGACGTCGTATAGAAAGTGCTTGAAAACGTCGGGCCCCCGTTCGGTGTGTGAAACCTCGGGGTGAAACTGGACTCCGTAGAGCTGTCTCTCTCGGTCCTCCATGGCTGCTACGCGTGAGCCTTCCGAGGTCGCGAAAGACCGGAATCCCGGCGGGGGCTTGACGACCGCGTCGCGATGGCTCATCCACACCTCGAGCTCAGCGGGCATCTCGGCCAGCAGCTCGGAGCCCGAATCGATGCGCATCCGGGTGCGCCCAAATTCGGCCCGGTCTGTGCGGGCAACTTCTCCGCCGGCAAGATTGGCCAGGACCTGGTGCCCGTAACAGATCCCCAACACCGGGATACCGAGCTCGAGGATTTCGGGGTCGAGGGTATAAGCGCCATCGGCATACACCGAGGCCGGGCCACCCGAAAGGATGATGCCCGCCGGGGGAGAAGATCTGAGGTCGGCGGCGGTGACTCGTCGACTGACGATCTCGGAGAAGACGTGTGCCTCCCGTACCCGCCGGGCGATCAGCTGCGCGTATTGAGCTCCGAAATCAACGACGACGACCTTCGGGTCCACTTATCCCATGCCTACCCGCTGCGCTTTTTGCAGGGCTTTCCCCTCGGTTTGCAACGATGGGGCGAGCATGATCTCCGCCTTTTGGAAGGCTTTGAGGTCTGAGTAACCACAAGTGGCCATTGAGACCCGCAGGGCGCCGAACAGGTTGCGACGGCCGTCGTTCTCGTGCGCCGGCCCGGTCAGGATCTCGGCCAGCGAACCGAGACGGCCCACTTGCACCCTCGCTCCCCGCGGGAGGGTGGGGTGGAAGGCCGCCATCCCCCAGTGATAGCCGCGACCGGGCGCTTCGTCGGCACTGGCCAGGGGCGAGCCGATCATCACCGCGTCGGCCCCGCAGGCGATCGCCTTGGCGACATCGCCGCCCGTCCTCATCCCGCCGTCGGCGATCACGTGGACATAGCGACCGGTCTCATCGAGGTGGCGAATCCGCGCTCCGGCGGCGTCGGCGATGGCGGTGGCTTGCGGGACACCGACCCCCAACACTCCCCGAGTCGTGCAGGCCGCTCCCGGCCCGACTCCGACCAGGACCGCGGCCGCCCCCGTCCGCATGAGATGGAGGGCGGTGCTGTAGGAAGCGCAGCCGCCCACAATCACCGGTACCTCGACACTTTGGATATAGGCGGCGAGGTCGAGGGGCTCGGTGCGAGTAGAGACGTGCTCGGCCGAGACCACCGTTCCCTGGATGACGAGAACATCGAGACCGCCGGCCAGGGCTTCGTCGCCGAGCTCGCGCACCCGCTGGGGGGTCAACGAGCCGGCGGCAATGACCCCCGCCGATTTGAGCTCTTGGACCCTTTGGCGGACGAGCTCTGGTTTCACCGGTTCGAGATAGATCTCCTGCATTCGTCGGGTGGCCTTCTCGTTGGAGAGCTCAGCGATCTCCTCGAAGTAGGGATCCGGATCCTCGTACCTCGTCCAGAGCCCTTCCAGGTTGAGCACGCCGAGGCCGCCTAACCGTCCGATCTCGATCGCCGTCGCCGGGCTAAGCGCACCGTCCATGGCCGAACCGAGCATCGGGAGGTCGAACCGCATCCCATCGAGCTGCCAGGTGATATCGACATCGTCAGGGTCGCGGGTCCGCCGCGAAGGGACAATCGCGATGTCGTCGAACCCGTAAGCTTGTCGAGCGGTCTTGCCGATCCCGATATCGATTTCCATTCAGCTCCCTTCGGCACCGGTCATTGTAGGAATCAGGCCTGCTCACTCGGTACCGTGCCTTCATGCTCGAACCCGAAGCGGCGCCGTGGCGGGTTCGGGATTTCATCCTGGCTATGAGTGGCGGAGTGCTCCTTGCATTGCTCGTCGCGATACCCACGATCGACGCCTCACCGACGGTGTTCCTGGTGTCGGCCGCGGTCGCTCAATACGCCGGCCACTTTGGGACGATTTGGTTTCTCGCTCGCAGCCGAGGGGGATTTGCCTCGCTCGGCTTCTCGGTCGAAGGCCGCGACGGCCTCTGGCTTCTCGCCGGAATTGCCCTCCAGGTTATCTTGCCCGTCCTCTTCTTCCCTTTGGCGGAGATGATCAGCGAGGGAGACGGCGGACAGGTGATCGGCGAGGAGCTCCGGGCGCTCAACCACGACGCCGCCCGAATCTTTATGGCCCTGACTATCGGCCTCCTCGCCCCGGTGACCGAGGAGTTGCTGTTTCGCGGCATCTTGCTGCGGGCGATCCTCCCCCAGCGGGCCCGCTCGGCGGCATGGATCGTCGCCGCGGTTTTCGCGCTCTTCCATATCTTCGGTCTCGGCGGCGACCTCCTCCGGGCGCTGGTCATGACCATGCCGGTCTTTTTCGTGATGGGTTTGATCCTTGCCAATCTGACCATTCGCCGCGGCCGGCTCGGCCCGGCGATCTTCGTCCACGCCGGCTTCAACCTGCTCGGCTTATTGGTTCTCTTCCTTCCTGAGGAAGTGATCGACGAGGCGCTAGCGGCGATCGTTTGAGTCATTCTCTGGGCTGTAACCGTCGCTGGACGACGGTTGCTACCCAGGGTTTGCGGGTTCGGCTAGGAGCCGAGGCCGACTGCCCTGCGCACCGCCACCATCGTTCCCTCCGCTTTGATCCGAGCGTCGATGGCTGCTTTTTGCATCAGCCGGGAGACTTCGGCGTTGTCAAGACGAAGGTAGGCCGCCCGTAGTGGGGTGAGCCGGTCGACGATCGCCTCCGCCACCGCACTCTTGAATGCTCCGTAACCGCTGTCGCCGAAATCGCTTTCTAGCTGGGCGATGGAAGTGCCCGAAGCGAATGACATCAGCTCCAACAAGTTGGAGATCCCGGCCTTCTCGTCCCAGTCGTAACGGACAGAACGATCAGAGTCGGTGACCGCCGCTTTGACGCGCCGACGGATCAGGTCCGGCTCGTCGATCAGGTTGATACGCGAGTCAGGATCGGGGTCGGACTTCGACATCTTGGCGGCGGGATCTTGCAGCGACATGACCCTTGCGCCGATCTCTGGCGTGATTCGCTCCGGAAGCGGAAAGACTTCGCCGAATCTGCTGTTGAACCGTTCCACCAGGTCGCGGGTCAGCTCAAGGTGCTGAGTCTGGTCGTCGCCTACCGGCACCACGTGCGCCCGGTGGATGAGAATGTCCGCGGCCATCAACACCGGGTACGCAAACAGCCCGAGGTTCTGGCCCGCTCGATCCGACTTCTCTTTGAACTGCGTCATCCGCTCGAGTTGGCCAAGACCTGACATGGTTCCGAGAATCCAGGTGAGTTCGGCATGTTGGGGCACCTGGCTCTGGTAGTAGAAGAGCGAGCGGTTGGGATCGACCCCGGCAGCCAGAATCGCCTTGGCTGTGTTGAGCCTGGTCGTCTCGAGCTCGGCCGGGTCGTACGGGATAGTCATCGCATGCAGATCGACTACGCAGTAAAAGGGCTGGTAGGTCGCTTGCATCTTGACCCAGTTGTCCAGCGCGCCCACGAGTGTCCCCAAATGGAGGTCGCCCGTTGGTTGAATTCCCGAAAAGACCCGCTTCATCACCAATCAGCTTCTGCGCGAGGGCGCGAGACTAGGCCACAGGTAGAATTCGGAGATGCCGCTAACCGGGTTGCAGGCCGCTTTGGAGCTCACCGAGTTAGGAGCGCAACTCGTGGCGCAGCGCTATCGGCGCGAGAATCCGCTCGCCAGCGAAGCCGAGGTGCGCAGGGTGGTGACCGTCTGGTTTGCCGACCGGCGCATCGCACCGATCGGAGACGCCGAGGGGCGCCAGGTCTCGTGGCCTCGACAAGTTGACTGAGGTCGAACGCACCCTCCGCCGGATCGTCAACGACCTCACTGAGGAACAAGTCAGTTTTGCGCTGATCGGCGGTTTGGCGATTTCAATTCGCGCCGAGCCGCGCCTGACCCGCGACGCCGACTTTGCGATATCGGTCAAGAACGATTCCATGGCCGAGCAGACAATTCGAAATCTCTCAGGCCGCGGGTACGTGCCCGGCACGGTGGTCGAACACGCGTCAGGACGGCTCGCCGCGGTCCGCCTGTCGGTCCCGGAGTCGGACGTCTTTGTGACCGACCTCCTCTTTGCTTCCTCGGGAATCGAGCCGGAAATCGTCATGCAGGCGGAAGAACTCGAGGTGCTGGCCGATTTTCGACTGCGCGTGGCCAGCATCGGCCACCTGATTGCGACAAAGCTCTTGGCCCGGGATGATCGTCTGCGGCCTGCGGATGCCGATGACTTGCGAGCGCTGGCCGCGGTTGCTCGGGACGAGGACTGGGCAGAAGCGCGTACAGCGGTGAATTTGATCGCGCAACGCGGCTTTGCTCGGGGCAAGGATCTCGCCACCGAGCTCGACCGATTGCTCAACCCCTAGCCGCGTTTCGCTAGAGGAGGCGCGAGCGGCGGCGGTTGCGGCCACTGGGGCGCTTGGGGGGCTCAGGAAGCACACCCGGGTCGAAGCCGTTGAGGTCATCGAGGCGATCGTCGTTGGAGAACATCTTGACAATCGGGACTCGAAGCCCGGCCTCTCGCATGATCCAGCTGGCGGTCTCGATCTGTTCATTCGAGACCAAAGTCACCACGAGTCCCTCCACGCCGGCGCGAGCAGTTCGTCCCGAACGGTGAACGTAAGTGGTCGAGTCCTCGGGCAGGTCGAAGTGGATCACGATGTCGACGCCTTCGATGTCGAGTCCTCGGGCGGCGACGTTGGTTGCTACCAACACAGCCAGCTTGCCCGATCGAAACTGATTGAGGGCGCGCTCGCGCTGTGGCTGATCGAGATCGCCGTGAATCGCCCGGGCGCTGACCCCCAGGGCGCGCAGGTCGGCAGCAACGCGATCGCAGTTCCGCTTCGTGCGGACGAAAACGAGGGTCCGGCCAGCCGAACCGCTGATTCGCGCCGTCAGCCGCGCCTTGTCCGTCGCCTGCACCTCGATGAACCGATGCTCTGAGCTCTCGACTGTCCTCGTGGGCGAATGCGCCCGGTGGAACACCGGGTCGGTCATGTAGTTGCGAATGAGGACCTGGACACGGTGATCGAGCGTCGCCGAGAAGAGCATGGTTTGATGATCGGAGGTGACCTGACGCATGATCGATTGCACCTGCGGCAGAAAGCCGAGGTCGGCCATCTCGTCTGCTTCATCGATCACGAGCACGGCCAGCCTGTCGAGGAAGATCGTCTGTCGTTCGAGAAGGTCGATCAGGCGGGCAGGAGTCGCCACCACCACCTCGACGCCGTCGCGCAACGCCGTGCTTTGCTCTCGAACCGAGGTCCCGCCGTAGATAGCAAGGACTTGCTTGTCGATGGTTCGGGCCAACGGTTGGAGGATGGTGGCGACCTGGTTGGCTAGCTCGCGAGTCGGAACCACCACGAGTCCGTGCGGCCGGCGAGGCTCGGCCGGCGAAATGCGCTGCAACATCGGCAGCCCGAATGCCAGAGTCTTACCGGAACCAGTTTCGGCCTGCCCGCAAATGTCGCGACCGGCGAGGGCGTCGGCAATCGTCAACGCCTGGATCGGAAATGGGGCAATGATCCCGTCGCGATCAAGAGCCTCAACCAAGGGCGTGGCAACGCCGAGCTCAGAGAACGAAGGCGAGATCTCGGACACGGGTTCCTAGTCTGACATCTGACGCGTGCTCTCATGACCAACCTCGAAATCTACGACACAACCCTGCGCGACGGCTCTCAGCAGGAAGGCATCTCGCTTACGGTGGGCGACAAGCTCCGCATCGCCGGGCTGCTCGACGAGCTTGGGTTCGCATATATCGAAGGGGGCTGGCCGGGCGCGCTTCCCAAAGACGACGAGTTCTTCGCCCGTGCCAGGAAAGACCTTGAGTTTCAAAATGCCACTTTGGTCGCCTTTGGATCGACCAGACGGCCGTCCACCCGAGCGAGCAACGACAGCCAACTTCAGGACCTATTGGAGGCGGAGACCACCACGATCTGCATCGTCGGCAAGACCTGGGACTATCACGTCCGAGAGGCCTTGCGCACAGACCTCGACGAAGGTCTCCGAATGATTTCCGAATCGGTGTCCTACCTCGCCGCCAACGACCGGCGGGTGTTCTTTGACGCCGAGCATTTCTTCGACGGCTATCGGGCAAATTCCGAATACGCCCTGAAGGCGCTCCGGGCTGCGCACGAGGCCGGAGCCGAACGGTTGGTCCTCTGTGACACCAATGGGGGGACGCTGCCCGACGAGATCATCCACATCGTGGAAAGGGTCGGCGAGGTCGTGCCAGAGGCGGAATTGGGTGTCCACTTCCACAACGACGCTGGTTGCGCGGTGGCGAGCTCACTCGCTGCGGTGCGAGCAGGCGTGCGCCAGATTCAAGGATGCATAAATGGTTATGGGGAGCGGACCGGCAACGCCGACTTGTGCACGATCATCCCCGATCTGGTCCTGAAGATGGGATTGCCGGTGCTCAGCGCTGACCGTCTCGCCGAGCTAGCTCCAACCTCGCACCACGTCGCCGAGATCGTCAACATCGCCCTCGATCCTCATCGGCCCTATGTCGGATCGTCGGCATTCACCCACAAAGCAGGGTTGCACACCTCCGCTCTCGCCCGCCGGCCCGACGCCTACGAACACACCCCACCCGGCGGGGTCGGCAATTTCACCCGCATGGTGGTTTCGGAACAGGCCGGACGAGCTGCAGTAGTACAGCGGGCCAGCGAATTGGGCTTGGCGCTCGACGACGAATCGTCAAGACAAGTGTTGGCCAAAGTGAAAGAGCTAGAGCACGTCGGCTACCAGTTCGAGGCGGCCGACGGCTCGTTTGAGTTGTTGGTCCGGCGCACCTTGGGTCGGGAGCAAGGGTTTTTTGAGGTCGAGTCGTTCCGCGCTTTTGTCGAGCGGCGCTCGGACAAGGAGGTCCTTGCCGAAGCGACAGTGAAGGTGCTCGTCGGCAAGCAAAGGATCGTGACGACCGGGGAAGGCAACGGACCTGTCAACGCCCTTGACGAGGCTCTGCGGATGGCCTTGCGAGATTTCTATCCCGAGATCGACCAGTTGCGACTTACCGATTATCGAGTCCGGGTCTTGGACTCCTCCGACGGCACCGGGGCGCGGGTGCGGGTGCTGATCGAAACCTCCGACGGAGACCGCTCGTGGAGCACGATCGGGGTCCACAACAACGTCATCGAGGCTTCGTGGGAGGCCTTGGTCGATGGCCTCGTAATCGGGCTGCTGCGGCTTACGGCCTGAACGTCTCATTCACAAAGGATCAAGACCGACGAGGCCGCGGACCATCCGCGCGGTGGCTCCCCAGAGCATGTCGCCGTCGAGGTTGTAGAACCAGACCTTGTGGTCGCGCCATGTCTCGTAGACCCAACGATCAGCCATTGCGAGGTCCGCGAGCCGGGGAGTGTGGACTCTGATCACCTCCCGGGGTGAGGGTTGGAGAGTCACCCCCCGATCGAACACTCCGACCACTGGGTGCACCAGGATCGGAAACTCGACCGTGTCAATCACCGGCAGGAAGCCGATCACTTCAACTTCGTCCTCGGGAATGCCTACTTCCTCATGGGTTTCTCGAAGCGCAGTATGAATCGGGTCTCGGTCACCGGGGTCAGGCCGTCCGCCGGGAAAGGCGATGTGACCCGCATGGGTTGGCATCGTGTCGGGCCGTTTGATCAACAGAGCCCGCAACTCGGAGGACTCGTCTTCAAAAAGCGGGACCAAAACCGCTGCCTTGGGTTTGCCATCGGCGTAGGGAAGCTCGGACAGGAGCTGCAGACGGTCTCGCACTCCGCGAGGTTATAGGCTCTCGCGGCGATGCCATCCGAGCGAGTCCAGACTGATCGCCTGGTGCTGCGACGCTTTAACCGCCGCGACATCTCGGCGATGACCGAGGCAGTTCATGCCTCCTTGCCTGCCTTGAACGAGTGGCTTCCGTGGGCGCATCCGGGATATCGCAAGGAAGACGCCTCGACTTACATTCGTGACAGCATCGAGGCGTGGAAGGAAGGGAAGGCCTACGACTGGGCGATCCGGCGTCGGACTGACCCGCGCCGGCATCTGGGCAACATCTCCACCTGGCAGGTGTCACGTCTGACCCGCACGGGCGAGATCGGCTACTGGATCAGGACTGAGGACACCAGCCGCGGGTTCGCTGCTGAGGCGACCAGGGCAATCATGAAAGTCGGCTTCGAAGACCTCGGATTTCACAAGATCACCCTGCGTATCGCGGTCGGCAACGCCGCTTCGCAACGGGTGGCCGAGAAGCTCGGGTTTTCGCAAGAGGGAGTCCTCCGTGAAGAGCTGCTGATCAGGGGCCGGTGGATCGACCACATGCTCTACTCGCAACTCGACCACGAGTTCGCATAGCAGAACGAGGCAATCAGCCACCGTCCCTCGTCCCGTTTTCGCTACCGAATCGGCCCCTGGAGGGGCCGATTCGGTGATAAAAACGCTGTTAGCTGGCCTAGCCGGCGGCGAGGACCCGGGAGGCGTCGCCAAAGACCGAGGCCAGGGTGGGGTAGACCCCGACCAGGACTGTTAGCGCCGAGGTAATGAGGAGCGCCAAGCGCAAGGAACCGGCGGGGACGTGGGCGCGGTCGGCGTCGGCGTGGACCTGGGCGGGGGCTTCGTCGAGCCAGATAGCTTTGATCACCCGGGCGTAGTAGTAGAGGGCGATGACGCTGTTGACCGCGGCGATGACCGCCAGGATCACCGTCGAGGTTCCGCCGGCGGTCATCACCGAGCGAAACATCACGAATTTGGCAAACCAGCCGGCGAGGGGCGGGATCCCGGCCAGCGAGAAGAAGAAAACTGCGGCCAGAACCCCGAGCCGCCCGTCATAGGTGCCGAGCCCGGCCCAGCCGTCAATTTCACCGGTTCCAGTCTTCCGCGCCCCGGCGATCACCACCGCGAAGGCGCCGAGGTTCATGATCGAGTAGATCACGAGATAGATCACCGTGGCCGAAAAGGCCTCGGCCAAATCGGCGCCAGCCACCGCGGCGGCGGCAAACGGGACCAGCATGAACCCGGCTTGGGCAATCGAGGAGTAGGCAAGCAGCCGGACGATGTTCGACTGCCGCAGGGCCGCCAGATTGCCGACGGTCATCGAAGCAGCGGCCATGATCCAGAGCGCCGGAGCCCAGTAGTCAGATGCCCACGGCAAAGCCAGGTAGAGGATCACCAGCATCCCCACAAACCCCGCCGCCTTCGAGTTCACCGAGAGGTAGGCAGTGACCGGGGTGGGTGCCCCCTCGTAGGTGTCGGGGGCCCAGGCGTGGAACGGCACCGCCGACACCTTGAACCCAAAACCGACCATGATCAACAGGATCGCCAACCCGAGGGCGGTTTCGCCGCCTTCAATACTCGGGCTCCCCCCGGCCGCGGCGATCCCGGCGAAGCTGACCTCACCGGTGAGGCCGTAGATGAGCGACATCCCATAGACCATGAGGGCGGTGGAGAGCACCCCGAGGATGTAGTACTTCAGCGAGGCCTCGTTTGATTTGAGGTCTCCTTTGCGCCAACCGGCCAGCATGAAGAGCGGCGCAGTCGTCAACTCGAGACCGATGAAGAGAACGATCAGATCACGCGACGAAGCCATTACCAAAGAACCGAGAAGCGAGCAGAGGATGAGGAAGTAGTACTCGCCCTGGTAGTAACGATCGCCTTCGATATACGCCACCGACATCAGCAGCACCAGGTAACCGGCGACGATGAACAGACCCTTGAGCACCAGGGCGAAGATATCGACGACGTAGGAGTCGTCGAACATCGAACGGGTCGTGCCATCGACGGCCATGATCAAGAGCGGCAGCGCTGAGAGCGATACCCCGAGTACCGCGAGGATGGCGGTGAGATACTTCGCCGACCGGGGCAACACGAGATCGAGCAAAAGGACGGCGATGATGGTTCCAACCAGAATCAGCTCGGGAGCAAGTGCCAGGTAATCGATCTCGAAGCCCATGGGCTCAGCCTCCGCCGAGCCCAGCGGTGGGGCTAGAACCGAAAGCGTTGCCGACCAGCTCGATCACGGCATCGGTCGAAGCGGCAAAGACGATTCGTGGATAGAGACCGATGATCACAATCAGGATGATGATTGGCACCCAGGCGGCGAGCTCGAAGCGGTCGACGTCGTGGAAATGGTGATCGTTCCATTCCGCCTTGGGTTCGCCGAGGTTGACCTTTTGCAGCATCCACAGCATGTAGCCCGCGGTCAGCACGGTGCCGATCGCCCCAAGCACCATCGCCGTCCGGAACACGGTGAGCGAGAGACCGCTGGCCGGGTTGTAGGCACCAAGAAGCGACATGAACTCCCCCCAAAATCCCGCCAGCCCGGGCAACCCCAGCGACGCGAAGGCGGTGAAGGCGAGGATGCCGCCGAGGATCGGCATCAGCTTCATGTTGCCTCCGAGGCGCCCCATCTCCCGGGTGTGGTAGCGATGGGACATCGACCCGGCCAGGAAAAAGAGAAGCCCGGTGATGAGACCATGGGCGACCATGCCGATGATCGCGGCATTGATCCCGATGTCGGTGAGGCTGGCAATGCCGAGCATGACAAACCCCATGTGTCCGACCGAGGAAAAAGCGATCAACCGTTTCATGTCGGTCTGGGCAAGACAGGCGAGCGAGCCATAGATGATCCCGATCACCGCCAGGATGGCGATCGCCGGCGCCCAATCACGAGCAGCCTCGGGCAGGACCGGCAGGGCGATGCGAATGAAGCCGTATGAGCCGAGCTTCAGCATGATGGCGGCGAGGAGAACCGATCCCACAGTGGGGGCGGCGGTGTGGGCGTCGGGCAGCCAAGTGTGGAGCGGCCACATCGGGACTTTGACCGCGAAGCCCAAGAACATCGCCCCGAACACCAGCCAGCCGAACTGCCCGGCGAAAAGTTCAGGCGTGTTCGAGGCAATCCCGATCAGCTCGGGGATGTCGAAGGTCCGGGCCTGGGACACTCCGGAGCGGAAGTAGAGGGCAAGAAAACCCAGCAGCATGAAGGCAGAACCGAAAAGGGTGAAGAGGAAGAACTTGATGGCGGCGTAGAGGCGGGTTTCGGTTTCGCGCGCGAACCCCGGGATCTTGCGAACCGTCTTGTCGCCCCAGATCCCGATCATGAAATACATCGGGAGCAGGACGATCTCGAAGAAGATGAAGAACAAGACGAGATCGAGGGCAGCGAAGGTTCCATTCATCCCGGTCTCGAGGATCAGCATGAGAATGAGGAAGGCCTTCGGATTGCGCGGCTCCTCCCAATGGTTCCAGGAGTAGACGACGCAAAGCAGGGTGATGAACGTGGAGAGGATCAGAAGGGGGAGGCTGATCCCATCGATGCCGACGTGATAGTTGGCATTGATCGCAGTGATCCACGGGGCATTGACTTCGTATTGGAACTCGCTGGCACTACCGAAATCGAAGCCGACCAGGAGTCCGAGGGAAAGCAGGAACGTGCCCGCCGTGACCAACAGGCCGAGGCGTTTGATGGTCTCTTCCTGCGAGCGGGGGATCGCCGCCAAGAGCAGCCCTCCCAGAATCGGCAGGAAGATCACGAGGGTCAACCCCCATTGATCGAACAGTTCCATCTCTTGTTCCCTCTCCTATCGGAAAAACGCGATCGCTGCCACGAGAATCAAAGTCCCGAGGACAAATCCTGTGGCATAGTGCTGAACCCGACCTGATTGCAACCTGCGGAGCGAGCTCCCGGCCGCGTCAGCGGCGGCCGAGACACCACCGATCAGCCCGTCGATGCCTCGCTGATCAAGGCCCTTGTAGACAAACTGGCCGAGAAAGAACGAGACTCCGGCGACCCCGTTCACGATCCCATCGATGACATAGGTGTTGATCCAGTCGACGCCGCGGGCGATGGGACCTTTGAGCGGTGAGGCGACGCCATACCAGTAGAGATCGTCGAGGAAGTACTTGCGTCGCAACAGCGGATAAAGGACTGGAATCTCGAGACGATCCCGTTCCGCTTGCGACTTCCTTTCGGGATAGAAGACCAGATACGCGAGGAGGATGCCCGCAAGCCCGGCGATCACGCCGGAGATGAGCGCGGCCAGGTCGAATCCGGTGGCCGCTTCCTGGGCAACGAAAACCGACCGGTTCTCGACCCAATGATGAAACCCCGTGAAGACGCCGGGAATGTTCACCCAGCCGGCGGCGACTGCTCCCACCGCCAGCGCGATCAACGGCACCGTCATCACTCGGGGCGACTCATGCGGATGGCCGTGGCCTCGATAAGGCCCGTGGAAAGTCAGGAAAACCATCCGGAAGGTATAGAAGGCGGTGACGAAGGCGGCGACTATCCCCAGCCACATCACGAGCGTTGCGCCCTCGTGACTGAAGGTGGCGAGGATCTCGTCCTTGGAGAAAAATCCAGCCAGCGGGGGGATGCCGGCGAGGGCGAGGGCGCCGAGCACAAAGGTTCGATAGGTGGTGGGCATCGACTTCCGGAGACCGCCCATGTCGCTCATGTAGTTGGAGTGGACGGCGTGGATAACCGATCCGGCCCCGAGGAAGAGCAGCGCCTTGAAAAAGGCGTGGGTCCACAGATGGAAGAGACCAGCGGTGTACCCGCCGGCGCCGAGTGCCGCCATCATGTATCCGAGCTGGCTCACGGTCGAATAGGCGAGGACTCGCTTGATGTCGTTTTGCACAAGCGCCAGGAGCCCGGTGACGAAAAGCGTGATCGCTCCGATCCAAAGGATCCAGGTGCGGGCTTCGGCGGCAATGTCTTCGTAGAAGGGAAACATCCGCGCTACCAGATAGACGCCGGCGGTGACCATGGTGGCAGCGTGCATCAACGCCGACACCGGAGTCGGGCCAGCCATGGCGTCGGGGAGCCAGACATGAAGGGGGAACTGGGCCGACTTGCCCATTGCTCCGAAAAAGATCAACAGCCCAGCCGCGACCGCAACTCCGGTGAGGGCCGGCAGATGCGCTTCGGCTGCCTCGAAGATCTCAGTGAAGCGGAAGGTGCCGAGAGTTATGCCGAGGATCACTGTTCCGAGCGTCAGTCCGACGTCGGCGGTGCGGTTGACGTAGAAAGCCTTCATCGCCGCCGAGGAGTTCTCGTGCTTCTCCCAGTAGTGCCCGATCAGTAGATAGGAGGCCACCCCCACCCCTTCCCAACCGATGATTAGTTGGATCAGATTCGGGGCGGCAACCAGAACGAGCATCGATCCCGCAAAGAGCGAGAGATTGGCAAAGAAGTTGGGAACGCGGACGTCACCTTTCATATAGCCGACGGCGTAGATGAAAACGAGTAACGAAACTGTGGTGACGACGACGAACATCATCGTCGAGAGGCCGTCCACCACCCAGCCCAGCTCGAAGACGAGTTCGTGCTCGCCGACCATCCCTATCCGACCGATTTCGTATTGAACGTCCCTCGCCACGCCCTGGGTGATGTTGAGCACGAAGAGAGCGACGGCATAAAGCCAGTTGATCGCCATGGCCCCGATGGCGAATTCGGCCCCGTCGTATCGCATTCGCTTCCCAAGGAAAATGATCAGGAGCATCGCCAGGAACGGCAACACCATCAGGATGCCGGCGTACTGAGCCAAAGCCCCGCCATCGGAAAGCACGTGGGCCTCCTCGCCGACCGAGGCCATGACATAACCGGGCGCGGCTAGCACAGTCGAGGTCTTTGAGTCACCGACTGGCGAGTATAAAGAGCCGGTCTGGCGCGGCGATTCCTGCCATTTTCCCGCACATTCGGAGGTCTGCAATTATGAACAAGAACCGGCTCGAGACCATCACCGACGGCGTTCTGGCGATCGTCATCACCATCATCGTGCTTGAGCTGCACGTCCCCGAAACCTCTGGCCTCGCCGGTCTGCGTGAGGCGGCTCCACTGGTCCTCGCCTACGCCTTTACGTTCCTCAACGTCGGGATCTATTGGAACAACCATCACCATTTGCTTCATTCGGTCAAGAAGATCGACGGGGTCGTCCTCTGGGCCAATTTCGGTTTGCTGTTCTGGCTGTCGCTCCTTCCGTTCGTCATTCGGTGGGTCGACCAAGCCGGATTTACGACGATGCCGGTTGCCGCCTTCGGCATCGTCCTCTGGTTCGCGGGAATCTCTTATCTGCTCTTGGAAAAGGCCCTGATCAGATGTGAAGGACCGGATTCTGTGGTGGCGAAGGCGTTGGGAAGGGACTTCAAGGGTTGGGCTTCATTCGTCACCTATACCGTGGCGGTTCCCATAGCCTTCCTGAATCCGGCCCTGGCCATCGGCCTCTACGTGATCGTCGCCTTGGTCTGGTTCATCCCCGACCGCCGCTTGGAGCGCGCCGCCAGGTCTTAGTCGACCGGTTGCAGGGCCGCCGTGACCCGGACAACGCCCTCGCCGTACGTGGCGTCCATCTCTTCCTGGATGCCTTCATCGACGACCACGTAAAAGTCGACCATTCCGCCAATGACGTCCGTACCCGACCCCAACATTCCATCATGACCCCGCAAGTTCATCTGGATGGCCTCGAGTTCAGCAAGCGATCGCTCGCGCTCCACGACGCAGAGCGCCCCACCCCAGACGGCTCGAAGTTCGTCGGTGTGGCGCGACAAGTCTCCGGTGAAGGCGACATTGAGTATGAGCTTCGTGGGGTCGTTGGCGACAGTCTCGACGACATTGGGATCGGTGGTTTGAGAGAGCTCCTCGTTGATCGATTGGTCGAGCCAAAGCCCGGCAAAATCAGGCTGGGCTTGTGCATAGGCGATGGCCGCGTCTTGCCCCGCGATCGTGGCGGTCGCAGGGTCTACCACTGCCCAACCGCCCGGAGGTTCGGAACACGACGTCGAGAAGTCGATGTCCTCACCCGTCGGCAAGTCCGCCGGACCGGCGACCGTCGCCGGCCCGGTGAGGGTGAACACCCCCGCTTGGTAAGTGCCCATAACTCGGTATTCACCCCAGGTCGTGCCACCAACCGATTCCGCACCCTCAACCTGAGCCCAGTCCCAGCCGACGACGTCGGGCCCAGTGCACTGTGGGGGTAACGACGTCGCAATGCCGCCGAGACATAGCTGCGGTCCGTGCTCCGGGCTCTCGAGGACCGTGGTCATGGCGACATACCTCTGGACTTCGGATCCCTCGATGGAGGTACTCGTCAAGCCAGGGTCACCGCAGGCGACCATCAACAAGCAGCCTGAAAGCGCGGCAATCCACCGGACCACCTCACTTTGACGTTCAACCTGCCCTGCGAGTTCCTCGGCCCCTTAACTGATGGGCTACACCAAGGCGGGCGCCGGGACAGGAACGGTGACGAGCAGTCCCGCGGGCATCAAATGCGGGGCCGATTGCACTGAGTCTTATCCCAGCGGCACGATGGTGACCCTCACCGCCCGAGCCGCAAGAGGTTCGACTTTCGTCGGATGGTCCGGCGCCTGCACCGGCACCGGCTGCTGCGCCGTGACCATGAACGCCGCTAAGTCGGTCACGGCCACGTTCAACTAAGCAAACTCATTCTTAAGGCGATTTTGGTGGCTGTGCCACCACGCAAACCTTAGGTTTGGTCTTAGTAGCGCATCAGGTTGAAGTCGTCGACATTGGCCGAGGCGCGGTTGCGGAAGATCATCAGCACGATGGCAAGGCCGATGCCGACCTCGGCGGCGGCGACGGTGATCACGAAGATCGAGAAGACCTGTCCGATCGCCTGGGGCGAGCGTAAGTAGGACTCGAAGGCGATCAGGTTGATGTTGACCGCGTTGAGCATCAGCTCCACCGCCAGGAGGACCATCACCGCGTTGCGACGGACGATCAGGCCGTAGACCCCGAGCGAGAAGAGGAAGGCGGCGAGGACAAGGAACTGGTTCACAAGCATTAGAGGGCCTCCTTCGCTTCCTCTTCAGCGGGAGAAAGGTCCTTACGTGCCAAAGTGATGCCGCCGATCAGCGCGGCAAGCAACAGGAACGACACAACCTCAAACGGCACCACGAAGCGGCCCAGCAATGCTTCGCCCAGAACCTCGGTGGAAGTGGCGTCCCCTACTCCAGTGACCTCCGCGGCCCCGAAAGCCTCGATCGAGCCCCAGGAGAGAAATCCGAAAAGCGCGATCGCCACCCCGGCTCCCACCACGCGGCTGGGATGGTCCAACGCGACATCGCGACCCAGCGGTGCCCGGGTGATCATGATCCCGAAGAGGAAGAGCACGATCACCGCGCCGATGTAGACCAGCACGAGCGTTAGGGCGACGAACTCGGCCGAGAGCAGGACAAAGAGACCAGCAGTCGAGCCGAGGGCGCCCACCAAGAACAGGGCGGCTCTGATCACGTTCTGCGAGGTGACCACTCTGATGCCGGAATAGATCAGCATCAATGCAAAGAGGGCGTAGACCCAGTTCACCGGTTGGGAAAGCCAATCGCCCATCAGGTTTCCGGTGGCGGCGGAACGGTGGCCATCCAGTCCTGCAGCTTGTCCATGTCGTGCATCATGTTGCCCATCGCATGCTCGGAGTACTCGTAATCCGGGGACCAGAACAGGGCGTCGAAGGGGCACACCTCGACGCAGATCCCGCAGTACATGCAGAGGGCGTAGTCGATGTCGAAACGATCGAGGGTGGCCCGGACCTTGACCCGGCCTCCCGGCTTGTCGGGCTGCTTCTCTTCCTTGTGTCCTTCGATGTAGATACACCAGTCGGGGCAATTGCGCGCACAGAGCATGCAGACCGTGCAGGCTTCCTGATCGAGCGCGATCACCCCGCGGGCCCGCGCCACCGGAGTCTCCTTGACGACGGGGTAGTTAACCGTGTTTAGGTACTTGCCGGGCAGGAAGATCGTCCGCAGCATCGTCTTCATGGTGACGGCCATGCCTTTGGCCATGCCCATGCCGGGGATAGACGGGGCCATCAGGCAATCACCTTGATCACGCCGGTGGCGAGGATGTTGGCAAGCGAGATCGGGACCAACCACTTCCAGGCAATGGTCTGGAGCTGATCTTCGCGAAAGCGAGGGAAGGTCCAGCGGAACCAAATCATGATGAAAACCAGGATGCCGATCTTGGCGAAGAGGATGCCGGGCCCGAGGATGTTGAGCATCCGCTCGCTGAGCCCCGGCGCCCAGTAACCACCGAGGAAGAGGGTGGCGGCGATGGCCGAGAGCGAGAACATGTTGGCGAACTCGGCGAGGAAGAAGAAGAGGAAGCGAAAGCCGCTGTACTCGGTGATGTAGCCCATCACCAGCTCGGATTCGGCAATCGGCATGTCGAAAGGAATTCGCGCCAGCTCGGCGAGCGAGGCGATCATGAACACGGCAAAGCCGACGAATTGGACGAGGACAAACGGCATCCCCAAGCTCCAGCCGTGCTCAGAGAACCAGGTCGCCTGGGCATTGACGATCCCGGTGAGAGACATCGTCCCGGCCATGATCACGGCGCCGACCACGGCCAGGATCAACGGCAACTCGTAAGCGATCAATTGCCCGGCCGCTCGCAAACCTCCGATCAACGAGTATTTGTTGGCTGACGACCAGCCGGCCATGAGCACGCCGATGGTCGAGAGTGTCGATATCGCCAATACGTAGAAGACCCCGAGATCGAGGTCGCGGCCAACCACGGCGGGGCCGAATGGGATGGGCACGAGGATCGCCACTGCGGAAACCAGGACGAGCACCGGGGCGAACTTGTACACCGGCCGGTCGGCTTCGGCTGGAACCAGGTCCTCCTTTTGGAAGAACTTGACCCCATCGGCGATGAGCTGCGCCCAACCCCAGCGGCCGCCGGCGAAATAGGGACCGACCCGGGATTGCATCTTGGCGGAGAGCTTCATCTCGGCGAACCCGATCACCATTCCTACCAACGGCACGATCAGGGCCGCGATCAGCAGCTTGATGACGAGCTGCACCCAGAAGTTGGAAAGGAACTCCATCATCGGTCGACGTCTCCGAGGACGAAATCAAGCGACCCCATCACCGCGATGATGTCAGGAATGATCGCCCCCTCGAGCAACCACGGGAGAATCGAGATGTTCGAGAACGAGGCCGAGCGGATCTTGACCCGGTAGGGGCCGAGCCCGCCATCGGAGACGATGTAGTAACCCATCTCGCCCTTGGGGTTCTCGGCCCGTACGTAGACCTCGCCCTTGGGCACCTTGAAGATCTTTGGCACCTTGGCCTGGAGCGGACCGGAGGGAATGCTGTCGACCGCTTGCTGGATGATTCGAGCCGATTCCCTGATCTCAAGAAGGCGCAGGTACCAGCGGTCCCAGCAGTCGCCGTTCTCACCGACGGGAACATTGAATTCGAACTTCGAGTAGGGCAGATAGTCGGAGACCTTGCGGAGGTCGAAGTTGACTCCCGAAGCACGGAGGTTGGGACCGGAGAGCCCAAAGGAGGCGGCGACGTCACTGGGGATGACCCCGATGCCTTTGGTCCGGGCGAGGATGATCTCATTGCCGGCAACGAGGTCCTCAATCTCGTCGGCCGACTCCAAAACTTTGTCCATCGCCGCTTTCGTTTCGCCCAGAAACGTCTTGGGCAGGTCTTGGGACACTTTGCGCTGGGTCGATCCCGCTCCCGCGTTGGGTTTGACGCCGCCGATCCGGTTGAAGTTGGGATGAAACCGCCCGCCGGTGACCGATTCGAGCAGGTCAAGCACCCGTTCGCGGTCGCGCAACGCAAAGAAGAGCGGAGTCGCCGCTCCGAGCTCAAGCGGATAGGAGGCCATGAAAACCAGATGGGAGGAGATCCGCGCCATCTCGGTGAGGATCAAGCGGATGTACTGAGCGCGCTCGGGCACTTCGAGCTGCATGAGCTTTTCGGTCGCCACGATGAATGGAACTTCGTTGGCGTAACCCGAGACCCAGTCGATGCGGTTGATCAGCGTCGTGATCTGGGCGTAGTTGCGAACCTCGGCTAGCTTTTCGTACCCCCGGTGCATGTACCCGATGACCGGTTGGACGTTGTGCGTGCGCTCGCCGTCGACCTGGGCCACGAGGCGAAGCACTCCATGCGTGGACGGGTGCTGCGGACCGATGTTGAGAGTCATCTCCGGCGTTTGCAGCTCGATTGAGACCGCTGCCTCGGACAGGTGGCGAACGAGGTCCTGGTCGGTGACGGTCACGCTTCGGCGTCCTCCGCGGCGGGCTCCTCCTCGTCGGCCTGTCCCGGCATGCCTTCGACGTCGACCATGCCCGGCCACGGCTTCACCTCTCGGCTCAGAAGCGGAAAACTCTTACGGAGCGGGTTCCCTAAAAAGCCCTCGGGAAGGTAGAGCTTTTCCAGTTGGGGATGGCCGAGGAAGTCGATGCCAAACATCTCCGCCGCCTCTCGCTCGTGCCAGTTGGCGCCGGGATAGACGGCAGTGAGACTGGCGATGGTCGGCTTATCGCGGTCGAGGTTGGTCGAGTAGATGACCAGGCGACCCTCAGTGAGGTCGCTCACCGCGGCGAGAAGCTCGTAACGCTCCTCGACTTCGGAGGTGAGCTTGTCGCCCACGGCCACCTCGTTCCTCCAATCGACGGCCGAGAGCCAGGAGAAAAACAAAAGGCCGTGCTCATCGCGCGCCGCTGTGAGCGCCTCGACCCAACGATCCGGGTCGACTCGAACCTTGGCGGTTTCGAAGTTGACCTCGGCGGTGCCTGCAATCGAACCGGCGATCTCGTTGGCCAGGTCGGCGAGCGGAGAGGCTGCTTCGGTTGTGTCCTCCTCGGCTGGCGCCTCGGCGGGAGCCTCAGACGGGCTGGTGGTCACGCCGGTTCCACTTTTCCTTGATGTCTTCGCCCCGGATCTGCTTCTGCAACAAGACGATCCCTTCCATGAGCGCTTCGGGGCGAGGGGGACAGCCGGGAACATAGACATCGACTGGAATCACCTGGTCGACGCCCTTGGTGACGGAGTAAGAGTCCCAATAGGGACCGCCGCAGTTCGAACACGAGCCCATCGAGATGACGTATTTCGGCTCGGGCATCTGGTCGTAAAGACGCCGGATCGCCGGAGCCATCTTGTCGGTGACCGTCCCGGCCACCACCATCAGGTCTGCCTGACGGGGCGAAGCCGGCAGAGGGATGATGCCAAACCGCATGAAGTCATAGCGCGGCCCCGACGCCGCCATCAACTCGATTGCGCAACAGGCCAACCCGAACTGAAACAGCCATAAGGAATAGGAGCGGGACCAGTTCAGGAGCCAGGTCACCGGCTTAGGAACACCGAATTTCTGTGCTACTCCCACCGCAAGACGCCTTTCCGAATGGCATAGACCAGACCGAGGACCAAGATCAGGATGAAGGCCGCGATCTCGATCAAGCCGAACCAGCCGAGAGCATCCACCTGAATCGCCCACGGAAAGACAAACACGGCCTCCACGTCGAAAATCAGGAACAGCAAACCGAAGACGTAGTAGCGAACATAGGTCTGGCTCCAGCCGGAGCCGACCGGGTCGACGCCGCACTCGTAGGTCGAAGCTTTGGCGGCGGAGGGCTTGTTGGGCCGTAGCACCGACGCCACCCCCAGCATGATCATCACCAGCAGGGCGCCCAGTCCGGCGAAGAATCCGACGGTGAGATAGTCCTGGAAATAGGAGGTCATAGGTCTTTTTGCGAGTATAGGGAGGTGGACTTTTTGCCCCGAACTGGACTCGTCGAGCTGATCGCCGAGATCGAGAGGACGCTGATCAGCAACCGAACCAGCGTGGTTTTGGTGCTCTTCGACGGGCTCGGAACTCAGTTTCTAGACGAACGCACCCCCGCGCTTGTTCCTCATTGGGCCTCGACCCTGCGGGCTCCGTTCCCCTCGACAACGACGGTCAGCCTGGCCACCGTCGCTACGGGTCTGGCGCCAGCCGCGCATGGGATCATCGGGCACATGCTGTGGTGGCCCGAGGTGGGACGAGTCGTCAACATGCTGAAGTTTGTCGACCTGAGCGGATCGGCGGTGTTGATCGACAACGAGTCGGTCCTTCCTTCGCCCAATCTCTGGGAGCGCCTGCGCGCCGGCGGATGCCAATCGGTGACGGTGCAGCCGGATGACTTTGCCGACACCCCGCTAACCCGGACGTTGTACCGCGGCTGTCGCTTCGTCGGCGCAGAGACCATCGACGAGTTCGTGGAGCAAACCGTGACGGCGGCGTCCATCCCCGGCAGCTTTGTCTTCACCTACCTACCCCCAGTCGACTACGCCGCTCACGTGTTTGGCCCGGGCTCTGCTGAAGTGGCCACCGCCCTCACCTGGGTTTCCTCGGTGTGGGGAGCAATCGTCAACCGGCTGCCTGCGGAGGTCGTGTTGATGGGAACCGCTGACCATGGAGTCATGCCGATCCCTGAGGAGGGCAAGATCCTCATCCGTGATGAGCGCTACCGCCCGCTTGAGTTCTGGGGCGACCCGCGGGCGGTCATGGTCAAAGGCTCGGCCCGTTTAACCCGCGAGCTGTGTGAACTCACCGGTGCCCGCCTGGTGGAACCAGCCGAGTTCGTGCCCTGGCTCGGCGATGGTCACGCTCATCGCCACCTCTCCGCGCGGCTCCCAGATGCTGTTCTCCTGGCTCAACCGGGGCAGGTGATCCTCCCCTGGGGATTCGACAAACGGCTCGTCGGCTATCACGGCGGCCTGGAGAAAATCGAGGTCGACATTCCGTTATTGGTGAGAGGGTAAGGTCGAGCTCGTGACCAGGATCGACACCAAAACCGGCGATGACGGCACCACCGGGCTGCTCTTTGGGGGCCGGGTGTCCAAGTCCGATCCGCGTACCCGAGCCTTCGGGGCGGTCGACGAGGCTCAGGCCGCCTTGGGCCTCGTGCGCGCGCTCGGGAACCTGGCACCGCGGGAAGACCAACTGGTCACGGATCTCGAAAGCGAGCTTTATGTCGCCATGGCCGAGCTCGCGACGGCGGTTGTCAATCGGCAGAAGCTTCACGAAGGCAGAACCAAGGTCACCATCGAGATGGTTGCGGCCCTGGAAGAACAGATCGGCGTCTACTACGACGGATTTGAAATGCCCACAGAGTTCGTCATTCCCGGCTCGGGTCCCGCCGCCGCGCTCTTTGACTTCGCCCGCACCGTTGTGCGGAGGGCAGAAAGGGAGGCGGTCGCTCTGGGTGATCCTGAAACCGAAGTGGTCCGTTATCTCAACCGGCTTTCTGACCTACTTTGGACCCTGGCCCGCTGGAGCGAAGGGGAATCAATCCGGGCGAAAGCCCACCTACAGATGAAGGAGCAACGCAGTGAAGGTGAGTGACGCGATGGAGAGCGCCTATAGCGATCAGGTGACTCTGGAGCTTTGGGCCTCGATTTCATACCTGCAGATCTCGGCGTGGTTCGAGTCGAAGGACCTGCCGGGTATGGCCTCGTGGATGCGAATCCAGTCGGGCGAAGAAATCGGCCACGCGCTGCGATTCATGGACTTTCTCCTTGCCCGAGGAAACTCTCTCACTATCGGCACCGTCGAAAGCCCCAAGCCCACATACGGTTCGGCGAAGGCAGCTTTCGAGGCGGCGTTGGAGCAGGAGCGCACCGTTTCCAAGGCGATCCGTGAGCTCTACGCGATGGCCTCCAAGGAGAAGGACGCCGAGAGCTTCCCACTTCTCGACTGGTTTCTCACCGAGCAGGTCGAGGAAGAGGACTCCGTGCAGAAAATCGTTGGCCAGCTAAGGCTTGCCGGCCAAAACGGATCCGCGTTGTTGATGCTTGATCGCGAGCTAGGTGTCCGCAAACCGGTCGCGCAATAGCGACTCGCTGTCGGCCGACGTTCACCTTTAGCGTTCGGTGGCTTTGGAAGCCACAGTTGCGATCGTCGCCGCGCTGGTTGCCAGCGGTTTCACGTTCGACCTTTGGCTCGATTTCCGGCGCAAGCCTCGCCCTCACACGGGAGCGTATGCCGCGGGTATCGCCATGTTCGCCGTGGCCACCTGGGCCCTAGCTGCGGGTCTGACCTTCGGCTGGCAGGGTTGGTCATACCGGCTCTTCTTTCTCCTTGGGGCGATCATCAACATCCCGGTGCTGGCGGTCGGCTCGTGGTTTCTGGTAGTCGGTCGGCGGGCCGGCCACCTCTCTTTGATCCTCACCGGCGCCTTCGCCGCGATCTCGACGACGTTGACGACCACGGTCCCCTTTGCACGCCCCCTGCCTGCCGGTGGCATTCCCCACGACATCTTCCCACCGATCTCGGAGGGCTTTGGCCCGCGCCTCCTGGCGGCGATCGGGGGCGGAATGGGGGCCACTTTCCTGATCGTTCTAGGGGTGGTCAGCATCTTCCGGTTCTGGAAACGCAACCGGCGGCTCGTGTGGGGGAACGCGTTGATTGTCCTCGGGGCCCTCGCCGCCTCGACTGGAGGTGGTGGCCTTGCCATCGGGGAAGGAGCGGCGTTCGCTATTTCACTTCTGGTCGCGGCTGCCCTGATCTGGGCCGGCTACCGCGTAGCCTCTGGGGCCAGGAGTCGCGTGGCGACAGCTCCGATCGATCACTAGTTTTATGACCATGGCCCGTATCTTCTCGCCTCGCTGGCTGGCGCTCTGCGTCGGAGCGATAGTCACCTTGCCGTTCTTGCTGCTCGAGTTGATCAACCGCCGCGCCTTGGACGAGCCTTTCCCTTCACCGTTGTTCGCGCTGCTGTGGGTGCTCCCTACGGCTCTCTTCGGGATGGGTGCCTCGACCGTTTCTCGTGTTCGCCGCGGACAGTCCGCACGTGGAGGTCTCGTCCTTCGTGGAGCCCTTCTCGTTTTGTTCGCCTGGCTGTGGATCGGTTTGCTGGTCGACCAGCTGCCATGTTTCCGCGGCGTCCCCAACTGCGACTAAGACCGCCTCACCCAAGGCCCTCAGCCGGAAAGAAAGCTGAGTCGAACTTGACGGTTGAGGTTGTCGCGATTCAGATCGACGACAACGATCGACTGCCACCTTCCCAGCGCCGGCCGGCCGTCAACCACCGGGATCGTCAACGTCGGTGAGAGCAACGCAGGGAGGACATGGTCAGCTCCATGGCCAGGCGATCCATGCTGATGGAACCACGGCTCGGATTCGGTCAGCAGACGCCGCAGGGAGGCCACCAGGTCCTTCTCGGTGCCCGATCCGATCTCGATCAAAGCCAGACCGGCCGTCGCATGCGGCACGAAGATGTTCACCAACCCTTGGCCAAGCTTCTCGCAGAACCGATCCACATTCGCAGTGATATCGATGACTGCCGGCTCGCGGCCGGTGTGCAGTTCCAGGACTTCGGTTTTCATGTCTGCTTCAAGTATCAAGGAACGGGCCGGGCACTAGGTGTCAGCGGGTAATAGCCAGCACGATCATGCCAGCCGCGATAACCACCACCGCGCCGGCGCGTGCCTGCTCAATCTTCTCGTCCAGAAACCACCAGCCGCCCAGCGCGGCAAACACCACCGCGGTCTCGCGAGCCGCTGCGACCAGACTCAGTGGGGCGAGGCGCGAGGCATACAACAAGAGCCCGTAAGAGCCGAGCGTGGCCACCCCTCCGGCAAGATGGCGGGGCCAGTCTTTCACCACCGCCCGGCGGACCACTTCGAAGCCACGAGTAATCAGCACGACCGGGACAACCAAGGCCGCGGTGAGCACGTAGAGGCTGGCCGCGTAGGCCAGCACATCGTCCACCTTGCGAACCCCCGCGCCGTCGATCGTGATATAGGTAGCAATCAGAAACCCAGTTAGAAGCGAGGCTCCGAGGCCGTGGCGAGAGGGTGACGCCAATCCGAGCCCGACTACGCCGCCGCATATCAGGCCGAGAGCGAGCCAACCGCCGGGGCCGGGAACCAGGCTGAGGCCGAGGAGCGAACCGAGGGCAATGATGATTGGGGCGCTACCGCGGGCAATCGGATAGGCGAACGAGAGGTCGGCGCGGTTGTAGGCGGTGG
>Ga0136635_10000013_pt1 | contig 58849 bp, 59 predicted proteins | sample AntDrymeUQ852106_2_FD_105495 | JGI IMG/M metagenome (GOLD analysis project Ga0136635, IMG submission 105495) | Polar desert sand microbial communities from Dry Valleys, Antarctica - metaG UQ85 (21.06) | ecosystem: Environmental > Terrestrial > Soil > Desert | place: Antarctica: Dry Valley... | reverse complement strand
GATTGCCTACGGGATCGCCCAGGCTGTCAATGTCTGGCATGCAGCCGTGGCTGTTCGTAGACAGTTGGGTCCTCCGTTTGCGGGCTTGGAGAGAGTCGTCGCAAAGGTGGCAATAGTCGTGCTCGCCGCGTCGATCGTGATGGTCACGGTCCGAACCTGGCTCGCTCCGACCCCGGCGGGTCCTCCTCTGATCCTGGTGGGAGTCGGTTTGGCGACGGCAGCCGCGGGAGTTATCAGCCTCGCGGCTGGCTGGCTTCTGGCCGCCCCCGCCGAAGCACGACGTCTTCTAGCCAAGTTGCGACAATCCACCGCCTAGCCGTTCCTCAAACGACAAGCCACGTACCGAATCTTGCCATTGACTTAGGGCCGAGATGGGCCAGGCTGTCCTATGGAAGAGGAACGGCAGGGGGATCTGCCGGTGTCCAAACATCGAGGATCGGGGGTTTTCATGTCTACCGCCCTACGCGGACGCTGGATCGTTTTCTATGTAGCTGCCCTGGTGGTTGTGTTGGCGCTGCCTGCCGGAGCAGCCCCGCAGATCTGTCTCGGCAAGCCTCTCACCCAGCCCGCCGGCACGAACGGGCCGGACACCATCACTGGCACTGAAGGACCGGACGTCATCAATGCCCGCGATGGCGACGACACCGTCTTTCCCCTGGGCGGAGACGACACGGTATGCGGCGATTCCGGCAACGACCAGATCGTGTTCAGTCCCGGCAATGACCGGCTCAACGGCGGACCCGGCGACGACGACCTCGAGGGTGGATCTGGAAATGACTATCTCGAAGGCACCTCAGGCAATGACGAACTGGAGGGTGGCAACGGCTCTGACTTTCTCTCAGGTGGGCCCGGTAACGACGTGCTTCACGGCGCCGCCGACAACGACCAACTGCAGGGCGGAGAGGGCGACGACTTCCTAGTGGGCGGCGCGGGAACCGACATCGTCAATGGTGGCAACGGCAACGACACCTGCTACGACGAGGATCCGGCAACGGTCTTCCGCAACTGCGAAACCATTCTCCCTTAGCCATTAGCCCAACAAGTCCAACAGGGAGGGGGGTTCGTGCGGATCGCCATGATCGGCCAGCGCGGCCTGCCGGCGACATATGGCGGCATTGAGCGTCATGTCGAGGAGCTGTCGATACGACTGGTGGAACGCGGTCACGAAGTCGTGGTGTTCTGTCGAAAGAACTACACGATCAATGGGGCGGAGTCCTATCACGGTGTGAAGTTGCTCTATGCCCCGACGTACCAGTCCAAGCATCTCGAAGCAGCAGTCCACAGCGCGGTTGCTTCGTTGCTGACGGTGGGAAGGGGATTCGACATTGTTCATTACCACGCGGTCGGTCCTGGAATCTGGTCACCGATCCCGCGCTTGCTATCACGGGCGAAGGTCGTCCAGACCATTCACGGTTTGGACCAGGATCAAGCCAAGTGGGGCAGATTCGCGAGGCGAGTCCTCCGGGTGGGGGATTGGATGAGCCAAAGGGTGCCCGACGCCGTGGTGGTGGTGGCTGGCTACCTCCTCGATCACTATCGCGGGCGCCCCGCCTTGACGCGTCATATCCCGAATGGCGTCGCGTCAAGGTCGGGGAGAGACGACCGGATCCTTAGCCGGATGGGCCTTCGCCCCCTCCAATACGTCTTGTTCGTTGGACGGCTGATTCCGGACAAAGGGGTTGACCAGCTAATCCGTGCGTATTCGGAAGTGGGGACCGACAGCCGGCTGGTCGTTGTTGGCGGCTCCAGCTACACAGACGACTACGAGTTGATGATCAAGCAGTTGGCGAGCGATGATCCTCGAGTAGTGCTGCCCGGATACGTCTACGGGGACGAGCTCAACTCCCTTTATGCGCATGCGGGCGTCTATGCCCAGCCGTCGCTGCGCGAAGGATTGCCATTGACGGTGCTCGAGGCTCTCTCCCACGGCCGCTCGGTCGTTCTCAGCGACATTCCCGCCCACCGTGAGATCCTCGCCGTTGCCCGTCCCGGGGGCCGCCTCTACCCGGTTGGAGATGTTCGGGCCTTGAGCGCGGCGATCGACGAGGCCCTAGCGAGATCCGATCGCGAACGCGAACCAGCCCGGCTGGCCGGAGAAGCAACGATCGAGCGGTACCGGTGGGACTCGGTCACGGACGAGACTGAGAATCTCTACGCCCAGTTGCTCGCCTCATGATGAACGTGCTGCATGTCATGGGCCGGATGGCCCCAGGAGGGACTGAGCACCAAATCCTCGGGATGCTCGAGTCGGCCCACCGCCGGCACTGGGAGGCAACGCTGTGCGTGCTTTCGAGCGGTTGGGAGTTGTCCGAAAGGGTGCGCTCCGCCGGTGTGCCCGTTATCGAGCTGGATGGTCTCCGCAAGTCCGATCCTCGGCGGGCGTTGGCGCTTCGCCGACTTGCGAGAAGCTTCGACTTAGTCCACGCTTCGCTGCCGGGGGCAAGTGCATTCGCCCGGATCGTTGCCAGCGGGCATCGACGGCCAGCCTTCGTTGTCTCCGAACGCGGGGCTGGTGATGACCGTGTCGCATTGGGTCTGGTCAGTCGGCTCCTGCAACCGATGACCGACGCATTCATAGGCAACTCGCCGGCGGTGATCGACTTCCTCCGCAGAACCAGTGGCCTCCACCCCACCGACTCGCGATTGGCTGTGATCCCCAACGGGCTCGACGGCGCCGTTTTTCACCCCGCACGGCGGTGGCTACCCAGCCACGACAACTCCAAGCGAATGGTTGCGGTCGGCAGGCTGGTTTCGGGCAAGAGATTCGATCGAGCGATCTCGTTGCTCCCCACCCTGAGCGACGAGTTCGACATCGAGCTGACCATTGTTGGTGACGGCCCCGAACGACGTCGCTTGGAGTCGCTCGCTAAGGGAAAGAGAGTCTCGTTTGTCGGACACGTTTCGGATCGCGACTCCCTGGCTGAGATCCTCCGCGGGAGTGACGTGCTCTTGATGCCCTCGGCGAGCGAAGGCTACCCGAATGCCGTGATCGAGGCACTGGCGTGCGGCATTCCGGTTGTTGCTAATGACATTCCCGGAAATCAAGCCGTTGGCGGAGCGGGCGTCTCCCTCGTCGGAGACAGCGACGACAAGTGGAGCGCAGCGGTCAGAGTCGCCCTGGCTCGAGGGCCTGTCGCGGCAGCCGACGTCGCCGATCGGATCTTGACATTCGACGAGGTTGCCCGAAGGCATCTGTCCGTATTTGAGGCCGCTATGACTCGACGCCACCACAGGAGTGCGCTCGGTCGCTTCGGCCCGGCCCCGAACTCGGGTTTCGAATTATGAAGCGGAAAATGCTCTTTGCGTTGGGCATCTTGCTCCTGGTTCTGCTCCCGCTCGCTATCGCGGCGGCGACAGTCGTCTATACCTACCGCAATTCGCCGATACCGGCCGAGAATCACCTTGCAATGGTCGTTATCACCCCACCGAGCACGATTTCAGAATCGGCGAGTGCCGTCAATCTGTTCATCGCCGACGTCGGAGAGCAGATCGAAGCCGATCCCATGGTGCGCTTTGTCCTGGAACAGGTTCCAGCTCTCGATGAGTCTGTCTACGTTCGGAACATCGCCGCCGAACGCCGCGGAACCACTTCGTTGGTTGAACTGTTCTTTATTCATCCGGATGCAGGCGTCGCGGAGACCACTGTTGAGGTTGTGGCCCGCCGTTTGCTTGACGACGCCGCAAGGGGCGAGTTCGAGCGGACCCAGTTCCTGCTCGGTCGGGCTACAGAGCGACTCGAAGGAGCAGAGGCGGCCGTTGCAGAGTTCTTCCGGACTGAGTCGGTTTTCGACCCGGACTTCGAGTATCGAAATGCAGTGGATCAAGTGGCGCAGCTCAACCAGCAGATCACCACCGGAGAAGCACTGCTCTACGGCGAGTCCTACCTGGCCCAGTTGGAAGCCGAACGCGATCAGATTGAATTGGAGCTGCCTCGGCTCGGCGAGGCGATGCTGACGTACCAGCAGCTGTCCACCGATCTGCAGCTCGCCCAAACGGCCTGGCAGCAAGCCACGGTTAACAACGACCTGGCCGAGTTCGACTACCGCACGGTCAATAACGTCGACAACCTGATCGCCAGCCGGGATGTGAGCCCTTTTGTCGACGACACCCCCCGTTTGCAGCGCACCGCTTTGGCCGGCGTCGTGGCGCTTGCCCTGTCGCTGTTAGTTGTCACTCCGATCTCGAATCGCCTGCGGCGCGGAAACCGCACAGGCCGGCACAAGGTCGGTGCCGATGATGGGCTCACCATCGTTGTGGACACGTTGGAATCCGGTGAGCGAGACATGGCCGCGCGGGTCAGTGTCTTTGATCGCCTCTGAGTCGGTCAGAGGCGAGTGGGCCTCAAGTCGTGTACATCATGGGCGCCGCCCGCTCGGGGAGCACTCTGCTCGGCGTTCTCATCGGCCAGGCCGAGAACGTGTTCTATGCGGGCGAGCTCTGCGACTGGCCAGAGCGGGATGGCCTCAGTTCGATCGAGCACAGCCAGGAGTTCTGGGAAACCGTTCGCGCTAGGGTCGGTGAGCCGGCGCCTGCAGCCCGTTTCTATAAGCGGCTCTTTGAGCACCCGGCCGGAATTGGGCGCGGAGCTGCACACGCGCGACTCCGCGTCGGATATGAAGCTTTGACGCTGGGGGTTTTGGAGGCGGTGGCCGGCGTTAGCGGATGTACGACTGTCGTCGACAGTTCGCACTATCCCCGGCGGGCCCAGACCCTGCGGCGGCTCCTGGGAAGACGGAGAGTGCGGTTGGTCTATCTGGTCAGGCGGCCCAGTTCGGTGGCCCACTCGTTCCGGCGAACGGGCGACAAGGGTGCAGTTTCCTTCAACCTGTACTTGCTCTTGGTGAGCCTGCAATCGTGGCTGACCTACTTGACTCATCCACGATCACAACGAGTGATCGTCAGCTACGAAAAGCTCACGGAAGCTCCCTTGGAGGTCGGGGTGTCGGCGCTCGGTCGTTCGCTCACAGGAGTCGACCCGAATCGTTTGGCGTTGCCTCCGATCCTGGCCGGCAATAGATTCGTCAAATCTGGTCCCCAAGTCCGGATCGAAGCCGCCGACAGACCGGCGTCCCTGAGCGCGATTGAGCGCTTGACGGATCTAATTCAATGGCCTACGCGTACAGCCGAATGGATGGCCTCCCGACCCAGCGCTTTCTGATCGACACTGACACCGCCTCGGATGATGCGGTGGCGCTGGTGATGGCGCTGCGAGAACCCTCGGTCACCGTCGAAGCGATAACGGTGGTGGCAGGAAACGTGCCCCTCGACCAAGCCATTCAAAATGCGCTCTATACGCGTGATCTTTGCGGTTCCGACGTGCCGGTGTTTGCGGGTCGAGCGGCGCCGCTGGTCCGACCGTTGGAAACCGCCCAGTTCGTTCACGGCGAAGACGGGATGGGCGACATCGGACTACCTCTCCACGGTCGAGTACCTGCCAAAGGAGATGCCGTCGAAGTGATCATCGAAGTGGTCATTGGATCGCCCGGAGAGATCACCCTTGTCACCCTTGGGCCGCTCACCAATGTGGCCGCGGCTTTGGCCGCTGAGCCGCGGATCGCCCGATTGGTTGAGCACTGTTTTGTGATGGGGGGTGCCGGCTCGGGGCCGGGCAACGTAACCGCCACCGCTGAGTACAACTTCTGGGCCGACCCGGAGGCCGCTCGCTTCGCCGTTCGCTCGGCAATGCCGATCACGATGGTTGGCTGGGACATGTCGGTTCGCTATGCCACCTTCGGAGCTGCCGAGGCGAGGGAGCTGGCCGCGGTCGGTCCGTTGGGGACGTTCTGTGTGGATATCCAGGCCAAGGTCGACGTCTACGCGAAGGAGCAGTCGGGCCTCGCCGGCTTCGACCTCCCCGACCCGATTGCGATGGCAGTGGCGATCGAACCTGACATCGCCCGGTTTGAGGAGCATCACCTCGACGTCCTAGTCGGGACCGACCGAGGGAGAGACGAGATCGATTGGCTCGACCAAATCGGTGGCGACCAGAAAGCGGGAATCACCACCGAGGTGGACCGAACCGCCTTCCTCTCCATGCTCCACAAAGCTTGCCTATGACTCAGACCAACGCCTGGCTCAATTCTTAAGGCGATTTTGGTGGCTAGGCCACCACGCAAACCTAAGGTTTAGTTTGCTCCTCGGCTTTGGCGATCAGATAGCCCTCGGCGCGCTCACCAAGCTCATAGCGAGCAACCAAGGCCGCGAAACCCGGGCCATGATTCGCGAACACCAGATGGGCGAGCTCATGGATGATCACCCAGTCGAGGACCCAACGCGGCATGGTGGCGAGCCGTCGGGAGATGCGTATCCGCCGAGAACCTGTCGAACATGACCCCCAGCGAGTCAGCTGGCGGTCGGACCATTCGATCGATTCGGGGCTCGGCAGGTCATAGCGATGGGCGAGCGAGCCAGCCCGAGCCGCCAGGTCGACCTGGGTAGACGTAAAGCGGCGGATCGCCTTGGCCGCCATCTCCTTCACCAGTTGGGCCTCTTGGTCGGCCGGCAGTCCGTCCGGCAGCATCACCCGAATTCGACCGTCGGCGACATAGGCGGCGATGGTGCGCTTCCTACGACGGCTGCGGACAACATCGATCGGTAAGTCCATGGCCGGATCGTACGCCCCGGCTCCGACAGATTTGGGCGATGTCAGCGAGAGGCGTTGAGGTCGTCGCGCCAGGCGAGTAGATCTCGACCCCTGCCAACGTCCCAGCGAGGTCCGTCGAAGCCGAGCGTAAATTCCGTTATTCCCATCTCAACCAGGGTGGAGGCTTCTTTGGCGAGAAACGGATCGAGCTCGTCGGTTTGAACGCCAACGGACCACATGATTTCGCCGGGGTCGCGGCCGATTTTTTCGCAATGCCCTTTGAGGACAGCGATGGGATCCGCCATATCCTCGGCATGGCTCGGAAAGGCGCCGTGCCAGCGGTCGGCATGGCGGGCGACGATCGGCAGGGTGATTGTCGGGCCAGTTCCAGCGATGAGGATTGGCATTCTGCGGACGGGAGCGGGGTTGAGCTTCCCGAGCCGTTCCTCAATGATCGGCATGTTCTTCCCGAGCGATCGGAGGCGGGTGGCAGCGGTGCCGAACTCGTAGCCGTACTCGTCGTAATCGCGTTTCTTCCAGCCTCCCCCGAGGCCGAGGACGAAACGTCCCCCGGAGATATGGTCGATGGTCCGCGCCATGTCGGCGACCAGGTTGGGGTTGCGATAACTGTTGCAGGCGACCAGGGGGCCAATCTCGATCGTCTCGGTCTGTTCAGCCCAGGCGGCGAGGGTCGTCCAACACTCGAAGTGGTTGCCATCGCGGTCGCCGTAAAGCGGAAAGAAGTGGTCCCAGTTGTAGACAATGTCGTACCCGAGCTCCTCGCTCGCGGTCACCGCCCTCCGCAGTGCCTCGTAGTCGCCTTGCTGGGGATGAAGCTGGGCTCCGACACGAATCTTCATGAACCAGGACCCTAAGCGAACAGGGCTTGGGTGTGATCGTTCAGAAAGACACCCTTCGGGTCGAATCGTTTCCGGGTTTGGACGAATTCGTCGTAGCGGGGGAAGAGCCCAGCCAGCCGAGACGCCGTCATGAAGTGAATCTTCCCCCAGTGAGGTCGACCGGCGAACTCCGCAAACAACTGGTCGCACGCGTGTAGGTACGTCCAATAGTCGGTCCCCGGCTCTCCCGAGATTGACACGACCAGGTTCTCCCTTTGGTAGTTAGGGCTTATCCAGGCCTCGTCTGCGGCGACCACCCGGATCTCCAACGGATAAACACTGAGCGGTAACCACTCGAACATCAGCTGGCGCATCTCCGACAGAACCGCCCGGGCTTGATCGAGAGGGAGGAAGTACTCCACTTCATGAAAGTTGGGGTCGTACACCATCGGATAAATCTCGAAGGCGGGTCCGAAACGATGGTGTTCGGGAAGGTCGGCGGGATCAGTTCCCGGGGCGACTTCTAAATAGCGCTTGAGCACACAATCGTCGGCGCCGGCGTCACTCAAGTTGTAGAGCTCCGCCGAAGCATCGGTCGGCATCCAGAAGAAGCCGTAATGACGGTATCGATCGATGTCGTCGGCAAAGGTCTCGAGCATCTCGGCAAAAGGTAGGACGTCGGTACGGGCGGCGAGCTCGTAGGCAGGAACGACCTCGATCTCGAGCTCGGTCATGATGCCCATAAGCCCGATCGACGCTTGCAGTGCTGGCAGGTCGGGATGAGAGGCATCGATCACCACGATCTCCCCGGTGCCGTCGACTAGCCGGACACCGGTGACCGTGGCCGAGAGGTTGGGGAGGCGGCGGCCCGAACCGTGGGTGGCGGTGGCGACGGCGCCCGCGATCGACTGAGTGTCGATGTCGCCCTGGTTGGCGAGCGCCAGCCCTCTTTCCCAGAGCGGCTTGCCAAAATCGCCGATGGTCGTCTTGGGCAGCGCCCGCACCCGCCGTGCCGGTTCATCGATCTCGACAATGCCGCGCAATGCTGTCGTGTCGAGCAAGACGTCGGTTTCAACGATCGGAGTGAAGGAGTGCCCGGTCCCAAACGTCCGTACGCGATAACTGCCGGCGACAGCCGCCCGCACCTGCTCCTGCACCGACTCTTCGTCTGCGGTGGCTACGACTTGTCGGGGAGCGAAGGTCTGGTTGCCGACCCAGTTGGACCAAGTGGTCACGAGTGCTTGGCGATGAAATCCAAGGTCCGACGCCAGGCATCCTCCGACTCGCTCTGGAATTGCTCTTGCTTGCGGTCGAAGAACGAGTGAGGGGCGTTTTCGTAAACTTTGATCTCGTGGTCGACCCCGGCCGCAGTGAGCGCCTCGTGGAACTCCTCCACCATCTCCGGTGGAATCGACGCGTCGTCACCGCCGATGAGGGCGAGCACCGGGCAGGACATGTCGGCGGCGGCCGCGATGGAGGATGGGGCCCCGGCCGGCCAGGCGCGGCCAGGCACTCCATAGAAACCGATCGCGCCCGCCAACCCATGGCCGTTGGCCGCTTGATGCCACGAATTCGAGCCCCCGAAGCAGAAACCGACGGTGAAGATGCGCCGGTCCTTGGACGTTTCGCGTAGCCGGGCCACGGCGGCGGCAACGTCGAGACGCACGCCTTCAAAGGTGGTCTGCTCGACATGGTCCCGAAAGGGAAAATCCTCTCGCCTCGTCTCACGTCCAGCCGTTCGGCCGAAGTAGTCGATCGTCACTGCGTCGTGGCCGTGCTCGGCGAAACGATCGGCGAGTTGGGTGTAAAAGGGAAAGATGCCACGCACGTCCGGCAACACGACAACCCCGGTGGCGCCGCCTTGGTTGGCAAAGGCCTCATAGGCAAGGAATAGGTTGCCATCGTCGGCGGTCAGGACGAGGTCGCGATGGTCGGTTGCCGCCCCGGCGATGACCGGTGGAGTGGCGTCGTAGTCAAAACACATGCCCCGAACCTATCAAAAAACGAGAGCGTCCACCGCCGCCAGGCCGGTGGAATGGACGACGAGCGGATTGACATCGATCGATTGCAACTGGTCACCAAGGTGGTGGACCAGGCCGGAGAACGCAACCAGCGCCTCGACCAAGCCGTCGGTCGCCAGCGGGTCCGTACCGCGATACCCCGCCAGTATCGGCCCGACCATAAGTTGTCCCAACGCTGTTTTGGCGGCGGCGTGATCGATCGGAGGCACGATCAGCACCCGGTCGCGGAGCAATTCGACGAGGACGCCGCCAGTGCCCACGAGCATCACCGGACCGACCTGAGGATCATTGACCATTCCCAAGGCAATCTCGATCCCACCCGGAACCATGCGCTGAATCGCCAGGGGAAGTTCGAGGGTCCGCAATGCTCGCCAGGCCGCCGACAGCGATTCGGCGTTGCGAAGATTTGTGCGGACGCCGTTGTGCTCGGTCTTGTGGATCAGCCCGACTGCCTTCACCGCGACCGGATAGCCGATTTTCCCCGCAAGCTCGACGGCCTTGGACATGTTGGGCACTCGATGGAGGCGCTCGATCGGGATGCCGAAGTCCGAAAGGAGCTCGAGCGCCTCGACATCGTTGAGGATCCCCTCGCTGAGGCGTAGTCGCCAACGATCGAGCGTTGCGGGTGGCACGGGAGGCGCCGACTTTGTCACTCGTCGATGATCAAGAAGGTGCGCGACAGCTCGCAACCCCGTCGCGGTGCCGCGCAGCAACGGGACCTCTGCGCTCGCCAGGGTCCGGGCCTGCACCGGGTCGACCGCGCTCGTCAAATGCGAAAGGACGAAGAGCGGCTTCGCTGTGGCTGTCGCCGCCTTGAGGGCGACGTCGGCGTAATCGGTGGCGGATTGCTCCTCCGTGGTGAGGTCGACGGCGAACGCGACCGCCCCGACCGCCGGGTCATCGGCGAGGGCCCCGAGACACTCGCCCATAACCTCCGGCGAGGCTCGGCCAGTACCCCAGGCATCGACCGGATTGGCAGGCTCGAGACCGTCATCGAGCACCGCGAGCAAGCGGGCTGCCGTCGGTGGTCCGACGGCAGCCAACTCGATTCCCAGCTCGCCGGCGAGATCGATCAGGTGGGTTTTCTCCCCACCGGAATCGTGGACCGTGCCCAAGGCCCGAGTCGTCGGACGGCGCTTTGAGTCGAACAGCGCGATCGTGTCCATCATCTCGTCCATCGTTTCGACCAGATGCACCCCGTGCGCACTGGCAAACGCGACGAACGGCGCATAAGCCCCTGCCAGACCAGCCGAATGGGTAGCCACCGACGCGGCGCCGGCTTCGTTGCGACCTGTTTTCAAAACGATGACGGGGACGTCTCGGTCGTTGGCGCGCGTCCAGACTCGGCTCAGGGCTTCCCGGTCACGGACCGCTTCGGTGAACATGGCGATCACCCTCGTTTCCTCCTGATCGAGGGCATAGTTGGCATAGTCGGCCTGGGTAAGCGTGAGCTCGTTCCCCGCTGACACCACGAGGTTGAACGTCTGGTGGCGGTGGTTGTGCAACATCGCCGAGAACAGCGATCCCGAATGCGAGATGAAAGTCACTCGGCCTCGTTGTAGATCGGAAGGTTGATGGAAACCGCAAACCCACACCGAACGGGTCAAGTTGAGAAATCCCATACCGTTGCCGCCGCAGACGGGTATGCCCTCCAAGCGCCTTGAGAGCCACACTTGCAGCGGATCGCCGTTGCTCGCGATGCCGTAGCAACTCGCAAAGATCAGAAAGCTCCGGGTGCCCGCGGCCAGCGCGACCTCGACTTGTGCTTCGAGGTGACGATTCGCAATCGCGAGGACGGCAAGGTCGACCGGCTGGTCGAGGGTTGGCAGCATCTCCGGGTAGTTGGGATTGATGGCAAGGATCGACCCGGTGAAGCCGCCGCGCTCGAGCTGAACCAACACCTGTTGGCCAACGGAGCCCAGCTTTGGAGAGGCGCCGATCACCGCAATCGACCGCGCTTCGAGCAGAGGGGCGAGGTCCCCCAACGTCAGACCCTGCCCATCCTTAAGACCGTGCCCATGTTCCAGACCATCCTCAGACTTTGCCCATTCTCAGACCCTGATGGACATGCCGAGCTGGGTTCTAGCGAAGACGAGGCACAGCCGGCGCATGGTGGCCGAGTCGACCGCCGGATCCTTCAACAGGACCTGGATCGCCAGTCCGTCGATCAATGCAGAGAGGTTGATGGCGAAATCCTTCACGGCGACAGACTGAAAGTCCGCTTTCTCGATGCCGTCAGAAACGATCTCTTCGATTGCAGCCCGAAAGAGGTTGTCCATCCTCATCCGGGTCTTGGCGAGAGTGTCGTCATGCCGGGAACGGGTCCAGACATCGAGCCAGAGGAGCCACTCGCTGTCCTGCTCGAGGGGTTCGTCGGGCGGAGAGCTCGCTTCGATCAGCGCCTCGAGCCGTCGGCTGGGGCTGTCGGCCTCGGTCAGCTCTGAGGCAACACTGTCAAAGAACTGTTGGTCGCGATAGGCGAGCGCCTCGGCCAGCAACGCGTCCTTGCCGGGGAAGTAGTAGAGGATCAGGGCCGGGCTCGTCCCAATCCGGGTGGCGATGTCGCTGATTCGGGCGTCGCACACTCCCCGCTCGGCGATCACGGCGGCGGCCGCCTCGAGGATCTGGCGGCGGCGTTCCTCGGTCATGCTTGGGCGGGCCATGAAATGGATGCTATCGACGCATCCATTCGGAGCCGTTCATGGTTATCTTCCCAACTGAGCACTCGTTCAATAGGGAGGATCAGATGACAACTCCTCGCCGTCTCGACGGCGTCACCCGCCGCCAATTCATCCGGCGGGCAATGGCTATGGGCGTGTCGCTTCCGACGATCTCCGCCATCCTGGCGGCGTGCGGCGGCGCCGACTTTGCCGCCGCTGAGCTTGTCATCGGGACGCCGGCCAATCCGGTCACTCAACCGCTATTCGATGACAATCGCGCAATCGCTTCGGGGATGCCGTCCGAGGAGGGACCCCTGCGGGTCTACAACTGGGCGGAGTACATCAATCCCGACACCGTCGTTGTGGCCCAGGAGGCGCTGGGGGTGGAAATCGAACTGACCACGTTCTTCAACGAGGAGGAAGCATTGGCGAAACTCCTCTCGGGGGAGGTCAGCTACGACGTCTGGTTCCCAACTGCGCAGTCTGTGCCCAAGGTTGTGGCAGGAAAATTGATTCAGCCCCTTAACCAAGATTACCTAACGAACCTGGTGAACGTTTGGCCACAGCTCGCCGATCCCTTCTATGACCAGGGGTCGCAATACACCGTCCCCTATGTGGTCTACACCACCGGTATCGGTTGGAGGACCGATTTGGTCGACGACGCCGACGTCCTCGAGCTCGAGAACCCCTGGGACGTGTTTTGGAACCCGAAGTACAAGGGAATCACCGGGCTCTATGACGACTATCGGGAGACGCTCTATATGGCCTTGATGCGAAACGGTGTGGCCAACCCCGCCCAGGCGACCGAAAGTGAGATCGGCGCCGCGACAGAGGACTTGATCGAGCTGGTCGAGACTATGGCGATTCGCTACACAATTGATGGTACGTATGCAGGCATCCCGGAGGGCCGCTTTGGCCTGCACGAAGCCTGGTCGGGGGATGTCGTCGCATCGCAGGGTTACTTTCCTGAGGGCGGTGACCCGTCTGTGCTCCGTTTCGCTTGGCCGGCCGCCATTGGCACTGGCGTGAAGGCTTCGATCGCCAACGATTGCCTGGCCGTGCTACGCGGCGCGGCCCACCCGGTGCTCGCCCATCAGTTCCTCGACTTCATGCTGAACGAAGGCAACGCCCTTGAGAACTTTGGGTGGAATGGATATCAGCCGCCGCAGAACGGAATCGACGTCGACACTCTGGTAGCCGACGAATGGGTGCCGGAGAACGTCGCCGAGGCCATTGTCCGTCCCGAGGATTTCGAAACGGCTCGAGCAGTGGTCCCGACGCAATTGGTCCCTGAACAGGAGGTCCTCTTCCTCGACGCCTGGGCTCGCGTGCAAGCCGGCGGCTAAGCCTTGCCGACCAACGTCCAAGCCGGGGAGAGCCGGGCGATTGGGCTCTCACTCTGGACCTGGAAAGCGTTCGCGCTGCCGGGGGTTGTCTGGTTGATCCTCTTCTTCATCGTCCCCCTCTACGGGGTGGTGGCGGTAGCGATGGGCCGGCTCGATCCGGTCTTTCTCCGCCCGCTTCCCGTGTGGAATCCTTTGCGATGGGATGCCAGCGCGTTTGCCAAGGTCTTTGGCGAGATCTTCGGCGGCCAGCTCGGCACCATCGCCTTGCGGACGGTCGGGTACGTCGCCGCCGCCTCCCTGCTTTGCCTGCTGATCGGCTACCCGGTGGCCTACTTCGTGAGCCGCAAAGTCGAAAAGCGCAAGGGACTGTGGCTGGCGGCCTTGCTGGCGCCCTTTTGGATCAACTATCTCATGCGGATGATGGCCTGGGTGAACCTTTTGAGCCCTGATGGGCTGGTGAATCGAGCCTTGGCGGCCGTGGGGATCCCGGCGCAGGCCTGGCTTGAAGGGCGACACACCACTGTGATCCTCGGCTTGGTATACGGCTACATCCCGTTTTTCATCCTGCCGTTGTACGCCGCTCTCGACCGGATCGACCGCCAAGTCCTGGAGGCGGCTCGGGACCTGGGCGCCAGCGCCCGGGCGGCGTTTTTCAGGGTCACCTTGCCGTTGTCGCGCCAGGGGATCCTGGCCGGCCTCGTGCTAGTGATGCTCCCAATGTTCGGCGACTACTACACCCCCAACCTGTTGTCGGGATCACCGCGGACTCGGATGATCGGCAACCAGATCGACCAGTTTGTCAACCAGAACTCGAGCCAAGGCGGACAGGGGGCGGCGCTCACCCTGATCCTGATGGCGGCGGTGGCGATCCTCATGCTGTATTACCTCCGCACCGTCGCCCGAGCCACCCGCGAAGCCTCATGACCAGTTCTACGGGAAAGGCGTGGGGGTTGAGGTTGTTCACGCTGGCTTATGTGGCGTGGTCGATCCTGCCGGTGCTCATTGCGGTCCAGTTCTCCTTCAACGCAGGGCGGTCGCGATCGACCTGGCAGGGCTTCTCGCTGCGGTGGTATCTCGATGATCAGGCCTCGGTCCTTCGCGACGATTCGCTACGGCTGGCCGCCCTCCAAAGCCTCCGTTTGGCCACGCTGACGATGCTGGTCGCAACCCCGATCGGAGTCGCGCTCGCCATTGGCTTGGCGCGCTGGAAGGGACGCGCAGCCCGGGCGTCCAATCTTCTCATGCTCGTCCCTTTGGTGACCCCCGAGATTGTGATGGGTGTCGCCCTCTTCCTCGTCTTCGCCAACCTTTACGAGGTGCCGTTCGGCACTTGGGCACAGCTCCTTGGGCATGTGACCTTTGCGATCTCCTTCGTGGTCATCATCGTGCGCGGTCGGTTATTTGCTATCGGCCGTGACTACGAAGAAGCGGCGATGGATCTGGGCGCCTCTCCCCGCCAGGCGCTGCGGCGAGTCCTCTTGCCACTGCTCGCTCCCGCCATCTTCTCGGCGCTCGCCGTCGTCTTTGCGATCTCGATCGACGACTTCGTCATCAGCCAGTTCCTCGCCGCTGGAGTTGACACCCAAACGATCCCGGTCCGTCTGTATTCGGGCGCTCGTCAAGCCCCACCACCCTCGCTCAACGCGCTGGCGACGCTGATGTTGGTTGGGACTATGACGGCGGTGACGGTCGCCGGGCTGGTGATGCGGCGCTACGGTCGCCGCGACAAAAGCGCCGGCGGTGCCCTGACCTCCCTAGGCCGATTCGAGCTCTAGTTTTTGCGAACCCTGGGTTCGTACCCGTGTACAACACTGATACGAACCCTGGGTTGGTATCCGTGTACAACACGGATACCAGCCCACAGAACCGGAAAGTCAGGGGGTTCTGAGCTCTAAGACTCGAAGGGCGTCGGGAGGGAAGACCAGTGACACTGGTGCACCACGTTCGAGATCGATACTGCCGTGATTGGGAATCGCCACTTGGACTTCGCCGAGACCGTCGACTTCCACGAGCGCGGCCAGGGTCGGGCCCATGTAGATCATCCGATTGAGTGTGCCGGTAAGCGAGTTCGTCGTACCGCCAACAGATCCGTTGCGCAGCTCTACACGTTCCGGCCTGATCGAAACCTGCACCCGACCGCGAGCGTCAACCGCACCAGCGCCGGCGACAAGCTCGTGGCCGCCGACATCGACGAGGCAACCCCCGGCCGGGTGAGGGCCGATGACTGTTCCCGAAAGCAGGTTCGAAAGTCCCAAGAAGTCGGCGACGTAGCTGCTTTCTGGCCGCTCGTAAACCTCGGCCGGGTTGCCCAACTGCTCGATTAGGCCTGCCGACATGACCGCCAGACGGTCGGACATGGTCAGCGCCTCCTCCTGGTCATGGGTGACATAAATAAAGGTGATGCCGACTTCCTCCTGAAGCCCTTTCAACTCCACCTGGAGCGCCTTGCGCAGCTTGGCGTCGAGCGCCCCCAACGGCTCGTCGAGTAGCAGCACCGACGGGTTGAGCACGAGGGATCGCGCCAGCGCGACTCGCTGCTGCTGGCCACCGGAAAGCTGGTGGGGTTTGCGCCTCTCAAAGCCGCCGAGCCTCACCATCTCCAGGGCGTCGGTGACCCGGCGACCGGTTTCCTCCTTCGAAACCTGCTGATACTTGAGCCCAAAGGCGACATTCTCTCCGACACTCAGATGGGGAAACAATGCATAGCTCTGGAAGACAGTGCTGACCGGTCGCAGGTGAGGAGGCGTGTCCGACATGTCTACCCCATCGATCACCACCTGCCCCGAAGTTGGTCGCTCGAAACCGGCGATCAGCCGCAGCGTGGTGCTCTTGCCACAGCCCGACGGCCCCAACAACGAAAAGAACTCGCCGGGAGCAATTGTGAGATTGAGATGATCTACCGCCGTTACCTTATTGAATGACTTGTGCAAATCGACGAGGCCGACAGCTCCACCTGGCATCCCGTCGAGCCTAAAGCCCTAGGAACGGAGCATGCGGGCGAACTCTTCGAGGGTTTCAAGGTAAAGGTCGACGTCGGCCTCCGAATGTTGGACCGACAACAACCACTGCTCGCCTTTGGCCCAAGGTGGCAAAAAGACCCCTCGGTTGAACTGGGTGAGCCATGAGGCCAGCGAGTAGCGACCATCGACCTTGAGGAATTGTCGGTAGTTAGTGATCCGTCGCGGCGAGTAAGTGATCGCCCCCTTGGCTCCAAGGTCGGTGACGTAGGCGGTCAGCTCATGCTGCTCGACGAGTTTGCGCACCTGCTCGCCCATCCGGAGGGTCGTCTGGGTCAGATGGGCATAGGAGGCCGGCACCAAGACCTCGGTCAGCATTGCCCTCGCCGCGGCCATCCCCAAAGGGTTGCCGTTGAAGGTGCCAACCTGGTCGTAGATCTCATCGACGATCAACCCCATGACCTCCTCGGTTCCGCCGATGGCCGCGACCGGCAATCCGCCACCGAGCGACTTGGCGAGGCAGATCAAGTCCGGTCGAACCCCGAAACGGACAGTGGCTCCACCGCGGCCGACGGTCAATCCGGTTTTGACCTCGTCGAAAGTCAGTAGTGCGCCATGGGCCCTGGTCAGCGCCCGCAGGCCTTCGAGGAACCCGGGTTCGGGGGGGACGATGCCACAGTTCATCAGCACCGGCTCAACGATCACCCCGGCCACGGGGCCTTCGGCGAAGATCTCTTCGACTGCGGTTAGATCATTGAAGGGGGCGATTTTGGTCAGTTGGACGATCGCCTCGGGTATTCCCGTCGAACCGGCGACCGAGCGGGGTCGGTGAGTTGAGCCCAATCCCTCCTCGACCCAGGTGGAAACCTGCACCGAGTCGTGGTGGCCGTGGTAAGCCCCTTCGAACTTGATGATGACGTCCCGGCCTGTAAACGCCCGCATGAGGTGGACGGCGTCCATGGTGGATTCGGTCCCACTGTTCGCGAAGCGCCAGAGCGGGAGCCCGTAACGCGTGGCCAGCTCTTGCGCGACAACCATCGCATCTTCGACGGGTTGGGCAAAGTGTGTCCCCTTCGACAGTCTTTCGTTAAGGGCCTTAATGATCGCGGGATGGGCATGCCCGGCGAGCATCGCTCCATATCCTCCGTGGAAGTCGACATACTCGTTGCCGTCGACATCTCTGACTCGCGAACCACGTCCTGAGTCGATCCAAATTGGGTGGGGTTCAGAAATTTGCCAGCTCGACGTCACGCCGCCCGCCAGGTTGACCTTGGCGGTTTCGGTCATTTGACCCGAGCGTGCCATTCGCTGGCGAAATCGCTCGGTCTCGGAGGCGATGATCCGGTCGAGATTCTTCGTCTCCGTGAGATCGATTATCGAACGGGTGGCATGCGACGCCACCATGAGGCACTCCTTGTTTTGGGCCGCCAAGAAGGGTATCAGGTAAACTGAACGGACGTTCAATAAACTAGGATCTTTCTATGCACGCCCCTATCGACCAGTTAGCTGTTGCTGATGTTCTGGCGCCATTCGGAGAGAGTCGGACTCTGCCGGCAGCCGCCTACCAGTCACAGGACGTGTTCGATTGGGAAGTCGACGAAATCTTCGGCCGGCACTGGGTGTGCCTCGGCCGCAAGGAGGATCTTCTCGGTCCCATGCAGGTGCGGGCGGTGGAAGTCGGTACCGAGACCATCCTCCTCTCCCGGGACGCCGACGGGGTCGTGCACGGGTTCTCCAACGTTTGCCGGCATCGCGGGCACCCGTTGGTTGAAGCCGGCGATGCTGTCGACGTCCGTCTGATTCGATGCCCCTATCACTCTTGGTCTTATCGGCTCGATGGCAGCCTTCGAGCTGCTCCGACCTTGACTCAAGCCGCGGACTTTGACATGTCGGCCTGGCCCCTCATGAGTCTCCGTGTCGACGAGTGGCTGGGATGGCTTTTCCTCGATCTCAGTGGCAACGCGGCGCCCTTGTCCGCCACGATCGGGAATCTCGAGGAGGTCATTATTCCTTACGAGCCTGGCCGGCTCGTCCTCGTGGCTCGCCACTCCTATGAGATTGCGGCCAATTGGAAGCTCGTCGCCGAGAACTACCACGAGTGCTACCACTGCACCACGATCCATCCCGAGCTTTGCCAGGTGACGCCACCCGATTCGGGAGAGGACATCGCTCCGACCGGTCTCTGGTGTGGGGGGAACATGCTCTTGAAGGATCACGCAGCCACGATGTCGCTTACTGGCGAGTCAGCGGGCATCAACTTCCGCGGGTTGCGACCGAAAGGGGAGCGAGAGGTGCTGTACCTCGGCCTTTTCCCCAACCTGTTGATCAGCCCGCATCCGGACTACGTGATGACCCATCGCTTGGCGCCACTCGCACCCGGCCGGACTTTCATCGAGTGCGACTGGCTCTTCGCTCCGGAGTCGATCGCTCAACAAGGATTCGACCCCGCCTACGCCGTCGACTTCTGGGACATCACCAACCGCGAAGACTGGAACGCCTGCGAAGGAGTGCAACGGGGGTCCGCCAACCGCGGGTTCCGCCCTGGTCCACTCAGCCCCTGGGAAAGCACCAACTACCAGTTCCTCAACATGATCGCCCAGGCGTACCAAGGCGATCAGGTCCGTCCGCCGTTGATGCCCCAAAGCTCTCGCGTCTGAGAAAACGCCTCCTACCCCCTCGTTGCTCTCGGGTGCTTTCCTCTCCGGGGGGAGAAAACGGCCGTTGCGCACTTGTCCAACACGGGCTAAGGTAGCGGCGATGTTCCGGACCACCCCGTTCCATCCCCGGGTGCAGTCAGCCAACGAGACCGGACTTTGGAGCCATTGGGCCGGATACCTCGTGGCCGAGAAGTATCAGATGGCCGAGAAGTTCGAGTACTTCGCCATCCGTAACGCGGTCGGCGTCTTTGACTCCACTCCTCTCTATAAGTATCGAATCACCGGGACCGACGCTGAGAAGTTCCTGAGCGGCGTCCTCGCTCGCAACATCCAAAAATGCCTTCCCGGCCAGGCGCACTACACAATCTGGTGCGACGACAGCGGCTACGTGATCGAAGACGGCGTGGTGCTTCGCCTCGCCGGCGACCAGTTTCTACTCACCTCGGCCCGACCCAACCTCTCCTACTTCCAGAACCTGATCGGTTACAGCCGAGTCGAGATCGAAGAGGTGACCGAGCAGCTCGGCACCCTGGCCGTGCAGGGTCCTCGCTCCCGTCAGGTAATCGCCGCGCTCGCCCCGGAAATGGAAACGATCCGCTACTTCCACCTCGTCGACTCCAAGATCGGCGATGCCGCCGTCACCATCTCGCGAACTGGCTTCACCGGTGATCTCGGCTATGAGGTGTGGGTCGATTCGGCGGATGCGCTCTCGGTGTGGGATCGCATCATGGATGCCGGCGAGGGCCACGGCATCCTTCCCTTCGGCCAGATCGCCCTGTTGATGGCGCGTATCGAGGCCGGCCTGCTTCTCCTCGACGCCGATTTCGAATCGAGCCGTTTTGCCTGGAACGACGAACACCGGTCAACTCCGATCGAGCTGGGCCTGGGATGGATGCTGCGCGACCTCGACGATGACCGTCCGTTCATCGGCCGCAAGGCGATCCGCCACGAGCTCGCCGAGCAGACCTCGCGTTGGAAGCTCGTCGGGCTGGTGGTCGACTGGCTCGACTATGACCAGATGTACAACAACGCCGGGCTCGTTCCCCCCAAGGACCATGTCCCGGTGACGGAGGAGTTCATGCTCTATGACGCCGACTACCAGCGAGTCGGCTACGCAACGAGCTTCATGTACTCACCGGTCCTGCAAAGGCACATAGCCATCGCCCGGGTGAAGCCCGAACTGGCGAAACCGGGAAACCGAGTTGATCTCGAAGTCACCGTCAATCACCGCTACGAACGGGTCGGCGCCGAGGTGGCCCGGCTCCCGCTCTACAACCCCCAGAGGAAGACTGCTTGATGAGCCAACCGAGCCAAAGGAAATACGACGCGATCGTGGTCGGTGGCGGTCACAACGGCCTGGTCAACGGGGCCTATCTCGCCAAAGCCGGTCTCAGCACGCTGATCGTCGAACGCCGGCACCTGGTGGGAGGGGCGGCCATCACCGAGGAGCTCAAGCCTGGGTTCTGGTTCACCACTTTTTCTTATGCCCTGAGCCTGCTCCGTCCCGACATCATCCATGAGCTCGAGCTGACCAAGCACGGTTTCATGCCGCTCTTGATGCCGTCGAGCTTTGCTCCCGGCGAGGACGGCGACTACCTGCTACTTGGCCAGGACCACGACCTCAACGTAAAGGAAGTGTCGAGGCTTTCGAAGAAGGATGCCGATGCCTACGACCAGTACGAGCACGACATCTCGCGGGTCTGTCAGGCAATGAAGCCGTTGCTCGACAACGTCGCACCCAACCTTTTTTCGAAAGACCCCGAAGAGCTCGTGGCGATGGCGGCCCTCGCCCAGCAAATGCGCGACCTCGAACCGCGGGTGCTCCACAACGCGGTTCGCCTGCTGACCGGGAGCGCGGCCGATTTCCTCGACGACTACTTCGAGTCGGAGCTGCTGAAGGGATATCTGGCTTCGTCGTCGATCATCGGCACCAAGGTCGGGCCGCGATCGCAGGGCTCGGGATTGGTGCTGCTTTATCACAACATCGGTGAACACGATGGCGTGTTCGGCTCGTGGGCCTTTCACAAAGGCGGCAACGGCGGATTTACCCAGGTGCTAGCTCGCGCCGCGCAGGCCTTCGGAGCAGAGATCATTCTCGAAAGCCCGGTCACCACCGTGATGACCGTCAACGGCAAGGCGACTGGGGTCGCCCTCGAGGACGGCACAGAGATCGCAGCCGATGTCGTAGTGAGCGCCCTCGACCCTCGGCGTACCTTCCTCCAGCTGGTCGACCCCCGCGAGCTTCCTTCCGATCTCGTCGAGAACATCGAGCGCTTCCGCTTCCAGGGCACGTCAGCCAAAGTCAACTTCGCCCTCGACAGCCTGCCCCGGTTCCCAACCCTTGGCGACCGCGGCGACCAGTACCGCGGGTTCACCAACATCGGTCCGTCGATGGACTACCTCGAGCGGGCCTATGACGAAGCCAAGTACGGCTGGTACTCGAGCCGCCCCTATATCGACTGCGCCATCCAGTCGACCATCGATCCCGACATGGCGCCACCCGGCAAGCACGTCATGAGTTGTTTCATCCAATACGCGCCGTATCACCTGCGGGAGTCGGATTGGGACTCAGAACGCCAGAACCTGGGTGACACCGTCCAGCGCACCCTCGAAGGCTTCTTCCCTGGCTTTTCCGACCTGGTCCTCCACCGCGAGGTGGTGACCCCGCTCGACATCGAACGAGTCGTCGGCTTGACGGAAGGAAACATCTTCGCCGGCGAGTTCCTCGCCCCGCAGATGTTCTTTTTCCGACCGGCCCCGGGCTGGAATCAGTACCGGACCCCGATCGACGGCTACTACCAGTGCGGCTCCGGCACCCATCCGGGAGGCTGCGTGATGGGTGCTCCTGGCAAGCTCGCCAGCCAGCAGATCTTGAAGGACCGGGCCAACGGGGCCAGCGCCATTTGAGCTACCAGTTCTCGGCCGCTGATCGAGAAATCCAACTGCGGGCACGGCGGTTCGTCGACGAAGAACTGATCCCGTGGGAAGTCCACGCCGAGATGAACCAGGGTGAGATCCCTGACGACGTACAAGCGCGGCACGAAAAGCTCGTCCGCGAGCTCGGGTTCTTGGCGATCAACCAGCCACTCGAGCTCGGCGGACCGGGATACACCACCCGCCAGCAGGTGCTGATCATGGAACAGGCCGGCCGGGTGACCAACGCGTTGAGCTGGGTCATCTCGACTCCCCCTTCGTGGCTCCCCGAGGTGGCCACTTCCTTGCAGATGGAGCGGTGGGTGATGCCGACCATCGCCGGAGAGCTGACCGAGGCCTATGCGATAACCGAGGAGCATGCCGGTTCCGATGTCGCCGCCCTGACGGCGACAGCCCGCCGCGACGGCGATCACTACGTCCTCAGTGGTGTCAAATGGCACGTCACGTCGGCGAACCTCGCCAACTATTTGTTCTTCCAAGGCGTGCTGACCGAGGGGCCCCGAGCGGGGGAACACGCCTTTTTCTTCGTCGACATGGACACCCCCGGGATCCGCCACGTTCGCACTCCGGCCTACACCCACACCTACGCCCACCATCACTGGGAGATGGCCTTCGAGGACGTGCGCGTGCCGGTCGCAAACCTGATCGGAGCCGAAGGCGACGGCATGTCATTTGCCCGGGAGTGGTTCCGGTTCGAACGGCTCATGATCGCGGCCCGCTGCTGCGGAGCCGCCGAGCGCCTCATCGAGGAGATGACGGCTTTCGCCGAGCAGAGGATCATTGGCGACAAGAAGCTGGCCGATCATCAGGCGATCGAGTTCATGCTGGCCGATTCGCTCACCGAGCTCTGGGGTGCTCGTCTGATGACTTATCAAATCGCCGATGAGGTCGACAACCAAGCCGATGTCAAGCTGCTCCACGCCCATGCCTCGATGGCCAAGCTCACCGCCTCCGAGATGGCCAACCGCGTCGCGGACCGGGCAGTGCAGGTGTTCGGAGGTCGGGGATACATGCGCGAGAACGTCGCTGAGCGATTCTGGCGCGAGTTGCGGGTCGATCGGATTTGGGAAGGCGCCTCGGAGGTGCAGCGGGCGATCATTGCCGGCCAGCTGCGCAAACGGGGCACGGGAATCGTCGGCTGATCGTGGCTCGGATGACTCCCGCCGAGCGTCGCGAGGCGATTGTCTCCGCCGCGCTTTCAGTGGCCATCCGAAAGGGACTCGGGGCAACGACCGTGCGCGACATCGCTGCCGAGATGGGAACGTCGAGCGGGCTGATCCACCACTACTTCGACTCGATGGACGACGTCCTGGCGGCCGCGTTCGATCGGGCGGCTGGCGAGGACTTCGAGACAGTCGAGCAGGCGATGGACCGAGAAGAAACCGAGTTGGGCCGATTGCGAGCGTTCTTCGCCAGCTATTCGATTGCTGACAACGAGTGGGCATTTCAACTTTGGCTCGATGCGTGGGCAGAGGCGAGCCGCCGCCCCGCCTTACGGGCCACTTCCGAGCGGCTCAACGTCGTTTGGCAGCAGCTCTTGGCGACCACGATCAAGAACGGCGACTTCGAGTGCGACGACCCCGACGCCACCGCCTGGCGGATTCTTTCGATGCTCGATGGGCTTTCGCTCCAAGTCGTCGCCCATCGCTCGACGATCGCCCGCGCCACCGTCACCGAATGGATCCTCGGCTACGCCGAGTCCGAGCTCGGGCTCAAGCCGGGGACGCTGGCTGACACGTCGGGCACCCTCGGCAGCTAATTCGCTACCTGGCACCCGCTCTAGCCCAAATTCGGGCGTCCACGACCGAATGCGGGCGCCCACGCCCGCATTTGGTCAGGAGCGGATGCGGACAACCGAATTTGGCTGACAGGTGGGGCACCAGTAAGTGATCCGCTCGAAGTCGTAGCTCGCCTGCTCGGCCTTGCGGATCTGTGTTCCACAGCGCCGGCAGGGGAGCCGCCAGCGATCAGCTACCCATCGTTCGTGGCCGGGGCGAGAGTCGCCGGTCGTGATCTGGCGGCCACTCACACGGTTTGCTTCCATCAACCGTTTCATGGGTTCAAGCAGCCTGGAAAGATCGTCGAGGTCACCGACCTTTGTCCACGGGTCGACCCTTTCTAGGAAGCAGACCTCCGACTTGTAGATATTGCCGGGGCCGGCCATCACGCGCTGATCGATCAACATCGTGCCAATCTCCCGTTCGGGATGGAGTTGGAGACGGCGAAGTACCTCGGCAACGTCCCAATCCTCTCCCAGGACATCGGGCCCGAGGTGGCGGAGGCGGTGTTCCTCGCCTGCGGTGCGGAGCAGCTCGCAGATCCCGAGCCTGAATCCCACGGCTTCGATGCCCTGCGTCCTGATTACGGCCCGGGCTTGGAAACCGGGCGCTCGCCAGCGCTCGCCACTCCGATAGAGGTGCCAGGCGCCGTCCATCTTGAAATGTGAGTGCAAAGTCACACCTGCATCGGTTCGGAATAGCAAGTGCTTGCCGCGGGAACGAACCTCGGTGATGGTTTGACCCGAGAGGTCGGCGGTTGCAAATCGCGGCATCCGGATCTCGCTCTCCACGATTACCTGTCCGGCCAGCGCTTCGTTGAGACGATGGGCGGCGACCAGGACCGTGTCTCCCTCGGGCATGGACCCAGTTAAGAGCTAGTTCAGCGAAGAAAGCGAGTCGATCTAGGTCCGGCAGGGCCCTCAACGAACAACAGCAACCGGCTGCCATCGTCGTCGCACCATTCCTCGGGCACGAAAACTGTCTTGCTCATCCGACGGCGCATCATCATCCGTCGCATTTTCCTCGTCGGCCAAGTTCGGTATGACGTCCGTTTGAACTACTTCGTCGGTCTCGACCCTGGGATCCATCTCGCACCATTCCACGAGGCACGCGGCTCCTTCGCTCAACAATTGAGTTACCTCCGCGGGCTGGACGAAGTCATCTGTGCGTTGCCAACTTCGGCCTTGCCTGTCCCAAAGGCGGCCGCCCTCGAATCGATAGTCTGACCGCATTCGTCAGCCCGGAGTTGCGATTCGATGAATGGCATCTGCGGAGCGACCTCGCGATAAGAGCACTTCGCCTTTGGTCATTTATCGTCCTTCACGATGGATGCGCATTCTGGTCAGCTCACGGTCGAGCCAGTGACCCCCGAGCGCTGGGGCGACTTGGAAAAACTTGCGGGCGAACGCGGATTCATCGCTGGGTGCTGGTGCATGTGGTGGCGCGAGAGCGGTCAAGGCTGGACGGCGCGTCACGACGAAGGAAACCGGGTCGAGCTCAAAGCGATTGTGGACCAAAGGGAGGAGCCGGGAATGCTCGCCTACCTCCACGACGAGCCGATCGGTTGGGTAGCAGTCGCCCCCCGCATCGAGTACCCGCGTCTTGACCGGTCGGCCAAGCTGAAGCCCGTAGACGACAAACCGGTCTGGTCGATCACTTGCTTCTACATCGACCGGCGCCACCGCCGACAAGGAGTTGCCAGGGCCTTGCTCGACGCCGCGATCGAATACGCGCGGGCGGCGGGAGCAGAGACGATCGAGGCGTATCCCATCGACACGTCGGTCCGTCCTACGGCAACCAGCGGAGAGATCTTCACCGGCAACCTCTCGATGTTCCTTGCCGCCGGCTTCGAAGAGGTGATGCGGCGCGGTGGACGCCCGATCGTGCGCCTCGGGTGAAGCTGGACGCGAGAAGCTTCGCTCGATCTGCACGAAGACTCGCCCACGAGGACCCTGCGCTCGGCCAGATTGTTGACGACTTCGGGCTGCCACCGTTTTGGCAACGACCGGCTGGATTTCAGAGCCTGGTCCTCTTCATCCTCGAGCAGCAGGTGTCATTGGCTTCGGCGGCGGCGGCATATCGGCGGATCCGACAACGTCTCGGTGAGGTGGAACCGGAACGCTTGTTGGCGGCTTCGCCGGTGGAGCTGCGGGCCGACGGAGTCTCCCGGCAAAAGGATCGCTACCTCCGCGAGCTCGCTCGGGCGATCATCGACCATCGTCTTGTACTCGAAGGGCTTGCCCAAAAGGATGACGACGAAGTCCGGCGCGAGCTTACGGCGATTCCGGGGATCGGACGCTGGACCGCCGACGTCTATCTCCTTGCTTGCCTCGGCCGTCCCGACATTTGGCCGATCGGCGACCGGGCCTTGCAGGTCGCGGTCACCGAAGCCCTATCCCTCGATGCCGTTCCTAATCCGTTGGAGCTCGAAGACATCGGCAATCGTTGGAAGCCCCATCGCGCGGTGGCAGCCCGCCTCCTCTGGCACGGCTATCTGGGACGCCGCGGGCGAACCGAAACCAACGTCTTGTAGCCCGCGCTGGCGTTCGACGCGGCTAGACCGGCACTAAGAGTGCCGGTCTAGCTGATGAAAACGTCCGATGGTTTAGGCGGCGAGTTCGATTCCCGAGAGGGTGAGGACCCGATCGCCGAGCGGGGCGCCCAATTCGGCGACGACGATCCGTTCGACGGCCATCGCCACACAGGTAGCGGCGATGTCGCCGGTCCCGCGGAAGATCTCGACGTCGACACTGGCATCGGTCTCGGTCACCTCAACCCGATCGATGACGTCGCAGGGCTCAACACCCATCCAGACCGCGAAGCGCACTTCGTTGCCGCCGGAGCTGACCACCGTTGCTTCGGTGATCGGCTGGGGGTTGACGGCGTTGCCGGTCGGAACCGCCACCTCGCCGGTCGTGGGGTCCTCGATCACAACATCGACACAGTCGATGACCCCGGGGGCGCACATTGCCAGGCCGTCACCCCCAGGTGCGGTGGCGTTGCCGGACACCTCGCCGCACGCAGCGAGGACGAATAGGACGAGCATAAATAGTGATATACGTTTCATGATGCCGCTTGGACGACGGCTGCGCCCGATCGGTTCCTGGGCTCAGGACTCGGCGACGAAGCCGACCTGGCGGGCGGCGATATCGGCCGAGACGAGCTTCGCGCCGATGACTTTCCCCAGCGGCAAGTCAGTCCCACGGCAATGGGCGGTCACTGGTGGATCCACCAGTTGGATCACCCCTCCGGTCTCGGTCAGCTCGACAACCGCGGCGTCAAAGACCTCGCCTAGATGTCGTTCGAGCACAGCCGCCTCCAACGTGCTGATGATCCCGGCCTCGTATTGCTGGGCTTTGCGGGTCGTACGCTCCATGATCTCGGGTAGCTCAGGAAGACCACGATGGGCCCAATCCGGGACCGTTAACCCGAGCGAGGAAGCCACACAGACCTCGCCGACATAACGGTCGACCAAACGGCGAAGCGGTGCGGTGGTGTGGGCGTATTCGGCGCCCACACCGGCGTGACCGGCATTGGTGGGCACCTCGTCATCGAAGACTGCATAGCCCGAGCCCCGCAGGAGCGAGGCGGCGCAATTGAGCAGGGCGGCTTCGGCCGGCACGGTGGGGTCGAGCTGTCTCACCAGCTCGGAGAATGAAGTCGTTCGCTCCCACTTCACGCCGAGGGCTTGGGCGATGAGGCGAACCCGCTGAATCTTCCTCGGGCCGGCGCGCGGGAGAGTTCGGAGCACGCCCACCTCGGCCTTTAGCATCACCTCGGCGGCGGCTTGGCCAGCCATCAACGAGATCTGGGCGTTCCAGCCTTCGACCGGGAGAGGCGCTCGGAGCTCGAGGTGATACCCATGCGAATCCTTCTCGACGACCTGCTCTGGAAGCGGGAGGTTGATGCCCCCCAGACGCGCTTCTCGCTCCTGCCGCAGCTTGCCCACCTCCCTCAGCAAGTTCAGCGACTCCGAAGCGGTGCCATCGTCGATCCGTTTCTGGGCCGCGTGGTAACTCAGCTTCTCCCGGCTGCGCACGAGTCCCCTGCTGACCGCAACCTCGGTCCCCTCCCCGTCGGCGAGGAGGGTCATGTCCCAGAGCAGCGCCGGTCGGACAACATTCGGGAGCAAGCTCGCGGCATCCTCCGAGATCCGCGGTGGGTGCAAACGGGCGTTCTGGTCGGGGCCATAGAGCGTCTGCCCCCGCCTGCGAGCTTCGAGGTCGATGGGCCCGTCGGCCTTTACGAAGGCAGCGACGTCGGCGATGGCGTAGATGACGCGGTAGCCGTCGTCGCCCTGGCGCTCGAGATAGAGGGCCTGGTCGAGATCCATCGACTCGGGTGGGTCGATCGTGCAAAAAGGAATGTCGGTCCGGTCCACTTCGGGCAGGCAAGGACTCAAAGCCGCGGCCTCAGCCGCTTCGATAACGGCCGGCGGGAAGTCGGTTTCGATCTCGAGGGCCTCCCGGAGATCGTCGAGAGCGGAGGCAATGGCCGAATTGACCACGGAACCGAGGCGGATGTAGCGGGCCGGCACAGGGACACCCTAAGGGCGGCGACCCCTACCCTCCACCCTCGATGACGGCGCCGGCAACCTTCCCAACCGACGTTGACCGCGCCCTCTCGGAGCTGACCGCTCGCAAGCAACTTTGGGCCGCGGGTTCCCTCGCCGAGAGAATCCGGCTCCTTGAGTCGGTGGTGCGAAGGACGGATTTCGCGGCCGAGCGGTGGATCGACGCGGCTGCCCTCGCCAAGCAATTCGAACCCGATAGCCCGGCGGCAGCCGAAGAATGGTTCTCGGGTCCGTTTTCGATCATCGCCGGCGCCGAGGCCTACGCAGAATCTCTCCGCCGCCTGGCTCGCGGTAGGGCCACCTACTCAAGACGCTCGGTGCGCTCGGGCAGGGACGGACGGGCAATCGTGCGGGTCCTGCCCTTCGACTGGTACGACGCGATCCTTCTCTCTGGCTATTCGATCGACGTTTGGATGCAGCCCCAAGTGACCCCGGCCACGCTGGCGGAGAACACTGCTACCGCCTATCGAATCAGACCCAATCCAAGAGTTTGCGCAGTGATGGGCGCCGGCAACGTCGGCTCGATCTCGGTCCTCGACGCGCTCTACAAGCTCATCGCCGAGAGCCAGGTCGTGATCCTGAAGTTGAGCCCAATCAACGACTATCTCGGCCCTTTAATCGAAGAGATCCTGGTCGAGTTCATCGACCTTGGTTGTCTCCGGATCGTCTATGGCACTTCGGACATCGGCGCGACTCTGATTGAACATGAGCTTGTCGACACAGTCCATCTCACCGGCAGCCGGGCCACGCATGACGCGATCGTCTGGGGCACCGGTGGCGAGGCGGAACGTCGGCGAGCAGGTGGCGAAGCCCGTCTCGAAAAGCCGCTGACGAGCGAGCTGGGTGGCGTCAGCCCGATCATCGTTGTGCCTGGGCCGTGGACCGCGGCGGATTTCAAGCATCAAGCCGAACAGATCGTCACCGCCAAGTTGATCAACGTCGGTTACAACTGCATCGCTCCCCAGATCCTGGTCCTCCCCGAGGGGTGGGACGGTTCGGGCAAGTTGGTGGAAACGATCGGGGAAGTCATCGACGAACTCGAACCGCGCTTTCCCTATTACCCAGGAGGGGAGGAACGGCGACGCAAGGTCGCCGATCGGCCGGGGGCAGTGACAGTGGGCGGGATGCCGACGACGATCCTGCCCAACCTGAGCTCGGGCACTGATGAGCCTGCCTTCAAGACTGAATGGTTTACCCCCGCTCTCGGGGTGGTGCGGCTCCCTTTCAACGACCCTGCCTATTTTCTCCAATCAGCGGTGCAGCTGGCGAACCACCAGTTGGAAGGGTCGTTGGGTGCGAACCTGATCATCCACCCGCAGACAGCAGACGACTACGGCCCGCATTTCGAAGGCGCCATCGCCAACCTGCGTTATGGGGCGGTGGCAGTGAACACTTGGGCCGCGTTGAACTTCCTTTTGCCGCGGGCGCCGTGGGGCGCATTCCCCGGCCATTCGGTGGGAGCGGTGGGAAGCGGAGTCGGGGTCGTCCATAACGCGCTCTTCTTCGACCGACCCGAGAAGTCAGTAGCGCGTGGCCCATTCTTCCCGATGCCGCGGGCTTGGCGCCAGGGCGAGGTCCATCTTTCCCCGCCGCCCCCGTGGGGGATCACCGCCAAGAATGGCGCGGCAGTAGCCCGCCGTTTTACTCGCTTCATCGCTAAACCCCGCTGGCAGTCGCTGCCCGGATTGGTGAGCGAGGCCCTCAAGGGGTGAGGCTCGTGACAGGCGGACGATGGTCTACCACTCCAATATTGCGGGCGCCTGGCAGGTCGGTAGGGAGCCGAATCGCGGTACTCTCGCCAGAGGGCGGGAACCGCGACGAAAGGAGAGAGGATGACGATTCCTCGCGACACATTTGGCTGGGTCGATCTGGCTTCGACCGACCAGGAAGCTGCCAAGAAGTTTTACTCCGAGCTCTTTGAATGGGAGGCCCAGGACGCACCTTTGCCGGATGGGGGCTACTACACCAACTTCACCAAGGACGGCAAAGCCGTCGCCGGGCTCGGGGCGACCATGGCCGAGGGCATGCCCAGCATGTGGAGCTCGTACGTGCTCGTCGATAGCGCCGACGAGAAGACCAAGGCGGCCAAAGAAGCGGGCGGCCAGGTGTTCATGGAACCGATGGACGTGATGGAGTTCGGAAGGATGGCTTTTCTCGCCGACCCCTCGGGAGCTGCGTTCGGTTTATGGGAGCCGAAGACCCACAAGGGTGCGGAGATGTATGGCGACCACGGGTCGCTCGCCTGGAACGAGCTCGCCACGCGCGACCTCGACGCTGCTCGTCCTTTCTACGAGAAGGTCTTTGGTTGGGAGTGGGAGTCGATGGACATGGGCGAGGGCAACATGTACCACGTGGGCGGCATTGGACAGGACAAGCGCGCCGGTGGCTTGGACATGGGAGAGATGTGGCCGGCCGAAGTGCCCGCGCACTGGGACGTCTATTTCGGCGTCGACGACCACGAAACGGCCGCCAAGAAGGCGGTGGAGCTGGGTGCGACCGATATGAGCGGCGTCATCGACGTGCCGATGGCCGGGATCATGCACTATCTCCAGGATCCGACTGGCGCTTTCTTCTACATCCTCCAGCCGGCGCCACGCCCCGAGGAGTAACCACCCCACCGTTCTCGCGCAGCAAACGCAACCTATCGGTTGCTGCGCGTAAACTCTCCGAAGGCGGCGTTCCACACCGCGATGTAGTCGAGCCCTTCGGCGACTGACCGGCCCTCGCCCATTTGCAACACCCGCTTGGCTCCCTGCACCACCAGGGGCGAGTTGTCGGCGATCATCCCGGCCAAGCCCATCACCTCGGACCAGAGAGTGGGCTGATCGGGCAGCACTCGGGTCACCAAGCGCATCTCGAGGGCCCGCGTCGAGTTGATATCGGCGCCGGTGTAAACCAGCTCGGCGACATCACCGGGGTTGACGATGCGCGGCAGCCGCTGCATGGTGCCGACGTCGGCGACCAAACCCATCCGCGTTTCCCGCACCGAGAAGATCGCATCGGCGCTCGCCCACCGGATGTCGCAGGCGGTGATCAGGTCGATGCCGGCGCCCAGGCAGTAGCCGTGGATGGCCGCGATCACCGGCTGGGGGCAGTCAGCCAGCGAGGTGAACGTGTGTTGAAGTTCCTTGATCCGGTGCATGAGCGCCAGCCGCCGCGCCGCCTCCGACTCTCGCGCGGGTGCGAGGTCCGCAAGCATGTCCAGGTCGATTCCTGCCGTTAGACAAGGCCCCCGTCCCGCCACCACGATGACTCGCACCTCAGTGTCGCGAGCCAGTTCCGCGGCCGCGCGGGGAAGGTCGGTCCACATGTCGATCGACAACGCGTTCAGCTTTTCCGGGCGGTCCAGCCAAAGGTTGGCGACGCCATCCTTCTTCTCAACGGTGATCGCCATCAATTCGTCCCCCGCCAGGCTTCGCGCAGCTTCACCCGCCGGCCGATGCTGAGCAATCCGCCCGAATAGATACGGGCCGCGACCCGGATAAGAAGGATGATCGCGAGCACGGTCACTATCACGGCCAGCACATGCTCGACCAGCGTCAGAGCCCCAAGGGCGTTGCGAACCGGGACGACGAACGGCGCCGTGAACGGGATGAACGTGGCAATACGCGAGAGAGTCGAATCGGGATTGCTCAACACCCCGAAGCTGAGGAAGAAGGCCAACACGGCGATCATGGTCATGGGCAGGCTGGCCGACTGAGCCTCTTCAGGACGGCTCGCCAGCGCGCCTGCCGCGGCATAAAGAACCGAGAAGATCGAGAACCCGAGCACGAACCAAAGCACGAGAACCCCGACGATGGAAGCGTCGAGGTCAGGTAGCTCGAGAGCGTTGGTGACTCTCAACGCGACGAAGGCGACGATGACGGTGGCGGCGAACTGCGCCAGGCCGAGCAGCCCGATGCCGAGGACCTTGCCACCGAGCAGCTGCCAGGGTCTCAAGGTGGCAAGGAGGACTTCGACCACTCGATTGTTCTTCTCTTCGGTGACGCCGGTGAGAGCGGCGTTCCCATAAGAGAGGACGGCGATGTACATGAGGATGAGGCCGCCATAGGCGATGGTGCCCCGTTCGGCTGCCGCCGAGTCCTCACCAGCCAGTGTCGTCACGGCCAGCGGATCTCTTGAGAGGACGTCAATCACCGAGGCCGCTTCCTCGTTCGAGGCGACCAGCTCTTGGAGACGGACTGCCCCGGCGGCTTGCTGCAGAGTGCCGACCAGCGGGGTGCCGCCAAATCCCTCGGTAGGGACGAGGACGCTTTCGCCATCGATAAGGACCACTTCCACCTCGCCAGCCTGCAAAGCCAGCGCTGCCTCGTCTCGCGACGAGAAGGTGAATATTTCGAAGCCGTCAGCCTCTTCCGCCGGCTGGCCAGCGACTTCTGCCTCGGCCACCTCGGTGGCAGCGGTGACGATTGCCTCGTTGCCCGCGCCGAGGCTTCCGATCCGATGAGTCTCGGCAGCATTGCCGGCGATGCTTGGGAGCACAATCGCGGCCGTGATCAACACCACCGTGAGGATTGACGAGATCAAGAATCCTTTGGTGCGGGCCCGTTCGCGGATCTCACGTTTCGTGACGAGCCACATGCCGTGCCAACCGGTCACGCAACCGCCTCTAGGAAGATCTCCGAGAGTGACGGCGTCGTATAGATGAACCGACGCACCTGCCCAGTCGCCAAGGCGCCACTCATCAGCGGTCGGATATCCAAGTCAGCGGGAACCATCAGCCGATAGCGATTGCCTACTTGTTCCACTACCCGGTCGCTGAGCTCGCCGAGCTGGCGGACGTCGCCGTCGGCGAGCTCTAGTTCCAGATGGCGCACCGGGGACGCGTCCTTGATCTGATCAACCTCGCCCTGGCGAACGATGTAGCCCTGGCGGATGATCGCCACGTCCTCGCAGAGATCTTCGACCAGGTCGAGTTGATGAGAGGAGAAAACGACTGCCGCGCCATCTCGGGCGCGTTCGCGCAGCACCTGGCCCATCGTCTCAACTCCGATGGGGTCGAGACCGCTGAAGGGTTCGTCGAGCACCAGCAGCTCGGGTCGGTTGATCAAAGCCGCAGCGAGCTGAACGCGTTGTTGGTTCCCGTGCGAAAGCTTCTCGAGCGGGTCACGGGTCCGCTCGCTGAGGCCGAAGGTCGCCAACAGAGCCTCGGCCTCGTCACCGGCAGCTCGCGCAGACATGCCATGCAGGCGGCCGAGGTAGACAAGCTGGTCGTGAATTCGCATCTTCGGGTAGAGACCTCTGGTTTCGGGCATATAGCCAAAGCGCTGTCGCTGCTCGAACCCAATCGGCGCGTCGCGCCAGGTGATGGTTCCGGCGTCTGGCTCGACGAGTCCGAAGACCGCTCGCATGGCAGTGGTTTTCCCGGCTCCGTTCGGTCCCAGAAAGCCCAGCATGCGCCCCGGCTCGGCGCGGAAGGTGCAATCGTCCAGCGCGACGACGTCGCCGTAGGTCTTGTGCAGCCCCTCGATGCTTAACACCCGAGCAGGTTAGGTGTACGGGTTGAGTTACCGTCCGCCGGCTCATGAAGGAACGCTCTGCCCTTTTCGTGATTGAGGGCGACCGCTTCTGGCCCACGGAGCTAACTCGCGGTGGTTGGGATGACGAGCACCAGCACGGAAGCCCGCCGTCAGGGCTCTTGGCGCGGGCCGTCGATTCTGTGCCGACGGCGGTTCCCATGCAGGTTGTTCGCTTCACGGTCGATTTGTTTCGCGCCGTGCCCCTCACACCGCTCACGGTGGAAACCGTGGTGAGGCGGGATGGCAAGCGAATCCAAGTCGTCGACGCGTTCCTCCATGCCGAGGGGCTTGAAGTCGGACGAGTGTCGGCCTTGAAGATCAGGACCGCGGAATTGCCGTTCCAGCCGCTGGCGCTCGAGTGGAATGCACCACCACCGCCGGACGAAGTGCCGCTCCTCGACTGGAATGAGAGCTTCGGCGACCGCGGGCGGGTGGCACGCTTTCATCACGACGCGGTCGAGATTCGGAGCGTCGACCAAAGCTTCGCCATTCCGGGCCCCGGTCTCTCCTGGATGCGGCTTTTGGTGCCGGTAATCGCCGGCGAGGAGCCGAGCCCATTCGTACTTTGGCCACGCTGGCCGATCTGTCAAACGGCAACTCGCAAAGCATCAACCCCCGCGAGTGGATCTTTGTCAACCCCGACATCACGCTTTACGCCCACCGTCTGCCGGTGGGCGAATGGGTGGGGATGCGATCGGTAGCCCGCCAGCATCGAACGGGGATCGGTATGGCCGACACCCTGGTCTTCGACGAACACGGCCCGCTGGGCCGCATCAACCAGGCTCAACTCCTCGACCACCGCCATTAACCCATAGGGACGTTTTTATCACCGGATCGGCCCCTCCAGGGGCCGAATCGGTCGCGAAAACGACATTCCCTACCATTAAACGAACGATCGTTCGTTAGGTGGTAGGATGCGGCGATGAACGATGCGAAGTTTCGCGCTCTTCTCGACGCAGAAGAGAAGGTGGAGTCAACCGACTGGATGCCGGAGGAGTACCGCCAAACATTGATCCGCCAGATTGCCCAACACGCCCACTCCGAGATCATCGGGATGCAGCCGGAAGGCAATTGGATCAGCCGAGCGCCGTCACTCCGGCGGAAGGCGATTCTGATCGCCAAGGTCCAGGACGAGGCCGGCCATGGCCTCTACCTCTATTCGGCGGCGGAAACCCTGGGTGTGAACCGTGATCAGCTGATGGAGCTGCTTCATTCGGGGAAGCAGAAGTACTCGTCGATCTTCAACTATCCAACCTTGTCGTGGGCCGACATGGGCGCCATCGGGTGGCTGGTCGACGGCGCCGCGATCACCAACCAGGTGATGCTCAAGCGATGCTCATATGGCCCCTATGCCCGGGCAATGGTGAAGATCTGCCTCGAGGAGTCCTTCCACCAGCGCCAGGGATACGAGATCATGCTCACCCTCTGCAACGGCTCGGCTGAGCAAAAGGCAATGGCCCAAGACTCTCTCGACCGTTGGTGGTGGCCGTCGCTCATGATGTTCGGTCCGCACGATTCCGAGTCGACTCACACCGAACAGTCGATGGAGTGGAAGATCAAGCGGGTCTCCAATGACGAACTTCGTCAGCAGTTCGTCGACATGACGGTTCCCCAAGCGGACTACTTGGGTCTCCAGATCCCTGATCCCGATCTGGCCTGGAACGAGGAGCGGGGACATTACGACTTCGGCCCGATCGACTGGGATGAGTTCTGGGCAGTGGTGAAGGGTCATGGCCCCATGAACCGCGACCGGATCGAGCACAAACGGAAGGCTTGGGATGACGGCGCCTGGGTCCGCCAAGCGGCCGCGGTCAGCTCAGCCGTGGCGGTTTCGGCGTGACCTATTCGGTTCCCCAAGTTGCAGGCGAAGCGGAAAGCAAAGTCACCGGCACCGAAACCAACGGAGTCTGGCCGCTGTGGGAAGTGTTCATCCGTCAGAAGCGGGGCTTGGCTCACGTCCACGCCGGCAGCCTCCACGCCCCCGACGCCGATTCGGCCTTGCTGGCTGCCCGCGACGTCTACACCCGCCGGGTCGAAGGCGTCAGCATCTGGGTGGTGGCCTCGACCGACATCGTCGCGTCCGATCCCGACGAGGCCCCGGCGTTCTTTGAAGCGATCGAGAAGCCCTACCGCCACGCGACGCACTACGACATCCCTGACGAAGTTGGCCAAATGTGATGAACGTTCTCGGCTTCGCCGACGACAACCTCATCCTTGCTCAGCGACTCTCGGAATGGGTGGCGGCGGCGCCGGACCTTGAGCTCGATATCGCAGTGGCCAACATGGCCCTCGATCATCTCGGAGTAGCTCGCGCGCTTCTGACCCATTTCGGCGACCTGGAGGGAAAGGGTCGAACGGAGGACGATCTGGCCATGTTTCGGAGCGAGCGGGAGCTCACCAATCTCCTGATCTGCGAACAACCCAATGGCGATTTTGGACAGACGATTGCCCGCCAGCTCCTGTTCGACTCCTACCAGGTGGGCTTGTGGGAGAAATTGGCCGGCTCGCCCGACGAGATTCTCGCCGCCGTGGCGAGCAAGGCATTGCTCGAGGCTCGTTACCACTGGCAACACTCGGCCACCTGGACCGAGCGGCTCGGCCGGGGAACCGAGGAGAGCAATCGGCGGATGCAATCGGGGCTCGTCGCCTTGGCTCGCTATGTGGATGAGATGTTCGACGAGCATCAGGACCTCCGGCGCGGATTCGACGAGCGGCTCACTCCGGTCCTCGACGAATCTCGGCTGGTGCTACCGAAGGACCCCTCCCCTCGTCGCGGCGGTCGCCGCGGTATGCACACCGAGCACCTCGGCCATCTGCTGGCCGAGATGCAATCACTGGCGCGGGCTTATCCAGGAGTGCAATGGTGACAACCGCGACCACCCTGTCCCCCCACCAGCTCCTCGATCAGGTAATGGACCCAGAGCTGCCGTTTCTTTCTATCGCCGACCTGGGGATCCTGCGAGGAGTCGAGACCGTGGGTACTCGGGTCCGCGTGACGATTACGCCGACCTACTCCGGTTGCCCGGCGATGGACGCGATCAGGAAAGACATCGAGTCGATGCTCGACAGCCATGGGTATCAGCCCGAGGTGGTGCTGAACCGGGCGCCGGCCTGGACCACTGACGATCTCAGCCCCAGAGCGCGAGACCTTCTCCAGCAACACGGCTTCGCCCCTCCCCAAGCCGACCACTCCGTCGGGTGTCCTCGGTGCGCGGACGGACCGGCTCGCGTGGTGAGCCGGTTCGGTTCCACGGCCTGCAAAGCGCTGATGGTTTGCGGTTCGTGTGGCGAGCCCTTCGATCTTTTCAAAGAGCTGCGTTGACGACGACCCGAGCGCGCGATTTCCGCCGCTTGCGGGTGGCTGCCATCGAGAGGCTGACCGACGACGCGGTGGCCGTGACCTTCGACGTCCCCGCGGACCTCGCCGAGGAATTTTCTTACCTGCCTGGCCAGCATGTGACGGTCAAGACCGACCTCGATGGAGTTGACGTGAGGCGGAGCTACTCGATCTGCTCCAACGCCAACCAGGGCCGGTTGCGGATTGGGATCAAACAGCTCCCGGGCGGCGCCTTCTCCACCTTTGCCACCTCCCGCCTGGCGACCGGGGACGAGCTGGAGGTGATGGCACCGGTAGGAGAGTTCACCACGATTCCCCGGCCCGTGCACTACGGAGCCATCGCGGTCGGGAGTGGTATCACCCCGGTGCTTTCCTTGTTGGCTACCTTCCTCGAATCCGAGCCCGGTTGCCGGTTTTCGGTGATCTTCGGCAACCGCGGCGCCGACAGCGTCATGTTCCTCGATGAGCTCGAAGGGCTTAAGGACCGATATCCCGACCGCCTTCAAATCATCCATGTGCTGACCCGTGAGCAAGCGATCACTCCGCTCTTGTCGGGACGGTTGGACTCCGAACGCCTGGTCGAACTACTCGAAAGAGTCATCGCCCCCGCCCGCCCCGAGGAATGGTTTCTCTGCGGCCCCTTTGATGTGGTCGTGGCAGCTCGGCGACTGTTGGAGGACCGCGGAATCCCGACGGAACTGATCCATGACGAGCTCTTCTTTGCCGGGCCGCTCGACCTCAACACGCTTCCGCCTGAGCCGGATGATGAGAAAGGAACCGTGCGGCTTACTCTCACCCTCGACGGACGGGAAACCTCAGCTCGCATGCGTCCGGAAACTTCGATTCTCGACGCCGCGCTCCGGGTGCGTCCAGAGTTGCCCTACTCGTGCAAGGGCGGGATGTGCGCCAGCTGCAAGGCCCGCATCGTTGACGGGCAGGTGCGGATGGACAAGAACTGGGCATTGGTCGATGACGAAGTCCAGGCTGGCTATGTCCTCACCTGCCAGGCACATCCGCTGTCTGATGCCGTCGAGGTTGACTTCGACGTATGACTGCCTCCCGTTCGCGGACTCGGGAAGACGTGGTCAAGGCGGCCAGCCGGCTGTTCGCGGCCCAGGGCTATCACGGCACCTCGATGCGCGATCTCGCCCGCGAGGTTGGGGTGCTGGGCTCCTCGCTGTATAGCCACATCGAGTCCAAGGAAGACCTGCTTGTCGAAGTCGTTGAAATCGGAGCGGCACTCTTCGGGGCGAGTGCGGCCAAAGCCGTGGCACGCGGAGGGGATGGAGCCGAACTGCTCAGATCCCTGGTCCGCGGCCACATCGATGTAGTGCTCGACCATCTCGACGAAGCGCGGACGTTTCTCTTCGAGGCCGACGCGCTCGACGAACCTCACCGACAACGCGTGGTCGCGGCTCGGAACGACTACGAAACAGTCTTTCGAGCGGCGCTCGAGACGGGAAGAAAGGATGGCTCCTTCCGAGCCGGAATCGACCCCAAGCTCGCGGCCATCCTCATTCTCTCGATGCTCAACGCCGTCGAGCGTTGGTATCGACCTGGGGGTTCGCTCAGCCGCTCGGCGCTGACGGACGCGGTGGTCGAATTCGCTACCCGTGGCATTGGTTCAAGAATCTGACCTAGTCGGCCAAGGCACCAAGTCGGTCATCTGGTCAAAGCCAATCGCGCCGGCTTGCTCCAGGAGCGTTCGGTCGATGAGGCCACCGCCGAAGCCGTAAACCGTCATGCTCGCCGCGACTCCGGCCTGGACCCCGAAGAGGCTGTCTTCGACCACCGCACACTGAGATGGCGCCACTCCGAGGCTGTCGGCGGCGTGCAAGAACAAGTCGGGGGCGGGTTTGCCCACGGCGACATCCGCGGCACTGAAGATGCGACCCTCGAAACGATGGGCAAGGTTGGTGAGGCCAAGCGTGAGCCGGATTCGCTCATGGGTGCCGCTCGAGGCGACACAGGTCTTGACCGCGCGACTTTCGAGATGATCGAGAACGGCGATGACCCCAGGCACCGCCTGAAGGCCGGCCTCGAACGCGGCGCGGACCTCGTTCGAGGAGCGCTCCTCAAACAAGGCGGCTGCAGAGGCGCCGAGCCTGTCGGCGATTTCCTCGCGCTGGAACGCTGCCGTCCTTCCCATCCAGCGGAGAACGAGCTCTTCGGCGGTCATCGGCCACCCGAGCTCACTCAGAAGCCGAGCCTCCAATTCAACGCTCAGGCGTTCGCTGTCGACGAGCACACCGTCGCAGTCGAAGATCACGAGAATCGGCAACACCGGGGGGCAAGGTACCTCGACATAGGATCAGGGGATGCGACTGCTCGTGCTCGGCGGAACTGTCTTCCTCTCGCGGGCAGTGGCCGTGGAGGCGATGGGCCGCGGCCACGACGTGACCTGCGCCAGTCGTGGCGAGTCCGGATCGGTGCCTGCCGGCGCCGCGTTTGTCGCGTGGGACCGGTCCGATGGCGCCGAGCCGCCAGCCGAGCTTGCCCGAGCATCGTACGATGCGGTCGTCGACGTGGCCAGGCACCCGTCGCGGGTCCGGGCGGCGGTGGCGGCGTTTCCGGAGGCCCATTGGGTGTTCGTATCGACTATCAACGTCTACACGGACACCTCCACGCCCAACGGCAATCCGGAGACCCTGTCTTTGCACGACCCGATCGTGACGGACGAGGAACCCGCCTCCGCGTCGGAGGTCTACGGGGCGATGAAGGTCGGCTGCGAACAGGCTGTGACCGAGGGGGCAGCGTCGTCGATCGTGGTCCGGCCGGGGCTGATCGTGGGACCCGGCGACCCGACCGGGAGGTTTACCTCCTGGGCAGCGCGGATCGCCGACGGCGGAGAGGTGCTGGCTCCCGGCGAGCCCAACGACGCGGTCCAGGTCGTCGACGTCCGTGACCTTGCCACCTGGCTCGTCGACTGCGCCGAGGCCCGCACCACCGGCGTCTTCGACGGGATCGGCCCGGTGCAGACCCGTGCCGAGCTCCTGGCTGGGCTCGCCGCGGGGATCGGCGCCGAACCCACCTTCGTCTGGGTGAACCAGGACTTCCTCATCGACCAGAAGGTGGAGCCGTGGGCGGGCGACCGGTCGGCGCCGTTGTGGCTGCCGCTGCCGGAGTACGCCGGGGTGATGGCCCACGACGCCACGCTGCCCGCAGACGCGGGGCTGGCCTGTCGCCCGGTCGAGGACACGGCCCGGGACACCCTCGCCTGGCTGCGGGAGCACCCGGACGCCAAGGTGACCGGCATGAGCCGCGCGGAGGAGGCCGAGCTGCTCGCCGCGTTCAGCCGAACAGGTCCACCGCCCTGAGCCAGACCTCTTCTCCCAACGCCGGCGGCAGGCGTCTCGGGCTGATCGTTGGCGGCCTCCTGGTTGTCGCGGTAGTGGCGGCGGCGATCGTGAACAGCCTCCGGCCGATTCAACAATTGGACCCCGACAGTCCCGAAGGCGTCGTTCAGTCTTTCCTGATGGCGATTGACGAGGAGCAATTTGAGAGCGCGCATCAGCTGCTTTCCTCCGGTGCGCAGGCTGACTGCAGCGCGTCGGATCTGGCAATTGATCAGCCTGCGATGAGTCGGGTCGTGGTCGACAACGTCACCGAGTTCGATGACGAGACCCTCGTCCGACTTGAGGCGACGGTGATGGATGTCGATCCGATCGACCCCTCCTCGTATCAAACCACGCTCGAGTTCACGCTGATCGACGAGGGCGGGGCGTTGAGAATCGATCGGCTGTCCTATCCCTACTTCTGCGGGTTCAACTGATGTCGCTGGTGCTAGTCCTTCTCGCGGTTCTCGCCGCGGTGATCGCGCTTCCCATGGTGGCGATTGCCCGGCGGCGTATCGAACCGGGCACTAACTCCCCCGCGTTGGTCGTCACCTATCTGATCCTGGTGGTCGCCTCGATCGTCGCCACCTCGGCCTTCTCCTCGATCGTGGAGTCGATTCTTCCTCGAGGGGGCACGGCGATCTTCGACGACGTCAACGAAATCGCGTTGACTCTGTCAACTCTCATTGTTTCAGGTTTGGTCTGGGGCGCGGTATGGATCGCGCTCGAAAAGCGGCGAACTGGTTCCAGCACCGGCCGCAATCTCTATATCGCGCTGACAGGCGCAGTCGCGATGTCGGTGGTTGCCTACGGCGCGGTCAGACTGATCGCCTCGTTGCTGGGGGTTGACCAGTACGAGCCGTCGTGGCTGGCGGATCTGATCTGTTTCGCCGCGTTGTGGTTGCTGATGGTTCGGTGGCGGGGCGCGGACCTCGAGCTCGACGAGATTCGACAGTTCTGGGGCTCGGTCATCGGCCTGGGATTGGCTGCGTCTGGGGTCGGAATCCTGCTCACCATCAGTTTCCAGACGGCAATCGGACAACAACCGATCCTGATCGGCGAGAGTGATTTCTCCGAGGGCCTCCGTTGGGGGTTCTCGGTGCTCCTGGTCGGGGCGGTGTATTTCACCTACTTCTGGATTCGAGGATTTGCCGGCGGCAGGACTTCATTTCGCAATGGCTATGCCGCGGTCGTGGCCGTGGTCGCCTGGTTCACGACGCTCCACGCATTCGGGGTTGTCGTCTACCGGGTGCTGGAGTGGGTGGTCGGCATTGGCGACCGCGAAACTGCCAGTCAGTTCCGCTCGTTACCAGCCGCAACGTCTACTGCCATCGTCGGGGCGATCGTCTACTGGCATCATCGAGCGGTTCTTGGCACCGAGCGGACCGAGACCGTTCGGGCCGTCGAGTACGTGTTCGGCACCTACTCGCTTGCCATTCTTGCCGGCAGCTTCTCCTTTCTCCTCACGTTGCTCTTGCAGAGGACCTTCGAGACCGGCCAGGTGCTGTCCGACTCCAGCAACGCCTTGCTGGGGACATTGGTAGCCCTCGGCATTTCCGGAGCTACGACCGTTCGCTATTGGGGTCGGGCCCTCCGCCTCGGAGAGCCGCAATCCCCGTCGCGCCGGGCGGCTTTGCTAGTTCTCTTCTTCAGTTCGGCGTTCACCGGCGCCATTGCCCTGATCTTTGTGCTGTTCACGCTCCTGCGGTCGGTTCTGGCGGGGGGCGGTGAGGAACTGGCCGAGCCCCTGTCGGGGGCGGTTCCGATCACCGTGGTGGCAGGTGCGGTTTGCTGGCACATTGTCAACCTGAGACGGCAACTTCCCAAGACCCCGGTTGTGGTCGCCTCGGTGGCGGCGCCGCGATCGGGTGATCCAACCAACAGAGTTGTGACTGTGGCCGCCAGCGACCCGGGCCCTCTGCCTTCGATGATCGAGGGCATGAGGTTCTTGCGCCGTGCCGACGGAGTGGGGATCGTGAGCCCTGAGGTTGCTCCCGAGATCGTGGCGGCGATCAACGCCACCGAGGGCCGCGCCGTTTTGGTGACCGTCAACGCCGACGGTTTTTCCGTGATTCCCCTCATCTGATGGCTCGCTTCTTCGACACCAGGGCCGCCTACAACATGTTTGTCAACGCCACAGACGAGAAGACTGTTGTCGCGGATCGGGTCGCCTCCGTAGGGGAGTCGCTCCAGATCGGTCAGCCGGGTCTGCGCATCTTCGATGCCGGAATGGGGGACGGGGCTTTGCTGACCAACGTGATGCGACGCTTGCATCGCCGCTTCATCTATATCCCCTGGCTTGTGGTGGCGAAGGAGATCTCGATCGAAGACATCCGCCAGGGGCTGGCGCGTCTGCCGGACCGGTTTCTCGAGCATCCGGAGTTGGTCGTCGTGGTTACCAATCTGCGTTTTCCCGATGCCACCCGTCTTCGGGTCGGGTCGGAAGGAAGGTGGCGGCAGGTGGCCCTGGCGGGGGACACCAGCGCCGAATTCGCCGAGCAGATCGAAGGGCTCTACACGGACCTCGCCGACGACTGGGAGGTCCGGACCAATGCTCGAACCGGTAATCCCGTCTATGTCCACCCCGCAGCCGTCGTTCTCTTTCGAGCTGACCACGAGTTCCTGCTCGAACCGTTGCTACCGGATCCGGGCAAGGCGATCGAGTTCGACCTGGCGATCGCCTCTCAGGCCTACCGCGCCGCGACCGATCTCGAGCGCAAGGTCGGCCTCGTTATCGCTCCGATCGCTCGTGCCCTCGCACCGGGTGGCCGTTTGATCGGCGTCCAAGCCGCTGGAGATGACCCCGGCCTCGAGATCATCCGGGCGGTCTGGCCGGACGAAAACCCGTTTCCTCATCGCCGCTGGGATGTGCTCGCCGAGGCCCGCCGGCAATTGGCCGGTGAGGATCTCCGGTTTTCCGAGCTCTCTGACGAGGAATCGATTTTTCGCTTCTCGCTCCACACCATGCCGTCGGCTGAAGCCGAGAACATCGGCACGTCATCAGTGCTAGCGGCGTGGAACGCCGCGACCTACGTGGCACAGATCGATGAGAGGCGTTTGGCGGAGGCGATGGCAGCAGGTACGTATCTCGACGCCACCCGGGAAGTCATGGAGAAGTACGACGAGATCTATTGGAACGACGAGTCATACGTCATCGAAGGAGCCGTTTCGCTATCTTGATTCGGTCCACGGGTTCTGTCGAGGAGAATTATGGGAATCATCACGTTCATCGTCGTAGGTCTAATCGCCGGGTTTCTTGCCCGCGCGCTCGTGCCGGGCAAGGATGCCATGGGCATCCTCCCGACCATCCTTCTGGGGATCGTCGGCAGCTTCGTCGGAGGTTTGCTAGCGGTTGTATTCACCGACAGGGAGTTCAACGAGTTCTCGGCAGCGGGCCTCATTGGCTCGATCATTGGCGCGATAGTCGCTCTCCTCATCTACCGACAGGTCAGAGGCCGCGTCTAGAGCTTTACCGCCACACGAACCTTAGGTTTGCGTGGTGGTATAGCCACCAAAATCGCCTTAAGAATTGACGGGAGCGCAGGGCTCCTCGCCCGAGAAGAGCGGGCGGACCAACAGCCGATAGTTCACGTCGCCGTCGGTAAAGAACGTGTTTTGGTTCGCCTCGCCAAAGATGGCGAGGAGGTCCTGGCCCTCGGCCCCTTCGTAAGCGGCGCAACGCCAGCCTTCGATCCCGAGCTCGGCCATGTGGGCGAAACCATGGGGAAGCGGCCAGTCGATAAAATTGGCGTCGAAGAGGCCCTCGCCCGCGGTGGCCACCACCTGGATGGCTTCTGGCTCGTAGCTCTGACCGCTTCCGGTCGCGGTGGCGTCATAAAGCTCTTGCACCAGGTTGGCGAGGATTGGCACCCGGGCGTCAGACACCTCGGTCTCCATTCCGAGCGCATAGACCGAGAACTCGTGAGCGCCTTCCTGGTTGTAAAAGGTGACCGTGGTGGTCGGTGCGTCGGCGACGTTGACGATGTCGTTGTTCTCCACCCGATCGATCTCGGCGAAGCCGATGGCGTCGAGCTCCTCGAGCACGAAGAGCATCGTCTCGTCGTCGAGTTGGGACTCCTGCCAGTTGGCGAGCAGCGGTCCCGGGTAGATCTCGATCTGCGGACCCTGTCCGATAACGGTGCCATCGCGCTGCAGGACCAGGGTCGGTCCCTGGCCGACGATGAATTCGACAGGAACGAAACCGCCGGAGCTCGCGACCACCAGCAGCGTCGACTCGGGGTCCTCGTTGAGGTTGAGAGTTTGGGTGAGGTCATCGGATCCTCCGCCGCCACAGGCGGCGGTCATAAAAATCATCGCGAGCGCCCACAGCGATCGCGAATGTTTAGTTGTCATGCGGATTCGACGTTGACCGGCTGGCGACGGTTCCGGCTCAAAGACTCTCGTAATCGCTGAGCCCGGCGTCGATCAGGTCAAGGGACCAATCGAGCTCCTCAATCGTTGTGACAAGCGCCGGGATGAAACGAATCACGTTCCCGTCGGGCCCGCAGTCGATGATGATCAAGTCGTGGGCGAGACAGAACTTTTGCAGGTGGCTGAACGCCTCCGGATCAGGAGTGCGTGCTTCCTGGTCACTGACCAGCTCGACTCCGATCATCAAGCCCAGCCCGCGTACGTCGCCGATGGTGGGATGCTCGGTGGCCATCTTGGCCCATCGTTCGAACGCTCGGGCCGACAGCTCGCGGGCGTGCGGGAGCAAGTCACCCATCGTGTCCATGACCGCGATCGCCGCCGCGCACGCCACCGGGTTGCCGCCGAAAGTGGTGCCGTGCGACCCGCGTGGCCAGGCGTCGACCATCTCGGCTGAGGCGCCATAGGCCGAGAGCGGGAAGCCGTTGGCAATTCCCTTACCCAGGGCGATGACGTCGGGCTTGGCGGAGTAGTGGTCGGAAGCGAACCATTCGGCGGTCCGGCCGAATCCGGACTGGACCTCGTCATAGATGACTTTGATTCCGTGCTGGTCGGCGAGCTGTGCCAGCTCGCCGAGAAACGCGGCTGGTGCCGGGTAGTAACCGCCCTCACCCTGCACCGGCTCGATGAGAAAAGCGGCAATGTTCTGAGGACTGACTTCGTGCTTGAACATCAGATTTAGTTCCCAGAGGCAGTACTCGACCGCCTGCTCCTCGCTCATCCCCCAGCGGAACGGGTGAGGAAAAGGAGCGACAAAAACCGAGCCAAGGACCGGGTGGTAGCCATCGCGATATTTGGCGTTGGAGGTCGTGTAGGTAACCGATCCCATCGTGCGGCCGTGGAAGGCGCCGCGGAAAACCACCAAGCCCTGGCGGCCAACCACTTTCTTCGTGAGCTTGACCGCCGCCTCAACGGCTTCTGCCCCCGAGTTGGCAAAGCCAAACTTTTCGATCGCCGGCGGAGTGATCTGCGCGAGACGCGAAGCCGCTTCGACAATGGTGTCATAGCGGAAGATGCAGCCAGAGTGCAGAAAGCGGTCGATCTGACGATGCGCCGCAGCCACCACCGCCGGATGATTGTGACCGAGGTTCACGACCGCGGTGCCGCATGCAAAGTCGGCGTAGCGCCGACCGTCAGCGGTGTAAATCCAGATGCCCTCAGCCCGTTCGGCGACGACTTCGGTGTCGAATCCGAGGACCGGGGCGATGAGTGATTGATGACGGGAAACGAGATCGCTCATGGGGGCTCCTTTGGTCGCCCGATGCTACCCGGTGACCTTGCCGATCACCTGGGCCTCGTGGCCGGCAAGGTTGACGACGCTGTCGGCCTCACTCGGCGGACAAATCAGGCAAAAGCCGATCCCGAGGTTGAAGGCGGCGGCCATCTCGTCGTCGCTGATCTCGCCCCATTGCGCCAAGAGCCCGAAGATGGGCGGAACCTCCCATCGGGAAAGCTCGTAGCTCGAGCCAGCCGGCAGGCTCCGGGGAAGGTTGCCCGGCATCCCGCCCCCGGTGACGTGGACCGCGGCATGAATCTCACATTTGGCTAGCGCGACCTGAACGGCCGGCGAGTAGATAACCGACGGCGCGAGCAAGACCTCGGCCAAAGAGTGGGCGCCGACTTCCTCGTCGAGATCGCGGCCGGCGACGATCGAACGGACCAAGGAGAAGCCGTTCGAACGCAAGTTGGGGGAGCGCAAACCGACGATGACGTCCCCGATCCGGACGCGGTCAGCGCTGAGGGCAGCACCGTCCTCGACGACCCCCAGCGCAGTTGCGGCAAGATCGACTTGATCCGGTTCCATAACTCCCGGGTGTTCGGCGGTTTCGCCTCCGAGCAGAGCCGCCTCCGCCTCTTGACAAGCGGCGGCGATCGACTCGACGATGGCCGTGTCCCGCTCGGGATGGAGTCGCCCCACCGCCATGTAATCGACAACCGCGATGGGTCGGGCCCCAACGGCGGCGAGGTCGTCTACCACCATCGCCACCAAGTCGGATCCCACGCCGTCCCATCGATTTGCCTGGCGCGCTAATTCGAGCTTGGTTCCAACGCCGTCGGTGGTCAGCATCAGGATCGGATCACGGTATGCCGGCGGAATCCTGATTCCGGCCGCGAATCCCCCGAAGCCGCCGACCACTTCTGCCCCCCAGGTAGAGGTGACGGCCGCGCCAATCGCCTTGACATGACGTTCTGCGCCCGCCAGGTCCACTCCGGCTCGCCGATAGTCGGTCAATCAGGCTGCCCGCTGCGGGTTTGAATGATCGGCTCCTCCAACCAGAACTTTCCCTGGGCTCCTTCGACGTCCGTTGGATACTCGGCCGACAGACATGCGTGACAGAAGGTGCGCGGATCAGAACCGGTGGCAGTCAGCAACCCCTCGAGCGACAGGTATCCGAGGGAGTCGGCGCCGACGTGCCGGCAGACCTCGTCGATGTCGAGCCGGGCGGCAATTAGCGTGCTCCGATCAGAGGTATCCATCCCGTAGTAGCAGGGCCAGCGGTAGGGCGGGGAGCTGATCCGGAGGTGAACCTCGCGGGCACCGGCCTCGCGGACCAGGGCCACGAGTTGTCTCGTAGTAGATCCCCGCACAATCGAATCGTCGATCAAAACGACGCGCTTTCCGGCCAGAGTCGCCGCTATGGGGTTGAGTTTCAGTTTCACCCCGCGGTCACGGAGAAGTTGGTTGGGCTCGATGAAGGTGCGGCCGATGTAGCGGTTCTTCACCAAACCGTCGGCGTAGGGAATTGCCGACACCGAGGCAAATCCCTGCGCAGCCGGTATGCCTGACTCGGGCACCGGCACGACGACATCGGCCTCGACCGGATGCTCCCGAGCCAAGGTCCGTCCCATCTCGGTGCGAGCCCCATGGACGTTGCGTCCGTTGAGGATTGAATCCGGACGAGCAAAGTAGACGAACTCGAACACACACAACTTGGGATCGGTGAGAGGGAACGGAAAGCGGGACCGAAGGCCAGTCGCGTCAATGATCACCATCTCTCCCGGAGACACCTCGCGCACGAACGACGCCCCGATGATGTCGAGCGCGGCAGTCTCCGATGCAAGGACCCAGCCGGACTTGCCCGAGACGGTTTCTGGCAGACGGCCAAGACACAGCGGCCGAAATCCATGGGGATCGCGGACGCCAAAGAGGCGGCCCTGATCCATCACGACCAGGGAGAACGCGCCTTCAAAGCTGGGCAATGTCGACGCCAGGGCAATTTCGGTGCCGCGGTCATCGCTGCGGTGCTCATCGACGCGTTCGGCAATGGCGGCGAGCATCATTGCCGAGTCGGAAGTCCCGTGGGCGGATTCCACCGGATACCGCTGACTGAGACCGGCCGTGTTCGTCAGGTTGCCGTTGTGCCCCAGGGCGATCGAGATCTGACCAACCTGGCGGTTGGCGGGCTGGGAATTCTCCCAACGGTTGGAACCGGTCGTCGAGTAGCGGGTATGACCGATGCCGACGTGCCCCTCGAGAGCATGGAGCGAGGCATCCGAGAACACCTGCGCGACCAGCCCGAGGTCCTTGTAAACAGTGAGGGTTTGGCCATCGGAGGTGGCGATCCCCGCCGACTCCTGGCCGCGATGCTGCAGGGCGAAGAGGCCGAAGTAGCAAAGCTGAGCTGCATTCTGACCCGGGGCGTATACCCCGAACACCCCGCATGCCTCGCCGACTTTCACTTCCCTATGGTACGTGCAAGCCGCGTCGGGGCCGCGTGCGACCGGAGGCCGCGGCCGGCAGGCCTACGTCCGTCCCGCCGCGATTGTCGCGATCTCCTTTGCGGTGTCCTGGTCGGATATCGAGACTGTCAGCAGCGCGTCGCCCCTCCCGAACCGAACTGGCCAATGCGTTGCGCAAGGACACCTGGGTGACCGAAACGAGTTGAGCAGGTCGAGCGGTAGCTTCCCCTCTTGGAGATTCTCTCGCCGCTGCTACGGAAGCGTCAATGCAGAAAAGCGGTGCCGAGCCCAGCGCGCAACGTCGATGAGCAAAGCCAACGACTCCCCAGCTCGCCTTGTAACCACAGCAGATATGCGTTCGGTGAGCCAGACGCCGACGCCGTGTCAACCTGATCAAAGAAGGCGGCGAGCTGTTGGCCGCCCAGGGTTCTTCCCTCTCCTCGCGGATGACAACCATCGGGCGCCAGCATTTGAGGGGTGAGCGGTCCGATATCGGGGCCGCGCAAACCGAGGCCGGTGCTGGCCGCCCAATCAGCCAGCTCAATGCTGTTGTCCACGCCGTAGGGGCCGATCAGGGCGCAGTTGTTGATCACGTAGCTGTTGATTGGGGAAACGTATATGTCGATGCTCGGCGATGTCAGTTCCCGAATGTGGTCAACCACGGTGGTGAGCAAATCCTGCTGTTCTTCAGTCATGCCGTTGGCTGAGGTCCAGTTGTCGCGGATACAAACTTGTACCCAAACCGCGGAGGCGCCGTAGGTTTCCAAATTGTCTTGGAAACTCGTCCAGTACGAGGCCCCCTGGTTCTCGATGTCGGCCCAGACGGCGAGGTGACCGCCTCCGTAATTGATGTTGTCAAACCAAACGTTGTCGACGGCGCTGCTGCCTTCGTAACGGCTGAGAATGTCGGCGGTGTTGGAGCAACCCACGACGCCGATACGTGAAGATTCATGGGGGTTGACCGTTGCCGCGGCGGTAACCGTCGAGCCAAAGAAGGCCATCGACGCCGCAACCAAGACCGCCAGAGCTCTTAAGGCCCACGGCTCGCGCCAATGGATCAGTCCCGCTTGCCACCCCTTCACCGGCCTCAATCTACCGGCCCATGAAAGTTTGCGGCCATGTGCATTTGCGCGCCCCGACCCCGATCTAACGCTCGCCGGTTTGGACCCGCCAAAGCGCGGCATAAAGGCCGTCGCGGGTGACGAGCTCGTCGCGGGTGCCGGACTCGGTCACTGCTCCGTTGGAGATGACATGGATGCGGTCGGCATTTCGCACCGTCGAAAGGCGGTGGGCGATAACGATGACGGTGCGGTCTTTGCCGACGATGTCGAGCGAATGCTGGATCGCGGCCTCGGTCTCGTTGTCGACCGACGAGGTGGCTTCGTCGAGCACCAGCACCGCCGGCTCCCTCAGGATGGCGCGAGCAATTGACAAGCGCTGGCGCTGGCCGCCAGAGAGCTTCTGCCCGCGCTCGCCAACCACAGTGTCATAACCGTGGGGCAGGTCGTCGATGAACTCACTGGCTTCGGCGAGGTCGGCTGCCAGGGTGATCTCGCTTTCGGCAGCGCCCGGTTTCCCATAGGCCAGGTTCTCGTAGACCGTGCCCTGAAATAGGAACACGTCCTGGCCGACGTAACCGATCGCTCCCCGAAGTGACTCGAAGGTGAGGTCGCGCAGATCGACGTCGTCGAAAGTGATTCGGCCCAAGACGGGCTCATAGAGGCGGAGAAGCAGTTTGACCAACGTTGACTTACCCGCCCCGGTGGCGCCGACGATCGCGTGCGTCTCCCCGGCCGGGACGTCGAGCTCAAGGTCCTCGAGCACAGGCCGGGAATCGGCATAGGCGAAGGAGACGCCCTCGAAGCGGATCGCTCCCGGAGTGTCGTCGGGAAGCCTCCCCTATCCGGCGAGGATGGTGGGCTTGACCGCCAGAAGATCGAGCAGCCGGCGGGTCGAGGCCATTGCCCGCTGGTAGAGATCGAGCGTCTCTCCCAGCCGGGTCAACGGCCATAGGAGCCTTTGGGTCATATAGACGAGTACCGAGAAGATGCCCACTTCCATCGTCCCGTTGAGAGTGGCCCGGCCACCGAGGATCAAGGTCAAAGTGAAACCCGCCAGGATGGCCAGCCGGATGATGGGGACGAAGGCTGACGACAGGCGGATGGCGTCACGATTGGCAAATCGATAGCGGTTCGACGCTTCTGCCACTCGCTCCGACTCGTGTTCCTCGGCCGAGAAGGCGCGCACCGTGGTGATGCCGGAGAGGTTGTTCGCCAAGAGCGCTCCCAGGTCGCCGGCCGCCTCGCGGACTGCTTGATAGCGCGGCGAGAGCCGGGATTGGTAGAGGATCGATCCCCACACGATCAGCGGGATCGGGAGGAACGCGACAACCCCAACGAGCGGAGCTGAGATGAAGAAGACCAATCCGACGAACACCACATTGACAAAGGTTCGGATCAGATCCGAGGCGCCGATGTCGAGGAATCGCTCCAACTGGTTGACGTCGTCGTTGAGGATTGAGAGAAGGCCGCCGGTCGAGCGGTCCTCGAACCAAGCCTGCTCGAGCTCTTGCACATGGCGGTAGGCATCCATGCGCACCTCGTGCTCGATGGTTTGGGCCAGGTTCCGCCATTCGAGCGAGGCGATGTACTCGGTGATCGATTCGATCAGCCAAATCGCGAAGTTGATCCCCGCCAGGACCATCAACTGACCGAACCGGTCGGCAATCCCGAAGGCGCGTCCAACCAGCGAATCGGCGCCACGCACCACGACGTCGACCGCGGCGCCAATCACCAGCTCAGGGAGAACATCGGCCAGCTTGTTGAAAACGCTGAAGGTCGTCGCCTTCACCACTCGCGATCGATACGGGCCCGCGTATTGCCAAAGCCGGGCGAGCGGGCCCTTCATGCGAAGTTCGAGTTGAAGACGTCGCTCATCGCATCGACGTCGAGCGTAAAGCGCCCGAGGCGGAGCTCAGCTCCCCCCATCGATCCCAGTCGCTGGATCGGAGCACCTTCGTCTTGGGCGAGGTCGCTCGCCCCTAGCGACTCCGGCGCCACCACCAGGAAACGATGGGGGTCCTCCGAGAAGAGGTGGCGCCAATCGTCGTAGCTGATGTCCGCACCGACTCCCGAGGCAATGCAGATCTCGGCGAGGGCGATGGCCAACCCTCCCGAGGAGATGTCGTGCAACACGGGGGCACCGGCTGCTGCGAGACGTCGGGCCGTACCCAGCACTGCCCGACCCATGGTCGGGTCCGGTGCCGATGGCCGCCCTCCGACGTGGCCGAAGGTGACCTTCTCAAACACTGATCCAGCCAAGTTGACGGCCCAGTCAGTGCCGACGATCCAGATCGCCATCCCTTCTTCGGCTCGATCGAGCCTTGGTGGCGGCAATAGCAGTTCCTCGATCAAACCCAGCATGCCGATCACCGGTGTCGGGTAGATGTCGAAACCCGAGGTCTCGTTGTAGAAGGAGACATTCCCCCCGACAACGGGAATGCCCAGGAATTCGCAAGCCTGGGCGATTCCTTCCACCACCTCTCGGAACTGCCACATGACGTCGGGCTTCTCCGGATTGCCAAAGTTCAAATTGTCGACCACGGCCATGGGCTCGGCCCCCAGCAACGCCACATTGAGCGCGGCTTCCCAAACCAGGCGGGAACCTCCTCGAAGCGGATCGAGGTAGCACAACCGGCCGTCCCCGTCAGTCGACACCGCGAGGCCCTTTTGAGTGCCTTTGACCCTGAGCAACGTGGCGTCATGACCCGGCCCGACGACGGTGTTGAGGAAAAGCATGTGGTCGTATTGCTCAAAGATCCTTGCTTTCGAGCCCAGCTCCGGCTCAGCCAGAAGCTGGAGGACTGAGCCCGCGATGTCGGGCGGCTGCACGAAATGGACGGTGTTCGACCAGAGGTCCTCCATCCACGATGGCTCGCCGAGAGGCCGGTCGTAGCGGGGAGCGTCGAGCGTCAGCGCAGTCGCGGGCAATTGGGCGACGGGTTCACCGCCGGCGACGACCCGAACTTCCGAGCTCTCGGTAACGGTGCCGATCTCCGACGCGTCGATCTCCCATCTCGCTGCGACCGCCAACACGTCATCGACCAGCGCCGGCTCGACGAACGCCAGCATGCGTTCTTGCGATTCGGACATCAGAAGCTCGGGAGCGGTCATGTCGGATTCACGGGTGTGCACCCGATCGAGATCGACGTCGATCCCCGTCCCAGCCCGCGAGGTCGGCTCCGAGATCGCACAGGCGAGCCCGCCGGCGCCGAGATCCTGGATCCCGATCACGAGGTCGCGCCCATAAAGCTCGAGGCATGCCTCGATTAGCTTCTTCTCGAGAAAGGGATCTCCCACCTGCACCGAGGGCCGCTTTCGGGCCGCGACCTCGTCAAAGGAAGCCGAGGCCAGCACCGACGCCCCGCCAATTCCATCACGGCCGGTGGCCGCTCCGAGCAAGACCGCCCTGTTGCCGGGACGACCGGTCGTAGCCAGCACCAAATCCTCGGCGCGGAGGAGACCCAGGCACATGACATTGACGAGGGGATTGGAGGAGTAGGGCTCGGCGAAGGCCACCTCGCCGCCCACCGTCGGAACGCCAACCGCGTTCCCATAGGAGGCGATGCCACTGACCACGCCCCGGAACAGGTGGCGATTGTGGGGTTGATCCTGGGGACCAAAGCGGAGCGAGTCCCAAAGGGCGATGGGCCGCGCCCCCATCGTCAAGATGTCCCGGATTATCCCCCCGACCCCGGTGGCGGCGCCCTGAAAAGGCTCCACAAAGGAGGGATGGTTGTGACTCTCGATCCGTATGGCCACAAGCAACCCGTCGCCGATGTCGACGACGCCGGCATTCTCGCCGGGTCCGACCACCACCCAAGGAGCTTCCGTCGGAAACCGACCCAGATGCGCTCGCGACGACTTGTAGGAACAGTGCTCGGACCACATAACCGAGAACATCGCCAGCTCCGCCGGCCGAGGCTCGCGGTCGAGCATCCCGACGATGCGTTGATATTCATCATTGGTGAGGCCGAGCTGGCCGTGGAGAGTTGGAGCCGTCTCCTCCGAAAGCTCTTCCTCGTCGAGCGTCATGCCGCGGCGGCCTTGAGGAATGAGTCGAGCAGGCGATTGCCGTCGACCGATCCCAGCCATTCGGCACTGGCCCGCTCGGGGTGGGGCATGATCCCAACGACGTTGCCCGCGGCGTTGGCGATCGCGGCGGCGGCGCTCTGTGACCCGTTGGGGTCTTCGCGATAGCTGAGGACCACTCGGCCAATCTCGCTCGGGTCGACGTAATTGCCCTCATAGGAATTGAGTGGCAACCGCAGCACCTCACCGGGTTCAAGCCCGGCCGTCAACATGGAACCCGAGTCAACGACCGCTACCTCAATCGACCGGCAGATGAAGGCAAGGTCACGATTGACGATCAGGGCGCCGGGGAGCAGGCCGGCCTCGCACAAGACTTGAAAGCCATTGCAAATCCCCAGGACGGGCCGCCCCGCCCTTGCCATCCCGGCGACCGCGGCCATGATCGGTGACAGCGCCGCGATCGCACCGGTTCGGAGATAGTCGCCATGGGCAAAACCGCCGGGCAGCACTATCGCGTCGAACGCTGCAAGTGACGATTCGGCGTGCCAGACGAGATCCGTTGCGGCGCCCAAATTGGTCAGGGCTTCGGCGACGTCCTGCTCGCAATTGGTCCCCGGAAAGACCGCGATGGCGACACGGGTCAGCGGTCGACCTCCACTACGAAGTCTTCGAGAACGGGATTAGCCAGCAGCCTCTCGCACATCTCCTCCACCCGTTGGCGGATCGTCTCGCTATCGGAGCCGTCAACCTCAAGCGTCAGCAGCCGATCGAAGCGGACCGTGTCAACCTCCGCAAAGCCGAGGTCATGCAAGGCGCGCCGCACGGTGGTGCCCTGCGGATCAGCAATCTCCGGGCGCCTGGTGATGGCGACGGTCACCTTCACGAATGCTCCGCGACATAGTCGGAGAACTTCGAATCGGTGATGCGATCGTGCGCTTCGATATAGCGGACGCGGGTGCCTTCGATCACCTCCGGCGGGAGATGGGGAGCGGGTGGATGATGGTCCCACCGGGCCTGATCGAGCCATTCGCGGACGTACTGCTTGTCGAACGAAGGAACGTCGCTGCCCGGCTTCCATTCGTCGCGTGGCCAATAGCGGGAGGAATCGGGAGTGAGCACTTCGTCGATGAGGATGAGCTCGCCGCCGAAGTGGCCGAATTCGAACTTGGTGTCGGCCAGGATCACGCCACGGTCGGCAGAGTGCTCGGCAGCCTTTTGGTAGATCTCGAGCGAACGCGCTTTGAGCTCTTCGTACAGGTCATCGCCGATCAATTTGCGAGCGCCGGCTTCGTTGAGGTTCTCGTCGTGTCCCTCGGTCGCCTTGGTGGAGGGGGTGAAGATTGGCTCCGCGAGGCGATCGGCCAGTTGCAAGCCAGGTGGAAGCCGCTCGGTCGACGGCCCCCCACCGGCTTGATACTCACGCCACGAGGAGCCATAGAGATAGCCCCTAACGACGCATTCGACCGGAACCACTTCTGTTTTGCGCACCACCATCGATCGCCCGGCAAAGAACGAGGGATCGGCGGGCCAGTCAGATTCCGGGAGACCAAACTCCGAGATGTCGGTGCTCAAATAGTGATGGGGGGTGTCAAGCAGGTCGAAGAAGTACCGGGAGATAGCCGTGAGCACTCGCCCCTTGTCCGGGATCTGGTCAGGGAGGACGATGTCGTAGGCGCTGATCCGATCGCTGGCGACGAGGAGGAGGCGGTCGTCGCCGAGGTCATAGATGTCGCGTACCTTGCCGGCTCCGATCCTTCTCACTGGCGCGATCCTAAAGGCCGTTACCGTTGCCTTTGTGCGGGTAGGTGTGATCTATCACTGTGAGCAGACCACGGGGCGGCTCGACGACGAGCTCCATCGCGTCGGCGCGGAAACCGTCAGGTTTCACCTTCATCGGGGCGACTCAGTCCCGGGCGCCGAATCGTTCGATCGGATCGTGACGTTGGGGGGCGAGATGGGGGCGTACGAGGATGATCGCCACGCCTGGATGGCGGCGGAGAAAACCTGGCTGGCCGGATTGGTCGAAAAGGACGTGCCGGTCCTCGGCATCTGCCTCGGAAGCCAACTCCTCGCCGCCGCGCTCGGTGGGTCGGCATTTCGGGCGAAGCACCCAGAGGCCGATGTGATCGACCTGGAGCTGACCGCGGATGGCGACGCCGACCCAGTGATGAACACCCTTGGCAGCCGAGTTTTCAGCCTGCATCAGGACACATTCGATCTCCCACCCGGCTCGACGTTGCTTGCTCACAGCAAGCTCTACCCGCAGGCTTTCCGCGCCGGCTCGGCCTTGGCGGTGCAGTTCCATCCCGATGCTGATGCCGACTTGGCCAAGCGCTGGGGGAAAGAAGACTGGTCGGTGCTCGGCCAGGCTGGGATCGACTACGACGAATACAGCTCGCGGCTCGACGAAGCCGAACCGGCCCTGGATGCCAACTCCCGGGCATTCTTCCGAGCCTGGCTTGAACGGGGATGATCGATGCCGATCGCGTATCGGCTCGTCTCCAAGCCGATCCGCTCGCGAACAGCCTTGGGATTCGACTGGTCGAAGTTGGCGATGACTTCGTGAAAGTAGCGATGACCGTCACCGAGATCCACACCAATTTTCATGGGGCGACGCATGGCGGCGCGGTGTTCAGCGTGGCCGATTGCGCTTTCTCGCTGTATTCGAATTCATACGAGGCTGACGCCTCTGCGATCGACACCCACATGGTCTTCACGGCCGGTTCCAAACCAGGTGACGAGTTGACCGCTACCGCAACCGAGATCCACCGTGGTCGGACGCTGGCCACCTATCGAGTGCTGGTGGAACGTGACGATGGGCGAGTCGTGGGCAATTTCACGGGCACCGTCTTCATCTCTCAGTAATCGACTGCCATCGTTCGCCGGCGCTCGCGCAATAGCATCGCGATTCACCCCCGGAGGCCTGATGCTTGGCTATGTGTTGCGACATCCGATTCGTGCCACCGTCATCCTGATCGGCGGGGTCATCCTTGGAACCACAGGGTACTTCTTCAGCCAGATCTGGCTGACATTCGAGGCAGTGGCAACAGAAGAGTTCAACCCCCAACGTGCCTCGACCGCGATGCTTGAGCGGGATGCGGCCGAGGTGGCCGAGGCCGCTGCGGATCTGGCTGCGGCCGAGCGGATTCTCCTGGAGAAGTTTGCGGCCAGTGAGCTCGCCAACTCGGCAATCGACGACGAGCTGACCGCTGCCGACGTGGCCGAACGCGAGCGGGGATACAGCAACCCGGCGGCGGCTGGCCGGCCGCTTCCCGACGAGATGTTCGATGCTTATCTCGGGGTTGGCAGCGACGAGTCGGGCGTCCGCGCGGACACGATCATTCTGGCGCTGGCACCCAACGACGGAGCGGCCCCGATTCTCGTTTCGTTACCTCGCGACCTCTATGTCGGGAATCCCTGCACCGGGGGGTGGAGTCGAATCAACGCCGGACTGGGTGGCTGCAAGGACTTTGCCTCGGGGACCGAGCTCATCGCGCTGATGGTGGAAGGTTTCACTGGTATCCCGATCGACCACGTTGCCCGGCTCAGTTTCGATGGTTTTGCGGGGGTGGTAAACGCTCTCGGCGGCACCGGCATTTGCACCGAACATCCAGCCCGTGACATCAACGCCGGGCTCGATCTCCCGGGAGGGTGTATCTGGGCAGACGGTGCCACCACCCTGGCTTGGGCGAGATCGAGAAACACCGAGGAGCTGATCAACGGTGAATGGCAACTCGTGGCGTCATCGGACTTCAATCGGATGCGGCACCAGCAGGACATCCTTTTCCAACTCGCCAAAGGCCTGGCCAACTTTGGTTCGTTGGGGTCGCTTTCTTCACGGCTCGAAGCGGTCGCCGGGGCGGTGCGGGTCGACAGTGGCTGGTCTTTTGGCGACGCGATCGCCACCGCCTGGGCATATCGCGGGATCAGTCGAGACGGGGTCAACCGGTTTTCGATCAATGTCACCGACTTTCGTACAGGAGCGGGCGAACTGGTCCTTGCGCCGACGACCAACTTCAACCAACTACTGGCCGAGGTCTATCCGGCGGCCGCCCGGTGAACCGGCCAAAATGAACCGAATCGGAATCGACCTCGGCGGAACGAAGATCGAAGGGGTGGTGCTCGATCCTCAAGGCGCGGAGCCGGCTCGTTTGCGGATCGACACTCCCCGAGGCGACTACGAAGCCACGTTGCGGGCAATCGGGCAACTGGTCACGGACCTGGAAGGAAAGGCCGGACCGGTCGCGGCGGCGATCGGGATCGGAACTCCTGGGTCGATCTCAGGGGGAACTCTGCGGAACTCCAACGCCGTCTACCTCAACGGCAAGCCCCTCCACGCCGACCTCGAGCGCGCACTGGGCCGCGAGGTGGTCTTGCGTAATGACGCCGATTGTTTTGCCTTGTCGGAGGCGGCTGACGGAGCGGGGGCGTCCTATCGGGTCATTTTCGGGGTCATCATTGGCACCGGGGTTGGGGGCGGAGTCGTGGTGGATCGTCGAGCGCTTGACGGTCCTAACGGGGTGGCAGGTGAATGGGGCCACAATCCCCTGCCTTGGCCGCGCCCAGATGAGTTGCCTGGCCCGTCGTGTTACTGCGGTCTTCACGGCTGCATCGAAACGTTTCTTTCTGGGACCGGCTTCGCCTCGCTCTCCGGAGCGGCGTCGGCGAAAGAAGTGGTCGAAGCATCGCGCCGGGATGACCCCGAGGCGTCGGCGCACCTCGCCGACTACTGCGACCGCCTGGCCCGGGGGCTGGCGACAATCATCAACGTGCTCGACCCCGACGCCATCGTCCTCGGAGGCGGGATGAGCAACGTCGACGAGATCTACACCCAAACCCCCTCCCGCTGGGACCGTTATGTGTTCTCGGAGAGGGTTCAAACGCCGCTGTTGAAGAACCGCCACGGCGACTCGTCTGGGGTCCGCGGAGCGGCGTGGTTGGTGGGCATTTAGCGAACCCAGGGTTCGGGTCCGTGTACAGCACGGATTCCAGCCCACAGAACGGAGAGATTTACGCCGCGAGCGCTTCTGCCAGTTGGGCGACGACCATTTCGGGACGCAAGCGAAAGTCTTCCCAGGTGAACCGGTAGATACGCCAGTTGTGATTCAGGG